>Ga0180434_10006205_pt1 | contig 13826 bp, 15 predicted proteins | sample SS_ome_7_FD_132453 | JGI IMG/M metagenome (GOLD analysis project Ga0180434, IMG submission 132453) | Hypersaline lake sediment archaeal communities from the Salton Sea, California, USA - SS_1_D_2 metaG | ecosystem: Environmental > Aquatic > Non-marine Saline and Alkaline > Hypersaline >... | reverse complement strand
GGGGGCGATCGCTCGAACCGGGTACAAGCGGGTGATCTTCCCTTCCGCTCGCGTCAGCCATCACTGGTTCGAGGAGATGGACAAGCTCGGTGACTTCACCCTCGTCCCCCGGAAGGATCCCGTCTCCGAGCTCCGCCGCGTCAAAACACCCCAAGAGATCACGGCCTTGAAGGCCGCGGCCCGAATCGCCGATGATGCACTGACCGAGCTCGTCCCCACTCTCAGGGAGGGGATGAACGAGGCGGAGATCGCCCTGCGACTTGAGATGCTCATCCGGGAGGCGAAGACGGAGGGAATCGCTTTTCCCATCAATGTTTCCGCTGGGGAGAACACCGCACTCAATCACTATAACCCGGTCCACGGTCGCCGACCGCTGAAACGAGGGGATCTCCTGTTGTTCGATTTCGGGGCGTGCGTCAGCGGATATCGGTCCGATATCACGCGGACGTTCTCCGTCGGCGCTCCCTCCCCTCAGGCAAAGGAGATCTATGGCGTCGTCCTGAGAGCCAATCTGGCCGCGATCGAATCGGCACAAAGCGGGAAGTCGGGGATCGAGGTCGATGCGGTGGCGCGAACGCTGATCGCGGAAGCCGGGTACGGCAAGGACTTCGGGCACGGCCTCGGCCACGGGATCGGACTTGAAGTTCACGAGTCGCCGCGGCTTTCCCCGCTCAGCAAAGACACCCTTGAGGCGGGAATGGTCTGCACCATCGAACCCGGGATTTACCTCACCGGCCTCTGCGGCGTGCGCATCGAGGACGATGTCGTGATCACCGATCAGGGGTGCGAGGTGATCACCGGTTTCCCGAAAGAACGACTGATGGAAGTGGGGTGATTCCGTGAATCCAAGACGCCTCGTTGCAACCGTCCTCGGCCTGTCCCTCGTCGTCACTGTCGCTGGTTGCTCCCTGTTTGAGCCTGATCTGATCGCCCAGTTTGATGTCACCCCGGTCATTATCTATGCCGGAGACCTCGTCACTCTCGACGCGGCCCCTTCCTGGGGGAGCAGGGCGATCGTTTCGTACTCATGGGATCTCGGGGACGGTCGGACGGTCGCGGGCCAGGAAGTCACCGTCTCCTTCCCGGAGGCACGGACGTACACCATCCAGCTGACGATCGAGGATGTCAAGGGGTCCACGAGCAGTGTGTCCCAGTCGATCACCGTCTACGTCCGGAGCGGAACCGAGCTCTTTCGCGAGGACTTCTCCGACGGTTCTGTTTCCCTTGGGCGGTGGTCCCTGGATCCGACCTGGGCGTCCGAAGGCGACAGCCGGGTGGTCTTCATCGCTGCCGATCCGGGATACGCCCTGTACGTGAACAGTGCGAAGGATCGGTGGCACCGAAGGTATACTTCATTCACGCTCCCCCCTCTCCGCACCGGACAGCGGGTCGTCTTCTCCTGCCGTATCATGACCTTACAAATCCAGAGTGAGCACACATTCGTTTTCGCGCCAGCACGGCGAGGGCTCACCTCGGTCGCGGGGTCGCTCCCCTATTACGTGTTCACCAGCACGGGCGACGGATCGTACGTGCGCGAACCGACCTCTTACGGAAGCGAGATCGCGCGCCCGATCGGATTCACCCCCGAGGTATATCGCTGGCATACCTACACCTTCATCTTCGATGCGGATGCCTACCAGTTCCTCGTCGACGGAGCCTCCTGGCTCAGCGGCCCTCTGCCCGTGGAACTCGGCCAAGGGGGCGAGTGGCTTCTCCTTCTCGGAGAGGAGAGTCTCACCGAGGCGTGCAAGACCTACTACGACGAGGTCCGGATCACGATCGAGGAGTAGGCGACCCGGCGGAAGGAGAGTCTCTACCTCATCGGAGCGCGACGTGCGTCCTTGCAAGCCCACCCTCTCTCTTGCACGATTGGAAACGGGTGAGGAGAGATGCCGGCGACATTCTTGTCTTTGATCACGATCTGGGTGTTGTTGACGCGTCGCCTCGACGCACCAGCGCTCATCGTCGGTCTTCTCGCCGTTGGACTCGTCTGTATCGCCCAGCGAGCCTTGTTCCGACAGCACGACCGGTTGGTATCCACGATCCTGCTGCATCCCTGGCGCAGTCTCCGCTACACCGGAATCCTGGCGTGGCGGTTCGTGATCTCGACGGGATACACGATCCGGTTAATCCTGCTCGGAAACGAGGAAGGCAGGATCGTTGCCCTTCCGCTTCGTCTCCGCCATCCGATCGGCCAACTCCTTCTCCTCAACTCCATCACGCTGACGCCATCCACGATCTCCCTGCTGATCGAGGGAGATCTGCTGTACATCCACTGGCTGCGTGCCCGGAATGCTCAAGGGGACTGGAAGACAATCAAGGAGATCCTCGAGAGAGAAATGCTTGCGATCTTCCCGGAGGAGGCTCCGTGAGCATCGTCGAAGGGATCCTGCTGGCCACCATTGTGCCGCTTCTGTGCATTCTGGTGAAAGCCCCCACCGCGTGGGACCGCCTGCTGGCCTACAACTCTGCCGCCAACCGCGTGACCGCTGTCCTGGCGATCTCATCGGTCGTGTTAGACCAGGCGGTGCTGCTAGATGTGGCCATCATCTACGCCGCCCTCAGCTTCATCGGCGTCGTCGCACTTGCACGCTTCATGGAGAGAGGAGAAGGATTCCGTTGATCGGAACGGTCTTGGCAGCTTGTGGAGCCTTCTTGGTCGCCGTCGGAACCTTCGGCATCGTCCGCTTCCGGGACGTGTACTCCCGCTTGCAGGCTAGCGGCGTTTCGGACAACGCGGGACTCGCTTTGGTTCTGTTGGGGCTGATCCTGTATGAAGGCTGGTCTCCGACCGACTGGACGCTTCTCTTCCTTCTCCTTCTGATGCTGGTCACCAATCCGATCGCCACGCACAGCATCGCGAAGAGCGCCTTCGTTCAGCGCCACACCGGGGAGGACTCGCCATGATCTCACGGGCCGTCCTTCTCATCCTGCTGCCCGTCATCGCTGGCGTTTCGCTCTTTCAACGGCGGCGGTTGTCCGCGGTCATCGGCATGGGCCTGTTCAGTTTTGTGCTGGCAGCGACCTACCTGCTGCACAGCGCCCCAGACGTCGCGGTCACCGAGGCGGCAATCGGCGCGGCCCTGGCCACGGTCATCTATGTGCTGGCAATTCGCCGCACCGGGCGATTGTTCGTGGTCGGCGACGAGGTACCGGGGCTCCTCGCGCTCGAAGGGGGGGAGTTTGCCGGCATCGAGGTCGACATTCTCGATGGATTTGCCCGACGCCTCGGCCTGGATCTCTCGATCCAGATCGTTCCTCACCGGGACGTCGAGACGATCCTCCTGCAAGGTGACGCCGATCTCGGCGCCGGAGGCCTCTCGGCGGAGCTCCCGGCACGGCTTCATCGAAGCCGAGACCACTTGCCCACCGCCCTTGTGCGCCTGCGTCCACGTGCAGGGATCGGCGCTGCGTCAGAGGAGGCTCCGGCAACCGCCCGCTGCGAGTATCCCGGGTATTTCTCTGACCTCGTCGAGGCGTTCCAGCGCAACGACCCGGTCGAAGCTACGCTCGACATGGCCCGGTTCCTCGCGATCTCGCGGACCGATATCTCGGGCTGGAGCGTCGACCGTCTGCCCGCGCCCAGAGGCTACGCGTTCGTCACCGCACCCAAGAGGGAAGACTTGCGGGATCAGCTGAGCGCCTACATCGACGAGCTCGAAAGCAACGGAAGCTTGGACGAGATCATCCGGAGGCACCTGCCATGAAGCGCATCGTTCGCACGGTCCTGGCCGTGACGCTTTCGCTGGTCGTCTGCGGGATCGTGATCTTCGATCTCACGATCCCCGAGGGACCGCCTCGCCCGGACGATTCGGAGCTCCTGGCAGCGAAGACCGGGGCGCCGAACCTCGTCTCCGCGATTTATCTCGGCGCCCGGTTGTACGACACCCTCTTTGAGATCTTGGTGTTCACCGTCGCGGTGATCGGCGTCCGTTTCTACCTGTTGCAACGGCCATCCACCGCCCGCCCGGATCCGATTCCGGAATCGCACGTGCTCCAGGTTTCAGCGCAGATCCTCTACCCGTTGATTCTGATTTTGGGGCTCTACCTGACTTGCTTCGGCCATCTCTCGCCGGGCGGGGGCTTCAGCGGAGGCGTGGTCGCCGCGAGCGGTCTCCTGCTGTGCGTAATGTCGATCGGCGTCGACACGGTCTACTGCCGCCTGAGCGGGGCCGGCATCGAGCAACTGGAGTGGGCGCTCCCGATGATGATCGTGGCCGTATGCGTGCTCCCCTTGGCTTTCGGCCGACCGATTCTCTCGAATCTCCTCCCTGCCGGCCAGGCTGGGCACGTCTTCGGCAGCTTGTCGATCCTTCTGCTCAACGTTCTCATCGGACTGAAAGTACTGATCGGTTCATGGATGGTTCTGCACACGTTCATCCGTCATCGGGGGGAAATCTGATGGGATGGCTCAGCGGCATGACGATCGCAATGATCCTGTTCGCCATCGGGACCACGGCCCTGATCGTCCGCAAGGATCTGGTGGTCAAGCTCCTCGCCCTGGGACTGGTCAACTCGAGCGGGATCCTCTTCCTGATCTCGATCCGATTCCGGCCGCAGATGGAAGCGCCGATTCTCCCCGTGAAGACCGGGCTTCCGATTGCCGATCCGCTGCCTCAAGCCTTGGTCCTCTCCGCCATCGTGATCAACTTCGCGATCCTCGCCCTCTCGCTGGTATTCGTCATGCTGCTCGTCGAACGCTATCACAGCACCGACTGCGGGCGGATCGAACATGCCGTGGAGACGGAGAAGGCGACCCTGGGAAGTCAGAATCTGGCCGATGACACGTTGGAGTCCGAAGTGCAGGCGGCGGACCGATGATCCTGCCGCTGCTCCCTCTCTCGCACGTCTTCCTCGGACTGATGGCGATCGCCTGGAAGGCCTCCGCGCGAGCTACGCTGATCGCCGCGCTGTTCGTCGATATCGGGCTGGTGACGGTCGCCTTCTCTCCGGCCGCCCACTGGCTCTCCTCCGCTGTCGCCGGAGGATGGACGGACGCGATCGGGATTCGACTCGCCCTCGACTCGCTGGCGCTCGATCTCCTGTTGCTGACCGTCCTGCTTGAGCTGGCTGTGGTCATCTATCTGTGGCGACAACGTCTTCGTCCCACCTTCGTCATCCTACTGCAGTTCCTTGTCGGGGGCGTGATGGCGCTCGTCCTGACCCAGGATCTATTCAACATCTACGTCATTCTCGAGCTCCTCACCTTGGTGAGCTTCCTGCTGGTCGCCTATGACCGCCGGACGTTCCAGATCTGGGCGAGTCTCAAGTATCTGATCCTGGCGTCGGTCGGCATGTCGGTCTTCCTCCTCGGGGTCGCCATCGTGTACGCCAATGTCGGTCGCCTTGGATTCGCAGCGATCGAGCGGACCGTCGTCGGAGATCCGCAGGCCGGATGGATCCCGTTGGCCGCGGCGCTTCTGGTCGCCGGTGTATCGGTCAAGGCGGGGATTCTCACGTTCTCCCTCTGGCTTCCGGACGCCCACTCCGCGGCCCCGGCTGCGATCTCGGCGTTCCTCTCGGGGCTGGTCATCAAGATGGGCGTGGTCGTGTTGATCCGCCTGGCCGGCGTCTTTCCGCTGGGTTCAGTCCTCCAGATCCTCGGGGCGATCACCGGAATCGGCGGTGCGATCTACGCGATGTCGAGTAAGGATCTGAAGCGAATGCTCGCCTTTCACACGCTGTCGCAGATCGGATACCTGCTGATCGGCATGGGCGCGGCGAATGAAGCGGCCGCCAAAGGCGTCCTGGCTTACGCGCTGGCCCACGGGTCATTCAAGGCGCTCCTGTTCCTTGCCGCAGGCGTAGCCTACGATGTCGTCGGGTCCACCGAGATCACCGAACTGATTCGCGCCCGCCATCGGATTCCACTGCGGACGCGCGCCGCCCTGCTGCTGGGAACCTTAGCCATCATCGGGCTCCCTCCGTTCGACGGATACATCGCCAAGGCTCCTCTACTGGCTGCAGCTCACGGATGGGGGAATCAGATCATCCTTCTCCTCCTCGGGATCGGCACGGCGGCTTCGTTCGCCAAACTCCTTCCGCTCTTCAAGGGTCCCTACCGGCGGGTCGGCAACGATCCCGCATGGAAGTCCTACGTCGTCCTGGCCCTTCCGATCGCTCTGTTCCTCCCGATCGAGCGCGCGCTCTTCGGGGCTGCGTTCATCCTTCCGGTCATGGACTGGATCATCGCAGTCGAATCCGTCGCCGTGGTAACGACCGGCTTGCTGGTGCATCGGATCTATCGTCGGTTCACGGTCCGCCCGTCCGAGCGCCTCTTCCGACTCGAGCCCGGGATGTTCGCCATTCTTCTGGGATTTGTGGCGATCTACCTGTTGCTGAAGCTCGGCTGAGCCATGCGCCCGGCGACGTTTTGAGATACCGTTAGAGATCGTATGAACCATCGCTTCCTTGACGACTACGATGCGTTTCTGATCGACGTGGACGGCGTCCTGTTGCGCGGCACGGACACCATCAAGGGGGCCGCGAACGCACTGCGCGATCTCAAGCGCAGAGGTCGGGTCCTGTTGGTGACCAACGGTTCGACGCGCTCCCGTCATCAGTGGGCACGGCATCTCGAAGCGCATGGATTCCAGGTCAATGACGACGAGATCCTCCCTTCGTCCTTCACCGCGGCCCAATACCTGTACAAACTGTGCGGGTCCAGCAGCGTGTGGCTTGTGGGAGAGCAGGGACTACACGATGAACTCCTCCTCGCCGGACATCGAATCGCGGAGCGACCGGAGGCCGCGGATTGGGTCGTCGCAGGGATGGATCGTTCGTTCACCTATGAGGCGCTGTCGCGTGCGCTCGACGCGCTCCTCAACGGGGCCCGCCTATTGGCGACAAACGAAGACGCGACGTTCCCGTCGTCCGGGGGGCTCCTCCCCGGGGCGGGGTCGATCGTGGGAGCCTTCCGTGGGATGGGATTCCCTCCCGAGGTGGTGGTCGGAAAACCGTCTCCGATCACGTTTCAGGTGGCACTGGAGGTCCTCAGCCAAACCCCGGAGCGCATCGTGACGATCGGGGACCGTCTGGAGACCGACGTCGCCGGCGGCAACCTGGCCGGCACCGATACCGCGCTGGTTCTCACCGGAATCTCTACTCGAGAGGACGTCGATCGTCTGGGGATTCACCCGACATGGATCGCCGACAGCGTCGCGGCGCTCGCCCGGGGAGAGGCGGCCCGTTTTGTCCCCGCATCGTAGGTGTCGTGGGCCTGGAACGTCCCTCGCCTTGGAACGCACCATCTCCCTTGGTAGGATCAGCGAAACACGAAGGAGAAAGACGAATGCTAGCTGAGGCGGTACTGCGGGTCTCCAATCTGGTTAAGCACTACGGCGAGGTTCGAGCCGTCGACGGGATTTCGTTTGTCGTCCCCGCTGTGACGGTGTTTACCCTCCTCGGGCCCAACGGCGCGGGGAAGACGACGACGCTCGAGATTCTCGAAGGGATTCGCGAACCGGACGGCGGTGAGATCGAAGCCTTCGGGGCTCGTCTTCGTCGCGTCGATCGTGCTGCGAAAGAACGGATGGGCGTCCTCCTTCAGGAAGGGAATTTCGAACCCTACTTGAAGGTGAAGGAAATCGTGGCCCTGTTCGCTTCATTCTTCTCCCATGCCCTACCGGTCAGCGAGATCCTCGACCGTGTCGCTTTAAGCGAAAAGGCCAACGCGATGGTCAAAACGCTGTCCGGTGGACAGAAACAGCGTCTTGCCGTCGGCGTCGCCCTCGTCAACGACCCCGACCTCGTCTTCCTCGACGAGCCGACGACTGGTCTCGACCCCCAGGCGCGGAGGAACATGTGGTCGATTGTCAGCGACCTTAAAAAACAAGGCAAGACGCTCATCCTCACGACTCACTACATGGAGGAGGCCGAGGCGCTGGCCGACCGGGTCTGCATCATGGACCACGGGAGAATCATCGCCGAGGGGACGACGCGCGAACTCACTGAGCAGCTCGGACAGGAAACGATGATTGAATTCCGCGGCGACGGACTCGCTCCCGAATCGTGGACCGAACTGCAGATGTGTTGTGAGGCCGCCCGATCGGACGGCGAGACGATTACCCTCGAGACGGTCGACCTCCCCCGTACGATGGAATCCCTCTTTGCGTGGTCTCGCAAGCAAGACATTCCCCTTCACCAATTCGCCGTCCGGCAGCCGAATCTCGAGGACGTCTTCCTGGCGCTCACCGGGAGGAGGCTCCGCGAGTGAACGACGTTCTTCTCCTAGCGAAAACTCATGTGGTGACGGCACTCCGCGAACGCGTAACCCTCTTCTGGTTCCTCATCTTTCCCGTCTTCCTGTTGACCATTCTCACCCTCATCTTCGGCCGCCTCGGGGAGGAAGGCGAGATCAGCTTCGAGATCTCCCTCATCAATCGAGACTCCTCCTCCGCGACCGCCGGGGACTTCTCGGCGATGATCGCGGAGGTCTTCACCAAGATGGGCTCCCCTCACATCGAAGGCCAGAAGCCGCTGTTCTCCGTGCACGTACCGCAGGCCGACGACGATCTTGACACGTTCCTCGAACGTGAGGAGCACGCCCTTCGTCGCGGTCATCGGGCGGCCATCGTCGTCATCCCCGAGGGGTTTCACGACGCCGCCCTTCACGCCGTCATGAACCCCTCAGGTATCGCGCAACCAGCGACTCTTCGTGTCTACATGAGTCGCAACGATGTCGCTTCGGAGATGGCGACCGAGATTATCACCCACGTGCTCGCCGAAGTGGATCGGGAGATCCTCGTTCGCACCGGCCACTTCGATCCGGGGAAGGCGATTGCCCGTGAGACAGTCTGGGCCGGACAGGATACGGGCGAGATCCGCTATGTCGATTTCCTCCTTCCCGGTGTTGTGCTGATGGGTTTTTTCACCAACGGCCTGTTCGGCGTGCCGGGGGCGATCCTGTTCAATCGCGATCGGAAAGTCCTCCGTCGTTACTGGGTCACCCCGCTCTCCGTCTCTCGATACTTGGCCGGATTCGCGCTCGGTCACCTCTCCCTCTGTGTCCTGCAGTTGGTCCTGCTGCTCCTGCTCGGTCGGTTTGCGTTCGGAGCGACGGTCGAGTTCGCCCAGCTGGATGCGGTCCTCATTCTGATCCTCGCTGCCGTCACGTTCATGGCGTTCGGATTTCTCATCGCCTCGCTCGCGAGGACAGCGAACGCCGGGATGGCGATCGCCAACATTCTCAACATGCCCATGATGTTCCTCAGCGGAATGTTCTTCCCGATCAGCGGGCTCCCGACCTTCCTCCTCGCTGTTGTCTATGTTAACCCGGTGAGTTATCTCGTGGAGGGATTGCGTGCGAGCCTCGGCGTTCAGAGCAGTACGTTCCCCTCGATCCTCCTGGTTATCGTCCCCCTCGGTTGGATTGCAGCTTCCGTGGCGGTGGCGGCGGGAAAACTGAAATGGGACGTGGCACGATGAACGCCTTCCGGGCCCTCCTCACCGCCGAGTTGAGAATCCTGTTGAGGGACCGGATGACCTTCTTCTTCACTCTCCTGTTTCCCCTCATCTTCATCCTCATCTTCGGCTTCCTCATGGGCAATATCGGAAACGTCGACCGGGCGAGTCTCGGGGTCGCGTTCCTCGCTGATGTCGACCGCGCCTTGCTCGAAGAAACGATCGCCGAAGCAGGAGCGTTGGAGATCGTTCCCTTTGACTCCCTCGAATCCCTGGAAGGTGCTGTCGCGAAGGGGTCCGTCGATTTCGGAACAGCGTGGGACGGCGAGGTCCTCCGCTTGATCTACGACCCGAACCGGGTCCAGGAGAACTACGCCTTCCAACAAGTCGCGGACGGGATCACCAACGACTTCGACTTAAAGCGTCAAGGGCTCTCCCCTCCGGTACACGTGGAGCCGATCCACGTCGGTCTCGTCGCGGCCACGAGCTGGTTCAACCGAGTCGTCCCCGGGATCCTCGCGTTCTCCGTCCTCTCGGCCGGCCTGTTCGCGGTCTCCGGACACCTCACCGCAATGAAAGAGCGTCGGATCCTCGATCGGATGATCGTCACTCCGATGCCACCCGTGGGTCTTCTCGCGGCCATCGCCGTCGTCCGGCTGATCCTCGTCTATGTCTCGACCCTGATCACACTCGCGACCAGTGTCCTCCTGTTCGACCTCGCGTTCGACGTGAACTGGTTCCATTACACGGTGTTCGTCGGTTGTGCGACCCTTGGCACAATGGGACTGGGAACGATCATCGCCCTCGTCGTCCGTCGGCCGTCGAGCGCGGGCAATCTGGCCAACGTCCTCGCAATGGTGATGATGTTCCTCGCCGGGATCTACTTCCCCGTCGAACTGATGCCCGCCTTCCTCCGTATTCTCAGCAAGGGCCTGCCGCTCACGCATATGGCTGACGCGATGCGCTACGCCACCGGAGTCATGGAGATGTCGGGTGGACAGTTCTGGACAACGGCACTCGCCTTTCTGGGAACCGCGTGCGTGCTGTTCCCGATCCTCGCTCGGTACGTGGTCCGACCGGCACGACAGTAGGTGTCTAGTCGATCCCGAACAGGTGAACGACGCCGAGGCTGGCGAGCAGCACGAGGATCCCGGCGACCAGAACCCCGAGCGCGATCCACGGCAGCGCCGTCCTTGGACGCAACCCGAACAAGCGCGCTGCCACCGCACCGGTCCAAGCGCCGGTCCCGGGGAGAGGGATCGCCACCAGGAGAACGAGACCGAGGGGGCCCCAGCGCTCGAGCCAACGTCCCTTGCGGCGCGTTCTCGAAAAGACCCACCGACAGACGACGTCTCCCCAGCGGCAGCGGCACAGGATCCTCTCCGCCCCCTCGAAGCCGTAGAGGAGAACCGGGATCACGATCAGGTTCCCACATACAGCGAGGAAGAACACCACGGACGGACTGAATCCGCGCGCGATACCGTAGGGGATCGCGCCTCGCAGCTCGGAGATGGGGGCGAGCGACAAGGCAATCACAATGAGCATCGCACCGGGGTCCATGCATCGAGTGTACCGGGGGAAGAACACCCATGGTAGTCCCTCCCCATCTGTCCTATAATCGCCCCCAAAGGAGGTGGGGACAGATGAGGCTCTATAACACCCTCACACGAGCGACCGAGACGTTCGAGCCGATCGATGAAAAGACTGTGGGGATGTACGTCTGTGGCCCCACTGTCTACGACCACGTCCACATCGGGAATGTCAGGCCGATCCTCGTCTTCGATACCCTCCGCCGCTATTTCGAGCGGTTCAAGGGATGGAACGTCATCCACGTCCAGAACGTGACCGACGTCGACGACAAGCTGATCCAGCGGTCGATCGAGACCGGCATGAGCGTGGAGGAGATCGCCGACTCGTATACCAACGCCTACTTCCGTCTGTTGGAGGATCTCCACGTTCTCCCTCCGACGTACAGCCCACGGGCGACGGGACATATCGAGGGGATGATCGACCTCGTCCGGGATCTCATCGACAAGGGGTTCGCGTACGAGCGAGACGGCGATGTCTATTTCCGCGTCGAATCGTTCGAGGGATACGGGAAGCTCTCGAGGCGGAGTCTCGATCAACAGGAGGCGGGCGCCCGCGTCGAGGCCTCAGAGCAAAAGGAAAACCCCCTCGACTTCACGTTGTGGAAGGCGGCGAAGCCGGGGGAGCCGAAGTGGCCCTCGCCGTGGGGAGACGGCCGACCGGGGTGGCACACCGAATGTGTCGTGCTGTCCCGAGAGTACCTCGGCGAGAGACTCGATGTCCACGCCGGGGGGAACGACCTCATCTTCCCCCATCACGAGAACGAGATCGCTCAGGCCGAAGCGTCAACAGGGAAGCCGTTCTTCCGGTTCTGGCTTCACAATGGGATGTTGTCGTTCGGAGGGGAGAAGATGTCGAAATCCCTCGGCAACTTCGAGGATGCGTACCGTGTGCTCGAACGATTCGACGCGGAAACGGTCCGCTACTTCTACCTATCGCGCCACTACCGCAAACCGCTTGACTTCTCCGAACAGGGGCTCGAATCAGCCAACGCGGCCGTCGCACGCGTGCGAACACTGATCGACGACGTGAACGCTGAACTGCGAGGGAGCGAGGGAACTCCCGGAGACGCGGGGAACGCGTTCGTGCGTAGGTTATCCAGTTTTCGCGATCGGTACATCGAGGCGATGGACGATGATCTGAACACCGTCGGAGCGATCGGCGTCATCCAGGGACTGGTGGCCGAGACGAACCGGTTCCACCGTGAAACACAAGGGCCCGATCGGCTGGCACTTCGCGAAGTCGTGAACCTCATCCGCGAGTTGGGCTACACCCTCGGGCTGTTCCAGACAGACGGAGCCACCCCCGTCCGTCAGAACGAGGATGCGTTACTCTCGCTGCTACTCGAGCTCCGCGAGGAACTTCGTGCGAAGAAAGAGTTTGCGCTGGCGGATCGGATCCGCGACCGCCTCGGTGAGATGGGAATCGCACTCAAGGACACGGCCCAAGGGACACTCTGGACAGACTGCTAGCGTCGTAGGTGGAGTTGCCGCATCACGCACGTTGCAGGCAACCCCATCGCATCGGTCCTCGAGGGGGGCTTTCCGGATAGGTCCGTTCGTGCACTGTCGTTCCCCCACGTACGATGCACCTGTTGACAGACAGCCGGGCGATGTACTAGTATACTAACCTGTATACTAGTTGTCTGATCAGTCGCGCGGGGAGGGTGAGCATCGTGTCTCAAGGTGGAAGAAAGGTTCGCACGGGGGATCCGACCGACAGCATCAGCCTTGTCGATTGGTTGTTCGAGGAGATCCGGGAACGGATCCTGACCTGGGAGTATGCCCCGAACGACCTTCTCAGCGAAAAAAAGATCGGGGACGAATTCGAGGTCAGTCGCACCCCAGTCCGGGAAGCGCTGGCCCTTCTCAGCCAAGAGGGACTGCTGGAGGTGATCCCGCGGATCGGGTACCGCGTATCGTCGTTCAGTCTCCAGGATGTTCATGAGATCTTCGATATGCGCCTTCTGCTGGAAGGTGAGGCCGCGGCGCGGGCGGCGGCGGTTGCCACCGAGGAAGAGCTGGCGATGTTGCAAGCAACACACCGGGAATGGGCAAACGCCCTCGAACAACGTCCGGTTTCGGCGCTCGAGTACCTAAAGTATCACGATGCCTTTCATATGGGCATCGCCGAGTTAGCCGGCTCACAGCGCCTGGCACGTTTCATCGGGCAGCTGCTGCGCGAGGGAACTCGACTGAGGATGAGCGACCCCTTGATGTCGAATCTCGGGCTGGAGAGCGAACAGGAAGACAGCACTCGCTTGATCAACGCGTTGATGGATGGAGACGTGGACCGTGCGCGAGCGCTTCAGCAGGAGCACATTGCGGAGTCCAAGCGCCGGGCCCTCCACTGGCTCGTCGAGCAGGGGGGGACACATGGAGTCTCTGTTGGATAGCCGGGTCTTCACAAGAAAGGGAGAAGGGGTACCTTCCCATCAGACGGACGTGTTGGTCATCGGGAGCGGTGGCGCGGGGATGCGTGCAGCAAGCGAAGCGGCGAAGTCGGTCGAAGTCACGCTGGTGAGCAAGGGTCCGCTCGGACGAAGCGGCGCGTCCGTGCTCGCCGGCGCAGATGTCATGGCGGACGGCGGGAGCCTCCATCGGCTCGGATTTCCCGACGACCCTTCGGATACCCCCGAGGATTGGGCGCGGGATATCCTGATCGAAGGGTTCGCTCTGAACGAAGAAAAGCTGATCCAAACATACGTCAGCTACGCGGGGGAGGAGATCGAACACCTCCTCCAGGGGGGGCTGACCGTTCGCAAGACTCTACCCCGTGCTGTCATCACAACCGGACCGTCGATTTGCTCTGCCCTTCGGCAAAGCCTCAACCCACAT
>Ga0180434_10006203_pt1 | contig 13828 bp, 10 predicted proteins | sample SS_ome_7_FD_132453 | JGI IMG/M metagenome (GOLD analysis project Ga0180434, IMG submission 132453) | Hypersaline lake sediment archaeal communities from the Salton Sea, California, USA - SS_1_D_2 metaG | ecosystem: Environmental > Aquatic > Non-marine Saline and Alkaline > Hypersaline >... | reverse complement strand
GGCGGCGAGCAGAGCAACTGCGGCGCAGCAGCCGGATATCATAGAGCACATAGTGAAGAAATCGACACCGCTGAAAAGCACAGCGGATGATGCAGAGTCCGAGTCCACAGGGGCGCAAAAGCCTGCACCATAGACCGGCGCAAGAGTTGGCACGTGGGTTCCGGGCGTCCACCGCACGCAACGGAGTCTATTAGCGTACTATTTCAGAGCCCTTTTCGCCGACCCAACTGATATCCCGGCCTACGCCCTGAACCGTTTGACACCCGATGCAAGAGGCAAGTACAGCTAATAGCAACAGTACCAGGAGCAGTCGTCCAATCATGTTCTCAAGCTCTCCTTTGCGTCCGATAAGCTTGGCTCCGTGAGAATATTCCAAACTTCCTGTCACAGGCCGCACAGGCTGCTATAATACTATATCGGCCCGACGAGCTTGTTGTATGAGCCTAATTATGCCCAACGATATCGTACTGATTGCGCGGTCAGCAGTCACGTAAATCTCGGTGTTGGAAAGCCGGTCCAGATGAAAGTTGCCAGTTTCAATGTGAACTCCCTGCGTGCTCGTTTGCCTCTCGTACTTGAATGGCTCAGCACGCATGAACCGGATCTCTTATGCGTGCAGGAAACCAAAGTCCAGGACAGTGATTTCCCGGGCGATGCGTTTGACAAAATTGGATACAAATACACGTTCAAGGGCCAGAAGAGCTATAACGGCGTGGCAATCTTTAGCAAAAGGCAACCCGAGGATGTAACCTTCGGGCTCCAGAGCGAGCCCAAGGATGAAGCCCGCCTGATCAAAGCCAAGATTCAGGGGCTCATGGTGGTCAATACGTATGTGCCGCAGGGTTATCTCACTGATTCCGAGAAGTTCGAGTACAAGCTGAATTGGTTCCGGCGTCTCGGTCGGTACTTCAAGAAGGATTTCAAACCGACCGAGCCTATACTCTGGGTAGGGGATATCAATGTTGCGCCCCAGCCGATGGATGTATACGACCCGGAGATGCTGGCAAACCACGTTTGCTTTCATCCTGAAGCTCGCAAGGCCTTGGAGCAAGTGGTGAAGTGGGGCTTTGTTGATGTGTTCAGGAAGCACTGCACCGAGGCGGGCCAATATACGTTCTGGGATTACAGGCTGAGAAACTCCTTCAAGCACAATCTCGGCTGGCGAATCGACCACATCATGGCCACGAAGCCGCTGGCGGAAAAGAGTACCGCCTGCTACATCGACAAGCAGCCGCGAGAAGCCGACCGGCCGAGCGACCATACGCCGATGGTGGGCGAATTCGCTCTGTAGGCGAATTCCATAGTTGTTGGGACCTTACTGGTCAAGTTAAAATCAGCACCTACAGGACCAAAGACAACATCGGGTTCGCTCTCAGCAAGCAGGCTACATGATCCGGACGAGTTCTGTGAGGGACAGGCGAACTGCGTACGGGAAATTTTTTTGTGGCTGTAAAAGGGATTGCGAGTTATCCTCGTGTGCGATGTTCGCGACCGCGAACGTTATACGGAGTTAAGCAATGGCAGACAATGTTCTCTATTATGGCGACAATTTGGACATTCTCAGACGGTATATAGACGATGAGAGCGTGGATTTGGCTTATCTTGATCCTCCTTTCAAGAGTGAGCAAGACTATAATGTACTCTTCGTGGAGCAGAATGGGAGCAGAGCTGCTGCGCAGATCAAGGCGTTTGAGGACACGTGGAGATGGGATCAGATAGCTGCAAGGTCGTACCAGGAAGTTGTTGAGGCCGGACCAGAGCATGTCTCGCTCGTAATGCAGGGCTTGCGAACATTCCTCCGGGACAGTGATATGATGGCCTACATATCGATGATGGCTCCCCGGCTCCTTGAACTGCGCCGCGTGCTTAAACCTACCGGCTCGGTGTATCTCCATTGTGATCCCACCGCGAGTCATTACCTCAAGCTAATTATGGATGCTGTCTTTCAGCCGCACAATTTTCGGAACGAGATTATTTGGGGCTATCGAACGGGGGGGGTCAGCAAGAGAGCATTCGCAAAGAAACACGACACCATTTTGTTCTACTCGAAAACGAAGCAATATAGGTTCCACACGCAATACTATAAGTCTTGGCAGATCAAGAAGTATAACTACAGTGCAAAGTATCCGGAGTACTTCGATGAAGACAAGAAGATGTGGTATCACAAGGCTGTATGTCGTGATGTTTGGGAGGACATAAACCCGATTGGGACGAGCGCGAAAGAGCGGCTCAGTTACCCGACGCAGAAGCCAGAGGCGCTGCTTGAGCGTATCATCAGGGGAAGCACTAACACGGGAGATGTGGTCCTGGACCCATTCTGTGGGTGTGGGACAGCCGTTGTGGTTGCCGAGTCACTAAAGCGTAGGTGGATGGGGATCGACATAACTCATCTGGCTGTCGCCCTGATGAAGCATAGGCTCAGGGATAGGTTCGGAGCCAAAGTCAAGTACAAGGTGATTGGTGAGCCTGTTTCTTTGCCGGATGCCAGGACGTTGGCTGAAACGGACCGTTATCAGTTTCAGTGGTGGGCACTTGGCCTTGTGGGCGCACGACCAGCGGAGGGCAAAAAAGGGGCGGATAGAGGGATCGATGGGCGCCTTTTCTTCCACGACGAGGCAGACCGCAAGAAGGCAAGAACGAAGCAGATCGTTCTGTCAGTAAAGTCGGGGAAGGTTGGAGTGAAGGATGTGCGGGATCTGCGCAGAGTCGTCGAACGGGAAAAGGCAGAAATGGGCGTACTTATTTCAATGGAGCAGCCAACAAGCCCGATGCGCAGAGAAGCAGCCGGAGCGGGGTTCTACAAATCACCTTGGCGCGAAGAGCCGTATCCACGACTGCAGATTCGGACAGTGGAAGAGTTGCTAAAGGGCACGCAGATAGACTCTCCTCCGCTGGGCCAAGTCAATGTGACCTTCAAAAGGGCGCCCAAGTCAAGGGCAAATCCAGGCGCGACACTCAGAGAAGCTAATCTATTTGAGAATAGTAGAACCTAAACCGCCCACGGCTCGCGCGGGACCATAAGGGTCTTTGTTATGAACAAGGTATTAATCATCGTCGGGGATGCGACCGAGACGGTGGACACACTGTACCCGTATTATCGTCTGCAGGAAGACGGCTTTGAGCCGGTGGTGGCGGGGCCTGAGAAACGTCGCTACCACATGGTACTGCACGAGATTCCGCCGGACTGGGACGGCCGGGTCACACGGGAGTTCGAGGGCTACACCATAGAGGCGGACATCGCGTTCCAGGACGTCGAACCCGAAGATTACTTGGGAATATTCTTCTCCGGAGGTCGCGCCCCGGAGTACACGCGATATGATCCCGACCTGGTGCGAATTACACGTCATTTCTTCGAGGCAAACAAGCCCATCGCCTGTGTGTGTCACGGAGTCGAGATACCGGCTTACGCCGGATGCGTGAAAGGCCGGCGGATGACGACCGTGCCCAAATGCAAGTTCGACCTGGAGGTCTGCGGCGGGACATTTGTGAACGAGCCTTGCGTCGTGGACGGGAACCTTGTCAGCGGGCGGACCTACCACGACCACGGCAAGTACATAGGCGTGTGGATCGAGATGCTAATTCAGGCGAGGGAGTCTGCGGGCAAGTCGAAATGAGCACGGCGAATCCGAGAAACCTCAGAGCAAATTGAATGTGGCCAGATATGAGAAATTACGAGCACAACATCTCGCGGCGAACGTTCGTCAGAGCTGGAGCGACAGCGGTAGCAGGGCCGTACATTGTGCCTTCCTGGGTTCTGGCGGCGGGCAAGCAGACAACTCCAAGTAACACCTTGACGCTGGGCCTTATCGGCTTGGGCAGTATGGGGATGCGTCACGTTAAGGGATTTCTCCAGGAGGATGACCTCAGAATCATTGCGGTCTGCGATGTCGACGCGGGAAGGCGGCGCAGCGCGGTTGAAGAAGTGAACAAGCACTATGGAAACAACGACTGCGCACAATACAACGACTTTCGGGAGCTGATCGCGCGCAGCGACATCGATGCCGTGTGCATCTCTGTGCCGGACCACTGGCACGCGGTTATTGCCCTTGAAGCAATCCGGGCCGGCAAGGACATTTACGGCGAAAAGCCTCTGGCGCTGACGGTGGCTGAAGGTCGTGCGCTGGTCGAAGCGGTCCATCGGTACAACTGCGTGTGGCAGACCGGCAGTTGGCAACGATCGACATCGCACTTTCGGTTCGGGTGCGAACTGGTCCGCAACCAGCGGATCGGCGAGCTACAGCGGGTGGAGGTCGGCATCGGTGGGGGCTTCAACCCCGGCGGCGGTCGCCCGACAGTACAGAGCATAGACCCGCAGCCGGTCCAGCCGGTTCCCCAAGGCTTCGACTACCAAATGTGGCTTGGGCCGGCTCCGTGGGCGGACTATACGGAGAAACGCTGTCACTGGAACTTCCGATGGATACTGGACTACTCCGGCGGGCAGGTGACGGACTGGGGCGCACATCACATCGATATCGCGCACTGGGGCATGGGCTGCGATGACACCGGGCCGGTCGAGGTCAGCGGCAGGGGCGTCTTTCCCGAAGACGGGCTATGGGATGCTGCGGTTGATTACGACTTCCAGTGCACGTATGCCGGCGGTTTGACAATGCGTGTTGCCAGCAACAACCACCTTCGCCAGGGCGTGCGCTTCATCGGCCGGAGAGGTTCGGTGCATATCACGCGAGCCGGCCTGAGTGCGAATCCGAAGAGCCTGCTTAAAGAGAAGATCGGGCCTGATGAGATACATCTGGCCAAGCCGGCAGGGGACCATCGGCAGGGGCACCGCCGAGATTTCCTGGACTGCGTAAAGACGCGTGCCGAGACGATCACGCCGGTCGACGTTGGCCATCACTCGGTGATTCCGGCCCATTTGGGCAACATTGCGATGATACTCGGGCGCAAAATCAAGTGGGATCCGCGGTCTGAGAAGATTCTCGATGACGCGACCGCCAACCGGATGCTCAGCCGAGCCATGCGCTCGCCGTGGCGTCTGTGAGCGAAGCGCGAGCGTATCCGTGTAACTGAGATTGGCGGGTTGAGCGCATCATAGACCCGAACATGCTGGCACAAGGAAGACCACTTTCTATATGGACAAGGAAGCATGCAGACGTGACGGCCCAAGCGACCATGCGCTCGTCGTGGCCCCGGTCAAGACAGGTCTCTCGACTATGATCGAGACAATGTTCTATTTCTCCCGTCCGCAAATATCGGGCCGTGCTTGGCGGAGACGCCAAATGGAGTGTTGCTAAACAAGTTCCTAAGTTATCAAATCTTTATCAAATTCAAGCGAGTAAGATAGAACTGTTCTTAAGTCCATCTTTTTAGAGGCATTGAGGATTTCTATACTCACAATCCTATCTTGAGAAGTCGTATCTATATTCACACCTTCGGAGATTTCTATAACTCCGTCCGGTGTATCATCTGCAAATGTTAGATGCAAAGCATCGACTTCATCATCATAATATACTTTCATATCTTGGTTCCCTTTTTCAAAGGATAGCTTGTTACTATTGTTACTGTATCGTTTTCAACGGCAACTATAATCTCTAAATGTGTCAAAATTCGTATAAGGCGCTAAACTACTGATTCTTCAATGGCGTTATTGGGCCGATGTATTTTCTTGCCACGACGATGTCGTCGAACCAGACTTTGCTGATGTGGCCGGGCGGGGCCTTGGTAATGTACACAAGAAGCCACAAGAAGTTGAGATTGAGCTGGTTGGTGTTCCGCCATTGAAAGCCTTCGAAGGGCTTTGCGTTCGCGTCCGGAATGAAGCTGTCCCAGATCCATTTGCCTTTTGGAAAACCTTTTCCAAGATGACTGATGATTTGGCCATCCTTTTTCCACGGCTTGCCGTCGATCCATAATGCCTGCTCGCCGTTGCTTTGCGTAACCGGGTCGTTCTTGATCCCTTTGTCGCCCTCGTATTTGCTCGCCAGCCCTTTTTCTTGAGCGGCTGCGGCACAGGTAACTACAAGTGATACGGCCAAGCACAGAAGTGTTTGACGTGATCTATTCATGCACGATTCAGTACCTGTCCTTGGATACAGCATACGTCTGACCTGAAGTAATCACAGGAAGTCGCCACATTGAGCAAACGCGCTACGTGTCGCAGATTGTACAAAAGCAGCGGGAATTGGCAAGATTGAATGGCCAATTTTTAAGCGTTAGGGGGGGCGTAAGACCCGATGCTAAGACGCTTAGCATTTCTCAGATCAGAACTCACCAGGCAGGCAGATTTGCCGCAGTTTCGCGTTACGCTCAAGTCCGTTCATGCCTTCATTATATGGAAAGGCAGTGCACGATAGCATGTGGAATGGCTGGAATAAACGGGTTACTGCGGATGTCTATGAAAGTGTTGACAGAGGCGGCTGAGATCGTCAGTATCCCAGAGAGTTTCTTTCGCGAATACACGCGCAACTGAACACAGAGCTTCAGGGCTTGTTTTTCTGCAAGCCGGCAACGATTTCGGAGGTGCGAACATGAAACGGTCAATTGTACTTCTCATTATTCTCGTGGCTTCTATCAGTGCCATACGGACGATAGCGGATGGATATTCCAGCAGAATCGAAGCCCTTTCCGAGCAGATTCTTGCCACGGCAGGGAACCTGAACGATGCAACGCATGATCCCGTTTTCGATTCCTTCGAAGTGGAAGGGATGCTCACGGAACTAAAAAGCCTCATCAGCGAATACGAGACACTCATGGTGTTTGTCCAGAGCCCCTATCCCGGAGAGATTCTGCTGGGTACCACACCCGCCGGTGACGACACGTGGCTCGACACCCTGTGCGACACTCGCTATGGCGGCCTGCTGAAGGAAATACGAATCAGGCGGACCGGGCACAGGGCGAACTATTTGAGAATCAACGATATTGAAATCACGTACTTGACGCCCCAGGGACCGAAAAAGCAGACCTTCAACAAGAACGGCAGGGTGAAGCTCTATCACGGCGGCGTGTTCAAACTGGCTTTGCCCAAACCGATGAAGGTCTTGCGGATTCGGGTCGGCATCCATCACGAGTCAACCGGCTTGCAGATTTATGGAATTCCGTATGACGAGCCCGTCATAATTGATCCTGTCGAAGAGAGTTCCCAGCCGGGAGAGATCTTGCTGGGCACGACGCCGGCGGGCGAGGACGCTTGGCTGGAGACGCTGTGTACCATTCCCTGCCATCGGCCCATACGAGAGATACGGCTGAGAAGGACGGGCCGGAAGGCGTCGTATCTCAGAATCAATGACATCGAGGTCACCCACCTCACATGGCAAGGAATACAAAAAGACGTATTCAACAGGAACGGCAGAGTCAAACTCTACTGCGATGATGTCTACGAGCTTTCACTGCCCAGGCCTATGAGGATTACTCGTATTCGTGTTCTCGTCCACCACGAGTCGACGGGACTCGATGTGTACGGTGTATATTAGTCTCGGTACAGCTACGCCTCTTCTATCACTTGCAGCCCCAGAGCCTTGCCGAATTCGATCAGCGGCTCTCTTATGTCACCGAAGACCGTCACACGGTGCCAGCCGAACAGGTCCCATTCATTGAACAGCTTGCCAATGTCGCCACAGACTTCACCGACCAGTTGCGTACGGCAGCCGCGAGGTGCATCCAGGTTGCCGACAGACTTGGCCTGGTGGATAACCATGGCCTTGCGAGCGAAGTTCGTACGGAACGACGTGGTCATGTAGCCCTTGGGCAGGAAGGACTGCACACACGTTCCCCGCGGGTCGTGGTTGTGGAGCGTTCGGATGCGGTACATGTTTGACGGTCCTTCCGGACCGAAGGCCTTCGTGGTCGCCATGCAGTGGGCATAAACGATCTGGTTTTTCGCGGTATCCAGGACCGGATCGGAGACATAGGCGGGTCGGCCCGTAAGGATTCGGGCCATGAGCATGCTTAAGGTATCGTCCGGCATGGCTTCACAAACGCCATGGCCGCCGTCGTTAAGCAGTTGCATAAAGCCCAGGCATGGATACGCGGGCAGCTTGCCTGCGCTGAATCCGCCAAGACAATCCATGGTTACGGTATCCGTCTGGTAGCGTTTGAGCAGTTCGAGAGTAGCCAGGTAGACTGCGCCTGCCTTGCACATCCACTGGCGTGTCGGCTCGACGACTCTGTCAGCCTCTTTGCTCCAGCGATCGGCCCACTCGGCAGCCCGGCCACGCTCGACCTTCTCGTAACAGGCGTTGAGTTCTTCAAAGCTAATGTAGAGACCCTTTGCGCCCAAAAAGCTTTGCTCTTGACCTGTTTTGCCCCGCCCTATGATCAGGAACCGTGACTTCTTGAATCGCTCGACAGCCTGAGCGATATTGGTGAGTTCGACGGGGTCCTCAAAACACGTCATTTCGCCGGATGGGGTGAAGGTCTTCCGGTAGACCTCCTGGCACCTTCGCGCGAACGCTTCCGGCGTGGTGCCGGGCTTGACGGCTGCGAAGCAGCGAGCCACAGACACCAAATCGCTCATGCGGGTGCTCGCCACACCGCAGGCCGGCATCTCCTGCCGACAAAGTCTGCTGTAGCCGATCAAAAAGACGCCGGACCCGCCGAGATATTCATCGGCTACAACCATTGGCTTGCCGACTTTCCCGATCTCTGTGATCGCTCCCGTAAGGGGCCAGGACAGAGTCACGACGTAAACGAGGTAGCCGGCAAGCTGATCCTTCATCTGTATGGCCTTTTTCACATCGCCCGGATCGCGGACGGCCGTCGGCACAAACTCGACCCCCGGGCAGCCCCGCCTCAACGCCGCAACAATCTCCTTTTCTCTGGTCTCAACATCAAACTCCGGGTATGGCCAGCTCGCGTTTGACTTGGACAAGAAAACCAGACCGACCCGTACCGGCCTGTGCCGTGCCTCGCCGGCAACAGCCCATCCGGTTGTCGTCACAACCGCCCCGCAGCCCTGGATGAAGCCCCGTCTGGAAATCCTATGTCCACAACCAACGCACGAACTGAAGATATGAGAATGACACATACTATTGGTATGCTGAATAGCCTTATCCTTCATGGCGGATCCTTTCCTGTTCCCAAGTGGCTTTTGACGATCGCGCACCTGCGCAAAAGAGCTTACCGCCCCATATTGTACTGCCGTATACGGCAGATGTGCAACTGGCGGCCGGTCGACAGAGGTAGTCCGACGCGCGGCACAATTTTGCTCTCTATGTAGATTTCAAGAGTCGTCTTGTGAATAGAACAACCGCAGCTATACAGCCGACGGCAAATAGGGGCCAAGAGAAATAGGACCTGAAGTTGTGCTCGGCGATGTGCTGGCCGGCGATGCAAAAAGCGACAATCACCACGATAGCGGCACCGATCAGACCGAGCCACTCCATCCGGGTCGGCTTCATGGGAGCACCACGAGCGCAGCGATAGAGTATTACTACGGAGAATACGAGCAGGGTAAGCGAGACAAGCACGGGAGCCACGACAGGGCCCGCCCAGGTGGTGGGCATCAAAAAGAGTATGTCCCAATCCATGAGCGAGGCGGGCCAGTTGAGAAGCAGTTTGAGCCATACGTAGTAGAAAATGTCCCACACGGCGAAAATGGCCAGAAAGAAGGCAAATCGCTGCTGACGGCTGCGCCCAAACAGCCAGGAGCCGGTGAGAATTATGACTAACGTGGCTGCTTCCCGCCCGGTCTCAGTTAGTATAAGGCGTTTCCAGAGCGCGTTACCGGGCAAGTTCGTCAGGGGGAACGTGAAGCCGGTGGGGTGAAAGATCTCTCGCAGATAGACGACGACCGTAGCTTCCACGTACCCAAAGGCAATGCTGAAGACGATAACGATACACAGTCTCTTCAGCAACGTTCCAAATGACTCAGAGCGCATTGTCGCAATACCTTTAGGTTTTTTCATATCTTTGCAGGCCTAAGATTTGCTTTGCATAGTAATACACAGTGACAGAGTTGTCAAAATGGTGTTGACGATAAGTTGTTGCCGAGTTAAGCGCCCGGCGCATAACAAGCGCATTTTGAAACTCGCTTGTTTCGGCTGCGTAACGTGGACTTGACGTAGATGCTGTTTTTGGTTATCACAACATGCTATGGGAAAGATGAAAAAGACACGGACCAGGTCGAAGCCGAAAGCGGCCAAGAAGGCGGTCCGAAAGAGTGCCAAAAAGGCCGCGAGCAAGACCACCAAGAAGCGTAAGAAAGCAGGCGCCAGAGCTGCCAAGAAGGAGATTCCCACTCACGCGACGGCCGAAGACATGGCCCGACGGCAGCGCGAGATCTCGGTCGCGGAGTTCTTCACCAAGAACCGTCACCTGCTCGGCTTCGACAATCCGCGCAAGGCCCTGCTGACCACCATTAAGGAGGCGGTGGACAACTCTCTGGATGCGTGCGAAGAAGCAGGGATACTGCCGGAGGTCAAAGTGGTCATCACCCCGTGTGAGGAACAGGACCGCTTTCGAGTGACCATTGAAGACAACGGCCCCGGCATCCTCAAGAAGCAGATCCCCAACATTTTCGCCAAGCTTCTGTACGGCTCGAAGTTCCATCGGCTCAAGATGTCTCGCGGCCAGCAGGGCATCGGCATATCCGCAGCCGGCATGTACGGCCAGCTCACGACAGGCAAGCCCACGTGTATCACGTCCAAGATTTCGCGTAACGGCTCTGCGCATCACTACCAACTGGAGATCGACACGAAGAAAAACGAGCCACGCATTATTGTGGACGAAACGGTCGAGTGGCCGGTTCAGCGGGGCACCAAGGTTGAGATCGAGCTGGAGGCCAAGTACCAGAAGGGCCGCCAGTCCGTGCAGGAGTACCTCGAGCAGACCGCCATTGCCAATCCTCATGTGTCGCTTGAGTTCGTAACGCCCGACGGCGAGACAAACGTGTACAAACGGGTGTCGAATGAGCTGCCCGTTCAAACCAAGGAGATCAAGCCGCATCCGTACGGCGTGGAGCTGGGCATGCTCATCAAGATGCTCCACGATACCAAAGCACGCACCCTTCAGTCGTTTCTGCATTTGGACTTCTCCCGCATCAGCAGCCGAGTGGCAGGGGCGATCTGTGAGCAAGCGAAGGTGTCCGAGCGTTCCCGGTCGTCGCGCATCGCCCGCCAGCAGGCCGACGCCCTCTTCAAAGCCATCAATCGAACCAAGATCATGAACCCGCCCACGGACTGCCTCAGCCCCATCGGCGAGGAGCTGCTTTTGGCCGGCTTGAAGAAGCAGATCGATGCCGCCTTCTACACCGCAGTGACCCGGCCGCCCGCGGTCTATCGCGGCAACCCGTTCCAGATAGAGGCGGGCCTTGCCTATGGCGGCTCGCTGTCTGCGGACGGCCTCGCCAAGGTGCTGCGTTACGCCAACCGTGTGCCCCTGCTCTACCAGCAGTCGGCCTGCGCGATCATCCGCTCGGTGCTGACAACGGATTGGCGCAAGTATGCGCTGCAGCAGTCCGCGGGGGCTCTGCCGACGGGGCCATTGGTCATTATGGTGCACATGGCGTCGGTATGGGTGCCCTTCACGTCGGAGAGCAAGGAGGCCGTCGCCCACTATCCCGAAATCATCAAACAGGTCCGCCTGGCGCTTCAAGAGTGCGGCCGGAAGTTGGCCGTATTCATCCGCCGCCGCCGAAAGGCCGTTGAATCCGAACGCAAAAAGGCCTACATCCAGCGATACATCCCCCATGTCGCCATCGCCTTGCGGGAAATGCTGGAGCTGTCAGAACGCCAGGAGAAAACCATCGTGACACAGTTGACAGACCTGCTCGAAAGGAGCCGCTCGTGAGCAAAATCGCCAGCCAGATTACGCAGACCGCTACATCGGTTCGATCCAGAATCCAGCGCAGAACCAAGCCCACGCTGTCCTTCCCGCTGCGTTCGCTGAGCAACGTGAAGTACCACCCGAAGAAGGGTTTCTTGCAGCTCAAAGGCAAAAAGAAGACCCGCACGCTCACCGTAGCCACGGTCAAGACCTTCGCCCAGACGCTGCGCATGATGTCCCAGGCCAAGAACCTGGTCGCGGACGATGAGATCATGACCAAGCGAGAGGCGTACTACGTGTCCAAGAACTGGGATGATGCCCGCTTCGACGAGCAGCCCGAATCCGACACCGTGCTGGACGACATCGAGGCCCTGTTCGAGGTCAACCGCGAGCAGCTCGGATTCATCCCCGAAGAAAAGGGCGGCGAGGTCGCCGGCAAGCTCATCGTTATCGACCGGGCTCCGGACACCGGCAAACCGCTGCGCATCGACTGCACCCAATTCGGCTCGGGCGCATACTCGATCCCCATCTCTGTGGAGCATCTGAAGTTCGAGACCAAGGCCAAGTTCGTGCTCGCCATCGAAACCGCCGGCATGTTTCAGCGCCTGGTCAAGCACGGCTACTGGCGCAAGGCCAACTGCATCCTTGTCTCCATGGGCGGCGTGCCCACGCGGGCCTGCCGCCGCTTTATCCGCCGGCTCACCGATGAGTTGAAGCTGCCGGCCTATGCCTTCGTGGACTGCGACCCCTACGGCATGTTCAACATCTACCGCACGCTCAAGGTCGGCTCCGGCAACGCAGCGCACATCAACCGCTACTTTTGCGTGCCTCACGCCCGGTTCCTGGGCGTCACACCCCAGGATATCGTCGACTACAAGCTGCCGACGCACCCGCTGAAGGAAGTCGGCATCAAGCGGGCCAGAGATGCTCTCAAGAACGACCCCTTTGTGCAGCATTATAAGCCCTGGCAGGAAGCGATCCGGCAGTTGCTCGATATGGGCGTCCGGGCCGAGCAGCAGGCCTTCGCCGTGCACGACCTGAACTACGTGATCAAGCACTACCTGCCTGAGAAGCTCGCCGCGCCCAAGACCTTCCTGCCGTAGCTCCTTGTGCACCCATTCGGCCTGTTTGAGCGGCGTGCGCTGTCACTCGTCGCCGACGCCTTGTCATTCCGCACACCTGCTTTCGCAGGTGCATGCTTGTCCCCGCGAAAGCGGGGGCGGAATCCAGGGCCATCAAGAGGTCTGGATTGCTGCTGGAGTTTGCCCGGCACTGCGATGCGGGGCAGGAATAACAGAGCATCCCTTGCCGGTTCGGGCGATCCGCTTTGCATTGCGTTTGCTTCGAATGGCGTCGCTTGTTCGTTGTTTATTGTTAATTTGGGCAAGCTTTAACCAAGGCTGAATTTGCGTTCATTTTACCTATTGTGACATTGGGTTTGCTTTTTCAAATAAGTCCATTTTGTCAGACATTCTCTATTGCGATAGAGCAGCGTATCTCGTTGCCCATTTTCCTTCGTTTGCCTATTCTCTTGCTAAGTTGCATTTGTCTTGCCTAATTTACTCAAAGCTTCCCGCGGATCGCGGATTCGTAGCCGGTCTCTTCATCGTCAGGCTTGAGCTTTCGGATGAGGGTGAGCCTCTGAAGCTCCAGTATCGTTCTGTACAGGCTGTTCTCTATTCGCCGCTCATACAGAAACAGGCGTTCAAGGACCCTTGCATTGGCGAAATCCTTAATAGCCAGGCGGCCGAGCGTCAGGTCGGCTTCGGGTGCGGAAGCGTCGCCCTGCGGCTGCCTCAAGCCTTTAGAAAGCAAGGATTGCGTCAGTTTGGCCATTGGGTTGTTGATTTGGTCCGCGTGCTTTGCGTCGATGGTCTGGTTCTGCATGCGTCCGGCTCGTTTGAGCCGCCACAACAGGCTGACAATGCGTTCTGCCAGCGCAGATTCCATCGGCCCGACCGGCGCCAGCTCGGCGACCATCTGGTCGCGATAGAGGTCAAACTCGGCCTGGCTTTCGCAGCTAATTACATCCTGATCGGCCGTAAGTCCATGTGTCACAGAGTTTTGTGAGACGACGGCTTTGCCTTCGGGGCTGTTGGGACCGGTGGATTTT
>Ga0180434_10006202_pt1 | contig 13831 bp, 17 predicted proteins | sample SS_ome_7_FD_132453 | JGI IMG/M metagenome (GOLD analysis project Ga0180434, IMG submission 132453) | Hypersaline lake sediment archaeal communities from the Salton Sea, California, USA - SS_1_D_2 metaG | ecosystem: Environmental > Aquatic > Non-marine Saline and Alkaline > Hypersaline >... | reverse complement strand
TAATTTGTTAAATAGAATATACAGACTAAGCACATTCGCCTGTAAAGATGGTGAGTTTGTTGAAAAACTCGGCGACGAACTTCTCAAGATATGTGTGCACGCCGGGAGTCATATAGGTCCGGAATTAATATCTGACGTGGCACGGAACTACATTAGACATAGAAAGACAGGAGAGGGGGCAAGCGCTGCGCGATGGGCGGGGTATGTTGGCACTATTCTATCACATAACGATACGCTCGTTCCAGACGAGATTTTACTCGAGTTATGGAACGAGGGTTCTAATACAATCAAGGACGAGATATTGAAATTTCGCACGCACAAACTCCCCGAAACAATATTCAGCGAGGTCTTATACGACCCAGAAAAAATAAAACTATTAGTCAACTCCTGTCATTATCTCAATGCAACGGAAGTCAGGAGAATATTCGAGAGAGGGAAGGAACTGGGGATCACTGGCTTGGAATCGGTGCGGTTCTATATCGATTTAGTGATGCAGAGAAACATTGAGGGAGACGTGTTAGACGAGCTGTGGGAAATACAAAAACGTTTCGTAGATGATGGACTCGCTGATGTTTTCTCGTTGCGATTCTTAACCGAAAACAAAAACACCCAATTGGATACGTTAGAGAAAATGAAAAATTACCTGTTCACTGCGGACATTTCCGAGACCTTCACTGATATAAAACGTAATTATCTCCTCGACCACGTGTTTTACCACGAGAACGCCACCCCATTTCTACAGGACGAAATAGCTACTTTTCTCGTTGAAATAACTCACTATGCTCCAAAGAAAAGATAAGATAAGTCACGGGAACGGGTTTCTCCCGCTCGCTTGAAACAACCCTTCCCAGACAATTCTCGAGGTTTTTTGAATGGCTCTCAGATTCGCGCAAGCTCCACTGAGCGCTCCACGTAGAAACTCGATGTAGCGGTCGCGGGGGATCTTCCTCTTCCCGCTCGAACCCGTCGCGGACGCGAACAGTGGGTTCAGTCTTCTCCCGTCCCCAACGCCCGGCGTATCCTCCGCGAACTGTCTAATTCGCTCGAAGTCCCCCTTGACTTCCCTTGGCTCTCGCATTGGTGGAACAGTGGGACAGATCCCAGTCGTCCTGTAAGGACAGGTAGGACACTGAATCGACGCGAGTAACATTCCCCAATCGGATAGCTCGCGCACGAATATATCAATGAACACGTCTCTCTGGAATGTTTGTGTGTTCACTGCTTTATATAGAGCGTACGACGCGGCTGGCACGCGCTGCAAGAACATAGAGTAATAAGGAGAGAGCGTGGGGCGTGGTAGATCAAACTCCTCCTGCACGTCTTGATAGATCACGACTATCCTATTTTTCTTGTCAACCTCTGGGATTGGTGGCGTGGTGGAGACTGGCACGACAGCGTTGTCGTACGCGGCTACTTGTAGCAAGAAGTTCAGGAACAAGTTATTTAGCGGGGCAGGGATCGCGTACTGCGTGCCAGCGACACCCGCGACATCATTCATGAACTCACTTTGTCTCGTTGCCGTGCGGTGCGCCGCGTCCCTGTTCCACACGGTAGTCTTCACTTCCACTATCTCGACTGGTGGGGTTAGGGGGTCGGCTTGGAACACGAAGTCCGGAGTAGCCTGAACGAGAAACTCCGGGAGGGGGATGTTATTCTCTATCCCGTTCACTACCTCCAGCACGACTGGCTGGTTAGTGACACGACCAGCGTAAACCGGTTCGTGTAGGAATCCCATCTCTTTGAACGCGCTCACGATATTTTCCTCGAACAGGAATCCCATGTGCATTTTCACCAGCTGGCTACATATCTGTGCCGGATCATAGGCGCGGTCGAGGTAAAGTTTCGCGTGACACGATATAATGTCAGAAACGTGAAGCTTTGAACTCATGAAACGAGTCCGTTGCGCGTCGCGTATTATGTTACATATCTCACGCGCGAAGTTCACGTTTTCTCTCAGTCGTTTCAATCGTTCCGACATTTTTCTTCTCCCTTTCTATCATTTCTTTATTCAACACGACGAAATGTTCTTGTTTTGGTCTATTTCTATGAAACAGCGGCGAACCCATCATGTTCCCTCCGGTAGATACCTCATGTTGTTTCTTAAATTTTCAAATAAAGTTCTAATTGATTGAAAGAATAAATCCAGCTTGTCCGACAAGTCTGCTTTCGCAACGTTCACGGTGTCCCGAATGGCGAGTGCCTCGTTCTTTATATCATCGCCAGCGGCTCCAAACGTGTTACCCAAATCAACGAACCGCGCGGAAATATTCGTCCACCCCCTGATTATCTCTGGTATGATAGCTAGTCGTCCCTCGTATCCAAGAAATATAGTGTGAGCGAATGCCTTGTATACCCTGTATCCGAGAAACGCGAGATCGATTATGTCGTCGGTCTCGGCGATCTGGTCAACATAATACTTGACGCGAGATGCAGGGGTTCCTATCCTATCAATGGCCAGCACGAACTCGTCCTTTATATCTCCCGCTTCTACTTTTATCTCCCCGAAACTCGAGTTAATCTCATTCCCGAGAGACTGGAAACTCGCGTAGATGTTGTTGAGACCAGTCAGGAGGGAGTTCTGGAAATCGTTGTATGTTGATTTGACTCCGTTCATGTCGAACACCAGCTGGTCGCTCGCGTTCAATAACCTATTATATGCCTCTTTGGCGTTGCTCAACGCGACCTTCGCGTCGTCAAACGCCTCGTACGCCTTGTTAGCCGCTTCCTCTAACTGTGGTTTGATCCGAGTGATCTCACCAAGATTCTGTGCAGCCTTTGCCGCCGCTTCTTCAGCTTTGGTCTTAGCAGTGGACGCGCGGCTCAACGCGCCCAATGCCTCGTTCCTCGCGTTCTCTATCGATGGTTTCAACACGTCCCTGATCTCGTCTGTATTCCTGATCGTTTCCGAAGCGGCAGCTGCGGCCTTATTATAAGCGTCTTGCGCCTGCGAGGCGGCAGTAGATGCCTTGTTCTTGATCACGGCAGTATCTGCGACGATCCTGTCTATCTCGTTTCTCTGTACATCTATATTGGATTGCACGCGCCACAGCCAGTCAACATTGCGCTGCACTTTATCAGACAGTCCGATGGTAATGTTCTTCGCGTTGATTGCCTCGTCTCGTGCTGTAGCGGAATCGGAAGCGGCTACCTCCGCCTTGTCTTTCGCGTCTATCACCGCGGGTTGCAGGTTGTTCTTGATCTCGTTATAAATTGTGTTTATGTCTTGTATGTTTCTCGATATGTTAGGATCTGCCACCTTATTTCTCCATCTCTCTAGCTCCGCGATCCGGTTGATCAGGCTGGGTAGGTTCCTGAGATACTCCGTCAGACTGGTAATATTTTCCACGATAAAAAACCTCTTAGTTAAGATTTATATTACACGTTGATAAAGTTTAACTTAACCACACACATAACACAAGAGGTCTTTTTTTGATAGAAAAAGAATTCAAAAAGGGCTTTATCATAAAGCTCGGGAATAAATTTCATAAAATAGTCAACATAGAAGATTTACACTACAAGGAAACGGTCACGGTTGCCGCGACCACTACGAGCAAGACCACGATCTCGGAGTTACGACCGGAGAGCGACGAGATTTACCTGATTCGAAAGATAGGAATTAACGGTGGAGTTACCATACACTTGTACTTCCCACGTGACATCCCACGGGGCACGCCACACGGGGGAGATATTAAACTCGACCGGTATCAGGCAAACTACTTGAAACCAAAGAGGATCGAGTTCGCAATCAAGCAAGAAGTAGAGCCATACCTTAACATCGAGAACGCGTATTCGAGTAGCATCACGGCCGATATCTGGTTCTATGGCCTCAAGTTCAGGGTAGTTGACCACCAACACATAGATGGAGAAGTGTACACGGAGTTACTCGATTACTCCGCGGTGCAGGTGATGTAAAATGAGTGTAGAAAGCGATATGGACAACCTGAAATTCGTCGTCGTCATGGAAGAAGATAGTAATAAGAAACTCGTCGTGAGCGGCTCGAGTCTCATTGGCTTGGCCAACGATTTCGAACAAGGAAACGGATCTGTTACCGGGGACGCGGCCGCGAATGGAACTGCGATACAAACCATAGCCCTTGCCGACGGAGAGACGCTTTACCTCACGAAGCTCGGGATGTCGTGCGACAGGGCTGGTATGGTCAAGATAGCCACCGGGACTGCACTCGATGGAACCCAAACCGATCTCGACTCGTATTATTTCAGTGGCGCCGGGCACATCTCGATCACGAGCGATGGACAGGTTCCCCTCCTGAAGATCACGAATAGTACCGGGTCGAGCCTCAACGTGTATCTATATGCGCCGGGAACCGCATTGGGAATAACATGTAATAGCGTCAACCACCACTACGAAGCAAATTATGGAGGAATAAGACAATGAGCGACGAGCAAGTAAACGGCGAGGAACTCGATTCCGGAAAGATCAAGCGCGAGCAGCCGCAGCAGACATTCGCCTCGATCATAAATATGCTCATACAGGGCATGAACAAGATCGAGATCGACATGAAGGCGGTCTTCGCCAACCTCGACGTGTTCGACAAGCGTATGAAGTTGTTCGAAGACAGGCTCACGTTCATCACCGAATACAGCAAACGCGACTCGGAGAATACGGTCGGAAAACTCACTGCCGAACTTGGCAAGATAAGCGGGTTATTGAAAAATTTCAAGGTGAAGTGAACGTGGGAATAATTCAGGCAAGTTTCGGGACAGATCCCATCTCGGTCAGTGCCGACGGGAAATTAGAGGTAGTAGCAGCCGACGACATTTCGTTAACGAAATACTTCGAGATCACGCTCGGTGCCTCCTACACTTCTCTTAGGCCAAAAGTTGGTAACTTACGCATCCAAGACACAGATGACGGTGATGATTCTGATTATTTCGAGGTACAAGTGGACGACGGAGACGGGGTAACCCTCCTGAAATCCCCAAACGTTTACGAGTTACAGAACAGCCTCATAATCCCGAACACGTACCAATATGGAATCAAAGACAGCGGTGGTACTGCGAGGAATGTAATAGGAGCGGACGGGTTCAATCAGATGACCATTGGGGCGCCTCAGTTCGACCTGATAATCTCGTCGGCTCTCGTTAATAACAGCTACTTGAAGGCTAAAGACAGTGGTGGTACTACGAGGAACCTTATCGGGATCGATGGTTCCGATTTCGTGCAGGTCGGGAACGCGACCAACGACGTATATCTGAATAGTGGATCGTTCATTAATGCCGGCCAACGATTCAAACTCGTACAGGGAAAGGATCTCATCGGAGAGGACAGTCTATTTAATACAAAGAGCATCCTGAAACTTAACTCCGCTACTGACGTTCTCGAGATCGGCGACGCGACTATTCCTCTCAAACTTTTAGCCGCCATCAAGAACGCCGAGAAACTACAATGGTTGAATAGTGGAGCTACCGCCGTGGATATTTTATACATGGATGGCTCAGATAATGTCTACCTCGGCAACGACGCGACCGTCGACACGCTGTATTTGAAAGCAGCAAACGCGATCAACCTGAACATAGACACGACGATAGAATCAACTCTGAGCGTGACTGGCGGATCGCTCAGAGTTGACAACAACAAGGAAATATCCGCGAAGCATAGTGGAGGCACGTACAACGAGTTGTTCAAGTTAGATGGCTCGGACGTTATTCAAGTAGCAGCCGGGGCTGACGTATTGAGCGTGAGATTCGGTAAGCCGACGCTGATCGCGTCCCCAACTGGCGACATCACTACAACTGGCAACCTTTTCTCGGTGAGCGACACGCGCAATCACGACGACCTTGGCGCGGACACGCACGCTTTAATCTCCCTCGCCCACTCCGGGGCTTGGCCGGGCACGAACGCCTCTAACGCGTACCTCGCGAATTTCGCGTATACCGGTACAATAGGTGCTAGCGGGGCGAACGCTACGTTCGTTGGCTTGAACGTTGATCTTAGCGGGGCAACCCTAACAGCGGGCGTGATGAAAGCCGGGGTATTCAAGGATATAGCGCGAGTAGTGGAACTCTGCAATGGAACGCAAGCAATCAAGACGACCGGTAACGCGTACATCGACGGTTTCATTGGCCTGACGAACAACAAGTTCATCGAGCAGGAAGACAGTGGTACCACGACGAGGAACCTTATCGGGATCGATGGTTCCGACTTGCTCAAACTCGGGGACGCCAATATCGAGATGATCGTGTACTCGCCCATTGCCAACGATTTCTACATCAGGAGTAAGGAGGCAGGCGGCACATCTCGCCAAGTTATAGGTATAAATGCCTCAGACCAGATCGTGATCGGTGATGCCTCGCTCAATGGGGACAAAATCACATGTAGTAATCCACTCGACACCTCTAGTGATCCACAGTTACCGAAAATATACAACCAAGCGGCGGAGCCGGACATCCCGAATAACTCGTGGGCATTCTGGGTGGATTCAGATGCAGGTCCACAATACTGGCTAATCTTGGATGTCGGGGGGACGCAGTTCAAAGTCCAGTTAACATGAACTTTTTTTAAAATTTCTTTTTATTTCAAGTAGTCACCAACTTTTTTTTTTTGGCGATATAACTTATACTCGTGAGTGGCCACGCTTCTTTTACAGGATCAGATCACGATATTCGAGACCATACCGGGATCGAGCAAAAACAACCTTTCGTGCATTACGAGAAGAACCAGACGCAGGCAATACCAAACGCTACCGTGACGCGCGTGTATTTCGACGCGAACGACACCAAAATCTCGGACGATCTCGTGTTCTTGAACCGTAGTGGGATTGGCGATTCGGATGGAAACGCGCGGTTCACCGTCCCGGTTGGATATGGCGGGTTGTATGTGATCAACGCGTGGTGTACTTTTGACACGAGCGCTGATACCTCTGGCAGGTATCTACTCATCAGGGTAAACGGAACTGGTTACGAGGCAGAGCAACAAGTATACAATAAAAACTCGCAGTTACGAATGTCCACCTCGTTCATCGCCTCGTTGTCGGCCGGTGATTTCGTGGAGATGGTAGTGTATCAAGCGAGCGGGGGAGTGTTGGATTTAGTGGATAGAAATGGCGGGACGGAACCGGGCACCGCGTTGAAAATGACCAGAGTTGCGACTGGGGGGGCGAGTTAGTGCCCCACTCGGAAGTTAACGGCCAACAGGCGGTAGGAACCACCTCAGACCCAAACACGAGTTCCACGACGTATGTCGATGTACCCGAGATGTCAATCACCATGACAACGAGTGGCGCTCCCGTATTGCTGGCGTTCAATTGTATTGCAAAACAAAATACCGCGAACAAGTCTATTTATTTCGTGTTCGAGATTGACGGGGTAGACGAGGTGGTGAGCGAGAGGGGGGCGCAATACCCGTCAGTAAACACCGAGTGTAGGTGTAGTTTCGCGTACCTGAAGACTGGGCTGGGGGCTGGAAGCCACACCTTCAAGGTACAGTTCAAGGTAGACGGGGGAACCGCGACGCTCCCCGGAACCACGAGAAATTTGATCGTGATTGATCTCGGATAAGTTTTTTTAGGCTCGCGTTTAATGATTCTCAGATAACAATGTCGTTCTTAGATAAATTCACAACTGTTGACGAGAAGATAAAAGAGTTAATAGACGAACAGCGTAAGACGACTGAGCATATTCGTGTTTTATCACAGTCCATATTTGAACTCTCTCAAAACCTCGGTAGTGCATTGAGCGTTCTGGCCACTGGGATTCAGGTCGCGTCGGCATCCCCGGAAATCAATATTCCACTATTGCTCTCACGACGGTTCCTAAACGTCAGGACAGTGCCACGCGTGGTGTTCGACACGCGTACTAACAAGTGGTACAAGTTCCTGAATGATTACTACCACACGCCAGCGCCGTGGACTGTTACTGCCGGTGGTTCGTATACGTCGAGCGCCTCGAAGGCAGTGGGCGACAAGGACTGGTTCATGAAAAAACTCGACCTGTACGCGATCACCGACCCTGCGGGTCTCGTGAAGGCGTCGTTCTACTGGCGTGGCGTGAAATACTGGCAGTTCTACGACGCACACCCGACATTTGGCTCCCAGCCAGTACGATTACATAATGAACACAACTACATATACGACTGGGAAGTGAACGACGACCAGTTCATCATTCCAAAAAACAGCGACACTAAACTCGTCTTGGAGAACGAGGATGTTGCGAATCACAAGATAATAGCCGTCTTCACGTTCTCGACCATAGAACCAATAACAGAGAAAGAAGCCCTTGGATATCTGGTGTGAGATTTGAAGGAGAAAAAACAAATAGAATGCCCGATCGAGTTCAAGGAAGGAGCAGAATACTACGAGTTCAAGAACATTGATGAATTCGGGAAGTGTTATGAACACGGCAATGAACATTACATAGAATCGTGCTACCCGCTCCGAGATCCAGAATTGAAGGGTTTAGAGGCCTGCTCGCGTGTCTCGTACACCACAAAGCAATTTCTTGGCGAGTACCGGGAGGCACGCGTCTCGTTTCACAAGAACAGGATAATTTTCAGGAAGATCCCAACTCCAGAGAACCCCGAACCGGAGGAAGGCGCGGTAACTTGCACGCACACGGCAGTATGTATAATTGACGAGGACGAGGTAAACGAGTTCGCGCACGACCTCGCGGAGAAGTCGCTGAGCCTCGAGAACATACCGGAGCGATTCCAGCCAATGAAAGACAAGCTGAAAGCTGTGGATCACTTCTACTCGTTGAAGTCGTACGTCGAAGCATTGACTGAGTTGCCGATCAAGGAACAAATGATCTCGTCTTACGAATCTCCTGAAATAAACCCAGAGACGCTCCCGTTCGGGTTCAATAGCGCAATGCAATCGCAAATCATAAGAGCGTTAAAGAAAGCGATCCCGAAAGAACGCGTCAAGGCCATTGTTAAAGACGCAGTGATAGCGATCAGGGAATCGGTTCCATTGGAATGGTTCAAGAGCAGGTTACCATTGCTCAACGACATATACAACCTCTACTCGATTTTCTGCGTCGACAAAGACTTCGAGGAATTGAAAGAATCACTAAAATTAATCCCGGAAATGGCACTGCAATGCGCGATTGGCTCCGACGCGAATCCATATTTAATCAATGAAATGTTCGAGAAGCCAGAAGAGTTCGTTGAGGAGAAGGTAATCCCTACATTATTAAAGAAATTAATACAATACCACGGCGTGGTTCTATCACCAGATAGAACCATAGAAGTCGTGAAAGAGGGCGATTTTACAGTAGTGGCAGAAGCCGCGCGTGTCTCATACACGAACGAGCATGTGAGGAAGGCGATAATAGAAAAGTTTCTCGAGTTGAAACCGCCACATATAGCTCCGGTCTTCGAGTCCATCGCGGCCGGCCCGTACATGTGGCCGGAGTTACTGCTATTAACGGAACACGCGGCTCGAAACGATTCAATAACCCCAAACGCGTTGTATTATCTCTTGAGACATCCAGATACAAACGAGGATATCCTGTCTTTAATAAAAGTGGTGATCGGCTCTACCCTGACGGAAGACGAGCGCCGCGCGTACGTGTACTTCGCATTACATCCTCGCGCGCCCGTAGAGGCGCTCGTCGAGATGGCGAAATCAAACAACGAGAAGATACTCTCGGTGCTCGTCACGAGGAAGAGAGTTCCCTTGGAAGTGCTTCACGAGATAGCGATGAAGAAACAATTCCCGGAACTCGTGGAAATCGCCAAGTTGAGGGTTGGGGAGGAACCACGAACGGAACCAATCGTGGTCAGGGTTTACGTGGAGCGACTATTCTGGGAAAATGAGGAAGAACCAGAATCAGACTCGGAATTATTACATACAGAAACATTCGATGATTACTCGGATGTCGCCGATTACATCAGCGACGAGGGAGGCGCATTCGAGGTGTCTGGTCCAGACTGGGAAACCGCGTGGTATAGTTCGGATTGGTCAGTAGATTACAATGGCTTGGAGAAGAGATGGAATTTTTTCATCGATAACGCCACCGCGGCGGAGCTCAGGATGATCTACGCCTATCTCACGAAATAAAAAAAAAATACAAAAAATTAATTTTTCCAGTACTGGTCCAGTACTGGCTTCTTCTCGCTCGCTTTCGATGTGGTCAATAGAGTTGGCTCGACTCCGAATCTCTTCCCGTTTTCTTTCACGAACGTTTTCCAGCCGAGATCCTCCAAGATTTCGACCAGCGACTGGAAATCGAACGCGTTGTTCCTGTAGTACTCTCTCTCCTCTCTCGGCCGGAGACCACTCTGCCCCCCCATAATCACGCGAGACACCTCGTTCCTCATTTCAAGCAATGGATCGAACTTGTTAGAGCAACTCAATTTGAACGGCTCGAACGACAGGAAATCGAAGACGTACGCCGCGTTCCCCACGGCGAACCTCCTGAATTCGGCATCCGACGTGATGCTTAATCCGAACCTCGCGTTCTCGAAAACTCTCCAGAAATCGAAAGTTCGTTCATTGTGCGTGAGGAGGAGAAACATTGCTTGGGGGTTTTTCGATATCACGTCCTGCACGCGTTTTACTTGAGACCCGCTCCAGTAGTACGGCTCGCCCATACTATTAACGAAAACGAACGAGCCATCCGGGAAGGTTCTCTCGAACCTCTCCTCGTGCAAAACTATTTGATCGTACGGAACTCCGGGGTATCCCAACTGTGCCCTGAATCGGAGCCACTGCCGGCGCGCATAACACCATTCGCACCTGTTTCTACACCCAGTGATTGGGTTCCACGAGTGCGTTGCCCATTCTATCGTGGTCGTTGATAACGTCTTCCTCTTCCTACTCGTAATTCCTCCACTCCTTCATTTCATCCTGTCCCACACATCACCCATCCTTTTCTTTTTGTTTTGTGGATAAATAAAAGAATCAACCGTTCCGGTCCTCCGCGCCGGGTGTAGGTTGCAGATACCACGCGGCGAGATTTTCTTCTGGTTCAACATACAATATAAATCCCCGTCATTGTCATATTTCTTCCAGTTCGGATTACAATTGCCGCAACAAGGTTTCGTTACTTTCCTGCTCACTTCTTCATCGACTCCATCAGGCTGGCTTGCCGGAACCTGTTCGCTTGTTTCCTGAGATCAATTGCCGCCTGCAACACCTCGTACCTCTTCTCGCTCTCGACCACCGCCGCCAGATCCTCGATGTACTCCACGACTTGCCGGAACCTCTCCTCGGTGAGTAGTAACTTTATCATAGTCCCAGCCCCCGTCTCGTCTCATAGTATACCCTGAGTAGGGACGGGTGGAGCATTGCCCACGGGCGCGTTGATTTTTTCGAGAACCTCACCTTCTCGAGCACATACTCACTCGTAATTTTCTCGTCCCTGATAGCCCCAAACAACACCCGCAACGCGAGCACCTTCTCGTTCTGTTTCATCCTCTTGAGATAATCGAGGAGCGAGCGACGGGACATGAAATACTCTTGCACGGCAACCCACTCGATTAACTCATCCATCTCTGCAATCGGGTTCATTTTCAATACTCCCTGTTCTTGTACCCGCAGTTTCTATCCACGCACGTCTCCACGAGCATCATCTTGTTCCCATTACGGCGGGTGGTTTGTTTTAAACTGCGCCGACCACACTGCGGGCAGATATCCTTGTTAACATTCTCGATTTCTATGAGACCACTAGACGCCTCCTCGCGTATCATTCCAACGATCTCGGGGGAGTATAGACCATTCACCTCGCGTTTTAACTCTCCAGTGTCGAGTAACTGTAATATCGCAGACGTGACTTGGGCGTGTACTACTTTAGTGTGATAAGTATCACTGATCCATCTGATAATTTTCTCGACGTCGAAGCCCTCGTTGTGTTCTGAATAATATTGTTCTACCATAGAGGTTACCTGCCCGCGCGGTGTTTTCTGTTTAAAAGGAGGAGGGGAAGGTTCCTCTTCCTCGAGGTCCTTGATGGTGATGTCAGCGTACACGCCTATCTCGTCCCAGCCTATCTCGTCCAGCGCCTTCTTGAGGGTGTTTGCGTCAACGAGATTCCCGCGATCAAGATGCTCGAGTTTCACGAGGAATCGTTTCACTCGCGTAACAATCCCTCCATAATATATCGGTACACCCGGAAGTCGATCCCGTACCTCCTCGCAACTTCCTCCATCTCGAATTTCTTGAAATTTCTCAACGCCTCACCGTGCAGTATCTCACGAACGATCTGGTTCTTCACAGCCAAGCGGATGAACTCCGAGCGCGACGGGTATACCCCTTCGGTTATGAGTCTAGTGATAAATGCGTTGTCGCGTTTCCCTATACTAAACGTCCTGTTGATCATCTTCGAATCGACACCAACGCCGGTCTTTATGGAGTGCCACCTGAGATGGTTAGAAACTGCCTGTCGCTTCCTGTACTTCGCTTTACAGAGCGGACACTTCCACATATTCTCGATTGGATCGAAGATCGGCTCGGCCGTTGTTTTTTTTAGTTTTTCGCTCATCAATCAAAACCTCCCGAGTAGCCCAGTCCCGAACCGGCGCTCTTTAGGGCATACTTTCGCCCCAGATTCAGGACAGTGCTCGCAACAATATTTCACGCAAGGCAGTCCCGCATGTGTTTTATCAACAACAAGCGGTTTTTTACAAACTTTACATTTTTTCATTCTTTTTCACCTCTCTTCAAGTGCCACCCCACACCCGCCCGCCGGGTCGGTTCCCGCTCGTGTCGGGGAACAGTTCATTGCCCTCAGTTTGAGGGGGTGAACCATCGCGGAGTTTGGGCGGCTTGTCCCGGTCACGGAAAAAAAAAAACAAGACAATTCATTTCGGTTTTTCGTCTCTCCCGCATATCTCCTTGACTTCCTTGGGACAATACTTGCATTCCCAACCGTACTCAGGACCTTCGAAAACCTCGAAAACCTCCGCGTCTATGGCGTCAAACAAACTCTTTGCTTTTTCAACGAGAGAATCGAATACGAATTGATCGAACGTCACCGGCACGCAATATGTCCATTTCCGCGAGAGGTCAGTCAGTTTTGGTGATTTCGAGTCGAGACCACGCGTGTTGATGCTCAATATGTAAGCATCATGAACGCCAGTGAATCCCATGTACAAGTTGATCTGGGCAAAGTGGAACGGGGCGACCTCCTTCGTGTAATACTCGAGTAGCATGGATGTGGTCTTGATCTCGACCAGAAACCGGTTGGTGTAGACATCAACGTGTCCGTCCAAGAATTTTCCCGGGCTGATTTCTTCCCTGATGTGTCTCTCCACCTCTACATCGAGGTTTCTCCACCTGTGATTGAGATTCAAGCTCATGGGGACGAGAATCTCTGGGAGGATTCCCTTTGATTGCACGACCCCGTGCAGAATCTTCCCGTGAAGCATTCTTGCAGTGGTATCTATCTCGCCGAACTTGATAATCTTTTTAATCGCCAGTTTCCGCGAGCAGAACATTAGCTCAGAACATCCGAGAATGTTGGGGTCGGTCGCGCGGTTGAAGTCCTCCTTGTACTCCCCGGCCATCACCGAAAATAAATCGAGAAAAAATGGGGTGTTTTCGTCGCTCATTTTTCTCCACTCGTCTCCCTTTTCTTCGACAACTCAAGATATGGAAAGTCAAAACAACCCCACGAGATTACGCTCCGAAGCAGGTACTTTATGTACTGGTGTGGTTTCAGCTCAACACGCACGAATCTATCACCTATCAGTATGTTATCCACCACTTGTATATTAATGGAGAGCGAGCGAGTATCTTCTGGTATTATTATCCCCAGTCTTTCAACAACTTCCAACTCGATGTCCGTGAGATATATCTTCACTAACTTTCTCCCGCTGTCGTCTACATCCCAGACCTTCACCCAGATGTCTTTATACATTTTTTTTGTCTCC
>Ga0180434_10006200_pt1 | contig 13834 bp, 15 predicted proteins | sample SS_ome_7_FD_132453 | JGI IMG/M metagenome (GOLD analysis project Ga0180434, IMG submission 132453) | Hypersaline lake sediment archaeal communities from the Salton Sea, California, USA - SS_1_D_2 metaG | ecosystem: Environmental > Aquatic > Non-marine Saline and Alkaline > Hypersaline >... | reverse complement strand
CGGTCCTTGCCGCTGAGGTCGATCACCACGCGGCGGACCACGTCGGGGACCGGGTCGAGATCGCCGTCGGCCGGCCAAACGGCCTCGACCTGCGAGTCGAGGACCAGCGTCACGGTGACGATCATATACCGCCAATCGAGATCCACATCCTCATCGTAGCTGAGGCCCGAGAAGTCGGTCGCGGCCAGCAGGTGAGGTTTGGCATCTTTCCCCGACACCTTCAGAATGATCCCCGGCGCGTCCGGTTGAATCTTCATCGACGCGGCCCACGGCCGCCCGTTGCCGTTGCCGGCCAGCTCGTTTTCCGCATTGGCGTTCAAGCGGTCGGAGTATTGATAGCGGGTTGTCCCGTCGTCTGTCACCCGAAATAACGCAAAGGGCGGCAGCGTCTCATTCGGCGATCCGGTCGGCGAATCGACGATCCCGAGCAGCTCCTTCGGCAGCTTCCGAGCGAACCGCAGCGCCGGCAGGAAATAGGTCTCGGCGCCGTAGCGTTCGTCGGCGGGGAACGCCGCGCTGGCCGCGCCCCCCTCGCCGTCGGCGACCAGGCCGTCCCAATCATCCGGCAGCCGAAAATACGAGAATACCCGCTTGAGCGCGTCGCGGGCGCGAAATTGATTGACCCGGTTCTCGTCCTCGTCGACGTCGCCCGCCAGGCCGCTCGGGCCGCTCTCATAGGCGGTTTCGTCGGCCGTCGCCCAGTCGCGCTCGAGCGTCCCGTCGCTGTCGGCCAGCGAGATCGTGGTCGTCTTGCGCTCGCCGCGGATCACCACCTGGTCGACGCGGTGGTCGTCCGAGTCCTTGAGGATCTGCGCCGGGTCGATCGCCGCGTCGAACGGCAAATTCCATTGCGTCGGGTTCGGCTGCTGGACGTCGCCGCCGGGCAGGGTCAAGGCGTCGGCGTTGAACGAGTAGACGTCGAGTTCGATCTCGTTGTTACTGTTCACGTTCAACCGCCAGCCGAGCAGCCGTCGGCGATCGAACAACTGATTGAGGATCTGCCGGACCGAGCGGCCGTGGGTCCGGACCACCGGGCGGTCCCAGGTCGGGATGCAATCGACCGCGCGGCTGGACAACTTCCAGGTGAAGCGGGTCTCGTCGGCCACGTCACTCGGCGGGTGGTACTGCAGGAGGTACTGGCAGATATCGAGGCTCGACCAGTAATCGGCCGCGGTCAGATCGCGGGCGAACAGGTAGGTGCCGTTCGGGCCGGGGGCCGTCGACCGGTTGCCCTCGTTGTCGAACTTGTTTTTTTCGTTGAAGGTCAGCCCGCGGCGGACGGTCTTTTCGTTCGGCGCGGCGGCCGTCTCGACCGTCGACGTGTCGATGATCGTGCGATCGAGCAGGAGATCGAGGCCGATCGCCGACAGCTTCTGGTCGCCGACCAGTTGGTCGTGCGATTGCGTGCCGCCGCGGACCCGGGCATTGTCGACGACGATCCCATACCAGTAGATCGGGTCGTCGGCGGTCGCGGGGATCTTGACCCGGACATATTGGCCGAGCAGGTCCTTTTTCTCGTAATCATCGTAGAACAGCGTGCCGGCGTGCTGCACCGGGCCGAAGTGCCAGACGAGCTGCGCGCGGTCGATCTCCGGATTGCTGGCGAATTTCACGTTGTCGGCGTAGAGATAGGCCTGCTCGGTCCAGTCCTCGCCCCACAGCTCGCGGGAGTAGACCGTATGGCCCGGCAGATCCCGCAGCAGATCCTCGTCGGGATCGGTCGGTTGTATGACGTTGACGACCATGCGACCCTCTGTCTGCTGCTAGCCGAGGCCCAGCTCGACGCGGATCACGTCGCCGGCCGTGCCGGCGAGTTGGATGCGGTAGCCCCCTACCCCGGAGACGCAGGAGATATCCGCCAACTTCTCATTGAAGCTCTGCGAGACTTCCGAGCCGACCGGCACGTCGAGATCGACGCCGGAGCCCCAGAGGTCGTAGCCGTTGGCCGCGGCCGGGCCGATCGTCAGCGTCCCGCTGTTGGTCGACTTGTTTTTGACCCGGACGAAATTCACCTTCATGCCGGTCCCGTCGATGTTGTCCTGGAGGGCCTCGATGTCGGTCAGGTCGATCACCGCCTCGCCGGCCCCGTCGAGCGTGTATTCCTGGCCCGAGTACCGTTGCACCGGTACGGTGGTCGAGGAGGTGTGGGTCTGTTGGCCGGCGTTGAACTGGTCGCTCGTGACGTATTTGCCGTCGGCGGCCTCGTCGCCCTGGACCTCCTCGATCGCGGTGACGGAGGTCTGCCAGCGGAAGGTTTTTACGGTTGCTTCTGCCAAAGTGTCTCTCCTATTGTAAGAGTTCGACCGCGCATACGGTCCAACGGCAGCGGAGCGACGCCCCGTTTTCGCCGTCCTCCAGGTTCAAGCCGCCGGTGAAACAGATTTGTTCGCGGATCGCCAAGGGACTCACGTCGAGGACCTTGATCTCCCAGCCGTCGGTCGTGAAGTCGTGATCGTCCTGGATCAGGGGCACACAGCCGGCGGAGATCAGCTCGACGTATTTGTGGAAGGTGACCCAGGCCTCGTCGATCGAGCTTTGATCGACGAACGACTCGAGCTGAAACGGATCGCCCCAGCGGCCGATCTTGGCGAACCCGGACCCGTCGACGCCCATGCGATGCAGGGGCCCCTTGCCCTTGTGGTGTTCCTTCGGCGGGCAGACTTCGCCCTTGAGGTAAAGGAACTCGTGGGTTTCGATCTGGTTTAGCACGGGTCACTACTCGCTATGCGCGTTGACGGCTGCGGCGGGAATCGGCGTCGGCTTCGCGTTGGCGGTTTTCAGTTCGTCGCGGATCTCACCTAACAGTTCGGTTGTTTCGTCTCCGCCTTTGCCGCCGAACTTCTGCAAAGTGAAATACTCGCGGGCTTGTCGCTCGGTCTCCGGGTCGCTGATCTCGCCATGTCCGATCAGGTCTCTCAGTATCTTTTCGTCGCCGACGAAACGGCGTCTAGTCTCGACGGCCCCGCGTGTCATGGCGATATCCCACTCGGCGGGTAACGTGGTCTTTCTTTTGCCACTGCGGACGTCGGCCGCATATTGGTCCATCGCGGCATCGACCAGGTTGCCGGCCGTGCCGAGCTGTTCGGCTGAGAGTTCCTTTTCGGCTTGGGCCATGCGGGCGCGGCGGGCCGCGGCCTGCGACGCGACGGTCCCCGGCAGGGTAAGCTGCGTGCCGACGCGGTCGGTCGCCTCCGCCTCGCGGACCGAGCCGAGGGCCTCCTCGTATTCCGGCATATTGAGCATCATGGTCCGATAGGCGGCGAGGGCCTGCTTCCGGCCGAAGAACTTGAATTGTTCCTCGCCCTCGAGCCCGAGCGATTGCACCAATTCGAGCGATTCCTTCAGGCTCTTGCCGCGGAAGTCGACTCGCTTGCCGCCGACCATCGTGCCGGATTTCTTGTCGAGGGCAGCCAGCATCGAGGCCAGTTGCGTGCCCCCCATCTCCGCCGATCCGGTGGCGGTCGCGGTCATGGCCGTCGCGGCGAGGATTTCCTCGTCGGAGATCCCCAGGGCTCGACCGAGGCCTCCGCTGCGGGCGGCTCCCTCGAGCAACGCCTCCGCGGTCGCTGGGGAGTATTCGCTCGCGCCGAGGGCCTTGGAGACGAGGTCCCGAAAATCGCCGGTCTCGCCCCGCCCCATCGAGGCCTGCAAGGTCCTTGCCGATCGGGCCATGATATCGGGCGACTCGACCAGGCCGGTTGCCCGCAATTCGCCGAACAACCCGAGATCTTCCATCGCTCCGGCGGACTTCAACGCGAACACGGTCCGGGCAGCGGCGTCGAGCGACTCGGCCCCGCCGGTCCGATAGAGATTCTCGGCGGCGGCCCGAAGCGACTGATATTCTTCCTTGGTGGTCGCGAGCTGGCCGAGCGACCCCATGCCCATTTCCGAGGTCTTGGCCAGTTCCTTGGCCCGTTCCCTGGCCTCGTTCATGGCGGTCAGGGCCGAGGTGGCGAAGCTGATCGCCGCGCCGACCGACAGCCAACCGGCCGCCATAGACTGGAGCGAGGAGATGGCCCGCGAGCCGAAGGCTGCTTGCCCGGCGCGGCCGGCGTTTTGCATGGCGATCTTCGCGTTTTTCACCTCCAGGTTGTATTCCTGTTGGGTGATTTTATTGCGCTTCAGCAAGGCGTCGGCGAGTTTGATCCGCTGGTTGTAGCGGTCCTGGGCGGTCACGGCCTGATCCTTGATCCGCTTGCTTTCGCGATGCCATTGCTGTTCTTCTCGCGAGGCCCGTTTGCTTTTGGCCGCGACGTCGGTCAGTTTCGCCGTTAGTTTGGCGATGTCCTTCTCGTGCTGTTGCACGGCCTTTTGGGCCTGTGCATAGTCGGCCGTCGCTTTGAAGGAAATCTCGGACATGGATCAGATCAGCGAATGAGGTAGTAATTGTGCTGCGCCGCGGATGCGTCGGGCAAACTGGCTAAGTAGAGTTCGGCTCGGCTGGGGCGGTGGCAGGGGTTTCGGCCGGCTCGCCAGGCGCCGAACTCGACGGCTCGTCGGCTTCGGAAGGGTTTGCGTCGTCGCCCTCCTTGGCGGCGAAAAGGTCGTCCATGAACGGAACATCGAGGGCCGCGGCCAGGAGCGGCTCCCAGTTGATCGTGTCGACCAGTTGCAGCACGCTCTGCTCGTAGCGGCCGATCCGGTAATTGACGCCGAGAAACGCCAATGAGTGTGCGAGGAGCTCGGCGAAGGGTGTCGACTTGGATCCGTCCTTGTAGAAAATATCCCAGCACTCGCCGGCGCGGTCCCAGAGCGGCTCGTATTCGGGCCGGATCGACATGGTAAAAGCGCCGTTGGCGTCGTAGCCCATCCCGCGCGGCAGTTGCGTCTGGCGGGCCGGCGACCGGATCACGGGGACCTGGTACGTGTTGCCGTCGGTCAACTCGACCGGGTGGCCGGGCACCTGTTTGGGCCGTGCCAGCTCCTCGGGCGTCGGCGGGTACTCGCGGTCGATCCCCAGCCACAGCTCCGGCTCGGCGCGGACCTTCGTCCACCGGATGAACTTCGGGTAGTGGCCGACCCGCTTGGCGACCACGCCGCCCGGGTTGTAAGTCACGATCGCGCCGCTGTGGCCGCCGGGCCCGGGCGCGGTCGACTGGTCGCAACAGGCGCACTGGGACCGCTTCAGATCGCCGAGAATCTCGCCCAACTCATACTCCTTGAGCAGGTTCTTCTGGAACCGCCCATCGTTGCTGCGAAAGACCTTTGCGATCGGTCGTTGCGGGAAGAAATACAGGGGAGCTGCCATGTTTGGGGGCCTTCGTTGGGGTGATCTGTGCTCTGGCGGCTAGTTGTGGCCTGCGTAGAAATTGACCACCGCGTCGTCGCTGCCGGCGTTGCTGATATAGACGCCACTGGACACGTCGGACGTGACCGGACAGCTCGCCAGATCGCCCGTCATCCAGTCGATCGGCTTGTCGGCGGGTAGTGAGATCTCTTGGTCCGGCGCGCCGCTGGGGGCCGCCGGTGCGTTGGTGGCCACGGTGACGTCCTCGGTCGAGTGCATATAGAGGTCCTGCAATCGACTCACGTCGACCTGGAAATTCTCGAAGTGATCGGTGGCGCCGGCGGAGATCGTTTTTCTTTGGATCTTTGACTCGGCGTCGACGGAAATCGTCTTTTCCGAGATCACGGCCGCCTCTTCGCCACTCTTGAAACTGCGGGTGTGTACGTGATTTGTGGACATGGCTTTCTATGGGGTGGAGACAAGGGACGGAAGAAGATCGCTACGCGATGGCCGACCCGACGGTGATCGTCAGCGGGTCGGAGTTGGAGTTGGCCGCGCGGAACCCGAACCGGAGCGTGTTGCTGGTCGGCTTGTTGGTGCTGCCGGCGGTCGTCTCGGGCACAAGCAGCCCGTTCGACGCGACGAACTTGATATGGCTGGCCGTGCCGTCGGCGACGTTGTGGCCGTCGGCCGACTTCGCGCGCAAGTAAAATTCGACGTTGGCCGAGATCGCCGCGCCGGTCAAGGCCAGGGCGTTCCACGGCTTGCCGTTGCTGGTGACCGAGAGAATCGGGTCGGTCTGGTTCACCCCGGCCCAGGTATCCCAGACCTGGCCGCCGGAGCCGCCCGTCTCGGCCTGGATCCCGGAGCCGAGATTCCAGCTCTGCTCATTGCCGAGCCAGGTGCCGTTGACCTTGACCGGGCCGAGCGTGTACCACTGGACGCCGGTCGGCGTGCCGGACAGGGCCCCGGCGCCGAGCTGGACCACCGGCGCGTTGGTTTCGTCGTACATCGCGGCCAGCCTGCAGGAGATCTCAGCGTCTTGCTGATGCGTGGCACTGATCGAATCCCAATAGAGCCAGCCCCGCGAGAGCCGCAGTCGCTCGTGGACCGCGCCGGCCCGGGCCTGGCGCAGGCCGCGGTTAGCTCCCTGCAGAAATCCGAGGTCGGTGTTGCCGGCCGACAGATCGAGGCACCAGTTGTTGCCCCCGGTCAGGATCTCCGTCAGGATATCGCCGACCTGCGTCGACCGGAACGGGCCGCCCGGCTTCTGGCCGCGGACGCTGCGAAACAGCGGGTGCGGAAAGCTGGCGGCGTAGCCGGTCAGATGCTCGCTGGCCGTTTCGGGCGAGAGGTCGTTGAGCTGCGAGATCAGCGTGCCGGACGGCAACAGGATCGCATCGAGATAGTATCGTGATTCCGCCATGGATTAGGCTCCTGTGGCTAGGTGATGGTTTCGGTGCTGGTGCCCGTCTCGGCCTCGAGCAGCTCGGCAAACCGCTTGCTTGCAAAGCGGGCCATTTCGCGCTCTTCGTCGGGGGCTACCCGGACGATCTCGGGCCCCAGCGCGGGCCGCAGGTTGGTACCGCCGCGGTCCGGCGGCCGCGGCCGCATCGTGGCGTATCGCGGGCCCCACATTCGCACGACGAAGCGGCTGGGGTAAGCGCGGGTGACATGGTGCCCGAGCATCAGGTCGCGGAGCGTGCCGCTTAGGACCAGCGGCGGCAGCCCGCGGCGGGCCTTGTAGGCCTGATATTTCGACGCCCGGGGCTGGTAGCCGTATTTTTCCGCCGCGCCCGGCTCGAAGTGGCGGCCGAGAAACGTCTCGTGCCACATTTCGCCCAGCTCCTGGTTGAGCTGGCGGGCCGCCCGGTCCATGCCGCGCGCGGAGACACCATCGGCGGGCGGGCGTCGGCGGACTTGGAAGGAATAGACGAGCACGGTCAGCTCCAATGGATCCAATAGAAAACAGACCAGAAGGGATCGCCGCCGTCCTCGATCGGCGCGAGCTTCGGCCCGCCGTCGTCGTCGGAACCGATACTCGCCTGCATGATCCGATCGCCGGTCAGCTCGTCGTCGTAGCCGAAGTTGTAGGCAATGTCCGCCATGAAATTCCCGACGAAGGTCGTGAAGTCGCGGGCCGAGGTCTCGATCGACAGCGGGTAGCGGTCCTTGTCGTGGATCGCCATCCACAACCGGCCGGAGAATTTCAGGCGGTGGCGCGAGCCGCCGGAGTCGATGTTGCCCGACCACTCGGGCCCCCAGGTGATCGTCACGAGCGGGTCCATGCTGGCCTCGCGGAGGTCGCACATGGGAAAATAGATCCGGCGGACCGAATCGTGGGCCCCGTCGAGCAGCTTCTCGTAGGCGTCGGCGTCGTCGCGGTCGAGGCCGCACCGCTCGCGGAAGGTCGGGCTGGAGGCCACCAGCTCGGCCAGCTTGGTCAGGGGCGTCAGCAACGGGCCCTCCGGATCGGCCTCGGGCCAGGTGTAGCACTGCCACGCCCCGCCGCCCGGGAAATACTTTCGCGGGAAGTAGCCTCGCCAGGCCGGCGGCCGGCCGCGGGTGTCCCACGGCGACGCCGGCACGGCGCGCCAGTCGGAGGCGTAGAGATCAGTGCCCATAACCGTGGCCTATTCGATGGGATGTCGATCGCGCGAAAATCAGCGTCCAGTGGGCCGCCTCGTCGTCGTCGATCTCGCCGATAAACGCATAGGAGGCGGTTTCGCCGAGGTCGGCTTCGTCGGCCGGCAGGACGCGAAGCCGGTTGTGCAGATCCTTGGCGTCGAGCGAGGCCTGCGAGATGCCGCCCTTGGCGTGGTCCTCATCCTTCAAGCACGTCAGCCGCAGCTCGTCGCGATCGGCGCCGACCCGTCGCCGCGGATCGTCCTTGCGGGTCCGCAGCACGACGGCGGTGATCTCGCGCGACGCGCCGCCGCCGGACGGGTAGACCGTCACCTGCTCGGCGAACTCGCTCGTGTTGAGCGCCAGCGCGGCGAAGTCAGTCGCTATCTGCGTCTTGAGCGTCATTCTTTTTCTTGCCGCCCTGCGTCTTGGCCCGGAGCCCGTCGGCGTAGCCGCGGTCGTACTCGCTCGGTTCGTCGGGCGGCGGGACCGGCTTGCCGCGGTCGTCGACCTCGACCAGCGCGCCCTTGGCGACGTCGGCCTGGACGGCCTCCAGGTTTTCGCCCGTCAGGTCGGCGGTGTCGCGGCCGAACAGGACGGCCTTGCCGGCGTCGACCTGCTTCTTGATCGCGGGGTCCTCCGGATCTGCATCGCCGAAGATCAGGACCCGCTTGACCTGGCCGGACTTCTTGTCGCGGACGGCCCGGCGAAAGACGCCGGCGGGGTGGGTGCGGTTGAGTCGGATGAACATGACGTGTTTCCTTCTTCTTGTGTGTGCGGTAAAAGGCGCGACCGGACCGAAGGCCGAAGCCCGGCCGCGCCGGATCCCGGGAGGGTCGCGAGAGGGGGCCTTCTGGGGGTTGTTCGCCGGCAGGCGCCGGGGGTCGGCTAGTTGAACGTCGTGCGGACCGCGGTCCACCAGGCGCCGTATCCGGTGTTGTACCGGGCGTCGGCCATGAACTTGACGTCCTTGAACTCGGCGTCGTCGAGCCCCTTCATCTTGCGGTTGATCGGCTTGCGGGCCTGGAAGATGAACGGGCGAATTGGCTCGTCGACCTTCAATAGGTCGAACTTGACGTCGCTGGAGTAGCGGGCCGAGGTGATGATGCGCGGCCGCTCCGTGATCACCTTGTTCTCGCCGCCGGTGGCGTTGATGGCAACGGTGAGCGCGTCGTGCGCGGTCTGCTGCAGCGCGTGGGAACACACGACGACCAACTGCTGGGTGGGATCCCAGATATGATCGTTCAGCAGTTCGCCGGCGTCGTCGACGAACTCCATCATCGCCTTGACGGCCGCGTTGTAGGCGGCCTTGAACTCGGCGGCGGTGACTGCCGTGTGGTCGGCCGCGTTGTAGGTCAGGTCGTTGCTCTGGTTGCCCGAGTCGCCCCAAGCGTGGTCGGTGTCGTAGAAGAACTGACCATCCAGGCAGGCGGTGCTTTCGCCCGCGTTGACCAGGTCGAACAGCAGCTTGTCGGGGTGCGTCATCGCGCGGCGGCCGAGCTGCTCGAGGACGGGCACGTACATGCCGAGCCGATCGTCGTCGATGTTGTCCTTTTCGATGGCGACCGAGACTTCCCACTTCTTGTTCTCGATCGTCCACTTGGCCCCGCGGAGATTGGCGAACTGGCGATCGCCGATCCACTCGCGGACCGCGGGCACGTTGCCCAGGATGCCGTATTCCTCGTCGGCCCCGTCCGAGGGGACGACGGTGCAGATTTGCGGATAGAACGGTTGAACGGCTTTGAGGCCCGTGTCGAACTTGCCCGTCAAGGAGCGGAGTTTTACGAGCGCCGCCGCAGTATCAAGAGACATTCTAGCTTCTCCTTTCACAAGGTTGGGCGGTCTGCTAGAATGGCTCTTGCGTCAGAGGCCTTTGGCGCAGGCCGCCAAGGTTTCGTCCGGCTGGGAGTAGCCGCTCCCAGCCGGTTTCATTTCAGGCTCACGTCCTGTTAGGCTTGCGGGACGTCGATCTTGACTCGCATCTTGGTCGCGGACACGTACTCAACGAACCGGCCGATCAGGGTGGTGTTCGTGGACGATGCCGTGACCGTGTAGTTGTCGCTGGCATACGCGTTGTCGCCGACGATGGCCTGGGAGAACCCCGAGCCCTCGAGCTCGAAAACGCCATCGGTAAAGACTTCGGCCGTCAGGTCACCGGCGCTGCCGCTGGAGTTGTCTTTTTCTTCGACGACGATGCCGGCGAAGTTGTTGTTGCCGGAATCGGCCGTGCTGGTGCCGTAGCCTTCCGACGAACCGCTGGTGCGTTCGTAGAAGGCGATGGTGCCTTGATAAAGGGCCACGCTCCCATCCACCGGCAGGGCTTGCCGCCCGCCGGCGTTCTGGGCTTTGACTGGTTGATTGGCGGTTACTGCCATCTGTCTATCTCCTGGTGTGATGTGCGGAAGAGGGGGGAAGAAAAGATAAGGGTGGCGGGCCTAGTCCTCGTCGAGCCCCTCATCCTTTCGCCGGCTGGCGATGTATTCGGCCTCGGTCAAGCCGAAGCTGTTTTTCGCGCCGCCGGCGTCGCGGTACTCTTTGCGGAAGCGGTCGTCCGGATCAGTCTCGCCCTGCTCGTTCGGATCCGTGCCGCCGGCGTCGCCGACCGGTTTGCGGTCCTCGCAGATCGCGTTGAAGATCTGCGTCCTCGCCGTGTCGACGTCGAGGTCGACCAGGTCGTGGAGCGGGAGTTGCTTCTGCTGGTCCGGCGTCAGGCGGGCCTGATGGTAGGCCGCGATGATCTCCCGGCTGTCCGCCTTGGCCTTGGCGACCAGCTTGCGGGCGTCGGCCTCGGTGATCGGTTGCGGCTCCGCGTCGTCGACGGGCTCGCCGGCGTCGGCCTTGGCCTGGGCCTCGGCGATCGCCTCGTCGCGGGCCTCGGCCAGCTTGGCGTCGAGCTGCTCTTGCGTCAGTTCGATCGTCTCGACCTTGTCGTCGGCGGCGTCCTGGGTGTTTTCGGCCGGAGGCTCCACCTTCGGAGCGTCCTCTGGTTTCTTGGGGGTCTCGCTCATGGGGGGATTTCCTCCGTTGCTGAGCTGTATCGATTGGAAAAACGGGTCGTCGAGGATCGCCGCGAGCGACCGACGGCCCGGGTACGGTTTGGGTGACTCGGCTTCGCCGCGCAGGGCGGCCGGCACGTTTTGATACTGGGTCAGATCGAAGGCCCGGCCGCGGTTCTCGACGCGGTCGTCCGCCTTCTCGGATGTCTTGTTGTCGGCGATCGCGTCGACCAACCCGGCGGCCAGGGCGTCCTCGGCGTTGAACCAGGTTTCCTCGTCCATCCACTCGTGGAACTGCTCGACGTCCTCGCCGGAGCGGTCGGCGTAGACCTCGGCGATCTTGGCCTCGATGCCCTCGATCAGATCGGCGTACTTGCGGAGATCCTCTTTCGTGCCGCAGACGCAACCCATGGCGTTGTGGATCATGAACCAGGCGTTCTTGGCGATCGTCCGCGTGTCGCCGGCCATGGCCAGAAAGCTGGCCGCCGAGACGGCCATGCCGTCGACGATCACCTCGACCCGCGCGTCGTGCCGGACCAGGGTGTTGTAGATCGTCAGGGCCTCGAAGACGCTGCCGCCGGGCGAATTTATGTAGAGCTCGATCAGCTCGACGTCGCCGGCCTCCTCGATCTTGTCCGTGACAACCGATGCGGCGATCCCGTACCAGTCGTCGATCACGTCGTAGATATAGAGCCGCAGCGTCTTTTTCGTCTTTTGGGCGCGGAATCCGGGTCGGCTGTTGTTACGCGGCATTTTCGATCGTCTCCTGGAGGTCCTGTTGGTCGGCCTCGACCAGCGCGAGCTTTTCGGCCAGGTCGTCGACCCTGCGGATCAGTTGCGAGAGGTTGGCCAGATCGGCGACGGCCCGGTCAAGCTCGGTCGGCTCCCCGTCCGGCGAGTCCAGGCCGATCGAGCGGCGATAGTCGCGGAGCCGCTTCTCGTTCTCGGCGTCGAGCATCGCTTCGGCAAGCCGTTCTTCTTGGACCTCCTCGTCGTCGAGGCCGCGGCCGGAAAGCAACCCGGCCCGGGAGGCGAGATTGCCGGCCAGGGCCTTCAGCTCGGACTGGACTTCCTTGAGGGGATCGATCCAGGGCCAGCCGCTGGGGGTCCACGCGCAGGCCGTATAGAGCGTCGGGTCGGCGGCGTATTCGGCGGCCGTCAGATCCACCAGGCCGGCCAGGACGCACTCGTCAACGAACCGGGTCCAGAGATCGTTGAGCCAGGTTTCCTTGTGGTCCTGCTGGCCGGTCCGGAACGAGACGCGGCCGTCGATCAGTGAGAGCCGGCCGCCGGCGTAGCTCGTCTGGGCGTAGCTGCGGGTGAGCAGCTCGTAGGGATAGCCGAGGCCGGAGGCGATGTTGTGTTCGGTGTGTTCGACCAGAACCTGGTAATCGTTCCCGCCGCCGGAACTCGGGTCGATGATATGCGGTTCCTCGCCCGCGACGCCGCGGATCACTGACCCGGGCTCCAGCTCCTCGACGTAGTTGCCGCCGCTGTTGGTCGTCGTGGCCGAGCCGGCGGCGAGGGCTGCCGGCGATCCGGTCGTCGCGATAAACAGCGCGAGGCAGGCCTCGACGTGCTTTTTGACGTTGATCGCCTCGTCGAGTTGCCCGAGCCGCTTCATCGGATTCATGACGGCGTGCATCGGCGGGAATCCTCGCAACTGGTCCGGCTCCAGCTCCTCGTAGAGGTGGCGGACCCGGTCGGCCGGCACCTCTGCGTATTCCTCGCTGGCGTCCTGCGTGTCTCCTGGATGCGTGCTGCGGATATAGTAGGTGACCGGATCGCCGTCGGCGTCGCGCCGGATCCCGAACCGGACCTTCGCATCGCCGGCGTATTTCGCGGGCGTCTCGACCCGCTCGGGCGCCACGATCTCGACCGCCAGCGGGACCGGCTTGCCGGGCTGCGGCTTATCCGAGAACACGATAAACGCTTCGCCCTTGCGGGCCAGCGTCCGCTCGGCGAGCCGCTGCAGCCGGTTGAGCGACTTGCGGCCGCTCGTGTCGGCCCGGGTCTGCCACTGTTTCCAGTGCCGCTCGAGCTGGCGGCGGAGCCGGCGGACCCGCTTCAATTCGCCGCCGTCGGTCGGGGTGACGCCCTCGAGCAGGGCCGGCGTCGTCAGGCGGCTCTGGCAGTGGAGCCCGGTCCCGACGATATTGTTGACGCGGCCCTCGACAAACCCCTTGGCCATCGGGTGATCGCGGTACAGCTCGTCGCACCGCTTGCGGGTCGTGTCGGCGTCTGCGTCCCAGATCGAGTCCGGCGAGAGATTCGACGTCAGCCAGTTGTGCCCGCTGGCCCGGTCGGTGCCCGCGCCCTCGTGGACATTGCGGAACATCCGCTTTTGCAGGGCCAGGGCCATACTGATCCGCTTGCGTTTCGCATAAGCGTCGGGAAACGCCCAAAACGCCGCGCGGTCGATCGCGTGGGCGACGGCTTTCCAGGCGGAGCGGAAGGGGTGGCGTTTGGCCATGGACTGGAGCGAGAGGGAGGGACTAAGAGCGCTTGCCCAACCGGGCGAGCGAGATGGTGGTGCCGTTGGCGGCGGCATCGACGCGGGCCGAGTATTCCTTCTCCATGGTGTTGAGTGTGGCGAGATCGGCCCGGGTGACCTCGTATCCGGATGCGAGCCGGTAGGACTGGGCTCCGCAACTGGTGATCTGGTAGATCGCCGAGCGGATCGAATCGAGCATCTGCTGGTCGGTGTAGGTGGCCATCACCCTATATACGGTTGCCGGACGGCCAAAAAACGCCGATTGGCCGCCCTATTGGTAAATTAGTCATTTCGAGGGGGCTCGTCGTCGAGCCCGCTTTTCCGTGTATTCGCACTCGTCCGAGAGGCAGATATAGTAGGTAATCCGCCCCTTTGTGGCGTAGGCCCGGCAGGGTTTCTTGCAGTTCGGGCAGATCGGCGGCGGGTCTCTGCGCGGACGTCGGCGGCGTCTTATCGGTTGATCCATCGGCCGCCCCCTTTCCGCCGCGGGAT
>Ga0180434_10006199_pt1 | contig 13836 bp, 11 predicted proteins | sample SS_ome_7_FD_132453 | JGI IMG/M metagenome (GOLD analysis project Ga0180434, IMG submission 132453) | Hypersaline lake sediment archaeal communities from the Salton Sea, California, USA - SS_1_D_2 metaG | ecosystem: Environmental > Aquatic > Non-marine Saline and Alkaline > Hypersaline >... | reverse complement strand
CACACGGCTCTCGCGCATGTATGGACCTACTTCAAGGGGCTGAGCGATGACAAGCCTCTGGTCATTTTCATGGAAGACCTGCATTGGGCTGATGCCCCCTCTCTTGAATTCCTGGCCCGGATAGCACGCGATCTTTGTAATCGACGGCTACTGCTTATCGGCAGCGCGCGCCCGACGCTGTTTGAACGCATCCCGCACTGGGAGGACAAGAAGTCTTCGGGGTTTTCCCATCTGGCCCTCTCTCCTCTCGATCATTCCCAGAGTCGGATACTCGTCGCTGAGATTCTCCTACGCGTTGAGGACCTTCCCGCCATTCTGTGCGAACGGATTGTAGAACATGCAGAAGGGAATCCGTTCTATCTCGAAGAGACCGTGAGGATGCTGATCGACGATGGTGTCATCGTACGGGGTCCGGAGCAATGGTCTGTGCGGATGGAGAGTCTACACCGCATCAAAGTGCCGACGACCCTCACAGGAGTTATTCAGGCGCGCTTCGACAGCCTCAATCCCGACGAGCGCGTCCTGCTCCAGAGGGCAGCCGTGGTGGGGCGTTACTTCTGGAATGGCGCTATTCACGCCATGCAGGAAAGCCACATTGATCAGGTCGATATTCCCTCCTGCCTTCGTGAGGTGCAGCGGAAGAACCTGGTTTTTCCCTATTCCCCTTCCCGCTTCCATGACTCAGAGGAGTATCTCTTCAAGCATGCTATGCTCCGCGAGGTCATCTACGAGACCGTGCTTCTCCGCACTCGCCGGGTCTATCACCGGCACGTGGCACGTTGGTTGGAGCGCCAAACAGGTGATCGAACACGGGAGTTCGCGGCGCTCATCGCTGACCACTACGAGAAGAGCGGCGACACGTCGAGTGCGACTCAGTGGCTCGAGAGTGCTACCGATGCGGCTATTCGGAGCGCTGACTACCGTCAGGCCGTGGCCGATGCTGAACGGGCACTGGCATTACTCGTGCAGGAGGAATGTGCTGACATGCACGATACACGGGGCGCACTGAAGGTCGCACTGGGTGAAGCCCACATGCGATTGAGCAATTTCTCTGATGCAAGACGGCATTTGGAGGAGGCGGTCGAGGGGATCGAACCCCATCATAGACTTGCTGTTCGTGCATTGAGTCTTCTGTGCAGGATTGCAACCGTCGACGGGGACCTTGGTGAAGCCCACGTTCTTGGCAAACGTGGCCTGGCTTTGGCCCGCGAGTCAGCCGATTCTTCAGCGATTCAGAATGCGCTGTACGTCATGGGGTATGTGCTTTTCCTGCAGGGCGACTATGACGGCGTGACCCAGTGCGGCGAGGAGTGCCTTGCACTCGCGTGCCATGTGGAAGACGAGTATGCAATGTCACGGGCATATACGATCCTGGGCAATGCTACCCTCAATACCGACCACGAAGCGGCGGCGGAACACTATCAGGAAGGTATCCGCCTGGCCGATTCAGCCGGAGCGGCGTTCGAAAGCGCTACCTGTCGAGCAAACCTCGGTAATGTATACAAGGCGCAGGGTGACTATGACGCCGCACTCAACTGCTTCGAGACAGACTACGATTTCTCTCGCAGTGTCGGTGACCGGTGGGGGGCGGCGATTGACATGGCAAACATGGGTGATATCCACGAACGGTTGGGAGATATTTCAACCGCGCTCCGCTACTATGATCAATCGTTCGCGGAGGCTTTGGCGGTAGGGGCGGTGTGGGTTGCGTTGTCTGCGTTGACGGGTAAGGCGTCGGTCCTGACGTATAAGGGCCAGTCTGTGCGTGCCGCGGAACTCATCGGCTTAGCCCTCAGGCATCCCCTTAGCAATGCAGAAGTGGCGCATGATGCAGAGAAACCTCTGGCGAGGCTCCGTAGGCGGCTCACTGCCGAGGCGTTGGAGGAAGCCATGCAGCGCGGTGCGCATCTGGATCTGCGGAGTGTAATGGGGGCCGGCGAACTTTCTTCCTGACCACATGGAGGGGAACCCGCATGTTTCTGTCTTCCTGACGGGTTGTACGGCGATAAATGCGGGAAAAAGTTAAATAGCGCTATCAATATTCATCTTGTCGTTTTATCTCCCTTACTCCTTATTCTCTGACTACCTATTATGGAGTGCCATTATCCGTGATGATCCCAGTATCCCCATTTCATCCAAACGTATGCGATTCAAGCATTCATCAATCGGTATTTCTTCCATGACCCCTTGAATTAACGAGGGATGAGAATCGATCAATTCGGATAAAACGTTGAAACCGTAATTAGAACACAAGGGATAACCGGTAGATGTCTATTTTTGTAAATATCCGTTTATGAGGGATAAAATCAGATCTGGATCAGGTTCAACGGGATCGGGAAGATCGGTGGATTCCACAAGAGCTTTCTGATCCTTGAGACCGTGACCGGTGATGAAAACCACGGCGTCATCATCGGCGCCCATATCGCCGCTTTCTACTGCAGCGAGGACGCCCGCAAATGAAGCCGCTGCGGCAGGTTCAGCGAGAACGCCCGCATGGCGGGCGAGAAGTATTCCTGCTTCTCGAATGAGAGTATCGGGCACTGTCATTACAGATCCACCTGATCGTTCGGCAGCTCTGAGCGCTTTTACCCAGTCGCGGGGATGGCCTACCGCGATACTGTCCGCACAGGTATCAATTGTCTGTAGAGGTTCTATAACCCGGCTGCTGTTCATCCAGGCGTGGGCCACCGGAGCTGCTCCTTCAGCCTGTACCCCCATGAGTCGCGGCATTTCATGAATCCATTCGAGTTCGAGCAACTCAAAAAGACCCTTGAAAAACGAACCATAAATACACCCATCTCCTATGGAGACGAACCAGGGGGCATCCGTATGAAACGAGAGTTGTGCAGCGGTTTCCAGCGCTGCGGTTTTTTTCCCCTCTGAAAGGATCGGATTAATCGCCGTACTCCGTATATACCACCCATTCTCGCGTGAAAGCTCCATGGCAATATCAAACGCCTTATCATAGGATGTCCGGAGGCGAATCAGTACTCCTCCGTGGAGGGCTATCTGGGCAAGTTTAGCGATTGGTGCATCGGCAGGCACGAACAATACGGCACATTGTCCGGTGGATGCCGATAGAGTTGCCAAAGACGATGCGGCATTCCCTGTTGAGGCAGCGGCAATAAGAGGCGCTTTCCACTCTCTTGCCTGCGCGAGAGCTAAAGCGCTCGCGCGATCTTTCAACGAGCAGCTGGGAAGGAATGAATCAAGTTTGAGGTACAGTGTACGGATTCCAATATGCCGCGCCAGTGAGTCGGCGCTTATGAGAGGCGTTGGTCCAATAGGAAGCGACGGTAGGGATGATCCGCTGTTGATGGGAAGAATGGGAAGCCACTCGGCAAGACCGCGGATAACCGATTTGGGTCGCTGCCACTCGCTTTGTACGTGTTCCAGATCGAAACAATAGTCAAGCGTTCCTTTTTCCTCCCCGCAATCAGGGCAAGTCTGTTGGTGATTACGTTCTATCGGGAAATCTCTCCCGCACGTTACGCACTTGAGGCCGGTTACCAACGATCCCATAGACTCTTCGCTCGATTCCGGCATTCGTGGCATATACGGGCTTCATCAAGATGGAGAATTCGACCATCTCTGATTAATTCATCACCATCAACAACAACCATGTGGATTGGAGAATGGTTGAGCCCGAAAAGGAGATGTGCCCACCAGTTCCCCGGTGTTACCGGTGTGGGAGGATAGTAATCACGAACCACGAAATCCGCGGCGGCGCCGTCGGAAAGACGACCAATGGGAACACCGAATGTCTGTTCCGCAAGGCGGGGGTTGCCGCGGCAATACATATCCTGAATTACAGGCCACGCTGTTGATGGATCACCCGCCCTGTGACGTTGTAGCAGAATAGCGGTAAGGGCTTCGTCTGATGGATCAGGTCCCATGCCGTCACTTCCAATGGCGAGGTGTATACCAGTGTTCCGGTACCGTACAAGATCAGCTACACCAACGCCATTGTTCATATTGGATCGTGGATTGTGAACAAGGAATGCCCCGGAATCAGCGATAATACCGAGTTCGGAGTCTTCAAGGTGAACGCCATGAACAATGATTGCGTTGGTATCGAGTAGGCCCCGTTTTGAAAATCGTTCGATGATTCCCATACCGTATCGTTTTCGTGTGACCGTAACATCAGCCCGATCTTCGGCAACGTGGACGTGAATACCAAGCCGGGGTGCATCCGCAACGAGATCGAGGGTTTCATCGCTCAATGTAAAAGACGCATGGAGACCCATTCGGGCGGCCAAAAGACTCGAAACACCTTTCACGTATTCAGCTGCGCGGATATTTTCCTCGATACCGGCACGGGCGTCTTCCGGCCCATGCCGATCAGTGACTTCATATGCCAGAGCTCCACGAACGCCGACTTCGGAGATGGCGCGGGCGCACGCTTCGAGACTCCCCTCAATACAAGAGGGACTTGCATGATGGTCGATCACAGTCGTTGTACCTGATTTCAATGCGTCGATACAGGCACCTTTGGCACTCCAATAGACATCGTCCAATGAGAGAGCCTGATCGAGTCGCCACCACATCGTTTCAAGTTGTTCAACAAATGTGTGGGGTGATGCGTTGGATGCAAGACCCCTGGCGAGATAGCTATAGAGATGGGTATGTCCGAGAATCTGGCCCGGCATAACAATCCGGCCCCCCAGATCCACGCGATGAACATCAGTAGGGCCAGCGATTTTGGATGACTCCTCGACTGCGCTGATTCTCCCATCATCCACAGAAATGGTTCCATTGGAAATGACGCGATTGTCGGCATCATTTGTTATGATCACGCCATTCGTATAGTGGATCATCACACTTCCTCCATGCGGATACATCCTTCCACCGGGCAAACCAGGGGGCACAGCCCGCATCCGACGCATTTCTCGTCATCAACAACGGGATTTCGACCTTCCATGGAAATAGCCATGTGTCCGCCATCACGGCAGGCGACGTGACAGACACCGCATCCGATGCAGAGCGTCTCGTCGATCCGGCTTTTTACCGTCCGACGTGGAAGATCATCATGGTCGGCTATGTGTGGAAGAGCCTTGCCGAAGACATCGGAAACTCGATTGAATTCCTTCTTTCGGAGGTAATTGGATAACCCTGAACAGAGATCGTCTATGACACGGAATCCATAGTGCATGACGGCCGTACAGATCTGAATATTGCGTGCTCCCACGGCGAGAAGTTCGACACTGTCATGCCAATTCGATACTCCGCCGTTACCACTTATGGGGATGTCAACATGTCGGGCGATTTCAGCGACGGTTCGAAGCGTCAGGGGCTTGATGGTTGGGCCGGTCAATCCCGAATACGTGGAAAGCGATCCCAACTGCGGAATGGGAACAAACGAGTCGATATCAATACCCATGAGAGCGGGTACCGAGTTCGATGCGGTTATGCCATCCGCACCACCATTTTTCACCGCTCGGGCAATCTCCACGACGTCAGCGACCTGCGGCGTTATCTTAATAAGCACGGGAAGATCCTGCGCAGCCTCTTTGACCCATCCGGTAACCTTTTCCGTGGCAGCCGCGGATTGCGCCAACATTGCGCCCGGACGTTCACCCATGGAGCCTTGCGGGCAGGAAAAGCTGCACTCTATGAGATCTACTCCGGCATCCTTCAGTCGCCGTACAAGGCTCTGCCAGTCTTCCTTCTTCGTACCCATGATGCTTGCCGCAATGAGTTTTTCGGGAAATTCATTTTTCAGGATAGTAATCCGTTTTTCAATCTCATCGATGTGAAACTCGGAGATGAGATCGATGTTTCCCATGCCGACCATGCGTTTTCCCGCCCAGTTCATGCCGGACATCATAGGATAGGCAAGAGAGACGGTTGTCTCCTCGACGCTGGTGGTTTTGAGAATAGCGCCGGCCCACCCCGCGTCGAGCCCGGCTCGGGTCATTTCGAGATCATCCGTGGAAGGGGCAGCCGAGAGAATAAAGGGGTTTTCAAGTTGGATTCCGAGAAATTCTACTGAGAGGTCTATCATGGCCTCGGGCCCCATGATACGTTCATTTGGGGCTTTCATGACTGATCCTCCCTGAACATGCGGTGAATTGCAGCCGCTGCACGTTTCCCGTGTGACGCGGCCGCGACCACCGTGCCCTCCGATGACACAAGGTCTCCTCCGGCAAAAATGGTATGCTTCGCAGTTTCCATGATCTCATCAACGGGCAGATAGCGTTTATCTTTCCATTTTAAATCGACATCTTCATTACGTTCGGCATCCATGCCGATGGCGGTAATGACAAGGTCTGCCGGGAGAATGTAATCGTAGCCGTCGATTTCCACGGGTTTAAGCCTGTCTTCACCGTTCTCCACGAGTCTTACCGGCCTGCACCGAAGACCTGCGATCCGATCGTCTTCCATCAGGAAGCCTGTTGGAATGGTACAGTAGTTTATCCGGACTCCGCGTTCTTCTGCGTATACCCGTTCCCGTTCCCATACAGGCATCTCCACGGGGCCACGGCGATAGATCAGGACAACACTGGCGGCGCCGGCGCCCGCTGCGGTTACAGCAACATCCAATGAGACATTGCCACCCCCAATGACGATAACATCTTTTCCGGTCACATCCGTTCCCTGTGTCGTTCTGAAAGAGCGCAGAAATTCCATGCCGCTGGTGATAAGATTTGATGCATCAGGGATATCGGGGTGAATATCCACGTATCTCCCGGGCGCATAAAAAACGGCATCATATGAATCCATAAGGGATTTTAATGATGTAACGGAATGATTGGTGTTCCAGGTGATTCCGCAGCCCTGAAGAAAAGAGAGATCCTTATCGAGAAGTCGGACGGGAAAGCGATCGATCGCAAGGTAATATCGTAAGATACCTCCCGGGGCGGGATCTCGCTCAAAGATATGAACGGGATAGCCATGGCGAGCCAGTTCCCTGGCGCAGGAAATTCCGGCCGGTCCCGAACCGATAACAGCAATACGTTCCGATCGCCACGAATCCCAGCGTGGCCAGGGAATACACGTATGTTCGGTAACATACCGATGTAGTTCCCGAACGCGGATAGATCCTTCAACATCTTTTAAAACACATGCGCGGGAGCAGTATAACTCATCAGGACAGATTTCACCGCAACTGCTGATCAGGGGATTGGCGGTTCTGAGAAGTTCTTCCGCTCCGGTCTTGTCTCCGGTTCTCAATCGCGCCAGGAATTCCGGTATCGGAATATGTACCGGGCAGGCGGATGTACAGGGTGCATCCCAGCACTGGAGGCACCGCCATGCCTCACGATGTGCCGCTGATGGTGAAAGCATAGAATCCATGAATCCTCCCGAAAAACGCAGTTGTATTTGATTTGAAACGGACTATTCAATCATTCAGGTCATACAAATCAGTATCATCTGACAATATAGGGAATTGTTACGTTGGGTGTTAGGCAAGGTGGAATGTAAATGCTGACTGATGAATGCGGATCGAAGACGTCCTGATTGAAATGTTCAGGTTGAAGGCTGAGCCCGACGACTTATCCCGGCGAAGTTTGTTGACGAAATCGGAAGACACCAGTCTTCTCCTTGTCGTGGCTACGACCGGCAACCAGCGGGCGTAGACGGGTTTGGAGATGTGAAAGATTTGAAGGATGCCTCATCTCTATTCCACTCGAAAACTGGTTACCGACAACCGTGTAACTCAGTATTTAAAACTACTTCCTCCAATGAATTCACGAAGAAGGGAGTTCTGGGGAACTTCTTCAGGAAAGATAGGAACGAACAGAGTCAGGAACGCGAATAGACGATGCGCCTCGGTGTATTCTCTGCTCTTTCGCGGTACAGTGAGAAGAAACCGGTGAGCATAGGTCTTAAGTACACAGGTCTCGTAAACCAGAGCGGAATTGAACATGACATCGGCATCCTCCTGATAGGGAAAGATATACCGATTCTCTCCGGCGCGGACCCTGTTCCATTGCGTGAGCGTTTGTTCGGCGGAGTACCCTCTGAACAATCTGTCTCGAACGATGCGCCTTATAAGCCGGGTATCTGAAGTAAAGATACGGCTGTGTGAATCTATGATCAGTTGTGTCAGAGCCGAGACGTATATCTTGAACTTCGAATCGCGGGGAACAGCCTTGGAAATACGTTCGTTAAGACAGTGAATTCCTTCCATGATAAGAACCTGATCGGGCTCAAGTTTGAGAGGAAGTGTTTTATCCGTACGCCGTTTTCCCGTAGTGAAAGAAAATAGAGGGGTTTTTATGAGTTTGCCCGACATGAGATCGGATAATTGGAGATTGAGATATTCGACATCAAGAGCTTCGAGGGATTCGAAATCATATGTTCCATCCGGGAATCTGGGTGTTCGCTCCCGATCCACATAGTAGTTATCCATACTGAGCGCCACCGGACGGAGACCATTGACCCGCAGCTGGATGCTCAGACGTTTGGTAAAGGTGGTCTTTCCCGAAGACGACGGTCCGGCGATGAGTACAAGTTTTATCTTGTCTTTTTCCGCGGCGATTTGATCGGCGATACGCGCGATTTTCTTTTCATGGAATCCCTCGGCGATTCGAATAATATCAGATGTTTCATCACGAAGAACAGCTGCATTGAGCTGCCCGACATTATGAACGCCGATTTCCTGATTCCATTCACGGGTTTCCTTGTACGTAGCGAATAGCTTGTCCTGTTTACCTCGCGAGGAGCGCATGACGAACCGACGATTCGGAAATCGCAGAATACATCCATCTTCATAGGGCTCCAGCGCGAATGCGGATATAACCCCGGTTGATGGTGCCAACGGACCATGAAGGATGTCTTTGAAGCGACCGGTGTCGATCCACCATACTTTTGAATACGGCAGAGTTTCGAGCAACTGCGCTTTCTCATGGTAATCCATTTGTTCGAAGGTCTCGATCGCTTCTTCCACTGTTATTCGTGTTGGGATGAGCGGTTTGTCCGCGTGAATGATCTCCCTCATGCGTTGTTTTATTGCACGTATCTGACTGTTTGTCGGGGTGGCACCTGAAGGTATATGGAATTCGAAAAAATATCCATGATGGATGGATTGGCCTATCTCGAGCCGCATGTTCTCAAAGAGCTGGGCTGCTGCTTCGTATAGAATAAGTGAGGCCGTTCTTCGATATATGGAGGCTCCCTCCTTGGATCCGTAGTCAACGGTATCAACGGTACAATCAGACACGAGTTGATAATAAAGACCAGTGAGACGGAAGGACACCAGGGCACCCAGAGCGGGAAAATCTCCTTTGTGCGGGTGGGTTTCGAGTAACTCGATAACGGTCGTACCATATGGAACGCTTAAACGATTTCCATTGAATGTAACATCGATGATACGATTGAACGTATTCTTATGATTCAATGCATAATCCTTCGTTCAACAGGTTAGCGTATGCGTAATAATTCATTCAGTGAGATATTGACGAATACCAAAACTGAGTTCGTGTTCCGGAACAACAAGAAGACCTATCTTGAGCCCGGAAATGGCTTCCAGCTCAGATACGGCAAGTTCGTCAAATGGCCGTGCCGTGGCTACCGTCAGAACTTCACCATCCTTCTCTACAGGAAGAAAAAGCGTTTTGAGTGCCTGCTCACGGGAAATAAGACCGGCCACGGCCTTATCGACATTGAGATTGCGAAAGTGGATGCAGGGCAGATCATAATCTTCCGCGATGAGTTCAGCGAGGTTTTCATCGGTGAGATATCCAAGTCGGACGATGATTTGACCGAACGTAATTCCGGATGATTGCGCACGGGAGAAAGCATCCTCCAATTGCGCGTGATTCATGATACTCCGCTCGACCAATGATTCGCCAAGCTGCTTTTCAAGATACAATGCCAGGGTTTCCTTATCTATTAAACCAAGGGCTAGTAGACTTCTCCCGAGGGGGATACTGTTTTTTTCGGAGTAATTCAATGCCTTGAGCAGTTCGTCCCCGTCAATCCGCCGGTCTTCCAACAGCATTTCTCCAAGTCGTCGTCTGAACAGTTGCTGAGCCACGCGATATTACTCCTGCCGGTAGCCTCTGTGTAGTTTATCCACGAAACATTGCGGTTTAGAAGTAACGACTCCACGTATGAAGCGTAAAGTGTGAATATTCAAATGTGAAAGTTGCCGGGATCTGTACACGGATTATGAGACATGATTACCGATAGGAGCTGGCGTACATTCGCGCTATCCCTGATTCTTTTCAATCCGCGTATATCCGGGAATTGAAAAACCTCGCGCGGTGAATTGGTCTATTAGATCATCCGGCATCGGCTCCCATTGGCCTGTTTTTCGCGATATGTGTTCGGTCCAGCTGTATGTATCGTACGAATAGGTTTCCGATCGACCATCTTCCAGTCGTATCATGGCGCCGAGTCGTCGATAATAGTCCTGCGCCAGATACCCGTCATCCATGATTTTCATGGCGCGAACGATGTCTTCCTCGTTGAATTCTGGATATTTCTCTTCATACAGTGTGATTTCAAGGGGGTAGCGCGGACGAGGAGGTGGATCCTCGTCCGGAAAGCCCAGTGACAAACCGACGAGAGGGAAGACCCGTGGAGGCAGATTAAATCTGTCGGCGATCTTGTCAGCATGGTACGGGACACTTCCTATCAGACAGCTGCCCATACCCAGGCTTTCCGCTGCGATAATCATGTTTTCGACCATAAGCGTCGCATCCTGAATACCGAAGAGTAACAGTAAGAGGTCGTTTTGAACTAGTTTCCAGCCACGACGCTCCATGATCTTCTCATGGCGGTGAGAGTCGATACACGGAATGAAGTAGAGTGGAGCTCTGTATGGAATACGTTCTCGATCACGAGATAGAAGCAGACTCCCCATCTGGTATGCAAAGGGAGCCTGCTGTCCTGCCCGGACAATGAGTTCTATGTCTTCATCAGAGGGAATCCGGTCCGTAAAAGAACGGATTGACTTCCGGTTCATCAATGTGTCTATAACAGGATTATTCATAATGGTATCCAGTAGGTGGCGTGATTAATTCCGGCGCGGATGAAGAGCCCAGAGGCGAGCGAGTTCGTCATCTTCCGCGCGGACTTCCGTATAGTGAGTAACCGTACCCGAACGATGAACGTATACACCTTTTCCTTCCGTAACCCGACCGACAAAGGCAAACGGCTTGCCGATTTCATTCAATGCCTTATGAACAACATCTTTTCGCTCGGGCGGAACGGTAGCCGCCAACGTTCCCGATGAAATCATGCGTAGCGGATCATACTTGAACGTATCGGAAAAACGAACTACGATTTCGGGGATCGGTAGGCGATCGACGTCGAGATCAATGCCGACTTCAGAAAGATATGATATCTCAAGTAATGTTTCCAGGAGACCTCCCCGCGTGACGTCGTGCATGGCGGTAACGCCCAGTTCCGCGAGGAGTATGGCTTCCGGAAGTACACTTACCTGCTGCATCAGTTGCTTCGCGTCCTGTAGTTCATTCACAGTCAATCCATTTCGTAGCGCAATATCTTCAAAATCTTGCGCAAGAATACCGGTACCCTCAAGGGCTATTCCCTTCGTGACAAGGACATGGTCACCGATTCGGGCTCCCCCGGTTCGAACCGGTGTCCGGCCGGTAGCTGTTCCCAGAGCGGTAACCGCGACCAGTGGTCGCGATATCCCGGCCGAATATCCGGTGTGGCCGCCGATTATACTGGCGCCGATCTCGTTCGCGGCCCGATACGCATCGCTCATGATGTGTTCAAGAAGATCTTCCTCTTTTGAATCCGGAACTAAAACCAATAGAAGGAGCCACCGAGGCGGAATCCCACTTGCCGCGATATCGTTGGATGCAACGTGGACCGCAAGCCACCCGATATTACCGATCGCGCCTACAATTGGATCGACATGCGAGGCAAGGATATCCTCACCGACTCTGGTCAGGGCGACATCCTCTCCAAATGCCGAACCCAGCAGTATATCGGAATCGTCGGACTTCACATAAGGAAATACACATCGTTGTAAAACATCCAGTGAAAACTTGGACATTTCACCTCCCGTCTTCTTTTACATCCAATCAAAGGGATAATGGATTTGAAAATATATCGCCCTTCCTCCGGCAACCTTTGATCAGACACGGTAACACCGAAATTCCTGCACGAAAAAAACATCACAGTAAAAATATCGATATAATCAAACACGTTATCGGAGAACTCATCCCCTATATACTCCATACCCGCGAGACGTTCTGCTGATTACTCTCAAGTGATTGATGGTGGCGGTCCAAAATGAACAATGACCGCAGGTTTTTTACCGGCTCTGTCACACTGTCATCCTTCAGGTTACTATCCGTTTTTTTACTATTTCATCATCAATCATAGTAATAGGGATAGCCTATAAACAGCACACATCACACTTTCATGTGCTGGACGATTTCATTATGCATGTATCCGTATCTCGTTCTCAGAAAGTATGGGAAGAAAGACTGTTCTTACGTTGGATTTAAGCTCTAGAACGTTGTCTCCCGGACATTGATGGACGCATTGACCACAACCTATACATCGTTTCTCATGGATGGTGACTTTCCCGTCAACGATGCGTGCGGCGGTGGTGGGACAATACTTCTCGCATTGCCCGCATCCTGTGCATTGGGAATCGTCTCTGATATATGCCGAAAAATAACAATCATATGTAAGGGTATTCGCACCGTAATTGTAACTTCGTAAAAGACCACAGCAGTCCCAGCAACAGTTGCATATACCGACTTCCGGAAGGTCAGTGTCGTCCCGCTCATGGAATACAGAATGAATCGCACCCTTGTCCCGGACTTCACGAATGACTTCAAACGCCTCTTCCTTGGAGATATAGTGAGCATGCCCATGTTTCACATATGATTCCGAGATCGGACCGAAAATGAGACATCCGCCATTTTCAGGAATGTCGAAACGACAGGGTTCATCCAGAAGTTTATATGAATGCCTGCACATGCATGGAAGCTGTGCGATCTGGTTTTTGTTTCCATACTCTTCGATGAGTTCGTTTATCGTGCGTGTGGGGTAGATCTTCGAATCTTCCCTGGAAAGAGGTTGATTTACTTTTAATAATGTCCGTTTCCCCCGTCGTACCGAATCCTCCACTATGCCGACACTCTGATGTGGTTTGGCAACTTTACGCATAACCGTATTCTGAAGTTTTCTCAAGGCGGGACCAGCGAATTTCTTCATATATGTTATGTATTCGCCATAGAACTTCTGCGCGAATTCCTTCTCCTCAGGTCGGCCGCGCAGATACGGAACCTGAGCTTCGATCCACCCCACCAGAATAGCATTCAGAACGTACTGCTCAGCGCCATCTTCGGTTCGTCTCATGAGGATAAATCCCTTTTCGCACAAATTCAGGAATATGCGTTCGAAATCATCCGTGGGCAGGGCGCACTTGGAAGCGGCTTCATCATGTGTGAATGGTCGAGTACCCATGAGCAGAAGAAAATCCAGTTGGCTATCATCCAGTACGAGATTCAGCATATCGATGAGCGGTGGAAAGGGAGGAAACAACCGTTCATTCTGTTTGTTCATGAGTTTTACGAGGGTTTTCAGCTTTTTCTTTTTCTCGGCTGAAATCTTCTTCCCCGGCATGGTCTGCCCTCCTTATCGAAGGATTTTGCATGATAACCTTATGCGGAATAAAGTACTCCGGATCAGTATTTTCCAGGGGTTATTACATTCATAGGCTATTCCGGTTAACCCACATTTCTCACCAGATTATGTTCGAAAGCACGGAAATGCGTCTAAAGCCTCCTAAAAGCACACTTGTGGGCTTGATTGCGCACCCAACGCCATGGGTGCGGGGCTTTCTTTGAGGAGGTAAAACCACGACGTAGTCGTGAGCATGCGAAGCCGTCTTTCTCT
>Ga0180434_10006197_pt1 | contig 13837 bp, 14 predicted proteins | sample SS_ome_7_FD_132453 | JGI IMG/M metagenome (GOLD analysis project Ga0180434, IMG submission 132453) | Hypersaline lake sediment archaeal communities from the Salton Sea, California, USA - SS_1_D_2 metaG | ecosystem: Environmental > Aquatic > Non-marine Saline and Alkaline > Hypersaline >... | reverse complement strand
GGAGGGCCTATGAGGTTGGCGCTGAGGAGGGAGGCGATGGCGGTGCTTGCTGTGGATCGTTCGAGGGGCGCCCAGGAAGGGACAGGGGAACTGGACGGAAGCGGGAGAGGGGCGGCGGGGGTGGTCAGCCGTTCCTACGCCACGAACCATGTGAACGAAGGCAGCGAGCGTAGCCATCCCAGGTCTTCCATTGTCTTCCACAACGCGGACAGACCAGCGGGCGCGCGGCGATCCGTGCGCGGGCCAGTCGCTCGGCCTCTCGCCTGAGGGGGAGCCGGTCGCGCCCCAGCTTCTCAGCCTCTCGTCGGATCGGACTACCCGGCGGCGCCCATGCCATCGCTCTCTCCCTCCGCTGACTCCAGCGGCAGCTCCCACGACTCGTCCAGGCCGCGCTCCCGGCAGATCGCGTTGAAGCTCTCGGCGTACACTCGTCGGAGCCCGCGACCCGCTGGACACAGGCCAGCAGGAAGCCTGGTTCGTGCAACCTTCGAGCATGTCGGGCACGACCGGGCGTGCCGCGTCCATTCCAGCGCCTTTCGGCCGTGTTCTCCGAACCCGGCCGCGATCTGCTCGATGGTTGGCTCTCGAATCTTCATGGTGCCTTCCACTGTAACACGCTGGGATTTCGAGGGGTGCCGATGGGTGCCCTACGGTGCCGATGGATCGATGGGCTCGATGGGTGCCCAGCGGTGCCGATGGATCGAGGGAACCCTGGTCAGCACGATGGGTTCCGCTCGACCTCCAGCGTCCAACGAAGGGCTCCCATCGTACAGGCCAGCGTTGAGGCGTGAGCGGCGGGCGCGGGGTGGAAATCCAGCGGGGCTGACGAACCTGCGGAACCTCGCGCGTCGAGGTTCCCTGGCGAGAACGCGCTCGGAACGCTGGATTCAGAACCTACGGAACCTGCGGGACCTCAGAAGGAGCCGACGCTGTGGTCGTAGCCCTTGTCGAGGACTCCCTCGACGGTCTCGCGGGGGTTGTTCTTGCGCCAGCCGCGCATGACTTCGGGGAGCATCTTCTTTCCGCCGAACCATGTGAAGCGCGGGTTGCGACGGACTGCGGCCTTCTCCAGCTCGACGACGCGGCGGTACGTGGGTGGGTGCCAGCGAGACAGGGCCCACATATTCGGCTTGCCGCCCTCGGGGCAGAAGACGCAACCGCTCTTGCGAATCCAGTTGAGCCCGTGGCGACTCAGGATGGCGATCTCGTCGTCCTTGGCGATACCGGCCTCGGCCAGTGGGTACAGCTCTTGGATGGCGATCCTGACGTACTCGGGAGCCTTCTCTCGCCCTTCGGCGCCTCGCTCGATGCGGGTCGTCTCGTCAGCCGCCAGACCGATCAGGAGCCGGATGGGCGGAAGGAGCCCGGCGTCGACCTTCGCGGCGAACAACTTGAGCGCCGCCTGGGGGTCGTTGCGCCGGATGCGGTGGCCTCGGTGGTCCCGATCCGCCAGGTAGACGGTGCCCTTGTTGCGCTCGGTGTCGTTCATCGCGCGCTCGATGGACGGGTACTCGCGGCGCACGAGATCGGACAGGTAGTGCCGGATTGGCTGGATCTTGTGGTGCGACGTACACTCGGCGGATCGAACTCCTCCCGCTCTGCGAAGGATGATTGGCCGGCTGCGCTCCATCACGCGCTCCAGCAGGGGAATGTCGGACTGGTAGTACCCGGCCTCGGCCTTCTGCTCGATGCTGGCATCCATGAGGCTCTCGGGCTGCCAGGGGAGCGCTCCGCGCGGAACGGCCTTGGACAGCTTGCTCCACAGCCTGGACGCCTTGCGGGCGTCCCCCTGGCTCCTCAGCCGTTGGATCTGCCCGAAGGATGCCAGCCAGGCTTCGCGGCGCCTCCTCCACCAGTCGTACCAGAGGCGCTTCGGAGGGGTTTTGAGGACATGCAGCGGGATCTCGTGGGGCGCCAGCATGTCGCGCATGGCGTCCAGCGCCACCAGCTCGGGGACGGGACCGACACCCATCGCCCCGTTGGTGAACGACCATTCGTATCCAGGGTCCGAGAAGACCATCGCCGTCATGGACTCGGGGCCAATCTCCTCGCCGTCGACCTTGAGCTTGCCCTCGATCAGCAGGCAGGTCATGGCCGAGCTGTCGCGGCCCAGGCCGTGCGAGAGGACCGTCATCGGCTTGCTGTGCCGCTTGGCGGCTTCCCTGCTGGGCGCGGCGCGGTTGAGCGCTCGGAGGAGGGGGTCGCTCATGGGCGCTTCCTTCGCCGGGTGAGGCGCCCGGCCTTGCTGTCCTGCCGGTAGGGCGTCGGATCGTAGCCCCACGCCTCAAGTAGCGCCTCGGCTCTGTCCATGCAGGACCAGCAGTCGCCGCAGGGCTTGGCGAAATACATGAGGCAGCTCTCGCTCTGCGTCACCAGCTCGGCGTCCTTCGAGCGCGGCCGGACCTGGCGCAGCAGGTCCACCTTGCCGCTGTCTCGGCCGCCACCGCCGAAGTCCTCGGCCGTCAGCACGGTGCCCCTGGCTCCGATCTTCCGCATGTGCGCTTGGAGCCCGCGCTTGCTCACGTCGTCTGCCCGGCCTGCGGCCTGGGCTCGCTCGCCGGGGCCGAACACGCCGACGACGACCGTGCCGTCAGCCATTCCCTCGTCGTGCAGCACGGACAGGAAGGTCCGGTTGCGCTGGGGCTTGTCGGCCTTGAGTACCGGGAGCCGGTCCGTGAAGCGCACGTCGTCGCCGTACCAGGCCGCAGGGCGGCTCTTGGCCTCGGGCTTGAACACGACCAGCGGGCGGCCGGTGACGGCCTCTGCGAGCCCGTGGGCGGCTCCCAGCTCCTTCTTCGTCACGTTGCCGACGTTGCCCCGGTGCGACATGAACACGGGCACCAGGCCGAGCCCTTGACGCCGAGCCAGGATGCCGAGCAGAACGCTGTCCATGCCCCCCGAGAACAGCAGCACGCCGTCAGCTTCCCCTGCGGGACGCTGGAGCTGGGCCGCGCGGCCCTGGACGCGGTTGAGCGCTGAGAGGAGGGGGTTCATGGGTCTACCAAGTGCTCTCTCGGATGCCTTGCTTGCGGGCGACCTCGGCGGCGTTCTGGCGGGTCGGGGCTGGCTCCAGGGCCGGGCAGGGCTCGCCGCAGCGCCAGCGCGTCCGCGTTGTTCCAGCTCGCGGTGTTCTTGCGCTGGAGCTGTTCGATCCTCATGGCCACGCGGGAGAGGGCGCCGGAGTCGATCATCGTGTTCTCCTTCGAGCGAAGCGGGGATGCAGGAGCACCGTCAGAAGGTCGCGGCCCTGGCCGCCGTACCAGCCTGTGTCGCCTGTGTCGCCTGTGTCGATCTCGATCTCGCCGTCGTCGTTGTCGCTCGGCTGGGGGCAGGCGTCTCGCTTTCCGCCAGGAACCTGCTCCAAGCGGCACAGGGCGCAGTCGTAGTCCAGGGCTTCGCACTCGGAGCCGTAGCCATCGGCCAACCGCGCCTCGATCTCGTCCAGGCAGGACTCGGCCTTGGCGCGGTCGATGGGGTTGCTCGGGTCCAGCATCTTGCACCACCGGCTCCTGACATATTGGCGGCGCTCGTCCTCGTCTTCGATCCAGTGGTAGCTGCAAGGGCTGTCTTCGCCCGCGAACAGCTCGACCAGGGAGTCGCTGTAGCGCTTGACGAACCTCAGATGCTCGCTCGGGTCCGGCTCTCCCGACTGACTGTGCAGGGCGTAGTCACGGGACAGGCCGCAGCCCGTCAGGAAGCGGGGGCCGAGCAGGTACAGGAGTAGGTTCGGGCCTGGCATGAGAGCTGTCACTGTGGCGAGAGGCCCGCTCAGTCTACTCCAGCTCGGAGCCTGGGTCCATGTCGTTCCCTGGACGCACGAAGGCCCCGGCTGCGGTCACGGCCGGGGCCTGGTGGGGCTGCGGGGCTGCGTTGTCTAGGCCTGGGGGTCTTGAGGCTCCTGGGGGCCATCCTGCGGCTCCTGGCGGGGCTGGGGGCCGTCCTGGGTGCCGGTGGTGGCCCGGCCGGCGCTGGAGCGCTCCTGGGGCTCCACGCGCAGCACCACGCCGCCCTCCAGCTCGAACATGGCGATGGCCAGCCGCTCCAGGGTGGAGCCGGTCAGCCGCTCGATGCCGTAGACGAGATCGCCGGTCAGGTCGCGTACCAGTGCATAGACCGGGCCACCCTCTACGACGCGGCCGACGCGAGCCAGCGCCCAGCTCAGGCCCTGCGGGTGCTCCAGGTCCACGCACCAGTCCCAGCCGTGCATGGCTCCGTCCAGGGCTTCATCGAAGGGGCCGACGATGTTGTAGTGCTCGATGGCCACATACTCACCGTCGAAGCAGACGCCGCGCGTTCCGTCGAGTGCGGGGATCTTGCCGGTGAGGTCGAGCGCCCGCAGAGGCACGCAGCTCCACAGCGACACGGCGTCGGGGTTTCTGGCCACGGCCCCGGTGATGGACTTGCGCGCGATCACGGGGGGCTCGAACAGGGGCACGATCTCCCACCAGTGGACGACGGCCTGCGGCGCCTCGAAGTCCAGCAGGTCGTCGGGGTGGGCGTTGTCGGGCTCGATGCCGAAGCCGTGGCGCAGCATGGTGTCGGTGGCTTCGCTGGCGTCGGCGGCGCCGACGATCAGGTAGTCGATGCCTTCGTGGTTGTCGCGGGATCGCCAGAGCTGGGGGCTCACTCGGCACCCCCGGCGTCCTGCTCGCTCGACGCGGGCTCGCGTCCCATCGGGTCGGCCTTGACCTTGCGCGGGCCGTGCTCGGTCTCCACGGTCCAGCCGTGCTCGGCGGCCAGCATCAGGTAGGCCGGGGCCTTGTGGCTGCTGTCGAAGCAGTAGCCCCCGCCGTCCAGGCCCGCGACGGTGATCTCGGTGTCGCCGTGGGAGTAGTGGGCGATGGTGTAGCCAGCGCGGGACAGGATGGGCCAGTCCCACTTGTTGTCGCTCACGTCCCAGCAGTAGTTCCACGCGAAGGGGAAGCCGAGACGGTTCTCGTCGGCGTACTGGCGGCTGGCCTGCTCGGCGGCGTTCTCGACGTCCTGCTCGTCGTCGGGGTCGTAGCTGTCGACGTAGTCGTCGCCGCCATCCTCGTCGGCCCATTCGTCGCTCTCGGTGTCCCACACGCCCCAGCGGATCTCGTCGTCCTGCTCCTGCTGCTCGATCTCGAAGCGGTTTTCGTCCAGATCGAACTCGGCGGCCATGCGGCCGATGGCATCCTCGGCCTCGTCGCGCTGGTCGCAGGCGTAGTCCCAGGTGTGGATCACGCCGTCGTCGTCCTCACGGTACTCGCCGCCCGCCTTGAACAGATCGACGTCGCCCTCGGCCTCGTTGTCGCGGATCATGTAGTGGACGACGGGGCGCTCGCGGCACTCGTAGCGGGGGTCGGCTTCGTCCTCGAAGCTCCAGTGCTCGAACTTGTATTCGTCGTCGCCGTGGATGGTGTCGACGTGGATCGTGGAGCCGTAGCGCTCCAGCCAGAAGCGGCGCATGTCGGCCTCGAACCGGCTGTCCTTGATCCCGGCCGCGCGGCCGTGGCAGACGTCATGGAAGCCGATGGGGTCGCGGTGGCTGGCGAGGGAGCGGAGGGAGCCGCCCAGCCGCTGGTGAAGCTCGGAGAGCGCGCGGCCCAGGGCTTCGGGGTCGGCGTGCTCGACGGCCTGCTGGGGGTTGTTCGTGACGCCCGCCTTGACGAACAGGGTGTCGATCTCGGCCAGGAGGGCGCGGTACTCGCGGGCCTTCTGCTCGGCCAGCTCGCTGTCGATGGTCTGCTTGGTCATGGTCTGTCTCCGGTGCCCGGCTCGGCCGGGCGGTTGTGGATGGTCGGTCGGTCGCTCGGTCAGGCCGTTGGCCTGCCTGGCTCACCCCCTCTATCACGATATATGGGGATCGTCAAGCTGGCCCATCACGGCCGGTGCGGGAGTCTCGATGCCCGAAGATCGCGCTGGGATCGGCCTGGAGGCCGTGCTATCCTCGCGTTCGGACACGTTCTCGGAGCCGTCATGGACAGGCAGAGGTTCAAGCTCGCCGCCGTCGCCGTTGGCGGGATCGGCGTGATCGGGCTGCTCGCCAGGGTCATCGCTGGACGCTCTGGCGAGGGCGGGCGATTGGACGACTTCACGTTCGACGCCAGTTCGGCGCGCTCCGCGTCACTCGATCAGGGGTGGGCGCTCCTGCGCGATCCGGCCAGCCCACTGAGGCGCTTCACGGACAGCGCCAAGCTCCCCTGCTCGAACTTCACGGCCGCCTTCCTGCTCTCGCTCGCGGGCCTCTCGCCGTCGAGCCCGACGATCGTCAGCGCCTGGCGCGATCTCGATCTCGACCTGTGGAGGGCGGTCAACCTGTGGGACACCAGCCAGCCCTGGTCCGCAGGTCCGGCGGTCTACAGGTTCCTTCGCAGCCGCGTCGGATCGGGCGTCCTCTCCAGCATCCATCGAGCCGTCACGGACGAGACGGCTCCCCAGCTCACGCCCGGCCGCTGGCATCAGGTCCAGCGCTGGAGCCGAGCTGGCGAGCGCGTGATCCCGAAGCCCGAGGGACCGGACAGTGGGCACAGCTTCCTGGTGTGGGTGGAGCCGGACGGCTCCAGCGTGGTCGTGGACTCGGACACAGGGCGGGGGCTCACCGTGGAGCGCAGGCGCTGGTACACGCCAGGCCGGGACTACCAGATCGTCACCTTGCCCTCGTTGGCGGCTCGAACGATGGTGTAGCGCTACCCGCTCTGGACTCTGTTCAGGGCTTCGAGCAGAGGGTTCGACGCCGAGCTGGGCTCGCGCTCCGGCTCGCCGTGGAAGCTGCGGACCAGCTTGCGCCAGTCCTCGTTGGCTACCGGGGCCATGTCCAGGTAGCTGAGCGGGCAGTCCGCAGCGTACGGGAACTCCGACTCGGACAGGGGGCCCTTCATTCCGAGATCGCCACCACGGCGCTCGATGAAGCTGACGACGATGATCGGTTCGTGACCCGGCTTTTCGAGCACCATCCAGTAGTGCTTTCGGCCATCACGTCGCATGGAGCCTGTCGCCCTCCTGGCGAGGATCTTCCACCCGCTCCGCTCGGCAGATCCCAGGATCGAACGGTAGACGTGATCGAGATTCTTCCAGCTCCTGCTGTAGTCCCAACCCATGACGGCGCTCCTTCCAGGGGTGGCGAGAGCGCTCATGCTATCACGAACGAGCGCCCGCCGTGCAGACGGCGGGCGCTGGCTGGCGGCTCGCTGGGCTGGCGGCGCTACTGCGCGGCAGCGCTGATCTGCTCGGCGCGTTCCAGGCGGCGGCGAGCGCTCTTGGCGCGGGAGCCCATGCGCTTCACACGCTGGGCGAGGATCTTCTGCACGGCCTCCCCGATCTCGATTAGGCCGAACAGGGTCACGGCCTCGGCCGTGGTGATGGGCTCCAGGGTGCGCTCCCAGGTGTTCCAGGCGTTCTGCCAGTGGGAGACACAGCCGCTGTAGTCGCCCAGCAGCAGGCCGTCAGGGGTGAGCCATAGCTCGACGTCGTGGTCGCCGTGGCTGGTGTCGTCGCGGAAGCGGCGGTCGCCGTCCTGCTCCAGCAGGCGCAGGCCGCGCTGGTCGTGATGCTCGTGCTGGTCAGGGTGGTGACAGGCGTTGCAGTTGTGGGCCTTGCGCTTGCTGACGATGGGCTTGAAGCGGGCGCCGACTCGGGCGAAGGCCAGCAGTCTATCGGCGGTGTCGGCTTCCAGCGCGAGGGCGCGGCCGTCGAGTTCCGCCAGCTCGGTGTCGAGTCTCGCGATCTCGGCGCAGACGGCTTCGAGGCGATCGAGGATCGAGGTCATGTCGGGCTCCCTGGAGGCGTCCATCGCCTCCGCTCGGGGTTGTCTCATGCGCCAGGCGTCCACCGCCTGGCCTGCCCCCTCTATCACGATATAGGCAGATCGGCAAAGCCCGCTGCCTGGGGAGACAGCGGGCGCAGGCGGAGTCGAGTTGTCTTTCGGAGGCTACCAGCGCAGCTCGGGGAGATCGTCGTAGGAGTTCCAGGCTTCGTGTCGAGCCGTGCTATCTGCCTTCCAGCGCCATCAGGCCGTCGAGGATCAAGTGCAGCTTCGTCCCGGCAGCCACGGTGTTCGGGTTGCCGGACTTGCCGCCCAGCTCGGCGGCCAGGGCGGTGCCCATCAGGGCGCGGCGGCCTTCATGGTCCGAGGGGGAGGGGATTTCACAGCGGCACACCCAGCGCCACAACTCGTCCTCGATCGGCTTGCCGCGCTCGTCGCGACGGAAGAAGCAGGTCAGGCCGCCGCGCTCGACGGTGGGGGCACGGCCGGACCACACGGGCAGGTTCGGAGCAACCGGACCCTCGGGGTCGGAGGTCGACATGGACGTCGCCACGCCCATGCGGCGCAGGGTGACGAGCGAGTCGCCCACGGATTCCACCGTCAAGGGGTCGGAGGGGGCGCGGGCGCCGTGCTCGATGGCCTGCTCGATGATGGCCAGGATCTGCTCGGCGCTGCTCTGGCGGCGCTCGCGGCTCTCACCGCAGAACAGGGCGCCCACCACCAGATAGTGCAGGCGCAGCGAGCCCTCCATGCCGGGGATGGGCGGGTGGTCGAGGGTGTCTTCTTCTTCATCCTCGTCCTGATCTTCGTGCCAGCCGCGCTCCCGAAGGGCGTCGTTGACGGCCTGGGCGTCGTCCGCATCCTCATAGCTGTCCAGGTCCCCCAGGATCTGCTCGGTCCAGTCGTCAGGGGCCTGGGAGCCGGGGTTCCCGACCCATTCGACGCTGGACAGGGCGCTGTCGCGGTCGTTCTCGCTGCTGGCCTCCACGAAGCAGTCGTAGCAGAGGGCGTCACGGGCCATGTGGCTGGTGGGGTTCCCCAGGTTCGCGCCTTCCTGGCAGGAGTCGTGCTGGCACTGGTCGAGGGCCGGGCCCTCGAAGATCGGCTTGTCGCACTCACGGCAGGTCGTGGAGCAGCCGGGGCAGTAGACCTCTCCGGCGATCTCCCGGCCGCCTTCGGTCCAGTCGCTGGCGTCCTCGGCTTCGGGGTAGTCGGGGTAGCTGTAGGCGTGCCCGCTCCAGTAGTGGACCCGGTTGTCGCCCACCCAGCAGGGCTCACCGTCGTCGGGGTCGATGGCCAGCATGACACCGCAGCAGGCGCAGGTCCACTTGGCCTCGGGCTCGGGGCGCTCCCAGGCGGGCGGGGCCTCGCCGCTGGTCAGGCGCTCGATCAGGTCGGGGTCGCCGCTCTCGTCGGGGTTGATCAGCAGGCGGTCACGCAGGACGTCGAGTTCGTCGTCGTCGGTCATGTGCTCGGGGCGCTGACCCTCGCAGGACGGACAGCCGGCCCCCTTGAGGAACAGGGCGCTCTCCCACTTGAGCATGTCTCCGTGGCGCACGCCGTAGGCGTCCCAGGGCTCACCGCAGATGGCACAGGAAAGGTCGGGCATCGGATTCTCCGGTCATGGTGTGGTCGGTCGGTCGAGCCAGCCCACAGGGCTGACTGCCTGGTCCCTCTATCACGATATAGGAGGATCGTCAAGCTGGCCTGAGGGAGCCGGGGACGGGCGAGGAGAGTCACGTAGGGTGGGGATGGGCTGGCATGTCGCATGGAGTGACGGGGCAGGTCCGGGATCTGAGGCGGTGTGTCTCCGGGTCAGGACCGGCACGGTACGGATCGAGAAGGATGGGTGCGTCACGATGGCTTGCGAAGGATGGTGCAGGCTTGTCGGGAAGGGCTGGGGCGTTCGCGGGTGGCTGTCGATCGCGGCTCGAAGGCGGCACGTCGGGAGGGCAGGGCTGGTACGATCAGAAGTGACGCGGTTTGTCGGGCCGGACAGGGGAGCGAGGGCGCGGCAAGGACCGAGGCGGCCAGGGGTGGTGTGTCGATCGGCATGGCGGGCCGGGGCGTGCGTAGGATTGTCGTGGCTTGTCGGCTCGGCTCGGGAGGGCTGGCCGGGACAAGGGCAAGAATCGACTCGAATAGTCGTTGGGCGAGGCGCGGAGGGGCAGGACGGTGGGCAGGGGTGGTGTGTCGACCAGGGCTGGCTTGGCTGGGCGCGGGAAGCACCGGGAAGGCATGTCCGCTGGTGTGGCTGGCGAGGCGTAGGGGCTGGCGTGGCGTGTCGGCTGATCGGGGAGGGGACGAGCTGGTGTGGCGTGTCGGCTGGAGGAGGGGCGGGATGCTTCGGGGGGTGGTGGCATGTCGGCGTGGCCCGGTGTGGAACGGGGGAAGGGTAGGGTTGTCGAGCCGACTCGATCCGTCTTGTGGATGACAGGGGAAGCCAGGAATCGTCGCTGGAGAGGGGTCGCTGGGCGCAGGCGAGCCTTGGATCGTCGCCGGAGCTGGACCGGAGGGCCGGGGCTGGAGAAGGCATGTCGACTCGAACGGGCGGGGCATGTTCAGGGCAGCGGTGGTGTGTCGTCGCGGCGAGGATCGAGCTGGTTCCGGTACGGGGTGTCTTTCGATTCGGCCAGGCAAGGATTGGTCCGGCACGTCGACGGGCGACGGGGGGTGGGTGGTCGAAGGGATTGGCGCGACAAGGGTGGGCTCGTTGCAGGGTTGTCGATCGAGTTGCGCTGGGCAGGGACGAAGCACGGTGCGTACAGGGTTGTCGGCGCGGCCGGGGCGGCGCGGGATAGCGAGGGCCAGGCTTGGCATGTCTCAAGGGGTGGCTGCGATGGGTCAGGGGAGGGGTTGTCAGAGAGGCCAGGTGTGGCTCACGACGGCTGGACTGGACTTGTCGGCAGGGCACGACCAGGCCCGGCTCCGATGATGGCTCGGCTTGTCGACGGAAAAGCGCTGGGTTGAGCCGTGGTGTGTTGCCTTGTCGCGGCATGTCGAGAGGGCCAGCGTGGGTCCGAGGGCGGCTCGCATGGAATAGTCGCAGGCGGCGGCGCGGATTGTGTTGACGGGCGTTGGTTTGTCGGCCAGCCCTGGGGTGAGCAGTGGAGCGTTGAACAGGGTGGGGTTGTCGGGCCGGAGTGGTCCGCTTCGCTTGGGTTCGTCACGGGGCTTGATCGGAACCGGGCGGGAGTGTCGAGGGGGACAGCGGTGGACGCGGTGTCGTGATGAATGGTCGCTCGGGTAGCTCGGAGCTGGAATGACGTGCAGAGGCTGGTCGGCTCGGAAGGGCTGGCGTCGAAAAGGCCAGTCGGTTCGAGAAGCGTAGCTGCGGCTTGACACGATGGGTGGGTTGTCGTGGAGGGTTGAGAAGGGAAGCGCGGGCCAGGCTTGTCGGTGGAGACGTGAGGACCAGCTCCGCGACGAGTGGGCTAGTCGTACGGGTTCGAGCTGAACGGCGTTGGCGGGGCATGTCCATCGGTCGAGGATGGGCGAGGAGAGCTGGGGCCTGTCGATGCGGAGGGGTAGGGGCGGCGACTGGTGAGCTGTGGAGCGTCAGCGCGGACTGGATAGGACTGTCGTGGTGCTGTGGTGAGCCGTGGGTTGCCGAGCCGGGGCCTGTCGCGAAGGCCAGGATCGCCGGGAGTCGAATAGTCCATGAGGCCGGGCAGGGTTCGATCATGGGTAGCGTCGGCTTGTCGACGGGATCAGGGTCGGCGGGAGTCGGGCATGGGAAGCTGCGGCTCGTCGCCCAGGCCGGTCCAGTCCAGTTCTGCGAGGAGTCGAATAGTCGGCATGGCCTGGATAGTCGATTCGGCTCGCGGTGAAGACGACGGTGGGGCGGCATGGCATGTCGTCCTGGGTCGGCAGGGAGAGGAGTGGAGAGGACAGTCATGTCGTCGTGGTGCGCGGGGCTGGGAGACGCCAGGCGCGGAGGCGACTAGTCGGCTTGGAGCGAATAGGCCAGTCGGCTGGAGCCGTCAGGTCATGGCCAGGGGTGCCTGGTCGAAGCGTCGAGGCCAGCCAGGGGGCGAGAGGATCTGATCATGCGTCGGCTCGTCGCATGGCCAGGAAGGGCGCGTGCTGCCAAGGGGTCGAGGCCGAATAGTCGTGACGATCGGCGCGGGTGAGCAGAGGGGTGGAGTGTCGCCTGGTGGGGCGTTGGCATGGAGCGAACAGGTGTGTCGCTCGGCCTGGGTGGGCATGGACTGGTGTGTCGCCTGTCACCAGTGGCGTCAGGACAGGGCGTGGAGAGGTTCGTCGCTTCACCCTCGTAGCGATCGCACCGAGGAGTCCGAGGGAGACCTGGCCTGTCGGTGGTGCGTCGCGAAGCAGCGAGTTGACCCCTGGCGGCAACCAGGGCCGCCAGGGGAGAGCGCTCGCCGGGCTCTATCGTGGATGCAGGCTCCTGGCCTACTTGCCCTTGGCCTTGGGCTCGGGCTTCTTGCGGCCGGGCTTGGCCAGGGAGTGGGGGTTGTTGGTGAGCTTGTCCAGGCGCACGACCTCGAAGCGACCGTAGAGCTGGGAGCGGCCAGCGCCGAGGCTGTCGTCGCCAGCGTGCGCGAAGATCACGGCCAGGTTGTCGTCGGTGATGGCGGCGCTCTTGCGGGCGTGCGGCAGCTTGGCGGCGACACCGACGCGGAAGCGCAGCCGGGCGCCCTTCACGTAGTCGTGGCGCTTGATCACGGAGCGGGAGCCAGCGGGCGTGCGGACGTGAGCCGTGTTCTCGTCGAAGCCGTCCACGGCGCTGACGAGCACGGGCTCACCCTTGTCGTCCAGCCGGTAGAAGTTGAGCTGCTCGCTGGCCTCGCCAGGCAGGGGCTCGCCCGTGGCGGGGTCCAGGGCGACCACGGAGAACAGGTGCTGGAGGGTCTGCTTGGAGCCGCGCTGGGCCACGGTGATGCCGAGGCTGCTCACCAGCTCCCTCAGCATGGCCTTGACCTGATAGGTCCCGATGTAGGGGCCATCGCTGTTGTGGAAGAAGCCGGTCCAGGCGCCTTGCTTGGCGGTCTCGATCTCGTCGTCGACCTGGCCCTCCAGCTCGTCGGTGGTCAGGCCGTCGCGGCTGCGGGCGACCTGGGCTTCGACGATCTCGTCAGGGGTCTTCTTGGACTTGAGCCAGGCTTCCATCACGGAGTCGGCCTTGGGCTGGGTGCCGAGGATCTTGTTGATGAACTGGATCTCGACGTCGTACAGGTTGCGGTGGGTCGTGCTGGCGGCCTCGACGGCGCCCAGCAGGCTCTTGGCGGGCATGGGATCTCCTGGGGAGGGGTGGTCGGTTGACGGTGCGCGTTCGAGCGCGCACGGACCACTATCCCGGTACGGGTCGAGCGCCAAGGAAGTTTCCCCTTAGAGGTTTCACACGGTCAGGTCGACGCGCTCGTCCCGCAGCTCACGGCTGGTCAGCACTTGGTTCACGCGGCGCAAGATGCCCTCGTACAGATCGAAGTCCGTCCCGGCCCATACGTGCCATTCCTGCTTGCCAGGGACCTGCTTCCAGTAGAGCCGGCCGTCGCTGGTGTAGTTGCCGGATCGGGGCTCGAACGAGCGCCACATTTCGGTCGTGGCCTTGGCGAAGGCGCGCAGCCGGTCCTCGTTGGACCGAGGCGCACCGCTCCGCTTCCAGCTCTCTGCGAGCGCCTTGGCGTGCTTCAAGGTCGAGCCGGTGGCCTGCACGGAGCGATCGTAGAACAGCGCCAGAGACCGCTCGGTGTCCGCACCGAGCAGGCGCGCGATCTGCTTGGCCTGATCCATGAACACGTTGGACTCGGTGGCCATGCTGTCCTGCACCCGCTGGAAGGCCGGGTGCCTGCCCGCCTGGGCGAAACGGGCAGTCCAGGGCGGCTTCCACAGCACCGCGCCGTCCACCGGCCCCAGGTTGCTCCCCCGGCCCGCCGTCGTCATGGACAGCAGCTCCCGCCAGCTCGGGCCGAAGATGCGCTCGAAGGCCGCAGGATCGGCCTGCTGCATGGCTGTCAGGAGCTTCCCCAGGTTGCCGGTACACTGAGACCACTGGATGATCCCGAAGGACAGCCCGCAAGCGTCCTTGTTGAGATTCTGGCTGTGGTACGTGCCCTCGTGCTGACTGGTGTTGGACACGACGCG
>Ga0180434_10006195_pt1 | contig 13841 bp, 11 predicted proteins | sample SS_ome_7_FD_132453 | JGI IMG/M metagenome (GOLD analysis project Ga0180434, IMG submission 132453) | Hypersaline lake sediment archaeal communities from the Salton Sea, California, USA - SS_1_D_2 metaG | ecosystem: Environmental > Aquatic > Non-marine Saline and Alkaline > Hypersaline >... | reverse complement strand
TCCGCCGGCCGCGCTCGACCGTCGCCTCGACCTCGACCGATTCCACCTTCAGGTTCCGGAACGGGTTGTCGACCACCATCCCCACGACGTGCCGGACCACGGCCTCGACCGTCACGTCGCCGTTGGGCGAGACGGCCAGGTTGTCGTGGACGATGGGCTCGCGGCCTTCGGGTTTGACCGCCACGCGGTACCGGACGGAGTGCTCGTCGGGCAGTTCGGCGTGGGCGATAAGGCCGGACCCCGCCACCGTCCCCGCCAGCAGGGCCGAGAGACGCCGGTGGTGGGCCATCCGGCTCCGAAAGACCTCCTTCGTGCCGTCGGGCCGCGTGACCGTGAGCGTGACCGGCGTGGTGGGGGCCCGCTGGTCGGTCAGCCGGCCGACGACGCCGGTCTCCCCGTCCTGTACGAGCCGGCCGATTTCCTTGACGGCCGCCCCCATGCGGAACGAGCCCATGAGGCTGGGGATGACGACCTTGGCCACGCCCGTCATCAGCGGGAGGTCGGTTCCGCCCTCGGCGAACATGGCGTGGCCGAAGGCGAGCAGGTGATCGCCCGCCACGTCGGTGATGGTGCCCATGGTGGTCATGTCGACGTCGCCGCGGAGCAACGGGACGGCTACGGGGGCGCCGGGCTGGAGTTTGGCCGCCACCGGCAGACCGTGTTCCGCGCCGCCGGCCGCCATCGGCACCAGGCCGAACGGGGCCAGGCCATCCGCCAGGCGGGCCATCGCCCGGTCCGGGATGCCGCTCGTCATGACGGGCGTGCGGATCGGGTACATCCGGTACGCCTCCGCCTGCCCCGGCGCGCCCGGCAGCGGAGCCGACGCCACCGCCGACGCCGGCACCGTGACCGGCGCCTCGAAGTCGCCCGCGGCCGGCGCGCCGCCTCGAGCCGCGTGCGGAAGCACGCGGGGACGTTCGATGAACATGCCCTGCGTGCACTGCCATTCGACGTCTCCGCGACCTTCCGGTCGCGGCTCGACCGGCGCCGCCGCCTTCTTCTCCTGGGCCTCGCGGGCCCGCCAGTCCTCGGCCACGCCGAGCATCTGTTCGATCGGCTGGATGCCCGCGATCGAGCCTTTCGACCAGCGGAACGAGTAGGCCACGGCCCCGATGATCCGGCCGTCGATGTACACCGGGCTGCCGCTCATGCCGGCGATGATGCCGGTCTCTTCCAGGCCGGCGCCGGTGCACCGGCAGAGGATGAGGTCGCGCTTCGGGCCGTAGTTCGTCAGGACCGCCAGGACCTCGGCGTGGAATTCCTCGATGCGGGTGCCCTTGAGGGTGGTCCGGCCGATGCCGGTCATGCCGGGTTGGACCTCGGCGAGCGGCATGTAGCGCGTGGTGTCGAGTTTGGGTTTCGGGGCGCCGCCGGCGGCCGAGGCCAAGGCCAGGGCGGCCAGGATCGCAAGAGCCGTCCGTGTTCGCATGGACTGAAATCCTCCTGTCCGACGTCGGGACCCGTACGGGGCCGGGGGGCGGTCAGCCCTGCCGGGTGGGTGCGGGGCAGTGTATCCGTCGCGTGCGTGTCCGGCAAGGGTTTTGCGGTGAGGCCGCGCGGGGTGTCGCCGCCGCGCTACATCGCCACGCCCTCCAGCGCCAGCAGCCGGCGCTTCAGGTCCAGTCCGCCGCCGAACCCGCCCGGCCCCGCCGACGCCACCACCCGATGGCAGGGGACGACCAGCGGCACGGGGTTCCGGGCCATCGCCCGGCCCACCGCCCGGGCCGCACCCGGGCTGCCCGCACGCCGGGCCAGCGCGCCGTAGGTGACCGTCCGTCCGAACGGTACCCGCCGAAGGGCCCGGTACACCGCCCGATGGAACGCCGGGGCGGCATCGAGGTCCACCGGCACCGTGAAGGTCCGCCGCCGGCCGGCCAGGTACTCGGTGAGTTCGCGCTCGGCCTGGCGGGCGACGGCCTCGGCCGCGGCGTCCGTGGAGGGCAGGGCGTGTGGCCCGGCCGGCTTGTCCGGCCGGGAGGACACGTCAAGGCGCGGACATTTAGCCGCCGGGCTCGCCCGGCGCGTACGCGGCCCGTCCGGGCCGCGTGGGTGGGCGTCGCCCACGCGCTCGATGGCGGCCACGTCGGCCCGGCAGCCGGGCAGGGCCACGCGGACGACGCCGCGGTCGGTGGCGGCCACGGCCATCCGGCCCAGCGGCGTCTCGAAGAGGCGGACAGCGGGCATGCGGGGCTCCTTGGCGCGGTGCGCCGCGCCGTTCGAGCCGCGACCGTACCGTGCGCCGCGCCGTTCGAGCCGCGACCGTGAGGTCGCGGGTACGTTGTGCCGGCGCGACGCGCTCCGCTGCGCGTCGCGGCTAGAAGGGCGCGCCGCCCTCTACGGCGCGCGCAGGTAGATCGGGTTCGTGAAGACCCACGGCCGGCCGGCCAGGTACGCCTCGGCCCGGTAGACGCCGGGCGTCTCGGCCCGGTACTGGAGCGCCGCCGCCTCGGCCTCGGCCACGGGCTCGCCGTTTCGGCGGAGCAGGAGGCGGGCCGGGTGCGGCGACCGGACGGCCAGCGCCGCCGGCCCCGTCCACGCGCGCTCGTCGCCCATGGCGAGGTCGCCCCCGTCGTCGGTGCGGCCTTCGAGGCGAAAGCCGCGGGCGTCGGCGAACGCGTCGAGCGCCAGGAAGCACCGCCCCGCCACCAGCGCGTCGATGAGGGTCTCGGCGTCGCCGGCGCCGCCCGCCAGGCCGCCGCACAGCACGTGCGTCCGCAGCGCGGCGAAGCCGTCCTCGTACGGGATGACCCGCGTGCCGAGCACCGGCACGGCAATGGCGTGGTTGTCGAGCGACCCGATGGCGACGAAGCGGCGGTGGCGCGTGATGCGGTCGTAGTGGGCCACGGTGCCGGGGTGCGGCCCGCGGATACGGCGTCGCCATGTGTAGATGAATGTGGGGATGCGCCAGGGCGTCAGGCCGTCGCACACGTCGTGCATCAGCGACCACAGTTCCACGCCCGTGAAACCGGGCACTTCCCATTCGAGCAGTTCGCCGGCCTTCAGCGAAATGCCCATGATGTGGGCCGGGTGGGCGTGGGCGACGAACGCCCGGCCGCCGCGGCCCGCCAGGTCGAAGAGGACCCGCCGCAGCGGCTTGAAGCGGAGGTCGGAGGCGTCGGCGTCGCCGAGGGCCACCACGTGGGTGCGGTCGCGGCAGGTGATCTCGGTGCCGACGAGGAGCAGGACGCCGTCGCGCCAGCCCTGCCAACCGTCGTCGCGGGCGGCCCGGGTGTCGTGGTCGGTCAGGACGAGGAAATCGCAGCCGGCCCGTGCGGCGGCGGCGGTGATCTCGCGCAGCGTCCCGCTGCCGTCGCTGTAGACCGAGTGGATGTGGATGGCGCCGACGAATTCGGGCATGATGAGTCTTTCTGCGGCGCGGCGGGTGCGGGCCGCGCGACGGGTACGGGCCTCGCGACACGAAGCCGCGGCGAAGCCAGGCGCGTGTCATTTCGACCGAGTCCCGGTGCGGGCGTCGACCGCACCGGGGCGAGCGGAGAAATCTCGCGTGCTGCCGCCCATAACGAAGAGATTTCTCGACTCGCTTCGCTCGCCCGAAATGACAATCTGCGGCGCGCGGCCCGTACGGGCCGCGCGGGGCGCCCGCCTAGGCCTGCGCGGGCGGGCCATCGTCCTCGGGCGTTTCCAGTTCCTCGCGCATGTGCGTGGGCGACACGTGGGTCCGCCGGGCCAGGTAGAAGACCGTGCCTGGCAGGCTCACCACCATCTGGACCAGCCGGAACGCCAGCATCATGGCCAGGGCGAGCGTGGCGGCCTCGGCGGCGGCCAGCGGCGCCCCTCCCCCCAGCACCGACGGGCCGAACAACTGCTGCATGAGCGACTCGGCCACGCCGAACCCGCCCGGCACCGGCACCGCCGCCCATCCGATCCAGACCACCGGCATGTTCAGGAAATAATGATACCACCGCGCGTGGCTGCCCAGGCCCGTCGCCACCCACCACATCGCCACCACCGACCCCACCTGCGTGCCCCAACTCAGCAGGATCGACCACGCCACCGTCCCCTTGTGGTACCGGTAGACGAACAGGGCCCGGTCCACCTTGGCCACCGTCCGGGCCAGCGGCAGCCGGGCGATCAGGCGGTCCACCCGCAGCAGGCTCCGCACGCGCCGGCTGTACAGGACCGTGATGGCCAGGACCGTGCCCGCCAGGAACGCACCGACCACGATCTGGGCCACCCGCACGCGCGGGTCCCGCAGGCTGGCCGCCACCGCCACGGCCCCGATCAGGCACACCGCCACGAGGCCCAGCACCCGGTCCAGGAAGACCACGGTGACGGCCTCGGGTTTGTGGTGCGTCTGGGTAGCGATGTAGTAGGCCTTGACGAAGTCGCCGCCGGTCGCCCCCGGCAGCCAGTTGTTGAAGAACCAGCCGATGTACGTCAGGCGCAGGCTCTCCCATAGGGTAATGTGGATACCCTGAACCTTAAGGAGCATCCGCCAGCGGACGGCCCCGAGCGGCGACTGGAGCATCATCGCCCCCAGCGCCGCCAGCGCCCACCACCACCGCTCGGCCAGCCGCCGGCCGATCGAAAGGATGCCGGCGATGCGCGTCGCCCCCTCCGGCCCGAACGCCTCGGTCGGGATGAGCCGCTCGCGGCCGTCCCCGGCCCGGACGACCACGCCGTCGGGCCCCTCGCGGACCACGGGCAGCGGCTCGGCGTGCGGCGCGGGCCGGACGGCGTCCTCCAGGCGCGACTGGCTGATGACGTACGCCACCAGCCCGGCCGCCACGAGCAGCCGCAGGACCGTCCAGATCGCCTTTTTGCTTTTGTCGTTCATGGGGTGTTCGCCCCGAGCATCTCGATGAACGCCTCCAGGCGCGTCCGGCTGGGGCCGTCGAGCGGTCCCGGCCGGTCGAATTCCAGCGTCAACATGGCCGTGCCCAGCCGTTCCCGCAGCAGCCGGTCCTGGATGTGCCGGAAGCAGAAACTCTGCACATAATGCACCAGGCCGTCAAGCCTTCGTTCCTCGACGGCGCGGCGCAGGTCCTCCACGCGCCCGGCCACGCCATATGGATAGGTGTAACGCATGTACTGGTTGACGAGGTCGCTTGCGGGCGGCGGCATGCCGAACTGCCGCTGGAACTCGTTGAACACGACCCGCGCCCCGAGCGATTCGGTATACGCGTACAGGCCGTCGCATATGGGCGGGATGCCCAGGTACCCCAGGCGCAGGCGCTCGCGTCTCGGCCGGCGCTGCCGCGCCTCCGCGAGGAACGCATCGGCCTCGGCCGCGTACGCCTCGGGCGAGCCGCCGAAATCGCTCGACCCGACGAGCCACCGGTGGTTCTCCTCGCCCGTGACGGTGTTCTCGCGCCACGTCAGGCGGTCGATCTCGGCAAGCCGGCGGCGCAGCGGCACCAGGCGCTCGCGCTCGGCCTCGGCGGCCTCGAGCGTGGTGCCGAGACGGTCGGCCAGGGCCTCGAGCGCCGCCGCCAGCGCGGCAGCATCTTTCGGATAAGGATAATTGAATTCGATGACCTCGACGCCCTCGCTGGCGAGCACTTCCATCAGGGCGTGCGTGTTCGAGCAGTCGCCCTGGGCCACGCCGATGACCCGCCGCACCCCCAGCCGCCGGGCCGTGGCGTAAATGCCCTTGATCCACGCGCAGCAGTTGATCGGGAAGCCGTGATGCTCGGCTTCGGCCACCAGGGCCCTGGCCTGGGCGGAGGTGATGAAGACGTTGTTGAGGTCCAGCGGCCGGGCACCGACGGCCAGGAGAATCTCGACCGGGATGGTCGCGGTCAGGCCGATGGTCTGCGCGTCGACGGGTCGCATGGCGATGGCGCCGCTCCTGCGGCGGGTTCGAGCGATGGGGCGCCGCTTCGTTCGAGCCGCGACCGCACCGTGCGCCGCGCCTTTCGAGCCGCGACCGGGAGGTCGCGCCTGCGTTGTGCCGGCGCGACGCGCTCCGCTTCGCGTCGCGGCTAAAAGGGCGCGCCACACTCGAACGGCGCGGCGCGCGGGCACGGCGGGCCGTGCCCCTACGGCTTCGGCCGAAGCAGCAGGTCGGCGTACACGCCCGCCGTCGGGAAGGTGTCGCGCGTGCCTGCGGCCGCGGGCTCGCCCTGCGTCAGGATGAACTGCGGCAGCGTGCCCGTCTGGCGGTACAGGTCGACGGTGACGGCCCGGGTCCGCTCGGCCAGGTCGTCGGCCAGGTCGCCCAGGCGCTGCTGCTGCAGGCCGCGGACGAAGATGTAATTCATGGGCGTCCATACGCCGCCCGACCACCCGGTGCCGTCGTACCCCGGCTTGCCCTTGCCCAGCGTCGGGATGCCGGCCGGCGTGCGGAACGTTTCGCCGGCCAGGTGCTCGCGGAGGCGGGCGGCCTGGGCCTGGTCGGCCACGCCGGTCGCCAGCGGCAACAGGCCTGCATAAGACCATACTTCGCTGAAGGTGCCGTTGCGGCCCTGGCGGTCGAAGAAGAACCCCGCGTCGGCGTTCCACAGGTGGGCCCGCGCCGCGGCCGCGATGTCCTCGGCCCGGTCGCGCCACGTGATGGCCAGCACGCGGTACCCCAGCCGCTGGGCCATGTGGTAGAGCGTCCGGCACTCGGCCGCCAGGTAGCACGACAGGTCGATCGCCGCGAACCCGTCGCCCAGCGACCACCGCATCGAGCCCGGCGTGCCGGCTTCCTCGGCCGACGCCCACGCGTAGAGCGGCTCCTGGTACGTAATGGGCTTGTTCTCGGGCGGCGGCCCGCCCAGGCGCCGCTGCTTCAGGAACCACGTCACCTGCCGCGACGCCACGTCGTACGAGGCCCGCAAAAAGCCGCGGTCCCGGTGCTTGTCACAGATGTAAATCTGCCATGCGAACCACGCCAGCATCGGCGGATGGGCGACGTCCGACGTCTTGCCCGGCCCGGCCCACGCCGGCACCATGCCGTCCTCGCCCTGCCGGCGGTACACGCCCGTCATCGCCTCCTTGGCAAGTTCCATATCCACATGCATGAGCCCGATGGCGTTGAACCCCGCCGCCCACGTGTTCTGATACCGGTCGGGCCAGCGCGACGGCGTGGTCCAGTGCAGCACGAACGGCGGCTCGGGCGCCCACACGTTCACCTTCATGACCGAGAACGCCTTGGCCAGCGTCTGGATGCGCGGCCGGGGGAAGTCGCCCACCTCCTTGAACGCCTTCGTGTAAAAGTCCAGGCGGTTCTCGACCAGCGTTTCCATCGACGTGCGGAGCCCCTCGGAGGCCAACCGGGCCGCCTCCTGCGCCCCGCCCGCGTGATACGCGAACGCAAAGCCGCTGCGGTCGCCGATCTTCTTGCGCAGGACCACCGAGTTGGCGTCGCCGCCCGCGAACGCCGCCCGCGCCCCCGCCGGCAGCGTGCCCGCCACCACGTCGCGCGACACCCATGCCACGATCATCGGCAACTCGTCGCCCGCCACGTCCGCCACCAGCAGGCTGTTCGTGAACGCCCGCCACGAGAGCCGCTGGCTCTCGGCCAGAAGGATCCGCACCACCGGGTCGCCCGGCAGATGGAACCGCAGCGTCAGGCCCTGGTCGTCGATGCTGGCCGTGGCCGGCGTCAGGCTCTTCGTCTCGCCGTCCAGGCCCGAGTACGCGAACAGGACGCCGTCGCCGGGCACGTGCGGCACCTGGTCGGGCTTCGGGGCCGCGATCCCCGCCGCGTGCGCCCCGCCCGCCGGCAAGGCAATCGCCAGGAGCATCAGAACCATCGTACGGATTCGTTTGGGCATGGTCGTCCTCTCATCTCATCCGGTGGGCTTGCAGCGACTCAGGTGCCGAAAGTCTACCGGCCGCCGGCCCGAATTGCAACCGCCCGCGCCTGCCGTAGACGCCCCCGGCCGCCCCGCATTCAGCGGCGCCGCCCGGTCCCGCCGTTGTGCCGTTGCCGTGCCTATTGCCCATTGCCCAATGCCTCTCTTGTCGCCCAATGCCCAATGCCTATTGCCTGTGCCAGTCCCTCCGCATTCCGCGTTTGTCTCCCCCTTGCCTCGCCCACGGCGGTCCGTACAATGGAGGACCATGGCCACGCCCGAACCCAACCACGATGCCGCCGGCGAGCCCCTGGCCGCCCGCCTCGGCCGGCTCGACCGCCGCGTCCACGAGATCGACGCCCTCGTGGCCACGCCCGACGTGGCCGCCGACCCCGGCCGCATGGCCTCGCTGATGCGCGAGCGCGGCCGGCTGATGCGCATCGTCGACCCGTACCGCCGCTGGCAGGCCGCCCGCCGGGCCCGCCTCGAGGCCGAGGACCTCGCCCGCGCCGAGGCCGACGACCCCGACATGCGCTCGATGGCCGAGACCGAGGCCCGCGTCCAGGGCGACCTCGAAGAGCGCCTGCTCGGCGAAATCCAGCAGCGCCTCATCGACCGCGAGGAAGGCGCCGACGCCACCCGCATCATCCTCGAGATCCGGGCCGGCACCGGCGGCGACGAGGCCGCCCTCTTCGCACGCGATCTCTTTGATATGTACAACCGCTACGCCGACGCCCGCGGGTGGAAACGCGAAATCCTCTCCGCCTCGCCCACCAACCTCGGCGGCTTCAAGGAAGTGCTCCTGGCCGTCGAGGGCGATGACGTCTACCGACGCCTCCGGTTCGAGTCCGGCGGCCACCGCGTCCAGCGCGTCCCCGAGACCGAGGGCCAGGGCCGCGTCCACACCTCCGCCGCCACCGTCGCCGTCATGCCCGAACCCGAGCGGCTCGACATCGCCCTGCGCGACGAGGACCTCCAGGTCGACACCATGCGCGCCAGCGGCCCCGGCGGCCAGAAGGTCAACAAGACCTCCTCCGCCGTCCGCATGACTCATATCCCCACAGGTTTAACCGTCCATATGCAGGATGAGAAGAGCCAGCACCGCAACCGCGAACGGGCCCTCCGCATCCTGACCGCCCGCGTCTTCGACCACTTCGAGTCCCAGCGCCTGGCCCGGCGCGCCGCCGACCGCAAGTCCAAGGTCGGCTCCGGCGACCGCAGCCAGCGCATCCGCACGTACAACTTCCCGCAGAACCGCGTCACCGACCACCGCATCGGCTACACGGCCTACCACCTCGACCAGGTGATGCAGGGCGACCTCGACGCCCTCCTCGACGCCCTGCTGGAGGCCGACCACGCCGAGAAACTCGCCGCCCTCACCGGCGGCCAGTGAGCCCGGCACGGCGCGGCTTGCCGTTCGAGCCGCGACCGTGAGGTCGCGGGTACGTGTGGAGGGCGCCGCTGCCGAGGCGTCCGAACGCTCGGCCATGAGCGCCACCGTGCCTTTCGACCCGCGCACGTAGGGGCACGACCTGTCGTGCCCGCGCTGCCGCCCCGAAGGGGCGGCTGGACTGTAGCCACGGGTGAAGCCTCCCGGCCGCACCGCGGCCGGAGGCGGAACCCGTGGAAACGAATCGGCGCAACCTCTTCCTTTTTCTTCGCCCCGGAGGGGCGAAGGAGTGCCCCGCCGGGGCGAATCGCCTGTAGCCCCGGCCGCGAGCCGGGCCTGCGCTAGGAAGGGTCAGGGGCTTTCTCGCTTGCCCCGCTCGCGGATTCATCCTCCGCAGCCCACACGTGTATGGGAATCGCATCACTCACGTGCCCCATTTCGTCGTAGATGGCCAACCGGGACTCAAATCGCTCGCTTGGCAGCCTTACCCAGATTGGGGCAGGCGGCCAGGTCTCAGTACTCGGCACTTGTTCCCAACGATGCCACACCTCGACGGACTTCGTCTCGCTGGGGGAATCTGTTTCCCTGATGCGTACGGGGATGCCCGGCATCTGGCGGAACAACCAGAATTCAGGATCTTTTCTGTCCTCCTTGATCGTCGGAGACAAGGGGTACTTCTCGATGTGCTCTCTGCCCGACTGCAGGTCCCGCTCGATGATCAGTAGGCCCTCGGTATCCTTGTCGAGTTCGAGCCACTCGATCAGCATCGTCCACGAACCGCCGCTGTCCTTGTCAAGAACAGCCGACATGGCGAAAGGGCATCGCGGAACCGCCTTGGCCCGCAGCATTCGGAGGGCTTCGAGGCGCGCCTTCTTGGCATAGGCGGGCAGCAGAGCGCCCGCCGCCTCGTCTTCTTCCTCAATATACCCAATCGTGTACTGACGAGCCCTCTCAAAGCGTTGTGCTTCGGTCTCTTCCTCCGGGGCCCTGCAACCTCCGGCAGCGCATGCCAAACCGATCAAGACGGCAGCGGCTATCATGCTTTGCGTGCTCATCCTGCCATGCAGCTTCACACTTCCCTCCTGCGTAGCCGGTGATCCGCCCCCCCCCACCTTACGCACCCCGCCCCCCTGCCCGCAACGGCCTTCCGGCCTGGCGGCACCGTGCACGCTTCCATCGAGCGGCCCTCCGCTAATCAGCCGCGGGAGGCCGCGTCCCACGGGTGGTCCAGGACGAAGTGCCGCTCCCCGCCGGGCGGCACACCGGCCTCCTTGACCGCGTCCACCACCCGCCTGTATCGCCCGCCGAAGAGAAGGAAGTCCGTGTAGCCCGGGCTGCTCGCTTCCCACGCGGTTACAAGGACCAGGACACCGACCAGCCCCAATGCAGGCGTGACCCGTTCGCGCTCCCGGCCGAGCGTGCCGACGACGAGCCCGACCACGGCGCTCGCGAGTGCCGCACCGGCGCACAGCGTGGAACCCCATGCGCTGAGGACGAAGATCGTTAAATCGACATCGGCCAGCAGCGAATACAGAGGCAACACAACGGCCAGGCCGAGGAACACGAGTGAGCCTACGCCCAGCAGATTGATGCGCTTGCGGGTGTGCACGCGATTCCTCGCGATCCCGTGCTGATGCCCGGCCCTCTTACTCGCTATTCTACCGCCTCCGCCTGCAACGGCCATTCGGCGTGACGGCACCGTGCGCGCGCCCATCGAGCGGCCTTGGCCTGGTCAGCAGCGGGAGGCTGGCGTTCCACGAGGTCCAGGTGCTCGTCAGCCTCGTTCATATAAATCGGGCCGTAGGCTTCGGTCTCGATCATGAAGCCGCTTCCGAGGGACTTCCGGTATTCGTCCTGAAACTCCGGAGCAAACGCATTCGATTCCGTGACGAAGACGACGCGGTCCGGGGTGCCCGCATACGTCACGCGGTCGCCGAGGCACACCTCCTCGCCCGTCCGGTAGCGCGGGACTTGCGGATTCATGGCGCCTCCGGATGCCACGCTATCCCCGCCGCCCTGTCGGGTCAAGATGAATCGAGGTGTCAGGACGCCGGCCGGCCCGTCGTCGCCCGTGGCCTGCCGTCTCGCCGTTGCCGTGCCGTTGTTGCCGTTCAGCCCTCGATCCCTTTTCGTCCTTTGCGTCCTTCGCGTCCTTTGCGGTTTGAGACCGTTGCCGTTGTTCAGTCCGCAATCTGAAATCGTTTTGTTGCCGTTCTTTGCGGCTTTGCGGCTTGGCGTGAGGTCGCCGTTGCCGTGGTTTTCGTCGCTTCACCGCGGCTCCACCCGCTCCGCTGCGCGTCGCGGCTAAAACGGCCGGCCGGGCGTTGCTGCCGCTCGCGGCTCGCAGCCCGCGGCTCGTGACTTTTGCCGTTCCCCAGTCACCCAGTTACCTCGTCACCCAGTTACCCAGCCACCCTCTTATCACCTCCTGCCGATATAAACTAAAGCATCGACTCGGAGGGGTCAAAACGGGGCCAACGGGGGTCAAATCGGGGCCAATTCTTGAAAATTTCCGAAAATTTCTGAAAAGTCCCGAAAGTTTCCGCACGTTTCAGTGCACATTTTTTGTGCACTTCGGGACAAAAACGGCCCCTGGCGGTGTCAAAAACCGCTATTCGCCCCCAAAATCACCCCAAAACGCCCCCGGAAGGCGGGGTTTGGTATGCTCGAGCATATACGGCCCGGCCTGAACATTTAGCCGCCGGACTTGTCCGGCGCGTGTCAACCCGCCGAGGCCGCGAGCCAACGGCGCAGCGGTACTCCTGCGGTCACTGGGGGGATGCGCCGGAACGGCGCCAGCGTCTACCGGCGACGGCGGGCGAGGGCCGCTCCCAGGCCGCCCGCAGCCACCAGGGCCAGCGTGGCGGGCTCGGGCACCGGCACCTCGGCCGGCGGACTGGCTGCCAGGTCGGCCTGCAGCGTCGCGAAGCCCACAATCGGCGCGGGAGTCCCGCCGGCGTCCTTGTCGGGCGTGTCCAGTTCCAGCGTGCCGGCCGCCAGGGTGAGGTAGATCGCGCCCGTCAGCGACGGCAGCGTCTGGACCGTGACGGTGGCCACGCGGTCGTTGACGCCCGCGACCGTGTCGACGCCGTCCAGCACGTGGTCGTCGTCGGGGTCGTTGAAGCCGCTGAGGCTCAGGATATGCTGGCCGGCGACGGTGTGGACGGCGGCCTCGAAATGCGTGTCGTGGGCGAAAAACACGTAGCGCGACGCCGGCGGGCCGGGCTCGAGGAACCAGGCGTCGGTGCCCGGCTGGCCGGTCTCCAGGGTCAGGCCGATCTCGATGAAGTAGGAGGCCAGGTTCTCGGCCCCGGTCAGGAGGACGTCGAACGTCAGCGGCTGGCCGGGCGTGTAGCCGCCCGGCAGGCCGTCGATGGCCAGCATCGGCGCGGCCGCACACGGCGCAGCCAGCAGCAGCACGGCGGGCAGAACGGCGAGCAGGCGCACGACGGACCCCTCCAGGCGTCTATCCCCGGATATAACGTCCCCGCAGACCATCCCGGGCACCTCTACTATAGCCCAAGAATGGGCCGGGGTCAAATCGGGGCACCGCTGGAAGGCGCGGCGCCGGCGTTCGGCGGGCCGCGGATTGGCTTTGGTGGGCCGGCATCGGCGCAGGAAAAGCGGCCTGCTTCTTTGACCGACCCCGTTTCTTGGGGTATAGTTCTCCAAGCCGACCCTGCAGGTCGGCTCAAAAGGGGGATCTTCCCGTCTGGGGGACATGGCCCGCTGCCGCCCGCGGGGTCTCTGTCTGTCCGCCCGGAGTGTCGTTGCTGCGCGGGGTCACAGCAACCTGAGTGCCATGCGTCCACCCGGTCCCAGTCTTGAACCGCTGGAAGCCCGACTGCTGCTGTCCGAGACACTTCTCTGGGACGGCGGCGGCGACGGGGCGTCGTGGAGCGACCCGCTGAACTGGGCCGGCGACGTCCTGCCGGGGGCCGACCACGACGTCCGTATCGAAGGGGCCGGCGGGGCCGTCACCTACTCGGCCCTGGCGGGCGCCACGTCCATCACCAGCCTTCTGTCGGACCGGGCCGTGGCGCTGACGGGCGGGTCGCTCTCGGTGGCCGGCGCCGCCCAGGTCAACAACACGTTCACCCTGGACGGCGGCACGCTGGCCGACGCGCACATCCTCGCGGGCTCGGGCGGCCAAGGCGTCGACGTCACCTCCAGTGCCGACAGCGCCCTCTCGGGCGTCACCCTGGCGGCCGACCTGCGCCTGACCGATTCCGGCGACCGGGTGACCGTGCTCGACGGCCTGACGCTGGACGGTTCGACCATTTCGATCGGCTCGTCGGGCGCCCTGGTCATCGGCAACACGCTGACGCTGGGCGGCACGGGCAGCGTGACGTCCAGCGGCGGCTCGGCCGGCATCACCGTCATGGACGATGCCGTCCTCACGATCGGCCCGGACGTGACCGTCACCCTCAGTGGAAGCGCCCTGCGAACCGGCGGGACGGGCGAGGCGGCCGTCGTCAACCAGGGCACCGTCCGGGGTTACGACGTCACCATCAACCCGGCGTTCACGAACGAGGGCCTGCTCGACTTCTACTACGAATCCGGCTATTCGCAGAACACCATCAACGGGGCGTTCGAGAACGCGGCCACGGGCACGGTGCGTGTGCGGGCGCTGACGTACTACTACTACTCGAATTACCACCAGACGACGCTGACGGTGGCGTCGGGGTTCTCCAACGCCGGCCTTA
>Ga0180434_10006194_pt1 | contig 13841 bp, 10 predicted proteins | sample SS_ome_7_FD_132453 | JGI IMG/M metagenome (GOLD analysis project Ga0180434, IMG submission 132453) | Hypersaline lake sediment archaeal communities from the Salton Sea, California, USA - SS_1_D_2 metaG | ecosystem: Environmental > Aquatic > Non-marine Saline and Alkaline > Hypersaline >... | reverse complement strand
TCTGGCCGGCAGGACCTCCGTGCCGCTGTCGGCCGGCAGGTCGGGCGGGATCATCTCGTACGGCGACTACCACGGCGGGAACAACGAGGACGACTACACCTACGCCAATGTGGTCCAGTACCTGCGCACCGGCCAGGCGCAGATCCTGCGGGACCTGGCGCCCATCGTCCGGCACTACTGCGACATAGACGTCCGCCACTGGAACACCAACAAGCGCATCGAGGGCGGCGCCCTCATCCACGGCCACATGGTGTGGGGCATCAACGTGTGCCACAACTACTTCGAGGCGTCGCTGGGCTACGGGCTGCTCTCGGGCGACGAGCGGATCATGGAGGTGGTGCGCAAGGCGGGCTACGCCGTCATGGGCTGCATGGAGACGGGCGACGAGAAGCACGGGGTGCGCGGCCGCGCCTGCCACGACGGCGTGGTGCACGGCGAGTTGTGCTCGCGGGACGCGGGGCGCATGATCATGTTCCTGGCCCGGCTCTGGGACGCAACGGGCAACCCCGACTACCTGGAGGGCGTCGAGGCGGAGATGGATTTCGTGCGGCGGGAGCAGAACGCCGACGGCACCTGGTACACCTTCAGCCCGGCGTGGCTGGACGAGAAGTTGGGGTTCGCCCGCACGCAGGATCCCCTCAACGAGAACGTGTTCAGCGACACGGGCCCGGGGATCAACTACATCACGCTGCGCGGCCTGATGCTCTACCTGCAGGCGACGCAGGGGTTGCCCGGACGCGAGGCGACGCGGCGCACGGTGACCGAGGTGTTCCTGAAGGGGGTGGACGGGGCGATCAACACCGGCATGAACTTCGACCACTCGTTGTTCCTCTACGGGAACTGGGGCGGCAACGATCTCCGCTTCGCGCAGACGCGGGGGCACATGTGGTATCACATCCGCTACGGCGAGAACCCGGGCGTGTCGGCCGCCATGCTGCCCGCCCTGAGTTTCGCCTCGGAGGTGTCCGGCAACGAGGAGTACCGCCGCATGGCGGACCGCATCTTCGGCGAGTTGGTGCAGCGAAAGACCGCCGGCGGGCCGGCGTACCTCGGACCCTACCTGGCGGACCTGGCGGCGCGAGGCGGCGCGGAGCCCCAGACGCAAGAGGAGGCGCGTTGATGTCCCAGCCGGCGATTCTCATTCTGGTGCTGCTGCTTCTCGTCGCCTGCGCGCTGCCGACCGCGGCGGGCGAGGATATCGTTATCACGGTTCACAACCTCACTGGTCTGGACCGCGTGGACGAGCCGGTGCGGCTGGGGGCGCCGCTCCCTGAGGGCAAGGTCGGCGCGGCGCAGGTGACGGACGGGAGCGGCCAGGCCGTGCCCTGTCAGACGACTCCCGTGACGCCGGGCTCGGAGCGGCGCGCCGGGTGGGCGGCGCTCGACTTCCCGGCGACGGTGAAGGCGAACGCGACGGCGGAGTACCGGCTGCGCTGGTCGGCGCCGGCCGGCCGAGCCGCCTCGGGTGTGACGATCACGCAGAGCGACGACCTCGTGACCCTCGTCACGGGGCCCGCGAAGTTCGCCATCGCTAGATCGCGGCTGACCGGCGTGGAGGGGGCGTGGCTGGATGCGAACGGCGACGGCGCCTTCAGCGCCGGCGAGCGGGTGATCGGCGGCGACGGCGCGGGGCCGTTCGTGGTGGACCCGCGGGGCCGGCGCTTCACGGGCGCCGAGGCGGTCGAGGTGGAGGCCGCAACGGCGGAGGGCGCGCTGCAGACGACGGTGACGGTGAGCGGCTGGCTGGGGTCGCGCGGGGGCGCCTTCACGCACGCGGAACTGCGCTTCACCGCCTATGCGGGAAAGCCCTGGCTCGACATCGCCTACACCATGACGCTGGCCCACGCGTCGGGCGAGACGCTGCCGGACCTGCGCTACGAGGTGCCCCCGATCAGGGCGGAGCGGTACACGGATGGGCTGAGTTTCCTGCGCTACCGGCTGTCGCGCCGCGCCTGGCGCGAGATCACCGACTGGGGGGTGCGGTTCCCGCTGGCCGCGGCCCGGCCGCAGCGCACCCTGGGCGGATACGGCACGGTCGCGGGCGCGGCCAACCTGGTGCAGTACTCGGATGATGAATACGTGGTGCACCGAGGGGCGGGCTGGGAGCCGGAGGACGAGATCGGCCGCGGGGACCAGGCGCCGGGATGGGCGGACGTGAGCGGCGACGGCGCGGGCGCGCTGATCGTGGTGCGCGATTTCTGGCAGGCGTTCCCCAAGCGCCTGCGGCTGACGGATGAGGCCGTGGAGGTGGGGCTCTGGCCGGACGCGCTGCCGCCGCTGAGCGCGCCGCTGGGGACGGCGAAGACGCACGAGATGCGCCTGCTGCTGCACGGGGGCGACGCGGACTGCGAGGCGGAGGCGCGCGCCTTCACCTCGCCGCTGGTGGCGATGCTGTCCGCCGAGGCGTACTGCGCCGCCGGGGTGCTGGGCGCGGGCGCCGTGCCCGCCGCCGCGGGGTCGGCCTGCCCCCTGGGGGAGGAGAAGTTGGCCGCCCAAGCCGACTCGACCATGCGCCTGCGCGACGCGCGGCGGATGTATGGGCTGCGCGACTACGGGGACGCCGGGTACACGAACAACGAGCACGACACGCTGCAGGACTTCGTGCTCCAGTTCGCGCGCACGGGCGATCCCGGCCTGCTCGTCTTCGCGGGGCCGCTGGCGCGGCACTACGCGGACGTGGACATCCGCCACGACCACTCGGAGCCGCGGCTGGTGGGCGGCGGCCTGCTGCCCGACAAGGAGGACTACCAGATCTACACGTCGCCGCACACGGCGCTGTGTGTCTCGCCGTCGCACTCGTATCCGCAGGGCCTGGCGAACTACGCGCTCATCACCGGCGACGCACGGCTGCTTCGCCTGGCGGAGGGCCTGGGCCGCTACCTGATGGAGGCGATGGACGAGGACGGCGGCTTCCACGTGCAGGCGCGGCCCGACGCGCAGCAGTGGATCGCCGAGAGCGGAGGGGCGCTGGCCGGCCTCTGCGCGCTGTACGACCTCACGGGTGAGGCGGCGTACCTGGAGGCGGCCCGCAGGTGCGCCGGCCACCTCGTGCGCACCCAGAACGACGACGGCTCCTGGTACGCGCGCTCGCCGGGGCGTCTGGACGTCGCGGCGGGATTCGAGCGCACCGATGAGCCGCGAATGACGAACATCTTCTCCGACAGGGGCGGGCTGTCGCAATCCGTGGTGCTGGAGGGGCTGGCGGGCTATCTCCGCATCGCGGGCGACGCGGAGGCGCGCACGGCGTTTCTGAAGGGCGTCGGGTTCATGCTCAACCACGGCCGGCTGCCCTCGCGGGACGGCTTCGTGGACTCCACCTGGCTCGGCAACCCGCTGCGCTTCGCCGAGACCAACCTGGCGTGGTATCGGAACGAACCCGCCTACAGCGCCGAGTGCAGCGCCCGCATGCTGGAGGCGCTGGCCTATGCCCACGAGATCACGGGCGAGACGGCGTACATGAAGGAGGCGGTGCGGGTGTATCAACGCCTCCTGGCGGAGAGCCCGGTCAAGGTGGGCGGCGTGCGGTCGTGGTGGGAGAGCATCGAGAAGGTGGACATCGGCCCCGCGAAGCACTACCCCGCCTTCTTCGCCGGGCTCGGGCGCGTGGGGTGGGCGGAGCCGTCGCCTGCGGCCCTGCCCTAGCGCGGGCCCTAGTCCGAGCCACATACGCCCTGTCGCCGGACCGAGGGGGGACGGCCTCGGGGGCGTGCGTGAGCCCCTGGACGGCGATACATGGCCGGCGCGCCGGCGGCTGCGTCCCTCTCGCAGGTCATGCTGGGAGAAAAAACCCCCTGAGGGGCTTGACACGCAAACCAGTTTGTGGTACAAACCACATGGCAACTTGCTGGGAAGGACGACCGCAGCGCCGGAGAGGTGAGGACATGAGCGGGCGGATCAGCGACAAGGCACCTGAGCGCGGCCGCGACCTGCGCGAGATCCCCACCTGGGCGCGTCGCTACGCCCAGAACCGGACGCTCACCGTCCTGGTCTCGCTGGGGATATTCGTCGCGGCGTTCGTTGCCTTTGCGGGCCTCTCGTCGCTTACGGTGTGGGCCTACATCACCGGCCGTCGCGTCGTGGCGGCGCTGTCGGCGGTGGCTCTGAGCGGCTTCGCGGCGTGGTGGCTGTGGTTCAGTCTCGTCGGGGGAGGCAGGATTCTGCGCTCGATCACCGACCGGGCGTATCGCCGTGAGGGGAGCGTCTCGGTCGGGCCGCCGGAGCAGGCCACAGGCAGGGCACCGCACTTCGTCGGCTTCCTCTTCGCATCCTGCATCATCGCGCACGTCGCGCTCGGGTTCCTGGGCTTCTTGCCGATCCGGTACATGCAGCCCATATCCGCCCTGTACGTGGTTCCCTCTGTGGTCTATCTGGGGATGAGGCTCCGGCACATCGGGAGTCCCTTCATGTGGCTGTGGCCTGCGCTCTACGCGATCCACGCCATATTGCTGGTCGCGGGCGCTCCGATCTACTTCGGCGGCAAGTACGAGGGGCTGAACATGTTCGTCCCCGTGGTGGGCTATGGCGTCGTGGCCGCCCTGGCCGGACACCTCTACGGCCGCATCGCCTTGCGCCGGCTGCGTGCGTTGGCGAGAAGCCCGGAATTGGAGGGCGGAACAGGGGAGGCAAGACAATGACGAACGGTGCTCGCAGATCGGCAGGGAGCCCGGTGGAGAAGCTCCGTGAGATCCCCAAATGTACGGAGCGCTACGCGCGCAACAGGGTGCTCCCCTTTATTCTCTGGCTTCTCGGTGTGCAAATCTTCACGATGATCTTCACAATGGGGTTGTGTAGTCTCACTCTGCTCCTGAAGCGAGGTGGCCACCCGGTCCTCATCATCCTATCCATTGTTTTCAATGCCAGCGTCGTGGCTGGGATGCTGTGGATGACGGTTACAGGTCGCCTTTCTCGGATATTTCAGAGCCTTACCGAGAAAGTGTATCGAGAAGAAGGGAGCGCTGTTCCCACAAGCCGGAGCCGGAGAGCTGCTCGGGGGCCCCGATGGTATCTTGGCGCGGCCTTGGGGGGCTTTGCCCTACCGTGCTTGCTGATACTGGCGATGTTCTTCTTCTTGCAGGTGGTGAAGGTGCCACCCGCATATATTCAGCCCGCGATGGCCACAGTCATCGTTCCTGCCCTCATCGTGCTGGCACTTGTCAGCCCGGACGATCCGAAGTGGCTTGGAGTTATACCGCCCATGCTATATGCGATGCATGCGGTGTTGATGCTGGCTGGCGTGCGCCTGTCGGTGTTTGGCGTCGGCGACCTTGCTGGTCGTGACCAGCTTTTCCCCACAGGCCAGCAGATCCTTGAGGTGAGTATGCCGCTTTTCGCGTATGGGATGCTGTGGCTGATAACCAGGCACATCTACAGCCGCGTCGCCCTGCGCCGTCTGCGCACGTTGGCGAGGACCCCGGAATCGGCGAACGGCGCGGAGGAGGCGGGACGATGAGGAATGATCCCGCGGGACCGGAGCCTGGTGCGGGGCAGGGTCTTCGCGCGATTCCGACCTGGACGGATCGCTATGCGCGCAACAGCCGCTCCCTCGTCGTGCTGGTGGCCATTGGCCTTCTCTGCGCGATCCTGGCGGCCGTCATCGGTTTCGCCCTCTACGCCGTCCGGAGCGAGCGGGTCGCGCTGACGTGGGTCTCCATCGCCCTCAATGTCCTGATCGGAGCAGCAGGCGTATACCTTGCGTGCAGCGGACGGATGGCCCGATGGGCGGATCGAGTGGGCGGGGGCGTGACGCCCGCATTGCCCCATGCGACGCAGATGCGGGCCCGCAGGTTCGACTGGATGCTCGCGCTTCCCGTGGCGGGCATCCTGGTGACCGCGAGACTACTCGGACTGCCGGCGCACTACTGGCAGCCCATGACGGCCATCTACGTAGTGCCTGCCCTGGTGTACGTGGTGGGTCGCGACGGCTGGACCGAATGGCCTGACCTGCTGTGGCCTGCGCTCTATCTGCTGCATGCCATTCTGGTGGTTGCCGGGATCAGGCTGTATGTCGGCGTGTGGTACATGGACGTGTTCGTTCCACTGGGGGTGTATGCAATGGTCGGGGCGGCAGCGGCGGCGGCGTACAGCCGGCGCGCGCTCAGACGGCTGCGGGGGCTGGCCGCCGGGCCGGACGTGCCCGATGAGGGCGAGGCGGGCGCATCATGACGGACCTCGATCCCCACGTGCATCAGCCGACCCGGCTGCGGCTGCTGATGCTGCTCTCGGGGGTGGAGAGCGCCGACTTCAACTTCCTGCTGACGGCGCTCGGCCTGAGCAAGGGGAACCTCTCCTCGCACATGAGCCGGCTGGAGCAGGCGGGGTACGTGGAGGTGGCCAAAGGCTTCGACGGGAAGATCCCCCGAACCAGCTACCGCCTCACGCGGCGCGGCCGCTCCAGCCTGGACGAGTACTGGCAGGCTATTGACGCCATCCGGCGCTCCCCAGGCGCCGCGGCGCCGGAGGCCGACGGCCCCGAGGCAGGCGCCGCGGCCGGGTGATCGAAGGGGGCAGGCGAGGCCGGGACGGGAATGCCGGCCGCCGGACCGTAACATTCCGGCCCTCTCGGGCATCTATAGATACTGTGGGCAGGGGCAGTGCGGGCGGCGCCGGTCGCGCTCGCTCGCAGGTCCGGGCGGGAGGGGGACGCCTGCGGCCTCGGGGGACCCCGACGCCGCGGCATCATGCGGTCCGCCCCACAGGAGACGGATTGGAGACGGCGAATAGGAACACCTGAGCGGAGGGCCGCGCACGGCGGGCGCGTGCAGCCGTGCGGAACTCGAGTCCGCCGGGGGGGCGGACGGGAACGAGTGGGTGAAGCATGAAAATCCGGGCACTTCTGGGGCTATGTTTGGTGATGGCAGCACCGGCCTGGGCGGCCGAGGAGGCGTCGGGGCTGCCGCCCGCGATGTGGGAGCGGATACGGGCGGTGCAGCCCGACGCCATTGACCTCACGCCCACCCAGTCCCCGGCGCCACCTGAGACATTGAGCCTGAGGCAGTGCGTCAGCCTGGCGTTTCAGCACAACCGGAGTTTCCGCGCGGCGCAGGAGGGCCTGCTCAGCGCGAGGCGGGGGCTCTGGGTGGCCGATCAGCGGCTGAGTTACTCGGTCTCGGGATCGGCGCAGCGCGATGACGCCTCGGGGACGTCGGCGACCTCGACGGCGTCGGCGTCGGCCTCGGCCAGTTGGGAGCGGCTGGGCGGCGACAGCGTGGCGCTGGGGGTGAGCACGGGATCGAAGAGTTCGTTCAGCGATCTGCTCACGGAGCGGCCCTCGATGAGCCTGACCTACGACCGCCCGATCCTGCGCGGTGTGGGGCTGGCCTCGTCCACCTACGAGAGCGTGCGAGGCGCGCGCTTCTCGCTCGTGAGGGAGGAATTCCAGTTCTACGAGACGCGTCAGGACCTGGCGCTGAGAATCATCGGGCTGTACTTCAGCGCGGTGCGGGCCCAGGGCGACGTCGAGATTTCGCAGCGGGCGGTCGAGCGTGCGAAGGACTTCTACGAGAAGAACTACGCGCTCTTCACCGGGGAGGGCGTGAAGGAGCCGGACGAGGTGTGGGTGAGCGAGGTCGCCGAGGTCGAGGTGGACCAGGCGCGCCTGAGTTGGGATCAGGCGAAGCAGAGCGTGATCCAGGAGGAGCAGGGCTTCCGCGATGCGATGGACGACCTGCTGCTGACGATGGGGCTGCTGCCCGGCTCGACGCCCGAGTTGACCACGATGGTGGGGTACGCGCCGAAGGACTACGAGGAGGCGGCGCTGACCGAGACGGCCCTGGCCAACAGCCTGACGCTGGCGGGACTCAACCTGAGCCGGGAGGACGCCCGGGCGCGCCGGCGCATCGCCTACAGTTCGGCGAAGCCGGACCTGACGGCCTCGCTGGGCGTGACCGACGCGGGCGCGACGCGGGCGGACGAGGACGGGAGCACGTCGTGGTTTGCCGGGCTGCGCGTGGACGTGCCGCTCTGGGACCGCAGCCGGGCCGAGAGCAAGGCCAGCGCGGACCGCAGCCTGCTGCTGGTGGAACAGGAGACGATCGCCGCGCGCGTCAGCGAGGCGCAGCGGATCCGGACGCTGGTGCGCGCCAACGAGAGCGCCAAGGCCACCATCGCGCTGGGGGAGCAGAACGTGGCGCTCGCCCAGAAGAACAGGGACCGTATCCAGGCGATGTTCGAAGAGCAGGTGGCCGGGTATGATTACCTCAAGGTGCAGCGGGCCGACGAGGACCTGGTGAGCGCGGAGCGGGCGCTGCTGCAGCAGAAGGTGGACTACTTCCTGACGACCGTGAAGATGCGCCAGGCCTTGGGCGAAGACATCACCCTGGGCCTGCCGGAGTAGCGAACCGCATGCGAGCGAGACGCGCAATAGGCATCCTGGTCGTGCTGGCGGTCGGGGCCGCGGCCGTCTGGGCCTGGCGCGCGTTGGCCCCGCACCAGGCGGCGGTCAGGATTCCCACGGCGTCGCCCACGCAGGGGGAGTTCGTGGTGAGGCTGTTCGCCGACGGCCTGCTGCAGAGCGACGACGCGGTGACCGTCCGGAACGGCGAGGCGACGGGCAAGCTGACGATGATCGTGGACGACGGGTCCACCGTGGGAGCCGGGGACGTCTTCTGCCGGATCGAATCGCGCGACCTGAAGCAGCGCGAGGCCGAGACGGAACTGCGCTACAAGCAGGCTCTGGAGGAGATCGAGAAGACGCAGCAAGCGGCGGACGAGGAGTACGAGAACGCGAAGCGCGCGGTGGAGCAGGCGCAGAAGCAGTTGCAGTTGTGGGAGGAATCGAACCGCGTGCGGACGCGGCAGAAGGAGGACCAGCTGGAGTTCGACCGGGCCGAGGAGGAGCGCCTGCGCGTCGAGTACGAGAGCAGGAAGCGGCTGGCCGGGAAGGGCTACATCCCCGGCACGGACGTCGAAATCGCCAAGGCGTCCTACGAATCCCAGCAGTTCAAAGTGGAGCAGAGCGCCAAGGACCTCAATCTCGAGCGCCGCGCCATCGCCTCCGAACTGCGCCAGCGGCGAACGGCCGTGACCGCCGCCGAGCAGAAGGCCGAGGTCGCGCGGAGCCGGATCGAGGAACAGGTCAGCCACGCCGAGGAGCGCGCCGAGCGGACCGGCAAGGAGTTGGAGAAGATCCGCGTCTCGCTGGCCGACAGCACGGTCCGCGCCCCGGTCCCGGGCATTGTGACGCTTTCGCGCAACTATGTGAACGGCGAGCGGCGGGCCTTCAAGGCCGGCGACCAGGTTTGGTCGGGTCGCGACCTTGGCACCATCTCGGGCACGGCCAACATGTCCGTGACGTGTCGCGTGCGCGAGATGAACGTCGGGTCGGTCTGGAAGGACCAGCCGGCCGAGATCGAGTTCGAGGCCGTGCCGGGCCGCACGTTTGCAGGCACCGTTTCGACCGTCTCGGCGGTGGCGCGCGAGATCCGGGTGTCGGAGGACCCTAAGGCGGAGCCCGGCGTGCGGGTGTTCGACGTCTGGATCAAGGTGGATCAGCGCGAGCCCGGTCGCCTCAAGCCCGGGCTGAACGCGAAGGTCGCGTTCATCGTCAAACGCATACCCGACGCACTCTACGTGCCGCTGGAGGCAGTGTTCGAGCGCGCCGGCCAGAGCCTGGTCTACGTGAAACGCGGGGGCCGCTTCGTGCAGCGCGAGGTCAAGGTGGGCGATCGCAACGAGATGGCCGTCGTGGTGCGCTCGGGGCTGGCCCGCAACGAGGTGGTGGCCATGGTGGATCCCACGCGCGACCTGGCGCAGGCGGCCGGGGAGACGAGATGAGTCTGGTCAGCGCCCAGGACCTGAGCAGGACCTACCGTGCCGGCACGGTGGACGTGCCGGCGCTGCGGGGCGTCAACCTGCAGGTCGAGGAAGGCGAACTGCTGGCGATCATGGGGCGGTCGGGATCGGGCAAGACCACGTTGCTGAACATCCTGGGGTGTGTGGAGCGGCCCACCGGGGGGCGCTATCTGCTGGGGGGCGAAGACGTGAGCCGGCTCACGGACGGGCAGCGATCGGCGCTGCGCCTGCGGCGGATCGGCTTCGTCTTCCAGACCTACAACCTGCTGCCGGGGATGTCGGCGCTGGACAACGTGCTCCTGCCCACGGTGTACAGCGGCCTGCTCAACGCCCGCCAGGCCGCCCGCGACGCGCTGGCCCGCGTCGGGCTGGCGGGACGCGAACACCACCGGCCGACGCAACTCTCGGGGGGCGAGCAGCAGCGGGTGGCGCTGGCGCGCGCGCTCATCAACGATCCGTCGTTGATCCTGGCCGATGAGCCCACGGGGAACCTGGACACGCGCATGGGCGAGGAGGTGCTGGGCCTCTTCCAGGACCTGAACCGGGACGGCATCACCATCCTGCTGGTGACGCACGAGGAGCAGATCGCGCGGCACACGGGGCGCATCGTCCGCCTGCGGGACGGCCGCATGGAGAGCGACGAGCGCGTGGTCCAGCCCCTGGATGCGCGCGCCGTGCTGGCACAGATGCCCGTCGAACCGGAGGCCGCCCCGTGAAACGCGTCGTCACCCTGGTGCTGGTAGTGGCCGTGCTGGGGGCGGCCGGCTGGTGGCTGCGCGAGCGCCTGGCCGGCCCCTTGACTGTGGCGCTGCACGTACCGACCGCTGAGGCGAAGCGGCAGCGGCTTACGGTGACGCTCCCCGTGCACGGCTACCTGGAATCGGCCGACGTGACGCGGGTTCGCTTCGACCCGACCAGCCAACCGCGAGGCGGCGGCCTAACCGTAATGCGCAGGGACGGGCGTATGATCACATTCAGCGGGAGCCTGAAGATCGTCGAGTTGTGCGAGAACAACGCGCCGGTGGAGACGGGCGATCTGCTCTTCCAGCTCGATACCAAGGACCTCATTGACCAGCGCGACGAACTGGCCCAGAGTCTGGCCGACGCGCAGGAGGCGCTGAGCAAGGCGGAGGCCGACGCGCAGGTGACGGTGAGCCAGGCCGAGAGCGGGGTGGAGGAGGCCCAGGAGGCACTGGCGCTGGCGCGCGAGCAGACGCAGGCCGAGCGGGAGAAGGCCGCCGCCCAGGTGAACTTCACGCAGGGGGAACTGCAGCGCGTCGAGCGCGAACTCGAGCGGGATCGGCGCCTCGCCGAACTGAACTACATCCCCGGCACGGACCTGCGGAAGACCGAGACGGCATGGCGCGAGCAGAAGCACACACTGGAGCAGCAGCAACTGGCGCAGCAGAACACGGAGGCGCAGGGCGCCGAGAAGATGCAGAGTGCGCAGACGGCGCTGGAATTGGCCCAACACGAATTCGACGCGGCCCGGGACCGCGCCGCCTCGAGCGTGGAGTCGGCGCAGATCAAATTGGCCGACACGCAGGCGTCGCTCGACCAGGCGAATGCGCAGATCGCCGCCTGCCGCGTCGTTGCGCCCACTGCCGGATTCGCCGTGCTGGACACGACCTGGCAGTCAGGCGAGCGGCGTCCCTGGCGGGTGGGCGACGAACTGCGCACGGGCCAGGCGCCGGTCATGATCTACGACCTGGAGAAGATGCACGTGCGGTGTCAGATCGGCGAGATGGACATCTCGCGGGTGCACGAGGGTCAGGAGGCGTTCGTGCTGTCGCCCAGCCAGTGGGGACGGCGCTACGGCGCGCGGGTCGGGGCCGTCGAGGAACTGGCACGTGAGGCCGAGATCTGGAGCGGCGGCACACCGGGCAAGAAGGTCTTCGGCACCCTGGTTGACCTCGAGGAATCCGACCCCGCGCATCTGCGGCCCGGCATGTCGGTGGATGTGGAAATCGTCCTCGAGGATCTGAAGAACGTCATCACCGTGCCGATCCGGGCCGTCTTCCGGCGCGAGGGCGGCAGGGTCGTGTACCGCAAGCGCGGCCAGGACTTCGAGCCGGTGCCTGTCACCACCGGATCGCGGAGCGACCTCCTGATGGCTGTCGGCGGGTCCATCCGCCCGGGCGACGCGGTGGCGCTGACGCGTCCGCCGGCCTCGCGGGTGCTGACGGGTGGGGAGGGGCGGTGATGCGCGCGCGCCGCGTGCTGCGGAGGGTGGCGGTGGTCGCGCTGCTGGGCGCCGCGGCCTGGGGAGGGTGGCGGGCCTGGCCGAGGGACGGCGCGGCCTCGGACCCCGAGACGCCGCTGGTGGTGAACGCCGTGGCCAAGCGACAGGATCTGCTCATCACGGTGGATCAGACCGGGTCGCTGGGGGCCAAGGACACGACGCAGGTCATGCCCGAGATCGGGGGGACGGTGCTGTGGGTCTGCGAGAACGGCCTCCTGGTGTCGAAGGGGGACCTGATCGCCCAGATAGACCCCGCCCAGACGGCCAGGCAGATCGAGCAACTGGTGGAGCAGTACGATGCGGCCGTGCGCACGCTGGAGGAGGGCAAGGAGCAGCGCGAGTCCACACTGGCCGGGCTGGAGATCAAACTGCAGCGCGCACGGGAGGAGGCGACGGCCTTCGAGCGCGAAGAGCGGGCCTCGCTGCGCGACACGGAGAACGACATCACCTTCCGGGCGGCGGAACTGGAGAAGCGAGTCGCCGAACTGGATGTCAAGCGCAGGCTGGCGGCGAAGGGTCTCATTGCGGCGACGGAGGTGGAGCGAGAGGAAACGCAGTTGAAGGCCGACCAGTTCCGCCTGAAGCGCGACCGCACGAGCCACGAACTCGCGAAGTCGGAGGCCGAGGCGAACATCCTGGACAAGCACAAGGCGGCGGACCAAGCCGAGGAGGATATGGCCGCCGCCAAGCGCAGGGCGGACCGCGACGTTCGCATGGCTCAGAACAGCGTGGACAGCCTCAAGATGAGGCTCGACCAGGCGCGCGAAGACTTGGAGAAGACGGCCGTCCTGGCGCCCACGGCGGGACTCCTGGTGCTCGGCTCCGAGGGGCGGCGGGGCGAGCGGCGGCCGCTCCAGGAGGGCGACGAGGTGTGGCAGGGGAGCCAGCTGGCGCAGATCGTGGACCTGTTCCACATGCAGGTGCAACTGGAGTTGGACCAGCCGCGCGTGACCGGCGTCAAGGTGGGCCAGGAGGCCATCGTCGAGGTGGACGCGCTGCCGGGCCGGACCTTCAAGGGCAAGGTGGTGTGGATCGGCGAGACCGCGCGGCGTCCGCCGCTGGAAGGCACGTGGAGGACGGGCTCGGAGACGACCTTCCCCGTGACCATTGATCTGCCCAAGATGAAGGAGGCCCTGATGCGGCCGGGCATGCGGGCCAATGCCGTGATCGTGACGCGGCGGATCGAGGACGTGATCACGGTGCCGGCGGAGTGCGTCTTCGAACGGGAGGAGGGCTCGATCGTCTACGTCGAGCGGGACGGGCAGTACCAGGAGAGGACGGTGGAGGTGGGTACCTCGAGCGGCGACTACACGGAGATTGTGCAAGGGCTCAAACAGGGCGAGCGGGTGGCGCTCAATGACCTGGGAGGCGAGGAGTCCGGCGAGGGCCACGCGTCATGAGGTTCAGCCTGGCGCCGCTCATTGCGCCGGTGAGGACCGGCCTTCGCGAGTTGTGGAGCCACAAACTGCGCTCCCTGCTGACCATGCTGGGGATCATCTTCGGCGTGGCGGCGGTGATCGCGATGGTCTCGATCGGGGAGGGCGCGCGCCAGGAGTTCCTGGAGCAGATCCGGCTGCTGGGGATTGACGTCCTCCTGGTGCGGCGGGTGACGCTGGCGGGCGAACTCCAGGACGAGGCGGCGAAGGAGTCGCCCTTCGGACTGAACTACGGTGACTCCCTCGCCCTGGACGAACTGTGCGATTTCGCGCGGCGGGTGGTGCCCTCGTGCCGCGTCTTCGGGGAGGTCACGGCGGCGGGCAAGGCGGTGGACGCGCGGGTCTACGGCACGGCGCCCGACTACGTGCAGACC
>Ga0180434_10006192_pt1 | contig 13842 bp, 10 predicted proteins | sample SS_ome_7_FD_132453 | JGI IMG/M metagenome (GOLD analysis project Ga0180434, IMG submission 132453) | Hypersaline lake sediment archaeal communities from the Salton Sea, California, USA - SS_1_D_2 metaG | ecosystem: Environmental > Aquatic > Non-marine Saline and Alkaline > Hypersaline >... | reverse complement strand
TCAACGCCGGCAGGCGCACGCTGCGCTCTTCTCCGGCCTCCTCCTCCCGGCTCCGGTTCCCCCGACCCTCCTCTGCCTGTTCTTCTTCACGACCTTCCTGCGCCGATTCCTCTTCACGACCTTCCAGCGCCGCTACCGCCCGTTCGAAACCCGCCTCCGACGCGACCGTGAGACGGGCCGTCAGTTTCACCAGGCCCGGTTCCGCCCGGTCCACCACCAGGCCCACGAGGTGACACTCACCTCCTTCGATCTCACGCGACGTGAGAAAGGCGGTGAGTTTCTCCTTCACAGCCGCCAGTTCAGTCCCCGTCACTCCCCAGATCGCAGGCGCCCGGCCGCTGAGCCAGTCGGCGGCCGCCAGAAGACCGGTGGCATCCTCGCCGGTGACCACAACGCCGCCCTGCACATACTGCCCGGAGGGGGGCAGGTAGAGGACCGCTCCCTGCCCGGGGCGCAGGAAACCGGCCGCCGCCAGCTCATGGGGAGCGAGGTGGGCCGCCAGATCGGAACGCAGACCGATCACGACAGCCGCCCTCTCATCCCCGGAGTGGTCCCCGGCGAGCGGAGTGATGAAACCGGGATCGAGGGCTGTGGTCTCGAAGGCGAAGCGGGCTGCCACGTTGGCCGCTACGGCCGTGAGAGCCGGAGAAACGCGATCGGGCAGGCAGAGGCGCAGGGCGAGTCCGTCAATGACTTCATCGTGATTGGTGTCACGCACGATCCAGCCGGTGCGGAAGAGGTCGGCGAGATCGCCCGGGACCACATCTTCATCGGCTGCCGCCCCGGGGACGGCTCCGGGATCGATTTCCCGGGCTTCGTGGAGACCCGCTCCGGGGATGAAGAGAAGCAGAGAGAGCAGGACGAACAGTACCCGTGGCCGCATCACCCGACCTCCTGAAAGTGAGGGACATTCCCGTGGCGGGTCGAGGATATCAGCGGCCGGTGGCGGGGGGCCAGAGGTCTTTGAACACCTTGTCGGGCAGTGTTACTGCCATCACAATGCCTGAGGATGAAGAGGAAGGATGAGATCTCATGACGGACTGGGAAAAGCAGCGCTGCGGCTGGGCGGGGACCGATGAGCTCTACGTCGCCTACCACGATACCGAGTGGGGGGTGCCGGTCCATGATGACCGCCGGCTCTTCGAGTTCCTGGTTCTCGAAGGAGCCCAGGCGGGACTGAGCTGGTTGACCGTCCTGCGCAAGAGGGAGGGGTACCGGCAGGCTTTCGCCGGTTTCGATCCCGAGCGGGTGGCCCGGTTCACCGAGCGTGACATCGAACGCCTCGTCACCAACCCCGCCATCATCCGCAACCGGCAGAAGATCACTTCAGCGATCCGCAACGCCCGGGCGTTCCTCACCATCAAGGAGGAATTCGGCTCGTTCAGCGCCTACCAGTGGGCCTTCGTCGAGGGCGAACCGATCCGGAACGAGTGGCGCACCCTCGAGGAACTGCCGGTGACAACCGCGATCTCGGATGCCTTCAGCCGCGATCTGAAGGCCCGGGGTTTCAGCTTCGTCGGCTCAACCATCATCTACGCCCACATGCAGGCGGTCGGCATGGTCAATGACCACCTGGTGAGCTGTTTCCGATACAGTGAGGTGCAGGAACTTCCAGCCGGCAATAGCCGGTAGGGAAACCGGTCACCGCCCGAGCAGCAGATCGAGCCGGTCGCGGTAGGTACGGGAGAGCTTCAGGCGGGTGCCGTCGCGCAGGGTCACGTGGTATTCGCCCCGGCGGTGGGGTTTGAGTTCGCGGATGCGGCTGATGTTGACGATCGCCGAGCGGTGGATGCGGGCGAAACATTGCGGATCGAGCTGATCGGTGAGCGCGGTCATGGTCTCGCGCATGAGATAGGTCCGGGATGCGGTATGCAGTTCGACGTAGGAACCGGCCGCACCGATCCAGTCGATCTCGTCACAGGGCACGAACTCGACCCGGCCGGTGGACTTCACGGCCAGCTTCTCGGGGTAGCGGTGTCCCCCGGCAGCCGGGACACCGCCGCTCCCGCTCCCGGCATCCTCACCGCCCCGTCCCAGGCTCTGCAGCAGAGCCAGCAGGCGGTCGCTGTACTCCCCGACCCGGTTCTCCCGGATCCGTTCGAGCGCCCGTTCCACGGCCTCAGAGAAGCGGGCGTCGTCGCAGGGTTTGAGCAGGTAATCGATGGCGTTGACTTCGAACGCCCGCAGGGCGTACTCATCGTAGGCCGTGACGAAGATCACCACCGGCGGCGCCGGGCACGTCAACCCGGTCAGCACCTCGAAACCGTTCATGTCACCGAGCTCGATATCGAGAAAGAGAATGTCGGGGCAGAGGTTCTCGACCGCCTGAATCGCTTCGGCACCGCTCGCGCACTCGCCCACCACCTCGAGATCGGGCCAGGATCCGAGCAGGAGTCTGATGCTCTCACACGCCAGGGGCTCATCATCGACGACCAGTACGCGGATCGGATCAGACATGAGCACTCCCGTCAGCTGGCGGCGAGAGGGGCAGGAGGAGCCGGGTCCGGAAGATCCCGTCGGGCAGACGTTCGGCCCGGAAACGGAAATCGTCGCCGTAGACGATCTCGAGCCGGGCCCGGGTGTTGTCGAGACCGATCCCCCAACCCTCCTTCCGGCGGCTCTCGGGCGGGATCGTGTTGTCGATATCCAGACAGAGCGAGCCGCCCTTGATCAGGCCGCGGATAGTGATCCGGCAGGGGGTCTGCCCCCCGCCGGCGCCGTGTTCGATGGCATTCTCGACCAGGGGCTGCAGGATGAGCCCCGGAACGGGTATCCGCCGGGCTTCCTCTTCCACCTCGATCTCGTAGGTCAGGGTGCGCGGGAAGCGAGTGGTCTGGATATGCAGGAACTTCTCGATGAAGGTGAGTTCCTCGCCCAGGGGGAGCAGGGTCCGGCTCTCCGATTCCAGGGCGTGCCGGAGCAGGTCGCTCAAGCCGGTGAGCAGGGTGATCGCCGCTTCGTTCTCCTGCTGGCGGATCCGGGTCGTGACCGCGTTGAGAGTGTTGAAAAGGAAGTGGGGATTGAGCTGGGCCCGCAGGAACTGCAGCTGCGATTCAGCCAGCTGGCGCTGCAGGGCTTCGTGGCGTGACTGCAGCTGCTGGGCCGCGCGGGCCCGGTCCATGTAAAGCCGGTAGTACTCCAGGGCGTGGGCCACGGCCACGATGACCCAGAAGATGTAATAGTCGATGTAGAACCGGAAGGTGAGGATCTTGCGGATCACCACCGGGAACATCGGTTCGGGAATCCCGAACGCGAGCAGGGCATACCCGACCGTAAAAGCGGAATAGACCACCATCCAGATCAGGCTCAGCAGGAAATGCCAGGCCAGCGGTTTCAGCCAGTGTCCCCGGCGGATGGTATGGCGCCGGGTCAGCCGGACGACGAAGGGGGTGAGCAGGGCCCACATGTACCAGGCGGGCAGCTGCTCGAGCAGGGCCCCGAGCCACTCCATCGGCCGGCCCATGTCGCGGTAGTCGAGGTAGGCGGTCGTGGCCGAGACCATGGCCACGATCGTCCAGACTCCCAGGATCACCAGGGTCGGTCCGATCGCCCGCCTGATGCTCTCCCTATCCATATTCACGGCTGACCCTTCATCTTCCGATTCATCCCCTTCACCACATCCACGGTCCCTTCGATCGATACTCCCCGCCTCGGGCTCAACTTCGCCTCATTAACACCGTCTTTCGCGGTAGCCGGCGGGGCCCTCCGGTCCCGTCGAGGATCACCATAACGAGGAGTACCGGCCTGTGCGCAATGTCCTGTTTCTACTGCTTTTCCCGGCCCTCTGCCACCCCGTTGCAGCCGCCCAGCAGGAACGCGGCGCCGGCGGCAACGGCACCGGCTCTGCTTCCAATATAATGGTCATCCCGAAGCTGACCGGAGAGATCAGCTTCGACGGCGTGGTGGACGAGCCGGTCTGGGAGGATATCGAGCCGCTCTCCCTGACCATGAAGGAACCGGTTTTCCGGGGTGAGCTGTCGGAGCGGACCGAGATCAGGGTGGCCCATGACGGACGCTATCTCTACGTCGCCGGACGCCTCTTCGACTCTGATCCCGATGGCATCAGGGCCAATTCTTTGGCTCGCGACCGCTATTCGGGCGATGACTGTCTCGGGATCGTGCTCGACACCTTCAACGACAATCAGAACGGGCGCTGGTTCATCACCCTGCCGACCGGGGCGCGGCTCGACATGGAGATCGCCAACGATGCCGAGTTCAACGGTTCGGGGCCGCCGGTGAACGACTCGTGGAATGCCTTCTGGGATACCGCCGTGAGCCGCGACGAGGCGGGCTGGTACGCGGAGATGAGGATCCCCTTCTCTACCCTCGGGTACCCGGACCACGACGGGAGGGTGGTCATGGGACTCATCGCCTATCGCTACATCGCCCGGGAGAACGAGATGCAGATCTTTCCCGCGATCAGCCAGGAATGGAACATGGGCCATGTGAAGCCCTCCCTGGCCCGGCGCGTCGAACTCCAGCAGGTATCGGGGCGTCGGCCGCTCTACATCACGCCCTATCTGATGGGCGGCATGAGTTATTCCACCCCGCTGGATGGCTCCACGGAGCGTGCGGGACGGACTACCGAACGCCAGGCCGGTCTCGACCTGAAATACAACCTGACTTCCAACCTGACCATGAACATGACCGTGAACACCGATTTCGCCCAGGTCGAAGCCGACGACCAGATGGTGAACCTGAGCCGGTTCTCTCTCTTCATGCCCGAGAAGAGACAGTTCTTCCAGGAGCGGGCCGGGATCTTCGATTTCAGCACCGTCTTCATGGGTCGACTCTTCTACAGCCGGCGCATCGGCCTCACCTTCTCCGGGGAACCGGTGCGGATCGTGGGCGGCGGCCGCCTGGTCGGGCGCATCGGGAACTGGGATGTCGGGGTCATCGACATGCAGACCGATGCCTCGGCCTCGCTCCCGGCCGAGAACATGGGCGTCATCCGCCTGCGCCGGCAGGTGTTCAACGATTATTCGTGGGCCGGCGGGATGCTCACCCACCGGCTCGGCGCCGACGGCAGCTACAATCTGGGTTACGGGCTCGACAGCATGATCCGGCTGCGGGGTGATGACTACCTGACGGTGAAATGGTCCCAGACCTTCGATCGCAACCTCATGCAGGAGGGGCGTACCGGATCACTCGCAAGCGGGTTGCTCATGGCCGAGTGGCAGCGCCGGCGCCTGCGCGGGTTGAACGGTTTCGCCACCGCTGCCTGGTGCGGTCCCGACTGGATGCCCGCGCTGGGCTTCAATCCCCGGAACGATTTCCTCTTCTTCCGCACCCGGCTGGCATGGAGCATCCCGGGTCGTGACGATTCCGCCCTGCGCCTGATCGAGCCGGGTATTTTCCTCAACGGATTCGTGCGCAATGCCGACGGCACGCTCGAATCGAACCTGGTCCAGTTCGTGAGTCCGACCCAGTTCCGCAGCGGTCTGATGCTCATGATGGGCGCCTACCGCGAATACGAGGAGATTCCGGAATCGTTCACACTCTCGGATGAGGCGGAGATTCCGGCCGGTGAATATCGCTCCGGGGCGGTCTTCTGCTTCGTGGAGATGCCCGATACCGCGCTCTTCAGACTCTCGGGGGAAGTCAGGGCCGGAGGTTTCTACGACGGCCGTGTCGTCGGAGGGCATGCGAACCTGACCTGGCGGGCGTCCCGGCATCTCGAACTCGCCCTGGAGTACAGCGCCAATCTCATCCGCTTTCCCGAGCGAAACCAGTCCTTCGACTCCCACCTTCTGCGGTTGCGTCTGCGGGGAGCCGTGAATACTCACCTGAGCGCCAACACGTTCCTGCAGTACAACAGCGCCGCCAGGCTCGTGAGCCTGAACGGTCAGCTCCGCTGGCACCTGAGCGAGGGCCGCGACATCTGGCTGGTGGTCAACGACTGTCGCTCGGTCGATCCGCTCGTACCCCTGCAGTCCGATGGCCTCTATTGCGGCAGGAGCACCATCATGATGAAGTACACCTACACCTTCATCCGTTGATTCCCCCCACCGGAGCCGCCCCTGCCCTGCCGCCCGACCGTGGGCGGGGGCGGCCCGGTCCCTCGTCCCCGAGAGGCCGCTGGCACACTGCCTGCTGACTGGCACACAGCCTGCTGAAAGGAGCGCGCGCTCAGGGAACGTTCGCGGGCAGGAAACAGGCAGCAGTTTTTCAGCGGTCTGGATCGGGAGCGAAAGCGGCCAGCTCCAGGTCGGGCAGGCCGAAACCGTGCACATAGAGAGGATCGGCTTCACCGTGGGTTCGGAAGTAATCTCCCGAGCGGGTGAGGGCCGAGAACAGCTGTGCCGCGGTCCACTCCGGATGCACCTGGACGAGACAGGCTGCCGCTCCGGCCAGAACGGGGGTCGCCATCGAAGTGCCGGCCGAAGAGGTATAGCCCGAGCGGTCGAAGGGTGAGACCGTGCAGGTCCCCAGGCCGAAAGCGAGCAGGGTCGGCACCCGGCGGCCGTCCACGGTCGGACCGTCGGAACTGAAATCCGCGATCCGGCCATCGGCTCGCACCGCTCCGACCGTGATGACCCCGCGGGAATCGGCGGGGGTGAGGATCGAGCTGGTCCGGGGATCGTCATCGTGCCCGGCGTTCCCCGCTCCCTGCAGACCGATGACACCGTTTCCGGTCGCCAGTTCCCACCCCCGGGCCATGACCGTCGTTCCGCCATCGAAGGCATCGGGCTCATACCCCCGGTAGAGCACCACCGAGGAGGAGATCACGTCGGCCCCGCGGGCTTCGGCGAATTCGAGCGCGGCAACGAACCAGCGCTCCTCGAGCATGTACTCGGTGGCGTCATCCTCAGCTTTGCAGAGGATGCAGGAGGCCCCGGGAGCGCTCCCGATGAGCACGCCGGGCCGGTACGCCGCGATCGTGCCCAGGATCAGGGTACCGTGCTCGTGCTGGATCGGCGGATCGCCCGGCTCGATTGCAGCCACCGGATCGTTGTCCATGAAGTCCCACTGGGCGGCAATCCGGAGAGGATGGTCGGTGTCGGAGAAGGCTTCATGTTCGAGATCGAAGCCGGTATCGATCACCGCAACCAGCACTCCTTCCCCGTCAAATCCGGCTTCATGGAGGGCATCCAGGTTGAGCTGTTCGATCTGCAGGCGGCTGCGCCCGTACCGCCCGCCGGCGTGCGACGGAGCCGGTTCAGAGCGGTGGCGACCGGCAGGAATCGCGGGCCAGCCCCCGGGGGGAGGGGCATGAACGTGCAGATCGCTCACCTCAGCCACGCAGGCGAGATCGGCGATCAGTTCGAGCTCGGCTCCTGTGGCCAGCACGGTGATGCCGTTCAGCCACCGGCTCTGCACCCGGATCTCGGCCCCCGTTGACCGCACCTCTTCCAGATAATCGGCCACGAGGGGATAATCGGCCTCGTCGAAGAGCCCCGGCCGGGTGCGGCGCAGACGACGTCGGGCCAGAGCCCGTGAATCGAACGTCTCCTCCAGTTCGGCCACGATCCGGCGGCGCTCCCGTTCGGTCGTGATTCCCCTGTCGGAGAAACCGACCCAGGCATCGTAACGGGTTCCGGGTTCCAGTTCGGGCAGAGTGATCCGGTCAGCAGAAGGACCGGCGGACGGATCGCCGCCGCGGCAACCGATCACGAAGCCCGCCAGAAGAAGAGCAGCCCCCCGGAGAAGGCGATACCGCTTCATCGCAGGTCGTGCCCGAAGGGGAAAGCGGCCATCGGAAGCAGTTTGAGGTGCTGTACGGCGAAGGGAATGCCGACGACGCTCAGGGTCAGGATGAAAGCATGGAAGAGATGCAGCAGGGCGATCTCCCAGCCGAAGAAGACGAGCCAGATGATGTTGAAGACGATCCGCAGGGGACTGTTCCCGTGAGGCAGGGTCACCAGTTCCTTTCCGAAGGGAAGGAAGTTGGCGATCCCGAGCTTGATGCTCTGCAGACCGAAGGGGATCCCGATGATGGTCAGACAGAGCAGGCACCCGCTGATGATGTAGCCGAGCCCGGTCAGAAAGCCGCCGAAGATCAGCCAGATGATGTTGCCGAGCAGAGACATGAACCGGTTCCTCCCGTTCGCGGATTGATACTCATGATACGCAGAAGAGCAGGACGGATATCCGCAGGAAATGCACTCCGACCGGCGCGGGAGATCTCACTCCCGGCTGAAACGGCCGTCGTCGCGGGCTTCTTCGACCCGGGCGGCGCGTTCGGTGAGCCAGCCGAGGCGCACCTCTCCGGGATCATCGAAGGGGGGCACCCAGGGCTTGATATCGAGCAAGGGCGTTCCATCGAGGATATCGAGATCGCGGATATGGAGAACGTTCTCTTCAATGCGATCGAGACGCACGACCGAAAAGCCGATCGGATTGGGCCGCCGGGGCGAGCGGGTCGCGAATACACCCCGCACGGTATCGTCCATGTACGGCATGCACTGCAGGGGGCCCTCGGCGGCGCGGTCGAAATGGAAGAGCACGATGATGTGGGAGAAGCCGTCCAGATCGGTGAGTCCCTCTGCATACGCGGGAAAGACCTCGATCCGCCCCTCGATATCCTTTCCCCCGGCGGGCTGGACCGGGGTGCCCTGCGGTTCGGTATAGGGGGTATGGATGATCCCGATCGGCGTCAGGGTCAGGCTGCCGCCGGCTTCCTCAGCTGCCATTGCGCACCTCCACTCTCACCCGGCGACTATACAGCCTGTCTGCGGCGTCACTCCACCCGCAAGGCGTCGATCGGGTCTATCCGGGCGGCCTGCCGGGCCGGCAGCACGGTGGCCAGCAGGGTCACGATCACGGTCATGACCGGAAGCAGGATGAGCAGCACCGGCTCCACGGCTGCGACCCGGAAGAGCGAGGCAGCCAGGATCCGGCCGGCGACCAGGGAAGCCGCTGCCCCCACGACCAGGCCGACTCCGGCCGTACGCAGTCCCTGCCCCATAACTTCCCGGATGATGTTTCCCTGATCTGCTCCCAGAGCGGTTCGCAGACCGAATTCACGGATCCGCTGGCCCACCGCACAGGACGACACCCCGTATATGCCGATCAGGGTCAGCAAAAGAGCCAGGAGGGTGAGGGCACCGATCATGTAGACAGGAAAGGCCTGGGATCCGGTCGAGAGCGAGAGGTGGTCGGCCAGGGTCATGATCGGTACGGGCAGTCCGGGATCGAGAGATGCGGTCAGTTCCCGTACGCCGGCAACTGCCTGCCGGGGGTCACCGTGAACCGCCGCAACCACGTACTGCCGTTGAACCCACGGCGCCTGACTCAGGGGAATGCAGAGGTAGGGTTCGGGGGCATCGTTGAGATTCGAGTACTTGCCGTTGGCGATCACCCCGACGACGGTGCGGGCGACTCTCTGGTCGGCCCAGATTGTGCGCCCGACCGGATCGCCGTCGGGCCAGTAGCGCCGGGCCATGGTTTCGTTCACAACCGCCACCGGTGCCGAATCGGCCGTATCGCGCTCATCGATCCCCCGGCCGGCAACGACGGGGATCCCGAGAGTTTCGAGATAGCCGGCGCTGATCATGTTGCGCTTGAAAACCATGTATTCATCAGGGCCCGGTTCGTAGCCTTCGATGAATACGTTGTGATGACCGTGGGATTGCCCGAGAGGCAGAGCCGTTGCCCGCGCAACACCGCTCACCCCCGGCAGGGCCGCGAGTCCCTCTTCGAGATCCCGGAAACAGGTCCGCCCCCGCTCCTCGTTGTATTCTCCGAGCCCGAGATTCACCTCCAGAACAAGGCCGTTCTCGAGGCCGAGACCGGAGTCGATCGCCAGGGTATTGTGCAGACTGCGGGCAAAGAGGCCGGTCACCGAGACCAGCAGCATCGCCACCGCGACCTGGGCGGCCACGAGCGTCTTCTGCACCCGGGCGGTCCCCCGGGTGCGGGCCAGGCTCGATGTGGATACCCGGAGCCGGTCGAACGCGCGCCGGCGCAGCAGGGTCAGGGCGGGCGCCAGGCCGAAGAAGAGCCCCGCCGCGAGGGTGATCAGCAGGGTGAATCCGAGCACTCTGGTATCGGGCGCCAGGTTCAGCTGCAGGGGCAAATCGATCCGGGACTGCAGCGACCAGAGACCGCGGGCAGCCCAGAGGGCGAAGAGAAAACCGAGCACGCCGGCACCCAGAGCAGGCAGGATGCTCTCGATCAGCAGCCCCCGGATGATCCGACCGCGGCTGGCTCCGAGCGAATGGCGCACGGCCAGTTCGGTCTGCCGACGGGTGGCATCGGCCAGGTGCAGATTGGCGGCATTGAAACAGGCGATCCCGAGGACCAGGACCGTCATCGCCAGCAGCAGGTTGCTGAGCCGGGCGGCCCCACCGGTCGTTTCAATATGATTGATACGGGTCTCTTCGGCCGGCAGGCAGAGAAAACGCTTATGGGTATTGAGTTCCGGCCAGGCATCGGCCAGAACTGTCCCGATCCGGTCGAGTTCGGCCTGGGCCTGCTCCCCGGTGACACCCTCGCGCAACCGGCCCACCAGCGAAACCCAGGGATCGACGCGGCCGTCGAAGCTGACCTGGTAGGGAAAGATCTCGCCCACCATCATCACGGGCGTCCAGACAAGCGGCTGGAGCAGAACGCTCAGGCCGGTGAAATCCTCGGGCATGATTCCGATGATGGTATAGGGACGGGCATTGAGCGCGACGGTTTCGCCGATCAGATCGGGATCGCCGTCGAAGCTGTTCTGCCAGGCCCGCCAGCTCAGGATCGCCACCCTGTGTGAGCCGGGGGTGAGGTCCTCCTCGGGCAGGAAGGTGCGGCCCAGCTCGGGTTCGACTCCCAGAATGGCAAAGAAGTCGTGCGAGACCATCTGGCTCAGCACGACGTCGGCTCCCTCCCCGTCCCCCATGCTGACCGGAGAGTAGGCATGCGCCGCCAGCGAGGTGAAAACGTCGTTCATCTCCCTGAGATCGACGAAATCCGGATACGACACATGGCCGTGGCTGATCGAGGAGACGGCACCGGTATTGGCCGTGTGAACGGAGTAGAGAGCGGCGGGATCCGATACCGGCAGGGGACGCAGCAGGATCGCGTTCACGAAACTGAAAATGGTCACGTTCAGACCGATCCCGAGAGCGAGCGAGAGAACGACCGCCAGGGTGAACCCGGGGGCGCGTCCGAGCCGCCGCCCGGCACTCAGGATATCCCGCCCGAAATCTCCGATCGCCTCGGTGATCCGGCGCGTGCGCACGGCCCGATGCCCGGCCCGGCGGAGTTCATCTCCGACTTCTCCGGCATCCCCGAAACGCTCGCGGGCCACCCGCTCGGCTTCTTCTTCACTCAATCCCCGGGCGATCAGTTTCTGGCGCCGCCATTCGAGATGGAAAGCGAGCTCTTCCTCGACATTCCGGTCGAGCTGTCCAGGGGTGTCTTCACGCCGGAAGATCGGTTTCCATTCAGGTTCCGTCTCTGGATTCCGGTCGGCATCACGTTCGTCATTCGGGGTGTCGTTGCACCCGGCCTGGCAATCATCGTTCCGGCTGCTGTTCTGATCTCCGTTCATCGGACCTGCTCCCAGCCGATCTCGAAGATCCTGCCCAGAGCTTCGGTATGCGCGCGCCACTCCTTCAGGGCCCGGGTCAGTTCCTTCTTCCCCTTCGCCGTCAGGGTGTAGAACTTCGCCCGGTACTTCTTGGTCGAGGTGCGCCACTCACCCTCGATCAGTCCCCCGCGCTGCAGGCGGTGCAGGGCGGGATAGAGCGCGCCCTCCTCGATCTGGATCTCGCCCCGGGATACCTCGAGAATGAGATCGGCGATCGCCGCCCCGTGCTGGGACCCGGCGGTGTTGAGGGTCTTCAGGATCAGTAGATCGAGTGTTCCATAGAGTCGTCTGACATTGATGCCGGACATCGGCCACCTCGGCAGAAGGGCGTGGAAACCACCTAAGCATCTTATGTAATGTAGTTATGTTACTGGTACGTACGCCATCGGAGATTGTTTCACCTCCACTCTGAACCCCGGATCAGGGAGATTGGCGGATCGAGGTATTCACCCCCGGGGCAGGACAATCAGCAGGAGGCAGCCAGCCGGGTCTGGACGATCAATAGGCGGTCGTCAGCCGCGTGTAGAGATCGCCCCCGAGGGAGTTCTCGATCTCGTCGAGGGTGCGCAGACCGAAGATGAAGGCGATGGCGATCGGATCGGCGCGATAGGGGGTGTGCCCCTCGTAGAACCCGTATCGCATGATATAGAAGGCAACCATCTCGCCGGTTTCGATCCGCCCCAGCTTCACGATCATCTCGTTGATGCGCTCGCGCCCCAGATGCCCGTAATGATCCTCGAGCCAGGCGATCTCGGCCTCAGACGGATCGCGATAGATGGTCAGGTTGTGATTGCCCCGGATGCCATCGTCGAAGATCGACTCCTGAAAGCCCCGGGTCGCCTGGATGTCGAGTTCGACCTCGCGCCCGTGGTAGAGCACGTGCTCGATCTCGATCCATTCGCGGGTGGAATCGGCGTGATCGGCCCGCCGCAGACTCAGGTTCCAGAGATGGAAGAGGGGAGTCGCCAGTTCAGGGTGCGTCAGGCCGAGACGGGACACGAGACGGTTGTCTTCTCTCAGAACCGTGAGCAGATCCTCCTTCCCGGCCAGAAAACCGGCTCCGGAGTACGCGCCCGGCCGGGCGATCCGGTTGATCTCTTCCACCGGCCGGCCGGTGATGGTCCGGGTGGCGGCGAGTTCCTCCTCTGAATGCAGGCCGGTCGCAGCCAGAGTCGGGAAATCTTCGGCGTCGACCACGAGCTGGGGCCCCCGCCCCCGCACGCGGTCGAGAACGTCATAGGGGCGGTCGTTGATCACCGTGACTTCGAGCTGGCACCAGCCGCCCCCTCGCACTTTCAGGACGATCCGCTGCTCACCGGCAGTGGTGGTCCGCGGCGAGGCGATAGCTGGCCGCTCGGATACCGTATGCGGGAAATCGGGGGGTTCCCCCACCCCTTGCGGCACTCCGATGATGCCGGCCAGGAGCAGGCCGGGGAGGAGCTGTTTCGGAAACACCCGGGTCATTCAGTCCCCCCGTCCGGAGAGATGACCGGTTCCTCATCCTCGACCGGACGCACCTCGATCCTGACCCGCGGCTCCTCACCGCCGGCGAAATGGCAGTCGAAGAGCAGAGTGTGTTCCCCGCCGCGCAGGCGCAGGCCCGCCGGATCGAACGCGACAGTGCGGCGCTCATGCCAGGTCTCGTCATAGAAAATCGCCCTCTCTCCCTGCCCCGGGTACCGGAGCGACCACCCCGCGGGCAGGCGTACGGGCAGGGATAGAGGAGCACCGACATCGAGCTGAAGGACGATATCGGAGATCGGTCCGCCTTCGGCGGTCACGATCCACGGCAGGGTCTGCTCGGGCCCGGAACTGGTGAAGGCAAAAGAGGATGAAGAGGGTTCGCCGGGCTGGCGGACCGGGCGGTCGTGTCGGAAGATCTGTGCCTGCACGGGGATGAGCAGCCACTGCCCCGAGGCGATTTCCTCGAGGTGAAATTCGGCGGCGACATCTTCCATGCGGCGCTTCTGATCGTCGGTGAAAGCTCCGGCCATGCGGGCCCGTTCCCAGCGCCCGATGGCCGCCAGGATCTCATCGGTCAGGCCGTTGGCTTCGAGTGCTTCGAAACCGGTCACGAAGCCATAGCCGGCATCGAAGGCGGCCGAACGGGCCAGCATCCACTCCACGTCCTCGAGGGTGGTGGTCGGTCGCATCTGAAACCAGCCGAGCATCCCCGGCATGAGGTTGCGACGGAAGTACGCCTGGTTCTTCAACCGGTATTCGGTCTGGCTCTCCCGGAAACCCGCATACCACGGCTCGCCCCAGTTCATGCGGGAGTAGATATGCCAGAAATAATGCGAGGTCCGGCTGGCATCGGCGATATAGTG
>Ga0180434_10006191_pt1 | contig 13843 bp, 9 predicted proteins | sample SS_ome_7_FD_132453 | JGI IMG/M metagenome (GOLD analysis project Ga0180434, IMG submission 132453) | Hypersaline lake sediment archaeal communities from the Salton Sea, California, USA - SS_1_D_2 metaG | ecosystem: Environmental > Aquatic > Non-marine Saline and Alkaline > Hypersaline > Sediment... | reverse complement strand
GCGGGCTTCCGCCGTTCGAGCCGGGAGCGGGCTTCCGCCGTTCGAGCCGGGTGCGGGCTTCCGCCGTTCGAGCCGGGTGCGGGCTTCCGCCGTTCGAGCCGGGTGCGGGAGCACCCGGACATCCTTATCTGGCATGGCACGTACCACGGCCGTCTGGCATGGCACGTACCACGGCCGTCTGGCATGGCACGTACCACGGCCGTCTGGCATGGCACGTACCACGGCCGATCGAGATGACCGGCTGCTTCCGCAGCCGGCTCGAACAGCACTGCGGGGCTTCAGCGGCAGCGCCGCGTCGGCGCTACAGCAGGTGGGCGAGGCGCTCCTTCATGGCCGAGAGGGCGCGGCCGCGGTGGCTGAGGCGGTTCTTCTCGGCGGTCGGCAGTTGGGCCATCGTCCGGGCGCGGCGGGGCAGGTAGAAATGCGGGTCGTACCCGAAACCGTTCGTGCCGGCGGGCGTGTCCGTGATGATGCCCTCGCAGGCGCCTTCTGTGACGGCCAGGACGCGGTCGGGGGTGGCCAGGGCCATGACGCAGCGGAAGCGGGCGGTCCAGCTCTGGCGGGGATGGTGGGCCAGGGCGCGGAGCAGGGCGGCGTTGTTCAGGGCGTCGCCTGCGTCCTGGCCGCCGAAGCGAGCGGAGCGGACGCCGGGCGCGCCGCCGAGGGCGTCGACCACCAGGCCGGAGTCGTCGGCCAAGGCCCACCGGTCGGTGGCGCGGGCATAGCCGAGCGCCTTGGCCCGGGCGTTGGCCTCGAACGTCTCGCCCGTCTCGGGGACGGGGGGCACGTCGCCGAGGGCGTCGAGCGGCACGAGGTCCACGGCGAGGGGGGCGAGGATGGCGGCGATCTCGCGGAACTTGCCGCGGTTCCGCGTGCCGATGACCAGCGTGCGGGGCATGGGGGCCCTTCTCGTCTCGCGCGGTGCATCAGGAGAGGTGCCGCGCGGGATCGTTGGGCGTCACATCTGGTGCGTGACGCGGACGATGACGACGTAGTCGAGGGTCTCGAGGCCCTTGACGGCGTGGGGGTTCTGGAGGACCTGGTCGACGGTCACGCCGTGGGCCCGTAGCATCTGGACGGTTCCCTGGTGGCTGTAGAGCCGGATTTTGCCGGCCCCGGCGGTCTTGAGGGCGGCGGCGAGGGCTTCGAGGGTGACGGTCTCGAGGTCGGCGCGATCGGCCTTGGCGTCGGTGGCGACGCCCGCGACGCCCAGCCGGGCCGGCCGGGCCGGCTCCAGCGCCGTCATCAGTTGCCGGACCAGCGCGCCGAGGAGGGTGGGCAGTTGGTCGCGGCCCTGTGCGACGCCGGCGGTGCGGTGGGGGCTGTCGATCAGGCCGGTCTCGGTCTCCACGAGGCAGATCGTGATACGGTACAGGGCGTCGGGCACGTGGGGGCCGGTTGTCCCGGCCGTCCGCCGGCCGGGGATGATGGCGAGATAGGGTTTGAGTTTGGCCTCGGCGGGGGCCGGTTCGCCCTCCAGGACCAGGGTCGGGAACGCCTGCCGCAGACGCTTGACCTTGGGGTCCACCACGTTCGGGCGGGCGTCGGGCCGGCCCACCTTGCTGGGGTCGTCGAAGATCTGCGGCCCGAATGCGCCCACCGAGACGGTGCTCTTGGTCGGTCCGTGATAGACGTAGGCCTCGTGGCCGTCTTGGCGGAGCCGGCGGGCGTAGGCCTGAGCGCGGCTCTTGCGGCCGGGCTTTTCCCAACTGGCGACGATGAGCGTGAATTGGCCGTCGGCCTCCTGGACCGGCCAGGGGTTCTCCGGCCGGGGTTCCGGGACGGGCATGAGCATGACGTTGGCGAACGGATACTGGCCCTGGGCGTCGCGGATGCGTCGGACGCGGCGTCGCATCCGGTCGGCCGCCGGATCTTTCCAGGAGCCGAAGCGGCCGGCGCAGACGGCGGCGTGCTCGTGGCCTTTGACGACGAAGACCTCGTCCAGGCCCTGGGTCCGGAGTTCGCCGGCCAGGCGCTCGGCGGAGGGGCCGGCGTCGGGACCCTCGTATTCCAGCAGGACGACGGTCAGGGTCGGCGCCTCGGCGCGGGTGCCGAGGCGCTCGCAGCCCGCGACGGCCACCAGGGCGAGCGCGGCCGAGATAATCATCAGAGGATGGTCGCTAGGGCGTGCGCGAGGCGCAGACATCGGTGCGTTCTCCTCCGAGCCGGCCGCGGGAGCGGCCGGGCATCGCGATCTGCCGTGGCACGTGCCATGGCCGATGAGGCTAACCGGCTGCTTCCGCAGCCGGCTCGAAAAGCATAGCAGCCGGCTCGAAAAGCATAGCAGCCGGCTCGAATGGCGGCGTAGGGGGCGCGAGGCGCCTATGCCTGTTTTACCGCGCGGGCCTGGTGCTCTGCCAGGATTTCGCAGCCGGTCCGGGCCAGGCGAAGTAGCCGCGTCAGGTCCGCCCCGGAGAAGGTGGCCTCCTCGGCGGCGGCCTGGACCTCGATGAGCCGGCCTCTGGCGGTCATCACGATGTTGGCGTCGACGTCGGCCCGGTGGTCGTCGTCGTAGTCGAGGTCCAGCAGGGGCCGGCCGTCCACCAGGCCGCAACTCGTCGCCACGACCTGCTCGGCGACGGGGTCGGCGGCGTCGGCGGGGAGCCGGCCGTCGTCGCGGCCGCGGCGGATGGCGCGGGCCAGGGCCACCCATCCCCCGGTGATGGCGGCGCAGCGGGTGCCGCCGTCCGCCTCCAGGACGTCGCCGTCGACGATGACCTGGTTGGCGCCGAGGGCATCGAGGCGGGTGCCGGCCCGCAGCGCCCGGCCGATGAGCCGGCGGATCTCGGTGCCCCGGCTGCTCGTGCCGCCGGGGCCCGGCCGGCGGATCCGTCCGCCGCCCGAGGCCGGCAGCATGCCGTACTCGGCCGTCACCCAGCCCTGGCCCCGGCCGAGAAGCCAGCGGGGGACACGGTTCTCGATGGTGGCCGTGCAGACCACCCGCGTCCGGCCGAGGGCGATCAGGCACGAGCCGTCGGCGCTGGTGATGAAGCCCGGCGTGATGCGGATCGGGCGGAGGCGGTCGGCGGCGCGGCGGCGGGATGGCATGGATGTTTCCCTCATTTGAGCCGCGTCCTGGTCAAGCGCGCCGTCGTTCGAGCCGGCGGCGGGAGCAACCGGTCACGCGCGATCGGCGGCGCGAGTCGGCCACGGCGGACGGTGATGTCCCGCCGCTTCCGCGGCGGGCTCGAAGGCATACCCTCACGGGCCCGACGGGTTCCACTGGCGCATGGCCTCGGCGAGGATGTCGAGGCCCTCGTCGAGTTGCTCGCGCGTGATGTTCAGCGGCGGCATGATGCGCAGGACCGTCTCGTGGGTGCAGTTGACGTGGAGGCCCTTCTCCAGGCACGCCGCCACCAGGTCCTTGCCGTTCTGCGCGAGGTCCGCCCCGACCATGAGCCCCGTGCCGCGCACCTCGGCGATCAGGGGCGTCTCCTGCTTCAGTTCCAGCAGCCGCCGGCGGAGGTACTGGCCCATGTGCCGCGCGTTCTGAAGCAGGTCTTCGTCGCGGACGATCTCGAAGACGGCGCAGCCGGCGGCGGCGGCGAGGGGGTTCCCGCCGAACGTGGAGGCGTGCGTGCCGGGCGCCAGATGGTCGGCCACCTCGGGCCGGGCGCACATGGCGCCGACGGCGACGCCCCCGCCCAACTGCTTGGCCATCGTCATGATGTCGGGGACGACGTCCGAATTCGGATTTCGGATTTCGGATTTCGGATTGGCTTGCGGGGCATCGTCGTCGTCGGGCGGCGCGTCGCTCGCGGCGGCGTCGGATTTGACATCTGAGATTTCAGATTTCAGATCGCCGCCATGCGGTGCGCCCCCGTCAGGCGATGTGTCGTCGCCGGGTTCACCCGCTCCGCTTTGCGTCGCGGCTAAAAGGGCGTCGTCCGACGCCCCTTGTGCGTTAGGCGGTTCCGCATTCCCCGCTGCCCCTTCCGCATTCGATGGTTCCGCATTCGGCGTTCCGCCTTCGGCGTTGCCGACGGCCTGGTATCCCCACCACGTGCCGCAGCGGCCGACGCCGGTCTGGACCTCGTCGACGATGAGCAGCATGCCGCGCTGGTCGCACAGGTCGCGGAGGGCCTGGAGGAACTCCGGGTCGGCGAGGTTGATGCCGCCCTCGCCCTGGACGACCTCCAGGAGGACGGCGCAGGTTTCCTCGTCGGCGAGGCGCTGGACGGCCTCGATGTCGTTCAGCGGGGCGTAGAGGAAGCCGGGGACGAGCGGCTGGAACCCTTCCTGGTACTTCGGCTGGGCGGTGGCGGTGATGGTGGCGAAGGTCCGGCCGTGGAAACTGTTCTCGAAGGTGATGATCTTGTACTTGCCGCGCGCCGTGGCCAGGCGCGCGAGTTTCAACGCCGCCTCGTTCGCCTCCGCCCCGGAGTTGCAGAAGAACGTCTTGCCGCCGAAACCCGTGGTGGCGATCCACTCGGCCAGGCGTCCCTGCGGCTCGGTGTACCACGTGTTGGGCATGTAGAGCAGCCGGCCGGCCTGCTCGCGGATGGCCTGCACGAGCCGCGGATGGCAGTGCCCCACGCCCGTGACGGCCCAGCCGCTGAACAGGTCCAGGTATCGCTTGCCGTCGGCGTCCCAGAGATACGGGCCTTCACCGCGGACGGCCACCTTCGGCAGCCGCGGATAGTTGCCGATGACGTACCGCTCGAACCGGTCGATGGTCTCCTGCGTGGGGTCGGGTTGGTAGGCGTCGGTCATGGGTTGCTCCCCGTTCAAGCCTGCTTACGTTGGCGCGCCGCGTCGCAGCCGGCTCGAAAGGCAGCGCTGTTCGAGCCCGCTACGGGAGCGGCGGGTCATCCTCATCCGCCGTGGCACGTGCCACCGCCAATCGTGCGTGACCGGCTGCTCCCGCAGCCGGCTCGAAAGGCAGCGCTGTTCGAGCCCGCCGCGGGAGCGGCGGGTCATCCTCGTCCGCCGTGGCACGTGCCACCGCCAATCGTGCGTGACCGGCTGCTCCCGCAGCCGGCTCGAAAGGCGGCGCTGTTCGAGCCCGCCGCGGGAGCGGCGGGTCATCCTCATCCGCCATGGCACGTGCCACCGCCAATCGTGCGTGACCGGCTGCTCCCGCAGCCGGCTCGAACGTCGGCGTTCGGGCGCGCTACGTCGTTTCTTCGACCGCCTGCCGGCACCGGTCGCAGAGGTCTGCCGGGTCGCCGTTGCCGACACTCGGCCGGTGGTTCCAGCACCGCTCGCACCGGGCGTACGGCTGGGGCAGGAGGACGGCGGCGGAGAAGCGCGGCGACTCGCCCTCGGCGGCCGCGACCTCGCCGTCCAGCGCCTCGGCCTCGTCGGGCGCCACGAGCCGCAGTTCCGAGAGGAGGAGCAAATCGGCCAGGGCCGCCTCGCCCAGTTCCCGGAGGCGGGCCCGTTCCTTGGGGTCGGCGACGGCCAGGGCGACCCGGGCCTCGGTGTGCTTGTCGAAGCGGGAATCGGCGCGGAACCGTTCGAGCAGGGCGTAGGCGTCGCGCCGGACGTCCTGGAGCCAGTCCCACTCGGCCAGCAGGTCCTCGTCGAGGACGTCGGCGCGGACCTCGGGCCAACGGGCCAGGTGGACGCTCGGTTCGCGCTCGCCCTCGGCGGGGGCGGGCAGATACGACCACGCCTCCTCGGCCGTGTGGCAGAGGATCGGCGCCACCAGGCGCACCAGCACCTCGGCCGCCCGCGCCATGGCCGTCTGGGCCGACCGCCGCCTGTGCCAGTCCGCCCCGTCACAGTAGAGGCGGTCCTTCTGCACGTCCAGGTAGAACGCACTCAGGTCGCCGGCGCAAAACAGGTGCACGAATTGGTACACGCGATGAAACTGGAACGCCTCCATCTGGGCGGTCACCTCGGCCACCAGCCGCTCGGTCCGCGCCATGAGCCACCGGTCGATCGGTTCCAGGTCGTCCATCGCCACGGCGCAGCGAGAGGCCTGGAAGTCCGCCAGGTTCCCCATCAGGAACCGCAGGGTGTTGCGGATCTTGCGGTAGGCGTCCTGGAGGTTGGCGATGAGTGTGTCGGAGGCGCGGATGTCGTATGCGTAATCCACGCTCGAGACCCACAGGCGGAACACGTCCGCCCCCAGTCGGCCCGTTTCGTCCAGCACGCTGACCGTGTTGCCGAGGCTCTTCGACATCTTCCGCCCTTCCTCGTCCACCACGAACCCGTGCGTGATGCACGTGCGGAACGGCGGCTGGCCCCGGGCCACCACCCCCATGATCAGGCTCGACTGGAACCACCCCCGGTGCTGGTCGGAGCCCTCCAGGTACAGGTCCACGGGCACCTCGAACCCCTCGGCCTCGCAGAGATAAGCCCAGGAGACGCCCGAGTCGAGCCAGACGTCGAAGACGTCGGTCTCCTTCCGCCAGTCTCGCGAGCCGCACTCGGGGCAGGCGGGCGCCTCGCCGAAGACCTCCGCCGGGTCCGCCTCGTACCACGCGCCGGAACCATGCTCGCCGTAGTAGGCGGCGGCGGCACGCATCATCCGGCCGGTCAGCAGGGCGTGCCCGCACGCGCGGCAGTGGAGGGCGGGAATCGGCACGTCCCACACCTTCTGGCGGGAGATGCACCAGTCGGGGCGCGTCTCGATCATCGCCCGGATCCGCGACTCCGTCCACGCCGGCACCCACTGGACGCCGCCCACCGCCTCCAGCGCCTTGTGCCGCAGGCTCTTATCCAGGTCTGCGTTGTCCAGCGACACGAACCACTGCTCGGTGGCCCGGAAGAGGACCGGCTCGTGGCACCGCCAGCAGTGCGGGTAGCGGTGCGCGTGGCCGTCCGTGTGATGGACCAGGTGGCCGCTATCGGCCAGGCGCTGGACGATGACCGGGTTCGCCTCCCACACCGTCTTGCCCCGGATCCAGTCCGGGACGGTCCCGTCCATGCGGCCCTTTTCGTCGACGGCGCTGTAGGCGGGCAGGCCGACCCGCAGGCCCATCAGGTTGTCCTCCCGCCCGTGACCGGGGGCCGAGTGCACCAGGCCCGTGCCCTCGTCCAGGGTGACCATCGTGGGGTCCGCCCACACCTGCCGGGCCTCCGCATGCGGCGGGGGAGGCATAAACGGATGCTCGTAGGTCAGGCCCGCCAGGTCCTGGCCGGTGAACGTCGCGACGGTCTCGACCTCGCCGAGGCCGGCGTCCTCGGCGACGCTTTCCGCGAGGTCCTCCGCCACGATGGCCACGGCCTCCTTGCCGTCCTTCGTGAAACGGACGGCGGCATAGCGGTAGTCCGGATGGACGGCGACGGCGAGGTTCGCCGGCAGCGTCCACGGCGTGGTGGTCCAGATCATCAGGTGGACGGGCTGCCCGGCAAGCGGACCGGGCAGGCGGCCGGCCGCCTCGTCCGTCAGGGCGAAGAGCACGTACAGACTCGGCCCGGTCTCGTCCTCGTACTCCAGTTCGGCCTCCGCCAGGGCCGTCTCGCACGTGGCGCACCAGTGGATGGCCCGCAGTTCGCGATGGATGAGGCCGGCGTCGGCCAGGTGCGCCAGCGCCTCCATCTCCCGCCGCTCGTACTCGGGGTCGAGCGTGAGGTACGGCTGCTCCCACCGCCCCAGGACGCCGAGCAATTTAAATTGCTCGCTTTGTTTCTCGACGAACTCGCGGGCGTAGGCCTCGCACCGCTTCCGGATTTCGGTGACCGGCATCCCGCCCGCCTTCTTCCCCAGCGCCTTGCGGACGGCGTGCTCGATGGGGTGCCCGTGGCAGTCGTACCCGGGAATGTACGGCGCGTCGTACCCCTGCATCGTCTTGTACTTGACGACGAGGTCCTTCAGGACCTTGTTGACGGCCGTGCCGATGTGGATGTCGCCGTTGGCGTACGGCGGGCCGTCGTGCAGGACGTACCGGCCGTTGGGATGCTCGGCGGCCCGGATCCGGCCGTACAGGTCCGTCTCCTCCCACCGCTGGTGGATGGCGGGCTCGCGCTCGACGAGCCGTGCGCGCATCGGGAAGTCGGTCTGCGGCAGGTTGAGCGTGTCCTTGTAGGGGTTGGCCATGATGAAATCTTCGTCCCAAGTCCAGGGCCCCGAGTCCGAAGTGGTTCTCGGGCAACGTTGAATCGGAGATGGTATCGCCGGCCGGGGAGGGTTTCAACGACATTTCGCTGCCGGGCCCTCGAGCCGGCCGCGGGAGCGGCCGGGCATCTTCGTCCGCCGTGGCACGGGCGTGACCGGCTGCTCCCGCAGCCGGCTCGAAAAGCAGGCACCGCGACGCAGCCGGCTCGAACGGCGCGGCGCTACCGCGCGCCCAGTACGCTCCCGCCGACGTAAGGCGCCAGCGCCGCCGGCAGGCGGACCGCCCCGTCGGCCTGCTGGCCCGTCTCGAGGAGGCGGCCAGGAGTCTCGGCACGGCCACCGCCGCCCCGCCCACCGTGTGGACGAGCCGCGCCCGCCCCTCGGCGTCGCGGAACCGGGTCCCCGTCCGCCGCGCCTGGTAGTCCGTGAATGACGACAGGGCCGCCACCTCCACCCACCGTCCGCGCGGCGGGTGCGGAGACCCGCCGCGCTCATTCTCATCTTCTTCCGCGGGCAGCCCCGGGCACCAGACGTCCAGGCTCACGGTCCTTGCGGCGGCGTGGGAGAGTTCCGTGGCGGCCCGCACCCGCCGGCGATGCGCCACGCCGAGCCGCGCGAGGATCGTCTCGGCATCGGCGAGGGCCCGCTCCAGTTCGGCGTCGCTCTCCTCCGGCCGGCAGAGCGCGTACACCTCGACGGTCGGGAAGGCGCCGAGGCGCAGCAGTCCCCGTCCGGCGATCCCGCCGCCGTGCGGCGCGCGGCGCAGCGCCGTCGCCGCCGCGACGAAACGCATCGGCAGACGGCCGGCGTCCAGGACGGCGTCGGCGTAGAGGGTGGCCAGGTGCGGCTCGGCCCGAGGGGCGAGGAAGAGGTCGGCCTCGCCCGCCCCTGCCGTTCGAGCCGGCCCGTCGGCTGTTCGAGCCGTGCCGTCTGCCGTTCGAGCCGGCCGCGGGAGCGGCCGGTCATCTTCATCCGCCGTGGCAGCGTCCCGTGCCGATCGCTCCTGACCCGCTGCTTCCGCAGCGGGCTCGAACGGCGGTGCGTCGCGAGGCGCACTGGCGGACGAGCCGCCGGTGGCACCCGGTGCATCCGGCTCGAGGACCTTGTACATCTTCTCTTCGAGCGTCGCCAGGTGGGCCGAGGCGGTCAGGGCCTCGCGGGTAGCCAGGGGCGGGGCGAGGATCTCCTCCCGGCCTCGCTCGCCCGTGTGCACGTCCAGCATCAGCCGCACGAGGCCGCGCACGAGGCGTGCCCCCGCGCCCCGCCACAGGAGAAACCCGCTGCCCGCCCCTCCCGCCGGCTCCACGAGGCCCAGCATCGCCACCAGGTCCCAGTGGGCGAGCGGGGGAAACGCATGCGGCCAGGGGGGACCGGACGGGTCCAGGGCCGGCGGGGCGTCCGGCACGTCGGTGCCGGGCAGGTTCGGCAGGGCCAGCAGCGCCGCCTCACGCCGGGCCGACAGGTCGCGCATGGCGCGCCGGACGGCCTTCAGGTCGCGTGCGGCGCGGCGGCCGGCGCGGACCAGGTCCGGCGTCTCGGCCTCGGCGTCCGCGCGGCCGTCGGCCGTGCGCCGGGCGACCTCGTGGCTGATCTGCCGCCGGCGGGCCCGCAGCGACTCCCGCACCTCCCGGCGCGCACCCCATCGGCGGTCGAGGTCGAGGGCGGCGTCGACCGCCTCGGCCCACGCGCCGCGACGGGCGAGCGCCGCCTTTGCGCGCCCCGGCTCGGCCCGCAACAGGGCCAGATCGAGCATGGGAAGACTCCCGGCTGCGCCGTTGCGAGCCCGACGGACGGGACGGGGCTGTCACCCTGAGCGAAGCGAAGGGTCTCGCCGTGCAAACGGCAACAAGGGCACGACCACGGCGAGATTCTTCGGCCCGCAAGCGGGCCTCAGAATGACAAATCCGCGCGGCGGCCCGGAGGGCACGGCGTCTCACCCGCCCTGGTCGGCGAGGTCCTGTTCGAGGCGGGCGGTGGCCTGCTGGAGCAGCCTGGCCGAGTCCACCTGGTTCCGGGTGACCCTCCGCAGGCTCCATCCGAGGTACACGGCCACCACGCCGACAAGGACGTAGAGGCCCGTGAGGAGGAAACGGAGGGTCTGGAGGGAATCCTGCAGTTGTTCGACCTGGTCGGGGGTCATCCTGTCTCCCTTCGCGATGGTTCGGGTTCAATCGATGCCGGCCGCCGCCTTCAACTCCTCGGCGTACCCTCTCAGTGTATCCTCGAAAGGGGCAAGTTGCATGTCGAAATCGCGCGCGAGCGGCGCCGTGTCGCACGGGCGTGCGGCCTCGAGCATCCGCAACTCGTCCGGCGTGACGGGCGGATTCGAGAGAAGCCGCGACGCCAACCACGCCCCGGCGCCCGCGGCAAAGCGCGGCACGGGCAGGAGCCGCTTCTCCCGCCCCAGCAGCACGCGCGAAAGCGTCCGGTAGAACGCCCGCAGCGTCAGGACGTCCGGCCCGCCCACCGCGTACGTCCGGCCGGGGGTCGCGTCGCGCGCCGGCGCCCCCGCCGCAACGGCCGCCACGTCCTCCACCCACACCGGCTGGATGACCTGGAGTCCCCGGCCGACGAGCGGCACGGGTCCCGGCCGGGCGACCATCCGGGCCATCTGGATCATAAAGTCGCCCCGCGGCCCGTGGATGACGCTGGGGCGAAGGATCGTCCAGTCGAGACCGCTCTGGCGGACCACGGCCTCGGCCGCCGCCTTCGTCCGGAAGTACGGCGTGTCGATGCCGCCGCCCGCGCCCAGCGCGCTCATGTGGACGAGCCGGCGGACGCCGGCCTCCCGGCACGCCGCCACGACGTGCTCCGTGCCATCGGTGTGGACGGCCTGGAACGTGGCCCCGCCGCGCTCGCGCAGGATGCCGACCAGGTGGACGCAGGCCGCGCAGCCGCGCGCGGCCGCGGTGACGGCCTCGGCGTTTCGGACGTCGCCGTCGGCGACCTCGATGTCCCCGGTGTCGTCCATCCGGCGGGAGGAGGTCGGGCGGACCAGCGCACGGACCCGCCGGCCGGCCTCGCGCAGATGGGCCACCACCCGCCGGCCGACGAACCCGGAGCCGCCGGTGACCAGAATGGGACGGTCGGTCTCGGCCATGGACGTGCTCCCGCCGGTGAGTCTCGCGCGCCGCCGGGCCCCGCGTCAACCGAAACCTGCGCCGTTCGAGACGGGGGCGGCGCTGTTGCGCCTGTGCCTTTCGAGCCGGCTGCGGGAGCAGCCGGTCACTCACGATTGGCGGTGGCACGTGCCATGGCAGATGGTGCTGCCCCGCCGCTTCCGCGGCGGGCTCGAACGGCGAAACCTGCACAAGTGCTTGAAGGCGCGCCCGCGGCGCCCTATCCTGTCGCGCCTATGGGGAACGTGCTTCGCATCGGGACGCGGGGCAGCCGCCTCGCCCGCCGGCAGACGGGCCAGGTGGCCGAGGCCCTCCGCGCCGCCCATCCGGACCTGGAGGTCCGTATCGAGACGGTCCGCACGACGGGGGACCGCGACCGGGCCACGCCGCTCGCGCGCCTGCCGGGTGTCGGCTTCTTCGTCAAGGAACTGGAGCAGGCGCTGGCCGACGGCCGCATCGACCTGGCCGTCCATTCCCTCAAGGACGTCCCCACGCGCGTGGCGGACGGCCTGGCGGTGGCCACGGCCGTCCCCCCGCGCGAGGACCCGCGCGACGGTCTGCTCACGCCCGACGGTGCCGCCCTGGCGGCCCTGCCGGCCGGCGCGACGGTCGGCACGAGCAGCCCGCGGCGACGGGCCATGCTCCTTGTCGCGCGGCCGGACCTCCTCATGGAGGGCCTCCGCGGCAACGTGGAGACGCGGCTCCGGAAACTCGCCGACGGCGTCTGCGACGCCACGGTCCTGGCGATGGCGGGCCTTGAGCGGCTGGGCCTTGAGGAGGTCCGGGCGGTCCCCCTGCCGGTCGAGACGGTCGTACCGGCGGCCGGGCAGGGCGCCCTGGGCCTGGAGCACCGTGCCGACGACGAGGCGGTCCGGGCGTGTATCGCGGCGGTGGACCACGCGCCGGCGCGGCAGGCGGTCGTGGCGGAGCGGGCGGTGCTCTTGCGCCTCGGCGCCGGGTGCCGGACGCCCATCGGCGTCCTCGGCCGGGTGGAGGCGGCGGGGCGGCTGCACCTGGAGGCGTACCTGCTCTCGCCGGACGGTCGACGCCGGGTGCGGCGGTCGGTCGAGGGCGAGGCGGCCGGGGCGGTGGCGCTCGGCTCCGAACTCGCCGAGGCGATGCTCGCCGACGGGGCGGGGGACCTGGTGGAACACGAAGGCTGAAATCCAGCAAGTCTCCCCGTCGCCTTGTCGATAGAGTAGGCGCATTCCGCTGTCGGGGGGCCAAACGCAGCGAACGAGAGAAGGAAACACCATGACCACGCTGATCCACATCACGCACGAGGCCGTCCAGAAGGTGGGCGGCATCGGGGCGGTGCTCCAGGGATTCTTCACGTCGGAGGCGTACAACGCCTCGATCGACCGGTCGATCCTGGTGGCGACCGGCGACGCCGGCGCCGCCCGGATGCTGGCCGAGAGCGGCGAGGTGCACTACTCCAGTTTCGACGGCACGGACACGGGCGAGTGGGCGGAGACCTTCCGGCCGATCCAGGAGGAATGGGGCGTGGGCATCGTTTACGGCCGGCGCCTCTTCCGCGACAAGGCGACCGGCGTCGAGAGCCGGCCGGAGGTCCTCCTGATCGACGTCGGCCGGGCCAACCTGGACCGTCTCGGCAAGGTCAAGGCCCTGCTGTACGAGCGGTTCGGCATCCGCAGCGACCTGTATCGGACCTGGGAGTACGAGCAGTACGTCCGGCTGGCGGGGCCGGGGCTGGCGGCGATGGAGGCCGTCGGCGCCCACGAGGGTGCCCCGGCCGTCATCCTGGCCCACGAGTTCATGGGCATGCCGCTGGCGCTGACGGCCATCGCGTCGGAAGCGGACGGCCGGTACCGCACCGCCTTCTACGCCCACGAGGTGGCGACGATGCGGCGCCTCGTGGAAGGCCATGCCGGCCACGACACGATGTTCTACAACGTGCTGGACCGGGCGATGGCCAAGGGCAAGTTCGTCGAGGACGTCTTCGGGCTCCAGGCGCCGTTCTTCAAGCACGCGCTCGTGTCGGCGGCCCGGTTCTGCGACGCCATCCTGTGCGTGGGCGACCGGGTGCTGGACGAGGTGACGTTCCTGACGGCCGATTTCGCCGACAAGCGTCTGGCCCTGGCCTACAACGGCGTGCCGGCCTACGAGGTATCGGCCGAGGACGTGGCCCAATCGAAGGGTCGGCTCCAGGCCTACACCGAGTCGATCCTGGAGTACCGGCCGGACTACGTCTTCACGCACGTGACGCGGATGGCGCTGTCGAAGGGGCTGTGGCGGGACCTGAGGGTCCTCTGGCACCTGGAGAAGCGGTTCCGCGAGACCGGGGCCACCGGCGTGTACTTCCTCTTGTCCAGCGAACTGGGGGCGCCGCGGAAGGGCCACGAGGTCCTCGACATGGAGGACCGGTACTCCTGGCCGGTCGCCCACCGCGAGGGGTACCCGGACCTCTCGGGCGGCGAGGCCGACTTCTACGTCCACATGCAGAAGTTCAACGCCTGCGCCCGGCAGATCAAGGTGATCCTGGTGAACCAGTTCGGTTGGACGCAGGACGCCTGCGGCCGGAAGATGCCCGCGGACATGGATTTCCTGGATATCCGGAAGGGGTCGGACGTCGAGTTCGGCCAGAGCGTCTATGAGCCGTTTGGCATCGCACAGCTCGAACCGCTGACATTCGGCGGAATCTGCGTCTTCACCGGGGTCTGCGGCTGCGCCGGATTCGCCCGCGACGTCACCGGCG
>Ga0180434_10006190_pt1 | contig 13843 bp, 10 predicted proteins | sample SS_ome_7_FD_132453 | JGI IMG/M metagenome (GOLD analysis project Ga0180434, IMG submission 132453) | Hypersaline lake sediment archaeal communities from the Salton Sea, California, USA - SS_1_D_2 metaG | ecosystem: Environmental > Aquatic > Non-marine Saline and Alkaline > Hypersaline >... | reverse complement strand
TCCAGCCCTGCCCGCCCAAATCAGCTCCCTGAATAGAAATTTTGTTCGACGAAGCACAGTATGCGCCTGAAACAAGAGCGGCCACCCGTCCCCCGGCCAGCCAATTTTCAAGCGATGAATGCGGAGTAGCGCGCGGACAAGCAATCAGATGGACGTCATTTTTTGCATAGAGGCGCGCGTGTTCGAAAAACCACAATTCAGTGCAGATCAGAAAGCCAATGTTCGCGTTATGGCATCGCACAGGTTGGAAAGAGCCATCACCCCGCTGATACCAATTCGCTTCCCAGAAACCCTCTTCGTTCGGGAGGTGATATTTTGTGTGCCCTAGAGTCAATCCTGAAACAGGATTCCAGACAAAAGCCTGATTCAATATCCGTGATCCCGGTGAATAAACATCTCCCGCCTGTAGCGCCACAAGGGAGATGGAGATGCCTGAGGAGGAAGGGTTCGGATTGACAGCCGGCGTGACCCAGTGCTATATTTGAGCCGGCTTTGGGGAAAACTTGACCATGAGCAAAAAGAAATTCCAGATCTATCTTTTTGGAGGATTAGTTGTTGTTCTCATCAGTATCTACGGCCATATCCGGTTGCACAAAAGGCCTGGACTTCCTCAAAACATAGCCACATCAGAAATTCGTCAGATCGACGAAACCAAAATTTTGATCGAGAAAGATGTCGAATTTTTCCTGAGCACAAAAGTTATCGGTGATCGTGTTCGCCTGATCTATGAGACAGAAGGGACCACAAGGGAAAAAGACGTTCACCTTATTCCCTATTATTATCAGACATCCACTCATATAGTCTTTCTTGTCATCGGTTTGGTGGGATTCGTGGTCGGTTTGCTGGTTTTCATCCTCAGACCGGAGGAGCCGAGAACACGCGTTTTTTATCTGGCGTTTCTGGCTTTCTCCGCACCTGTCATTATTAGCAGCGGTTATTTCAGCATTCAAAAAGCATGGTTCTCTTATTTGCCCGGGGTTTTGTTTTACTTGCTCTACGCATTCGTTCCAGCACTCATGCTGCACTTCATATTGTTTTTCTACCGGACGTCAGTACTTAAGCGAATAGGTCTGATCTACATCCCTGCTGTTTTCTTTGCGGGCTTGCTTATTGGCCTGTTTCTGTACACTGCGCTGAACACATCCATATTTCACTTCAGATATTTTCAAAAAGCCTACTATATCTTCCGACACTACGTGTTCATCTACATTGTCACTTCGGTCATATTTCTGATACTCGCCTATCGAAAATCATCCACCAAAGAGGAACAAGCACAACTCAAGTGGATCTATTACTTTCTTTTGCTTGGCCTCGGACCTTTTATTATTCTGTATCAGCTTCCTCTTTTGCTCCGGTTCACGCCCGTTCTTTCCGAAGAGTTCTCTAGTGTGTTCTTTATTTTTATACCCATAGGTTTTGCCATTTCGATTATCCGCTTCCGGCTTATGAACATCGAGCTCATCATCAATCGCAGTTTGGTCTACTCATTCCTGACGATATTTACCGTGAGTGTCTATCTTTTCTCTGTTCGTGTTTTTCAAGGGCTCATCTCGCGCATCGTGGTTGTCCAGGAGGCCACGGTCACCGCCATCGCCGCCCTGGCCGCAGCTGCTGTTTTCCATCCTGCACGAAGGAAGATACAGCATTTTGTGGACAAGTCCTTTTTCAGGATCGCCTATGATTACCGGGAAAATATCCGTAGCTTCAACAAGGAGGCTCACCAAATAGCTGAAACATCCCTTCTTGTCGACCTCTTCTTGAGCAAGGTCAACACAGTGTTACCCTTGGATCATATCGGTATTGTGGTCTTTGCCTATAAAGGAGGCGTGCGGACTCTTCTTGTCAAAAGAGATGGCGACACTTCACTGGAACTCCTAGCTCCCGATCTAACGGGGACACATGCCGTTATGGCTAGAAAAAAGGCTGTTCAGGTCGAAAATGGATTGAATTTTGCGCAAGAGCACAAGCTTGAAAACCTAAAGCTTGAGCTGGCCTTCCCTTTGCCCTTCCGAAGCGCGGCCCTTTCGGGCTTCGTCACTTTGGGGAAAAAGAAATCCGGCGCGAAATTCACCCGGGATGACATCGAGCTCCTCATGGGCCTGGCCGAAGGTGTGGCTCTGAATTTAGAAAGGATCAGGCTTCAAGAGGAGGTTATCCTCGAACAGGCGGAGATACAGAAATTGGATGAACTCAACAGAATGAAGACGGAATTCATTTCCACGGTATCCCACGAAATCAGGACGCCCTTGAGCTCCATTCATGGGCTCTCGGAACTGCTTCAGTCGGGAAAAATCAAAGACCGAATTGAGGAAGAAAAAGTGTTGAACATCATGGCCGAGGAGTGTGGCCGGCTCAGCCGTTTCATGCATAACATTCTCGATATGGGAAAGATTGAACAGGATGCCAAGACATACAGCTGCGCCCGGGTGGATGTCCGGCCCGTTATCACAGAGACGATCCAACTCTTCCGAAGTCAACTGGAATCCGGAGGTTTCCTGGTACAGACAGAAATCCCTGAGGAACCCGTATTTCTGGTTATCGATCGGGATGCCGTCAAACAAGCTTTGACTAATCTTGTTGACAATGCTATAAAGTATTCATCGGAAAAGAGGGAAATCACAATTCGGCTCATCGAACAGGAGAATGACGTCACTATCCAAATTCAGGATAAAGGCATCGGGATTCGAGAACGGGATCGAGACAAAATCTACACAAATTTCTATCGGGCCTCAGAAGCTGTCCAGCATTCCCCTCAGGGGGTGGGGTTGGGTTTGAAGGTGGTTAGGCACATCATGCAGGCTCACAAGGGAGAAATAACCTGCAAAAGCCAGTTGGGGAAGGGAAGCACTTTTAGCCTCGTCTTTCCAAAATAATGACGAAAATACTCATCGTCGAAGACGACAAAACTCTGTGCGAGACAATAAAGCTTGCCTTGGAGTCCGAAAATTATGAGGTCTCAATCAGCCATGATGGGAGAGAGGCCTTGCAGATAGGGAATCAGGAACAATTGGATTTGATTATTCTCGATCTTATCCTGCCGTCAATGACCGGTTTTGAGATATGTCAAAAACTGCGGGAAAGAGGGAAAAAAACTCCGATTATCTTTCTGACCGGGGAGAAAAAAGAAGAAATCGATAGAATCATGGGGTTGGAGCTGGGGGCAGACGACTACCTTCTCAAGCCTTTCGGAACGCGGGAGCTCATTGCCAGGATAAGAGCCGTACTAAGGAGATCGATGCCAGAAGAAATTGAAATTGATGCTGTGTCTTTTGGAAATGTGAGCCTCGACTTCAAGAAGCAAACGGCTTCGAAAGGAATCAAGCCCGTCAATCTGACTGGGAAGGAATTCGGTTTACTCAAATATCTCATTTCTCATGAAGGGGAAGTGTTGAGCAGGGAAAAAATTCTCAACGAGGTTTGGGGATATGAGACATACCCAACCACGAGGACTGTGGATACTTTTATTCACAATCTCAGGCATAAAATCGAAGAAGACCCCTCCCGTCCCGAGCACATCATCACTGTTCCCTGGTCAGGGTACAAGTTCAAAAAGTAGTCTGTTTATTGGGCGAGTGTGGCCAGTATGGTGGTCAAGAATGTCCAGAATTTTTCCACAGATCCAATGTCGACTCTCTCATCGGGTGAGTGAGGATGCTGAATGGTTGGACCGAAAGAAATCATATCCATTCCGGGGAATTTTTCGCCGATAATCCCGCATTCAAGGCCGGCATGCACAGCCGCAACTTCAGGCTCCGCAGAAAACGTTTTCTGGTAGATGTCTTTGAGAGTTTTAAGAACCGGGGATTGCAGGTTGGGTGTCCATCCCGGATAGCCATCCTCAAGTTTGACTTCGGCGTTGACCATTTCTCCCAACGCGCTCAGCGTGTTTCGAGCGGCTTCTAGGGCGGACGCAACCGAGCTCCTCGTGCTGCAGATTGTTTCGGTTTTGTCATCATGCGTTCGAATTACTGCGACATTATTGGATGTTTCGACGAGCCCGTCAATTTCCGGATGCATCGCGATCACGCCATGCGGCAGAGTGAGAAGGAGGTCTATCAATGATTTCTGGATTTGTGCGGTCAGAGGGGCTTTTTTCGATTCGTCTGTTGCTTCAATGCTGATTTCGGGAGATGTTTCGATGGCCTTGTACTCGGCCTTGATTTTTTCAAATGCTTCCTGAGCTTGCGAAACAAAGGCGTCTTTGTTTGCTGAATCGAGCACAACATAGGCCCACGCTTCTCGGGGGATGGCATTCCTGAGGTTCCCGCCTTCGAAGGCAACTAGCTGAAAATGCGTGTTTTGCAACACTTGCCATAAAATACGAGCAAGCAGTTTTATCGCGTTGCCTCGTCCTTGATTGATATCGATTCCAGAATGGCCGCCGCGAAATCCAGAGAGTTTGATCTTATAGAGATCTTCATCCGTGGTTTCCTTTCGAGAGAGTTGAAGAGAGATTTGGGTGTCGGCTCCACCCGCACAGCCGATGGTGAATTCCCCCTCGTCTTCGCTGTCCAGATTCAGGAGAATGCGTCCTTGCAGGAATCCCGGTTGGAGCTTTGTTGCGCCGGTCAGACCTGTTTCTTCATCCACGGTGAAAAGACACTCGAGGGGAGGGTGGATGAGACTGTCATCTTCCATGATAGCAAGCCCTGCACAACAGCCTATGGCGTTATCTGCGCCAAGGGTGGTGCCTTCGGCCTTCACCCAGTTATCATCGATGTGGGCCTTGATGCTGTCTTTTGTGAAATCATGATCAACATCCGAGTTTTTTTCGCAAACCATATCCAAATGGCCCTGTAAAATGACGCCTTGTGCATCCTCATGTCCAGGGGAACCTGGCTTGGAAATGACCACATTGCCCACATCATCCCTTTTCCACTCCAGTCCCAGGTTCTCAGCTACGGAAATGATGTAATCGCCGAGTGCTTTTTCATTTCCTGAACAGTGCGGAATTTTGAGAAATTCCGCAAAATGTTTCCATAAATATTTAGGTTTTAAATCTTCTAATGATTCGGACATCCTGTTTTCCTCCAGTTTGCTAGATATGAAAAAAGATCATTGCAAGAGTCAAAATCATGACACAAAACTCTTTCCGATTCAAGCGGTATTCTGTGCTCCGCTGGGGAGTTTCTTGATTTATGCAGAAAAAAAATGTACAAAAGACTAGATTCGCAAGTTCAAACGCTTCGATCATCCGGGACCGCTAATCAAGGCCCTTCAACGAGACAGTCAATGAAAAGAATAACAACTCCCATTATTTTTTGGGGAATAGCGTCGCTCTGCATCAGCCAGCTTTGTCTTTATGCCAGGAGTATGGGTGTCCAGGTCAAAGATACGGATAAAATTAGAGCTGTTGCGACTGTCTATCCTTTGAAGGAATTTGCCCAGGCCGTTTTAGGGGACAGGGGAGAGGTCACTCTCCTGCTCCCGCCCGGTGCTGAGATTCACTCCTGGCGGCCAAGGCCGAGCGATCTCAATAAAATATCGCGGTCTGACATCTTTATCTGTGTGGGCGCGGGTTTAGAACCCTGGGTTGACGATATATTGAAGGCCATGAAGCGGCCGGGGCTTAAAGTTTTTCGTGCGAGTGAGGGAATAGCTCTCGTCCGGGAGGAAGGCCACACCCATGATCCCAGGACGAGACATGAACGCGGCCATGATCAGGGCCACGATCACGGCGTCATGGATCCTCACATCTGGCTAGATTTCGGGCTTGACCAGCTCATCATTGATCGATTAGTCGCCCTTATGACAGAATTGATGCCCGAAAAGGCGTCCTTTTTCGAGGTTAACGGCAAACACTGCAAAAAAAGACTTCGTGAACTCGATAAACGCTATGAGGAAACCCTATCCCGCTGCAGACAGAGGTCTTTCATCATGGGGGGGCATGCCGCTTTTGGGTACTTGGCAAAGAGATATCAGCTCAATCAGATTGCGCTGTTTGGTTTGAGCCCGGATTCAACACCGACACCAGGTGAAATGGTCAAGGTTGTTGAGATCGCCAAAGAGCAGGAAATCAAAGTGATCTACTTCGAGATCAATGTCAGCGATGAAATGGCCAAAGTCATAGCCCAGGAGATAGGCGCACGAACTCTTGTGCTGAGTCCGGCCGCAAACATCACCCTGGAACAACGGGATTCCGGGATGACATTTTTTGATATAATGAACATGAATCTTGAAAATTTGCGGGAAGGTCTTGACTGTGAATGAGTCCAATCCGTTGATAGCGATCAAAAATATTTCCTTCAGCTACGGACACACAAAAGTTCTGGACAATGTGAGTTTCCCCATAAATCGGGGGGATTTTTTGTCTATTATCGGACCAAACGGTTCAGGCAAGACCACTCTTGTTAAAATCATTTTAGGTCTTTTGGCTCCATCCAAGGGTGAGATCCAGATCATGGGAAGGCCAGGGTCCGAGTTCAGCGATTGGCAAAAGGTGGGGTATGTTCCTCAAAAAGCCACGCATGTGGATCCTTTTTTCCCCGTCTCTGTCCGGGAAGTTGTGAGGATGGGACTCGTGGCCCAGGCCGACATCCCACGTTTCAAGAGGAAGGATGAATTGAAAATTATCCGGGATGCTCTTGTCCGGGTGGGAATGGAGAAGTTCATGAATTGGCGTATCGGAAAGTTGTCCGGAGGTCAGCAGCAGCGCGTCTTCATTGCCAGGGCTATCGTCAATCACCCCTGCCTTCTCTTCCTTGACGAGCCAACAACAGGCGTTGACTCGGAAACACAGAGCCATTTTTATGACATGCTGGACACGCTTAATAAAAAAGAATCGATCACGATTGTCTTGGTCACGCATGACATAGGCATTGTCAACAGGCATGTGAGCCGCGTAGCCTGTTTGAATCAGAATTTGGTTTATCATGGAACTCATAAGGAGTTCTGCCAATCTGACGTGTTTAAAAAAATGCTTGCAGAAGGTCATCACATTGTCTCTCACAGCCACTGAAGTCGCGCGGTGCGACCGATCTTCTGCCAAAAACCTCGTGTGATATGTGAGATGGAAGCTTTTCTTAGTTATGGATTCCTTCAGAGAGCTCTCTGTGCAGGCGTATTTGTCGGCCTTGCCTGTGCCATGCTGGGCGTTTTTCTCATCTTAAGACGTGACGCCATGATTGGCCATGGTCTCGCGCATGTGGCCTTTGCCGGTATAGCCATCGGCATCCTTTTGCATATCATTCCCATGGTCATCGCCCTGGTTGTCGCGGTTTTGAGTGCCTTGGGCATAATCGCCCTCAAGGACAAGGCTGGGTTATACGGAGATACAGCCATCGCGATTTTTAGCAGTGTGGGGTTTGCTCTGGGTGTATTGGCCGTGACCGTGTCTCAAGGCTTCAATGTCGATCTTTTCAGCTACCTTTTTGGCGATATTCTAACCATTGATGTGACAGAAGTCGTGCTCTCCATCTGCTTGGCTGTCGTCGTCGTTTTGACAGTCATCGTGAATTATCAAAAATTCATGTATATGACATTTGACCGGGAGTCTGCCAAGGTATCCGGCGTCCACGTCAAGCGGCTGGATGTGCTTCTGACCGTACTGACAGCGATCACCGTTGTTCTGGGTATGAAACTCGTGGGGATTCTTCTGGTATCAGCCCTGGTCGTTATCCCCGCCGCAGCCGGCTTGCAATTGGCTTCGAACTTCAAGCAGGCTATCGGCTTTTCCAGTCTTATCGCGCTATTCTCGATAGTTTTCGGGTTGGGAGTCTCTTTCTATCTCGATTTCCCCGCTTCAGGCTCAATCGTCATTATCTCATTCCTGTGTTTTTGTCTCTTTTTTTTCATCAAACGCACGTTCAGGTGATACCTTCAACAAACGATCAAAGGTATCAGCGAATACGCGATATGCCTCTTCTCCGTAGAGGCAGAGAATGATATGCAGGGGATGTTCATTTTTTTTGAGATATTCCATAGTCACATCGAGCATTATCTCGCTGCATCGCTGGATGGGGAACCGGTATATGCCCGTGCTGATCGCAGGAAAGGCGATTGAGAGGATCTTCTTTGCGGATGCGATTTTAAGGCTATTCAAGATGGCCTGTTTCAGCTTTGTTTCCTCATTTCCTTCGCCAAATATAGGTCCGACAGCATGAATGACAAACCTCGCTTTGAGTTCACCCGCTCCCGTCAAAGCCGCCTCACCCACATCAATGGGACCGATGGCATCGCATTCTTCTTGAATGGCTGGTCCGCCAAAACGACGGATAGCACCGGCTACTCCACCGCCTAAAATGAGGGATTTGTTCGCTGCGTTGACGATGGCGTCAACATCGAGCATGACAATGTTGTCGTCGATCAAGCGCAATGTCCTGCCTTTCACTGTCCATTTTTTCATGTTTTCCCCCCGAATGAATTCCGTTGATTCCCGAACACTGTGTGTGACGTCATCGTTGAGCAACCTGACCGAGAATCCAGTCTGAGATGAGGTCCCTGGAAGATTCCATCCGGCCGCATTCCAAAAAATCTGACAGGAGCAACGGTACGCCCACCTTTCTTCGTGTTCGGCCGAACAGCATCAATGTCATTTAGCTCAGTTCTTCAAGAACCAGGCCCCTTATCTCATCTCCGAGCACAAGGGCTTTCTTCTTGAGCCTTTCCGCCTTCTCATTGACTTCTTTTTTGAATGATTCATCCTGTATGCTCGGAAGATTAATTCTGACATTGTAATACGCCCCTTCCGCACCTGCCTGCGCGCAAAGACCGGCCACTCCGGCATCACTGATGGAGTTTTTATTCCCGTGACAGACAACATCCTTGGCCAAATCGAGGGCGGCTACACATTTTTCCAAAACATCTAGAGGTACCCGTGTGGCTTCTTTGGAGGCTTCCTCAATCGCCGAATCCCTTGCTTTCTTCTGGTCATCCGTTTTCTTTTTCATCCGCATGGCATCCATGACATGGTTGAAGGCCACTGTATCCAGGTCGACGGCATGCAACAGAGCATCTTTTAAAGCTTGCGCCTTTTGCGCGATGTCTTTGATTTTATCCTGGACGCTGTCATACTCGGCTTTTCCCACCGTGAGATTGGCAACCATGGAAGACAGCGAGGCGGATAGGGCGCCACAGAGGGCGGCTGTGCTCCCACCACCAGGTGCGGGCGAATCCATAGAGAGTTCATTGGCGAATTGGCGCAGGTTGTAGTCCAGAAGCGAATCCTCCACTTCTTTAAACTGGTATTCGATAATCTTTTTCTGGGGATCGAACGGGGCGACGTCATTCAGGCCCAGCGATATGGCTGCGATGCGGATGAGTTCTTCCTCGGGAACCCCCGGGCTTTTCCCCTGTTTCTGCAAATAATACCTGCCCGCCATCAGCAAAGCTTCCTTCGGTATCAATCCGACGAGTTCACTGCCCGTGACGCGGACACCCATATCCTGGGCATCCTTGACGGCTTCATCGAACACAAGATGGGGGGGGGATATTTTGTAATTGGTGAAATTGATCGAGATCTGAGCAATACCATAATCCTCGACAAACCAACCGACGCCTTTGACCTCTTTGAATTTGCCCGGTATTTTGATGGATTTGCCAGTTGCGTCGCGCATAATTTGCCCCGTTGAATCTCGCTTGGCCCGGCCCCTTTCCCTCAAACCGAAGGCAATGTCGCGAGCGATGATACGGTCTGTCGTGTTGAGGTTGATGTTATAGGCTATCAAAAACTCCCTGGCGCCGATGACAGTGGCTCCAGCTTTTGGATTAAAAACGGCATCCCCATAGTCCGGTGCCCATTCAGGATCCTTCAATTTTTCTTCAAGCCCCTCATATTCCCCCTTGCGAACTGTTGCCAAATTTCTTCTCTCTGGTTTTTGTGCGGCCTCTTCGTACAAATAGACGGGGATTTTGAGTTCCCCGCTCACTTTCTTGCCCAGTGCATGGGCCATCTGGACGCAGTCTTCCATCGTCACTCCTGTCACGGGTACGAAGGGGCACACATCGGTGGCGCCCATCCGGCTGTGAGCTCCTGCGTGCTGGCGCATGTCGATCACCTCGGCTGCCTTTTTGATAGCCCTGAATGCGGCTTCCAGGGTTGCCTCGGGCGTTCCGATAAAAGTGACAACTGTCCGATTGGTGGATTCTCCGGGATCCACATCCAAAAGCTCTACTTTTGGTGTCGATTCGATTTCCCTAGTTATGAGTTTGATCTTCTCGAGATCTCTGCCTTCGCTGAAATTGGGAACGCATTCCACGAGTTTCATTCCAGGGCTCCTTTATTGATGGTGTACTGAAGCTTTCCACTTCTGTCATAAACATTCAATTCATAATCGTTCAATCGCTCGCTCAGAATTTGAATGGCACCTATGATAACAATGACAGGGGTGTTGAAGAAAGCATTTTTTGCAACATCAAACACATTTTCCGCATTGATAAGCATCAAGTTTTTGTAGTATTGCCTCCACTGAGTATCGCCCAAATCATAAGCTCTGAGCGCGGACAGCTTATCCAGAAAATTAACTGAGTCTTCAATCTCCAACGGAAAATGACCGATGAGGAAAGATTTGGCTTGTTCGAGTTCGTGACTGGGGACTATTGATGTCGAAATTTTTTGCATTTCACGCAGGCTTTCCCTGATGGATTCAGAAATGACCTCCGGACGCACACGCTCTGAGATAGTGAAAAGAGCCGACGTTTTAAAGAATTCCAGGGAACTGAACGCCCAGTAAGCGTAGCCTTTGGATTCTCTCAAATTCATGAACAGCCGGCTGTGGGCAGAGCCGCCGATAACCTGATTGAGGACAGTGAGTGGGAAATAATCATTGGGATTGCGCAAAACAATTGTATTCCCTATGTATACCCTTGCGTCTTTTGCATCGGGTAGATCGACAAGACAAATTTTGAGCTCCTGATTTGGCTTGGGGGGGGGGAGTGCGTTGCGATTAACGTCTTGGCTGGTCCATGTGTTGAAGTACCGGCTGACTTTCCTGGCTGCAATTTGCAGGCTGAGGTCTCCGATGAGTACGATTTCAGCGTTATTGGGGTGGTAGTGTTTTTTAAAAAAATCCACCAGGCCACGCCGGTCGAGATTTCGTCGTACGGTTTCATCAAAAGCAATCTTGCTATAGGGGTGATCTTTGAACAGAATTTTCCGCAAAACTCTTTTACCGATAACATCGGGTGAATCGTTTTTGTTGACAAGGTCGAAATACATGGTCCGAATAACGTTATCCATCTCCACGCGTTGAAATGCAGGTTGCAGGATCATCCTGCTCAGAATATTCAAAGCCTCTTCCAAATAGTCCTCTAAAAAAGAAAAAGAAAAAACAGAATAATCAGGGTAGGTTGTTGCTGTGAAATTTCCTCCCATGGCCTCGATGGATTCTATGACTTTGGAGAATGAAAGCCCCACTGCACCTCTGTTGAGCATGTTTGCTGTGAAGGTTGCTATCCCGGGTGCGTTCTCCGGAGAGGCGCTTTCTCCCGTGCCAATGATGAGAAGAAGCTGCATCACTGGCTGTCTCTGCCTTCGCAACACAGAGAGGCGTAGATCATTGGATAGTGTGGCGGTTTCAATTTGAGGGAGCCTGAGCTCCAATAGAGGATCGGGGTAGGGAGGCTCTTTTCTAAACCGTTCTTGATCACTGTAAGCATGGCCTGCCCCGTTTTGCACAAACGACAGGAAAAGAAGGCATGCAACACAAATAGACCTCAAAAGGGAAAGGCGGCTAATAACACCGTGGATTTCTGTGTGCCTAATCATTTTATTTTGATGTTCAGCAAAATTCTCCCTTTATAGAAGTATCTGTTCGCTATGCCGATCACGGCTGACGGCGTGACAGCGATGTATCGCTGCATCTCTGTGGCTATGCCATCCAGACTGCCTTTGGCAAGATACGTTTCGACGAGAAAAATGGCCCGATCCGCCAGCTTCGCGTACCGGTTGATATAATCTCTTTTGAACATGCTCTTTGCTCTCTCCAACTCATCTTCATCAATGAGGTCTGACCTCAGGTCATTGAGCTCGGAGAACACCGTTTTCTGGCTTCTTTCCATCATGGTTTCCGTGTTGCTTCTTACGAAGAGTTTAAACGTAGCCAGGTTTTTTCTCGTCTCGATACCGCCGTTCAGTTGACGGGCCGTGAAATCTTTGAGCATCAGCTTTTCGTACAATCTTGAGCTTCTTCCCCTCAGTAGGATATACTCAATGATGGTCAGCGTATAAAAGTCAGTGGATTCTGGTGAAGAAATCCGGTATCCCAGATGAAACGCGGGTGATTGGGCTGTATAGTTTTCAAGTGTTTTCACCGTATCGTCACTATCTTTGTGATCTGTCAATGGCAGCTCTGGGATACTTGGCCCTCGAGGAATCGTTGAAAAATATTTTTTCACAAGGTTCCGGGCTTTGCTTTTTTGAAAATTCCCTGTGACACACAGGACCGCATTATTCGGTGCATAGTAAAGGGAATAAAAATTTTTGACGTCCTTGGATGTCAATTCCCGTAAGTCTTCTTCAGCTCCGATAATGGGGTGGCTGTAGGCCTCATTCGGATAGAGAAGCCTGTCAAAATGCAAGGTGCTGTCAAAATAGGCATCTGAGATTTTTCGGCGCTGAATTTCTCTGATGAGGCTGTTTTGCGTCCGGGCAACCTTTTGGGCATTGATATCCAGGGACATCATCCTGTCTGACTCCAGCCACAGGACCAGGGCAAGCTGGTTGGAAGGCACCGTTTGGTAGTAAATTGTTTTGTCCTCTTCTGTGACAGCATTCAGGTTCCCACCAATCTTCTGGATGAAGTTGATGTGTTGCATATGACCTATATTTTTTGATCCTTGAAACATCAGGTTTTCCAGCATATAGGCTATCCCGGTCTTGTTTGGTTGCTCATTGATGGAGCCTACGTTGTAGGCCACCGCGACAGACACTAGAGGCAGTGAATAATCCTCCGCAAGTATCACCCGCAATCCGTTTTCCAGTTCATAGGTCATGATATCGAATGGAAACGGTTTTTCTTCTTGTGCTGGAGCTTCAAGGCATAACAGCGCGCCTAGCAAAACGCAGCCCAAAACATGGAAACCCTTCCGGGGCAATTTCGGTGAGGATTTAATGAGGACAGAGGTTATAATCATAAAGAAATTAATGCGTTCGCTTGATGATGACCAGTGTCATATCATCCATCTGCTCAGTGCCAGTGGTGAATAATTGGAGTTCTTCATATATTTTCTCGAGCAAATTTGGAGAGTGTAACTTGCGATTTTTCTTGATGATGTCAATGAGCCCTTCCTCAGACATCTCTTCATTTGCAGCATTGCGGCATTCTGTGAGTCCATCTGTGAACAGGAGGGCCATATCCCCTTTTTCTAGGGTGAGATTCTGGATCGCAAAATCAACAGAGGGGAACATACCAAGGCAGAACCCGCTGCTTTCCAACCGCTTGACTTTGCCCTTCTTGTCCAGGACTACAGGCGGAGTATGTCCGGCATTGATGTAGGTGAATTCACCCGTGTTCGTGTCCAGTTCACCGAAAAAGAATGTGATGAAGGCATTGGGAGCGGTGTCTCTGTGGACAAAATCGTTCAACTTGGATGTCATCTCATCGATCTTGTAGTGGGGGACCATCTCTGCATGGAGTCTTGCCCGCATTGAGGCCATGAGCAGCGAAGCACTGACACCCTTACCCGAAACATCGGCAATCGTGATTCCCAACCGGTCAGATTCAATGTTGATAAAATCATAAAAATCCCCGCCGACTTGATAACAGGGGACGTTGGCTCCTGTAATTTCAAATTTTGCACAGTCGGGATCGTGTTTTGGTAAGAAATCCCTTTGGATCTGGGCAGCGAGTTCGAGCTCTTTTTCGATTTTCTCCATTTCAATCGACTGTTCGTACAGAATGGAATG
>Ga0180434_10006189_pt1 | contig 13847 bp, 14 predicted proteins | sample SS_ome_7_FD_132453 | JGI IMG/M metagenome (GOLD analysis project Ga0180434, IMG submission 132453) | Hypersaline lake sediment archaeal communities from the Salton Sea, California, USA - SS_1_D_2 metaG | ecosystem: Environmental > Aquatic > Non-marine Saline and Alkaline > Hypersaline >... | reverse complement strand
TCAAAAAAACCAGAAATTGCCTATCAATATAGAGATCGATGTGAATCCTCCGGCGGGATGGATTGGGGAAAAAACTATTGTGGATGTCCATTTGCCCGTGCTGGTCCAGCACTATGATAAATCATCCCTTTTGGCAGCCAAACTGGCAGCCCTTCTCATCAAGCCTTATACAAAAGGCCGCGGTGTTTATGACATTTTCTGGTTTCAAACCCAATGGAAAGAGATTTTGCCCAATTTTAAATTATTGAACAATGCCATGGCTCAAAAACAAGAAGATTTCAAACGGTTAAACAGGAACAATTGGCTCGAGACGATTCAACATAAGATAAAAACTCTGAAATAGAGAGAGATAGAAAACGATGTCAGTCCCTATTTGGAATTCGAGGACCAAAAGCTGGCCTTCACTCAGGAAAACTTGTTTCGGTTGTTATCTCGTCAAAATGAAAGTCATAAATAGAACTATCCTCTATTATTTTATATTTTTCACATACTTATCAAACCATTCCACCCACCGGGCCCAGAGGTCCATGTAGATCTCGATGCATCGGGGTCCGTGGGATTCATAAGGGTAAATGTAGAGCACAGCGTTTTTGCCCAATCCGGTGAGAGCCTGGATCATTCGTTCGGACTGGATGAGGAACGTCCCTGAATTGTTATCCGCAGCCCCGTGGTACATGAGCATGGGGGTGTTGATGTGATCAGCCTCAAAAAAGGGCGACATCTCAATATAGATATCCTGGGCATCCCAGATGAACCGGTTTTCTCTCTGGAAGGTCATGGGGGTTAAGGTGCGGTTGTAAGATCCGTCACCGGCAATGCCGGCTTTAAAGAAAGGACTGTGAGCCAAAATGTTTCCGTTGGTTTTTCCCGGCTTTGATTTTTGCTTTTGAGATTCTTTTTTTGGGGGTTCTTCAAACCGGTCATCCAAAAAAATATCAGCTACCTGAAAAGCCATGTTTTTGGGATTAAATTCTGCCAGATTGCTCAGAATAATAACCGAAAAACTGAATTCAGGGAACCGCAGGTAATGAGCCCGGTATCCGCCCAGCGGACCACCGTGACCCAAAGTCTGTGCCCCTGCTCGAGGTCTGCCATTCCATAACCCTGCTTATAGATGATTTTTCCCTCTTTCACCACAGCCAGAGCACATCCAGGGGATTGAGAGTTATCCCATGGAGCAAACAATTCATCCACTTTTTCAAACACACCCGAATTATGGGGACCATCAATACAAATACCTGGTCCCGCATTTAGCCAAAAAAAGACAAGGACAAAAACCACATAAGCACAGGACTTTTTCATGGAATCCTCCCATAAAGGGGGTTTGCCCTATTCTATGGAATGGGTTTTTTGAGTCTAATCCTAATAGAGCTTGAGGTCAAGAGTATTATAATCTCTGATGAAAGTAGCACGATATTGAGATATTTGACACCTCCCCCTGGCTGTGTTATAAAGTCTTCAGTAATATTTGTCACTCCAGAAAAAAAGGAGAATCCCAATGAGTCCAAGGAGAGTCCATGCACATTGCTGACGGCATTTTGTCTACAGAAATCTCCATTGCTGCGGACGCAGTCTCAGTAGGCGCGCTTTATGTTTTTGGGAAGCGAGCCCGCACAGAAGAGATCCCCAAGATGGGAATCATGGCTGCGGCTCTTTTTGTGGCCTCCCTCATTCATTTTCCTGTGGCTGGCACTTCAGTCCACCTGGGCTTGTTCGGATTAGCCGGAATTCTCCTGGGCTTCCGGGCTATCCCTGTGGTGTTTACAGCCCTGCTGTTCCAGTCGCTTTTGTTCCAGCACGGAGGTCTTCTGGTGCTGGGTGTGAATGTGATCAATATGAGTGCTGGCGCTGTCGCCGGTTATCTCCTGTGGCGCATTCGTCTGATGCCCGAAGCCCTGCGGACTTTTTTGGCAGGATTCGTGGGAATCATGGTGCCGGCTCTTTTGATGGCTCTGGAATTTGAGCTTTCAGGTTACGGCAGAGGCATTTACTATCTGATGAGTCTTTATGTGATCGCAGCAGGGATCGAAGGAATCCTTACTTTTATCATTGTGGGATTTTTCAGAAAAGTGGATCCCCAGATATTACCCCAATATTAAAGGAGAACAAAATGAAAAACACATCCATCTGGATTTTAACTCTAATTTTTATGTTTATGGGTACGGTGGGAATGCTTCAAGCACATAAACTGGAAGTCAATCTCATCCCGCATCCCCCTGTAGTGGTAATGGAAGCAGGTTACAGCGGTCATTCTCACGGCATATCCGGAGGAGATGTCTTTATCTACGCTCCAGGAGGAGCGGAAAAAGCCTTTCAAACCGGAAAAACAGATGCTGAGGGAAAGTTTGCGTTTATCCCTGACCAGCCTGGAGAATGGCGGGTAGTAGTGGATGACGGAACCGGTCATAAAAGCGAAAAAGTTATTTCTTTGGGAGAAGATTTTTTCATCCCTGAAAAGACCGTGATTGAATCTGGACCAGGAGCTCAAGAACAAGAAGTTACCCCGGAGTCCACACCAGCGCCCTCCTCAGAAAAGGTTCCGATTCTGTGGAAATTGTTGGTGGGAGTGAGCCTGGTTTTTGGAATCGCCGGAATCCTTTACGGGATCAAAGCCCGCCAGAAGTCCCCATAAACAGGAGGCTTGACCATTGAAACATGATTATCTGGATAAATACAGCCGTCTGGACTCGTTTATCCACCAACGGGACCCCCGGGTCAAGCTGATCTGTTTTTTTCTGGCTGTGGTGGCAGTGGTTTCTGAACCAAAGGGAGACATCACGGGTTTTCCCTTTTATTATCTCCTGATGTTCCTGCTTTTAGCTGCCAGCCGCATCCCCGTGGTTTTTGTGCTGAAGCGTTGTTTGATAGCCTCGCCTTTTATTGTGATGGCTGCCGGCGTTCTCCCTCTGTCCTATATGTTGAGCCCCACCCCTTCATCCATTCCCACACAGGTCATGGTGTTTCATCCCCTCTCTATTCTGCTCAAAGCCTATGCCGCGGTCATCCTGCTGACTCTGCTGGCATCCACTGAAAAATTTCACTGCTTGCTGAACGGACTCCAAAAGCTCAAGTTTCCTCCGATTTTAGGCATCATGTCTGCCTTGATGTACCGGTATATTTTTATACTCAACGACGAGATGCTGCGGACCGCCCGAGCCCGGAAAAGCCGAACTCCGGAAAAGAGCCGGGTCAGCCGCTTCCGTATCTACGGCAATCAGGCTGCACTGATTTTTCTCAGAGCCAAGAAAAGAGCTCAGAATGTTTATAATGCCATGCTTTCCCGAGGGTTCAAGGGAGATTTTCCCGAGTATAACGGCATCCATTTAGGCTGGGGAGACGCACTGTTTTCAGCCGTCTTTCTGATGGTGTATGCAGGAGTGAGGTTTGGATTATGAAAAACCAGCGCGGCACCATTGAATTAAAAAACCTCTGGTTCTCCTATGAAAGGGATCATCCGGTTCTTCACGGCGTATCCCTGAATATCAAAAACCGAGAGCGGTTCGGCATCATCGGTCCTTCAGGGGCTGGAAAATCCACCCTGCTTCTACATCTCAACGGAATCCTTCAGGGGAAGGGGATGGTGAAAATAGGGAACAGGGAAGTCAATAAAAACACCGTGACTGAGATCCGTGCTAGAGTGGGGATGGTATTTCAAAATCCGGACGACCAGTTATTCAATCCTACGGTGGAAGAAGATATTGCTTTTGGTCCGCTCAACATGGGACTCAAGCCGGAAGAGGTCAAACTCCGGGTTAAGGAAGCTTTGAGAGAAATGCGGCTTCAAGGTTATGAGAAAAAGGCTTCCCACCACTTATCTTTTGGGGAGCGGAAAAGAGTGGCTCTGGCTACGGTATTGGCTATGAAACCGGAGATTGTGGCTTTTGACGAGCCTTTTTCCAATCTGGATCCCTCCATGGTGGAGCAGCTCCTTCACATCATTGAAAATCTTCCTGCCACAGTGGTCATCGTATCCCAGGAGATCATTCCAGTTGTGGCCTGCTGCGATCGGGTGGCGGTGTTAAAGGAAGGAAAAATCGTCACTACTGGTCCTTCTTATGATGTGGTCAAGGACAGAAAATTGCTCCGCTCCTGCAGTCTTGATTTTTCCATCTATGAATCCGTATGTAAAAAAATCTTTTCCTAAAAACAGTAACATAATATTGTGTTGCTGTTTTCAGGGAGGAATGCTTTTGTCATGCGGTGTATGTCTAGACGTATTTCTGTTAATCTTTCTTCTCAGACAGGATCGCAAATTGTAGGTGATAATTTGCAGGATTTTCCAAAAGATGATAAATTAACAGCAGTGAATAAAAAAGGAAGTTATTTCATCTTATAAACAAACAACCTGGATAATTCACGAATTAAGACAGCCGGAGATACAAGGGTCATTATATGAAGCAGTGATCCTTCATTGTCAGCGGCTGTTACTCCATGGTAAAGCACACAAAGGAGGCTTTTTTTATGAAATCTAACAAAATAAACCTTATTCCATGCTTGTTGATATCAGTACTCATGTTTTCTGTATCAGCTTCAGCCTTTAAAGCAGATCAGCAGCAATCAGAACAGCAGGAAAAAGAAGTAGTGGCGACCATTGATGGCAATGCAATATATATGGAAGAATTGAATCGGATGGCGAACCTGCAGCAGATCATGCTGCAAATTCAACAGCAAAATCCTCAATTTGTGAGTTTTCTTTATAATTCACCGGAAGGACAGGATTTTTTAGCCGCTTTTAAAATCAATCAATTAGATAATTTGATTGTCAGAAAACTTCTGCAGAGAGAGGTAGAAAGAAAAAAAATCAATCTGGCCAAGCAAGATAAAGAAGAATATTTCAATGAACAGGTCCAAATGATCAAGCAGCAGCAGAATATGAGTGATGAGGACCTGTTAAAGGCTCTCGGTCAGCAGGGAATCGAATCCATGGATCAATTTAAGGAAGCTTTTCTTAAGCAGCAGAAAGAAAATTTGAAAGTTCGCAAATTGATTGAGACAGTAGTTTTGGATAAAGTGGATATTTCAGATCAAGAAGCCAAAGAATTTTATAATCAAGGTCAGTACCAAATGAGTTTTGAAGAAATCAAAGATCAGGTCAAACAGCAGCTGGCACAGCAAAAGTATATTGAACAGTTAAGAGATGAGGCTGATATAGAAATTATGCTGGATAAGAAATAGTCCCTTATTCTTTTATATGTTGAGTGGGGGATTCCTAAATCTAAGCCATATTATCCTGATGAGAGAGTCTGGCAGGTGGGGCAAAAGTAGATGCTGCCGCCCATATAGCTGGCTTTAACAATGGAAGTCCGGCACACCTGGCAGGGTTGATTTTTGGTGTTATTGCTCATCTTTGTCTGATACATACCGTATTTTCCGAACAAATCCTTTTCCGTATCCCTTCCTCCCTGGGCTGTCATATCCTTAAGCGTGGAGATAAGAATATGATAGAGAAATTTCCTCTGCTCTTCAGTTGTATCTTTGACCTTTTGTTTGGGATGAAGCCGGCTGTTAAAAAGAATATCCTGCAGCACCCCATTTCCGATCCCGGGGATCCTCTGTTCGGTAGCGAGAAATGCCTTGAGACTCAATTTCTGGACACCCTCATCTTCAATCAAAGACTTAAAATAAGCTGGGCTGAAATCCTTGGAAAATACCGAAGGTTTTTCTTGAGCCTTCAAATAATACTTGTTGTCATATTCCCCGAACTTGGCCCCCACCACCGCTCCATACATTTTAACCGCTGCGCCCACATAGGATCCGTCATCCAATATTAAAAGCATTTGGTGTTTTTTAGGCAGGTCTTTTTGATCCTGGGTGTAAAAAAGGCGGGTCCCTTCACTCACCGCTAAAACCACATCCTCGAACCGCATCTCCACCCAGGAACCAAATCCATACGCCTGTTCAAAAGCCTTGCCTCTGAATAAGTCCCCGTATTTGCGGGGATCTCCATAGATGAAAGCCAGCTTATGGGGCGACTCCCAGGCTGTAACTTCCGCAATTCTCTTCCCCTCAAGAACCTGGTTGAGCTGCTTTGCTAAAACCAATGATTCCGGTATTTCAATCATGTTTTTCCTCCACCTTCTCTCTCCTATACTGCACAAAAAATCCTACAGCCCCCACTGCAAACGCCACAACAGTCACCATATAGAGAACAATGCCAAACCAGTCATCAGGCAGCCGATTCAGATACCGGATTAGTCCTATGATTTGAAAAATACAGGCCGCCGCAGAAAAAAAAGCTCCAATCAAAAATTCTGTTTCTTTTTTAACAGCCACCTTTGACTCCTTAAAAAATTAGGTAAATAGATAAACCGGACCCCATTACGCAAAAACAGTAACACAATATTGTGTTACTGTTTTTTAAGCTCTGCCAGCCTCTTTCCGGCATCCTCAACCTCTTTAAAACCCGGATCCGCATCCTCCCACAGCTCCAGAAATTTTTCATAGTATTCCACAGCTCTCTTCTTCTGCCCCTGTTCCTCATAAATTCTTCCCAGCCAGTAAAGGCTTCGCGCATAGATGTCTCCTGTATAGAGCTTGCCCATGTTGAAGGTCAGTATCTTTTCATATTCCTCCCGGGCTCTTTTCAGATCCCCGGACTCATAATAAGCTGAAGCCAGATATTGGGTAAAATTAGCTTGGTCATAGGTAAACGGTGTCATTCCACTCTCGTAAGGGAGCAGAGAAATAGCTTCCTTGAAATAATCAATGGCTTTGTCATCATTTTTTCTTTTTAATTTAATAAGTCCCCTAAGATGATGAGCGTAGCGGATATCTTTTTTGTTGGTGCCTTTTTCCACCAGTTCCTTGATATCATCTGCAGCTTTCTGTGCCTCCTCCACCGAATCCATCATCAAAAACGCCCTTCCTTTATAATAAAGAATGCGTCTCTGCCATTTCAAAGAATCATCTGAATCCGGAGCGACCTCAAACCCAGCCTCACACTCCTTTAAAGCTAAATCAGGCAGCCCGGATTTGATATAGCTGTAGGCTCTCCAAACATAAAAGCAGACTCTCCACCAGTTATCGCCGAGCTTCTCTGCCAGGTCCAGTCCTTGTCCATAGTGCTGTATTCCGCTCCTGAACTTTCCCCTCAGAATGTATGAATTGCCCAGCACGATTCGGGTGTACATATGATATCCCAATTCCTTGCTCTCCAGAACCTGGAGATACTGCTCCTCTGCTTTATCAAAATCTTCTTTGCCCACATAGGCATTCCCTCTGGTAATGTAAACCATGATATTATCCGGATTCAGGGACTGGGCTTTATTCGCTTCAGCCAGGGCAAGATCGTAATCACCATTGATGAAATGGGTCCAGGACAGCTCCAGCCGGATCATGAGGCTGTCACCGATATCCTGAATATATCCTTCCAGTACTTTCCTGGCTTTCTCATACTCCCCCTTGGCTCTTAAGGGATCTGCGATATTGATATACGGGAAAAAAGATTCATCTTTCGCTTGAATCTGAACTAGATACAGCTCTATGGCTTGGTCCCACTGTTCTGTGGAAATATAGAGAACCCCAAGGTTGGTTCTGGCGATGGTATCTTCGGGGTAAAGCCCAAGATGCTTTTTATAAGCTTCAATGGCCTTATCATAAGTGGCCTCAGAACTATTATAGAATTCAGCTTGGATGAGATAACGCTCTCTGTCAGACAACCGGTCTCTGAGCTCAAAAGCCTTCCGGATACATCTTTTTTTCTCAGAAAACAGGGCCAGGTTGTGGTAAGCCATAGCCATGCTCCGGTAAGCCATGGCAAATTCAGGATCCAGCTCCAGGGCTTTTTCCATGTATTGAATATTTTTCCTGTATTCCCCCTTATAATTGAATTCTCTTCCCTGAACATAGTATTTAAAGGCTTGAGGAGAGCTGGTGGTGATCTTTTTGACTTCTTCATCTATATCCCCGAATATCTTTTCCTCAGAGAGCTCCAGGTCTGCTTTGATCTTTTTGGTGATCTCATCCACCATGGCAAATACAGCCTGTTCGCCTTTTCCCTCCACCCGGTCCGAACCGATGATGCTGCTGGTGCTCATGTCCTGAAGGGTGTACTCAATCCGGAACACATCTCCGGCTTTGGATAGGTTTCCCTGCAAAATATGATTCACTTCTCCCTCAGCCGCTACTTTCATCAAGTCCTCTGAAGCATACCTTTGAGCCTCAAGAAGATTGAATTTTTTCAAAAGGCTGTAAAGCTGATCGCCGCTCATCACATGTATGTACTTTGACTGAGACAAATCCGTGATAATGGAATCCGAAAGAGCGCTTCTCCAGATATTATAGTCCTCATCACCGGTGTTGTTTTTAAAGTACATCACTGCTACAGAAGGTTTCCCTGAAGAGGCAGGAGGAACCCCTCCTTTTTTGGGAAGAACCAGCCAAAGTACCACAGCTGCTATGATGAGAGCTGCTAAAACAAGGGCTGGGATCAAAAGCTTTTTGATGCTGAACTGGACCGTGATCTCACGCGATGTGAGCGGCTTTCTTTTGGGGACGGTTCTTTCTGTGGTGGGAAGCCCCTGTTCTATTCTCTCCAATTCAGAACGAACTTCTCCGGCGCTCTGATATCTCTTTTCTCTTTCTTTTTCCAGACACTTGAGAATCAACTGGCTGAGGTCTTCTGAAATCTGCCTGTTTAATTCTCTGGGATCTTTGGGGATTTCACTTTTATGCTTAACCCCTACCGCAAAAGGGGTGTCTCCCTCAAAAGGCACCTGTCCGGTCACCATTTCATAGAGGATGATGGCCAGGGAATAGATATCAGACCGCTGGTTCACCTCCTTGGCTTCCACCTGCTCCGGGCTCATGTACTCCGGAGTCCCGATCATGACTCCGGCTTCGGTTATTCCCTTGGCTCCCAGAGAGCGGGCAATCCCGAAATCCATGATCTTGGCATTTCCACCCTGATCGATCATGATGTTATTTGACTTCAAATCTCGATGTACCACTCCCAATTTGTGCGCTTCCGCCAAACCGCTGCAGATCTGCTTGGCAATAGAAATGGCTTTGCCCACGGTGAGCTGGCCGGACTGCCGGATAAAGCTTTTGAGGTCTTGACCCGGGATATACTCCATGGTGATGTAGTAGCTGCCTTTGTCTCTGCCCAGGTCATACATGCGGCATACATTCTTGTGGACGATCTTGCGGGCAGTGGTCAGTTCGTTGCGGAAGCGCTCCACGGATTTTTTGTTGGCAGAGACCTCAGGTTTGATAAGCTTGAGCGCTATCTTCTCGTTGGTCTCTTTGTCCAGGACTTTATAGACCCGTCCCATGCCGCCTTTTCCCAGCTCTTCAATGATCTGATAGCGTCCGGCAAAAGCGGTTCCTGTAGTCAGCTCCTCGGCGGCGGTTTCCATGGTCTTGGTGTGAGCAGGTTCTGGAGTTTGGGGAAGGAGAGTTCCGCAGACCTTACAGAATCGAGAATCATCTGGATTTTCGGTCTGGCATTTCGGGCATATGTTCGCCAAATTTATCCCCATAAATTGATTGACAAAAAAATAACAGGGAATAAAAAAAAAGTCAAACTAAAAAACAGGGACACATTACCTATTTACTCTATTTTTTTGAAAGCACACATATCCCTGTTTATTTCTGCAATAGTTGACATTCCGTATAGATACCCAATAGACAGAAACACACACATACCAAAAAGAGGACAAAAAACTCCCCATGTGATAAATGATGTGATAAATAATAAAAATCATCCTCCCATGGAGGGGCTCCTTTGGAGATTGACTATCTAAAAATCATCTGTTAAGATGCACTAAAAAAAACAGGATAATATGTCAATACCTAATGATCATTCAGCTGCTCAGGAGCAGGTTTTTGGCTGAAAATCGGGTAGCTGTCACAGGACTCGGGGTGGTTACACCCATCGGCACCGGACTTGCCCAATTCTGGGACGGGCTGATAAACGGCTGTAACGGCATCGGTAAAGTAACCCATTTTGATCCTGCTGATTACACTTCCCAAATGGCTGCCGAGGTCAAAGATTTTGATCCGGGGGGATGGATTGACCCTAAAGCCGCAAGCCGTATGGACAGATTCACTCAGTTTGCCATGGCAGCATCAAGCATGGCTTTTACTGACGCTGGACTGGACAAGACTCCTTTCGACAGGTACCGTGCCGGAGTCATAATCGGCTCAGGTATAGGCGGATCAAAAACAATCGAAGACGGCCAAATCCGATTGAAAAAAAAAGGACCGCGATCCATAAATCCTTTTCTGGTATCTAAGCTTCTTATAAACATGGCTGCGTGCACGGTCTCTATCACCTTCGGCTTAAAAGGCCCGCTGTCCGCTCCCTCTGTAGCATGCTCTACCGGTGCTAACGCCATCGGAGACGCCTGCAGAATCATACAGCGCGGCGATGCGGATATTATGCTGGCTGGTGCCTCGGAGGCATGTATCACTCCCTTGGCATATGGTGGGTTCTGTGCTACCCGCTCCATGTCACGCAATAATGACAATATGCAAAAAGCCAGCCGGCCTTTCGATAAAAACCGGGACGGATTCGTCATGGGAGAGGGATGCGGTATTGCTGTGCTGGAAAGGCTTGACCACGCTCTAAAGCGGGGCGCATCCATTTACGCGGAAGCCGCCGGATACGGGAACTCGTCCGATGCTTATCATATAACGGCGCCTGAACCCCAGGGAAACGGCATGATCCGCGTTATGCAGGCTGCTCTTGAAGACGCCGGCATCCATCCGGAAGAAGTCGACTACATTAATGCCCACGGCACTTCCACTGTCCTGAATGACAAAACCGAAGCTGCTGCTATTCGCAAAGTCTTCGGAGATCATGCTGATTCTCTTAAAGTCAGCTCGATCAAATCAATGATCGGTCACCTTATGTCTGCGGCCGGGGCGGTTGAATTTGTATCCTCCACTCTAAGCATCCATAACAACATCATTCCTCCGACAATAAATTATACGGAACAAGACCCGCTCTGCTCTCTGAATCTGATTATAAATAAAGCTGCAGCCACAGATGTGAACGCGGTGATCAGCAATTCGTTTGGTTTCGGAGGTGGGAACGCGTGTCTTGTTTTGACAGGAGGCTCATAGCAATATGAAAGTCCCCGAGCTTCATATCGGAAATATTAACGTGAAGATTCCCATTATCCAGGGAGGCATGGGAGTTAGAGTGTCTCTGTCTTCACTCGCCGCAGCCGTGGCCAATGAAGGCGGGATCGGCACTATCGCCAGTGTGGGACTCGGTGATGTGGAAAAATCAAAGCAAAATTTCGAGCGCGCCAGCCGGGAAGCCTTGGAGCAGGTCATTCGGCGGACAAAGCAGCTGACCAACGGCCCCATCGCCGTCAATATAATGGCTGCCCTCAGCAATTTTAACGACTTGGTCAAAACCTCGGTCCGGGAAGGCATTAAAATCATTGTCTCTGGTGCCGGCCTTCCTCTGAAACTGCCAAGGGAGGTTGCGGATGACTCGGTGAATCTTTTACCCATAGTGAGTTCCGGTCGGGCAGCCAAACTCATCTTAAGAACCTGGGACAAACGTTTTGAAAAGACAGCTGATGGGATCATTCTGGAAGGCCCGTTGGCTGGAGGTCACCTGGGATTTTCATATGAACAGCTGCAAAATCCAGAGCAGCACTCACTGGAGAAGCTTCTCCCTGAAATATTGGAAGTCATCAAGCCTTTTGAGGACAGCTATGGAAAAAAAATTCCTGTTATCGCGGCCGGCGGCATCTTTTACGGGAAAGATATCGCCCGCATGCTCAAACTCGGGGCTTCAGGAGTCCAGATGGCTACGCGCTTTGTATGCACCGAGGAATGCGACGTGGCCCGGGAATTCAAACAGGCTTATCTGAATGCCAAAGCAGGAGATATTAAAATCATCAAGTCCCCCGTGGGAATGCCGGCCCGAGCGATAGAGAATAAATTTCTCAAGACCCTTGAGCTGCGGGGAAAGCTGCCCATTCGATGTTATTACCGGTGTTTGACAGCCTGCAAGGTGAGCAAAGCCCACTACTGCATCGCTAAGAGGCTGGTTAATTCATGTGAAGGCAGGACAGAGGAAGGAGTTGTTTTTTGCGGAAGCAACGCCCATCTAATAAACAAGATTGTCACGGTTAAGGAGCTCATCGCGGAACTTGTTGCCGAGATGGAAGCCGCTTAGCTGTAGCAACTTGTTGATGAGGATTCAGAAGGAAACCATTTTATAAAGAGCTACAAAATAACATGGAAGAAATAGGAAGATCCTTTTTCTTGATTTTTCCCACCAATCCCATATGATTAACTCATAGGAGGGCACCAATGGATGTGTGGACAGTGATCGGATATTTGCTTCTGGGAGGCATTCTCGGCGCTGTGGGCCAGTGCCTCAGAGTGGTAGTGGGTCTTAAAAAAAGACACGATGAAGCCATTCAAAAGGGCAAATCACTCAAGGAACTTTTTGATAGAAGCAGAATGTGGAGCAGTTTTCTCATTGCTTTTATTGTTGGCGTGGCAGCCGGAGTCCTGGGGATCATCAATTTTATGGGACAGGAGATCACTCCTCAGTTCATACTGACCCTTATCGGCATCGGGTATGTGGGCACGGATTTTATCGAAGGCTTGCTCATCAAAAAAGCCTATTAAGAAGCAGGAATATGTCCTTTTTTAAAAAGAAATATCTCATCCTCTCCACCCTCATCTGCCTGACTGCCGCAGTCCTGAATCACTGCCAAAAAGAAAAAAGCACTTACACCATTGGATCCGTCAATAACCACAAAATCATTCACAACCAGGAACCCCTTTGGAAAGACAATCAAAAAATCACCCTGAAGTTGATCCAGAAAATAGGAGGGATCGAACCCAAAAAAGAAGAATATATCTTTAACAAAAATTTTAATATGGTTCAGGACAGAAGAGGCAGTAAATATGTTTTATCCTGGGACGAATCTGTTATTCGCAAGTTTGATCAAGACTGGAATTTTGTTTTGAACTTTGGCGGGGTGGGTCAGGGTCCGGGAGAAATTGAGTGGCCCATGGGTTTAGATATGGACTCTCAGGATAACATCTATATTTTTGACTCCAGAAGCGGAGTCAGAGCTGTGAAATATTCACCGGATGGAGAATATCTCAAAGACATCAAATTTCCCGGGCGGTGCTTTAAGATGACGGTTCTTAATTCAGGTAATTATGTCGTGGATGCCCTGGATCTCAGCAAAGAAGTCAACCCGACCATTATGGCGGTGGTCTCTCCTGAAGGGAAATTAATAAAAAGATTCTGCGGGGCTAAGGATTATGAAGATTCATTCCTGACTCATAGCGCCAACCAGGTTTGTTTCACCCATGATGATAGGGATAACATCTATATTGCTTTTGAGTATCAAAACAGGATAGAAAAGTATTCCTCTGCCGGAGATTTGATATGGCGGTCAGAACAAACTTTTGATTATCCCATCATCAACAAAATGACGTTGCAGCATGGAAAAATGTTTCCTAAACTCACCTCTGTCCATACTGATATCAAAACAGACTCCAAGGGAAGACTCTGGGTGACCACTTTCAAAAGCATCCCTAAAAAGAGAGGATCCAGATCACAAACTCTTGAGAATCCGGAGAATCTTGAATTTCAGATTTACAATAAAGATGGAATATGGCTCAGCCGAATACCGATCCCTGTTTCTCATTTCAAGAAAAGAATCTACGGGGATCATCTGTATTTGATGGATCCTTATTATGAGGCATGTGTTTATGGATATGAGATTATAGAGGAAAATTAACCTGACCTATTCATAAAAAAATGGCGATGTTCATTTATTTGTTTTGATCTCAAGGATATGCATACTTTTTAAAAAAAAGACAACTGAAATATTTTTGTTTGTTTTTACTTTCATTTT
>Ga0180434_10006188_pt1 | contig 13848 bp, 8 predicted proteins | sample SS_ome_7_FD_132453 | JGI IMG/M metagenome (GOLD analysis project Ga0180434, IMG submission 132453) | Hypersaline lake sediment archaeal communities from the Salton Sea, California, USA - SS_1_D_2 metaG | ecosystem: Environmental > Aquatic > Non-marine Saline and Alkaline > Hypersaline > Sediment... | reverse complement strand
CCTATCTTGAAATCCTTTGTCAGTTCTTGCTCCACCCCCGCCACAAATTCGTTGACATAGGCGGGCTTAAGATTTTCATCGTAATAGCTGTACTCTGGATCCTGGTTGACTGTGAACTGCAATTGGTAGGTATCTGTACCGGGCAGGTCCATCAATTTGTTGGCGTTGTCGTCCTGCCAGTACCACCAGTATGACCCTGCATTGAAGATCTGAGCGGCATTGTACTTGGCCGCCCAGATCGGCTCATAATAGCGCGCAAAATGCAATTTCAAGGCGGTTTTTCCGTTTCCGAAGAGATCGAACACCAGCCCGATTCGCGGAGAAAATGTCGTGAAATCAACCACTTTCTTCCAGGACGCCGTCAGCGAATCAAAGGGGGTGGTCAATCCATCATCTTGCATCTGATCGATAAGCGCGAGGAGCAAATCATTGGTCCCCAGCTCTGGATTCTGAAGTTCTGGCCCGTATTCATACCTGAGCTCTGGCCGGAATTGATTAGGCCGGAACTGATAAGACCAGTCAAACCGCAGCCCGAGATTGAGCGCCACCCGTCCTGTTTTGATGTTGTCCTGAACATAAGCAGAGACGCGACGGACATTGTCCTCGATATTCCACAGCCCTTTGATAGGAGGGCAGTGGCGGATTCTGAGAAGACCTCTTCGTTCTGTCGAGGAATAGTAGTAGGGATCTCCCGCCGCATAATCCATCCAGTATGAATAATAAGGATTTCCTCTGAACCAGTCCCTCTTGTATTTGGCGTCCTCGAACTCTGCACCCGCTTTGAGTTCATGGCTTGATCCGAGAAAGTCATCTGCAAACTTCGTCACAGCCAATGAAGCCGCCAGCTTGTTGCTGACCAACTCATCATCGAATTCAAGGCGGCCCCAGTAGACCTGTTCTTTTTTGTCGAAATATGTGTAATTGCCGTCCGTTCCTTCCTGATGATGAAGAGGGAAAAAGCGGTGGATGTAGGTTCCCCTAATATCCAAGAAGGTATTCTGGTTAAAAACCCAGTTGAGCTGGTGAGTGGTGGTAAATGTCTTGTCGTGGTCCAGGGTGTCAACCACATCCGCGGATCTGTCATCGGTAACTCTGTTTTGGTAGTAGGGCTCGTAGATGTTGGTGTAGTGGAGCATGCCGAAGTAGCGGACATTGGGCATAATCTGAAAGGTCACTTTGGCGAAGCCCAGCCATTCCCCGTGCCGAAGGTCGAAGTGAAGGCTTTGGATACCGAGGTTTTCCAGCCTGCTCTCAGGGGTTAAGTTGTTGAGCCTGTCCCAGACCAAGCGGCGGCCGTTGAAGAAAAACCACAATTTATCCGCCATGATGGCACCGCCTAGGGTGAACACGTAATCCTGGTAGTTGGTGAAACTCTCGGGTCTTTGGACATTGAATTCCGCAATATTTTCGACAGAGACCAAGTCCTTGGACAAGCCTTCTGATGAGTAATAGCCTGTGAGCGCTCCGGAAAAGTCATTACTTCCGCTCTTGGTGACGATGTTGATATAAGCGGAATCGGTTTGGCCGATCTCTGCCGGCAGTGCACCTGCCCCAATTTCGATCTCGTCGTAGACATCCACGTTGAGGTTGGTCATGGACGTAGACGTGCCGGGGTCATTCATCAGCGCCCCATCCAGTGAATAAAGTGTGCTCCTGACAGTTCCGCCAAGTATAGAGGATGTCCTCCTGTCTTCGGCCCCATCGGTAACGGCACCGGGGATGGAGTTTTGTATGTCGTAGAGATCCCTGTTTATAGGCAGGCTTTGAATAAACCCGGCATTGTAGTTAACAGCGAACTTTGCGGTGTTGATGTCGACTACGGGGCTGGCTGCAGTGACGATGATTTCTTCTTCGAGAGATGTCGTTTCGAGCACAATTTCGACCTCGATCACTCTGCCCACTTCAACAATCAAACCGGGTCTGACAACGCTCTTGAATCCGGGCTTCTCAGCGACGAGTTCATAATCATGACCGGGAGCCAGGGCGAGAAACCGAAACCGCCCCGAATCCGGGGAGATGTAAATTTTTTGACCCTGAATCTTCGCACTTCTCAGGTAGACTGTGCATCTGCCGAGCGGCTCGCCCTGAGTATCCTTGATGATTCCTGCTACAGAGCCAGTTTGCCTGCTTTGACCAAGCACAGAACCCATCATCATGAGTGCAAGAATAGGAATCAGGGAATATTTCAAGAGAGATTTATCCATATCTTTCTCCTAATCTTCTGTGAGGGTATCATTTCCTTGGAAAGCATGCCAATATTTTTTTTTCATGTGCCGCTGTTGAACCAGAAAGCTCCAGTGAAATTTGATGAGGTTTTGAAGTTTATCCTTGTCTTTTTCGGCCAGGGCTTTCACAATTTTTTTATAGGCTTCCAATGAGCTTTGCATTATATCGGGATCCTGGAAAACCAGATAGTGGGCGTAATTGTAACGGAGAAGCTGGTCGTGAAGGGAGTGAAGCATTGTCTTCAGCACTTTATTGGGAAGAAAATCCCATATTTTGTGATGAAGGGCCCTGTTCAGGTCGAGATAGTCATTGATGGAAAATGGTTTGCACACCTGTTCCATCCTGCTGATGAGCTTCTCGATGTCCTGCATGCCCTGGGCATTGATATGATCGACAACCTGCCCGATAGCCAAAACATCCATGCTGGCCAAAACAGCGAAAATGTCTTCCAACTCCCGTATCGAGATGCTTTTGACAGCTGCCCTCCGGTAAGCGTCGATGCTGATGTAACCCTCAGCTTTGAGTCTGAGGAAGGCTTCCCGGACAGGTGTGGTGCTCACCTTGTAAATTCTGGCCACGTCTTTCTCATAGATCCTCTGACCCGCCTTCAATTCATTGTGGAAGATAGCTGTTTTGATGCGTTCATAGATAGACTCGCTGAGAGTTTTGGGAAAACTGTTGTCGGAAGCGCTATCATCTGTCATGAGCCGGTGCCTCAGCCGTCTGCAAACTGCGCTTGTTTGCGAGAACCCATTTCACATTAGGCTTTTTTATTCGTGCAACATCTCTGTTTGTCACTGCAGTGCTCGAAACATTTCGATGGATCAACTGCGTTGCCTCCCTTCCTCGGCATTTTGGGAAGGCTGGGTTAGGTTGGGTCGGAATCTTCAAATTCGCTTCTTTCATCCCTTCAGATTCATCTTTGGATTAGGTATTCGTGAGTTAGGTACTCATTAATACGAGGAACCTGAATTTTATAAAATACAGAGCAAAATCTGTGCCATTTGGCAAAGCTTGCAATTGTATTTATTGCAGTAAGATAAAGGGCGGTCTAAGCGTGTAAGGAGAGCGTGAATCCAAATAATTGAATTCACATCCAAAATTCTGTTTTTTTCATTGCTTTTTGAGGTCCTTCTTTCTAAGATGAATTATCCGGAGGTCATGGGATGAAAAAGATATGTGTCAGTGGTCTTATTGCCGCAGGACTTGTTTGTGTTTTTTGGGCTCTGAGTTGTTCTCAGCCCTCCTATGATGTGGTTATCAAAGGGGGATTGATTGTCGACGGATCGGGAGAACCGGGCTACCAGGCTGATATTGGTATTAAGGAAGGACGAATAGCTGCCATCGGAAAGATCAAAATATCGCAAACTCAAGATCTGGTTGATGCCCACGGAAAATACGTTGTTCCGGGATTCATCGACATGCACACCCACTGCGAAAACATCAGTCATGACCAATTAAAGGCTGGACTGAACTACCTGACGCAGGGCGTGACAACGGTCGTGACCGGCAACTGCGGCTCTGGAACACACCGTGTGGCGAAATATTTTGATAAGATGGTCACACAAGGAATCGGCCTGAATGTGGTCCATCTTGTCGGCCACGGGACTGTGCGTGCCCTGGTTTTGAAGAATGACGACAGGGCGCCCACCGATGAAGAAATGGCCAAAATGCGCACTCTCGTGAGGCAAGCTATGGAAGAGGGGGCGGCTGGGCTTTCGACCGGCCTCTTTTATGCGCCGGGAAGCTATGCCGAGACAGAGGAAATCGTTGCCCTCTGCGAGGTGGTCGAGGAATTCGGCGGCATTTATGCCACCCATATCCGTGATGAGAGCACCTACACCGTCGGGCTCGAGGCCTCCATCGAAGAAGCCATAGAGATAGGGGAGCGGGCCGATGTTCCTGTCCAGATTTCTCATCTTAAAGCTCTGGGCAAGCCGGTCTGGGGAAAAGCTGCCGAGGTGTGCACCATTGTTGAGACGGCCAGAGAGCGGGGTTTGCGCATTTATGCCGATCAGTATCCCTACAATGCCTCCAGCACGAGTCTGGTGGCAGCCGTTGTGCCGCGCTGGGTTCAGGCGGGAGGGAAACTGCGAAAGAGGTTGAAAGATCGGGAACTCATCCCGAGAATCAAGGAAGAGATGAAGGCGAACATCGAACGGCGGGGGGGAGCAGACACTCTTGTCATATCGTCCTTTCCCCAGAAGCAGGAATGGGAGGGCAAGAGCCTTGCAGAGATCAGTACCCTGTTGGGAAAGTCCGAGGTGGATGCCGCCCTCGAGCTCATCTTTTTGGGTGAAACGAGCGTGGTTTCTTTCAATCAGTCCGATGCCGATGTGGAATATTTCATGCAGAAGCCCTGGGTGATGACCAGTTCAGACGGGCAGATCACAGAATTTGGAAAGGCCGTTCCCCATCCCCGGAATTATGGAACATTTCCGAGGAAAATCCGACGCTATGTTCTGGAGAAGAAAATCATAAGTATGGAACATGCCATTCGTGCTGCCAGCGGTCTTCCGGCTGAGATGCTCGAGTTCAACGACAGGGGACTGCTGAAGGAATCCTATGCGGCCGATATCGTGGTCTTCGATCCGGAAAGGATCAGGGATAGAGCGACATTCGCAGAGCCCCATCAGTACAGCGAAGGAATTGACTTTGTTCTGGTCAACGGCCAGGTTGTCATCCGAAACGGCGAGTTCACCGTTACGTTGGCCGGAAAACCCCTTTCCCCTGCAGAGCCAGCCAATTCTGTCGAATAAAGGTCCCGATTTGGCCTTGTTGCGTCACCATTATCCCGGTGAAGTTGACCAAGATTTTTTGCCGGAATTCGCATAAATTTTGAAGCCTCTTCCTAAGAAATAGAAATTTTCCCTGGCGCATACGACCGCTAGGCCAATTCTGAGATGTCCGCGTTTTGCCAACTCTAGACTGCCCGCACTTGTGGTATTGGAGTTAAGAGATGTGAGCTAGAGTGGATGAGATAGAGCCCGTGGAATACAGAGGATGAAACGGGATTGGAAATCATGGACCTATTGTTTCGCGCTCTCCAGTGCTTGCTGAAAAAATAACCGGATATCGCGTTTCATCTCAAGCTGTGCGGCTTCATCCGTGTAGATAGCGTGGCCGCCCGCATAGGCTTGGGCGGTGACGTTTTGTTCGATTTCAGGCTCGAGATGTTTGGCCAGGTAAGCGTTGCCGGCATAGCTGCAAACGAGGTCAAAGGTGCCACTGGCCATAAAAACCTTGAGTGAAGGATTGGCCATCATAGCTCGATAGAGGGGGCGATCTTTGGGGTCGGTTTGGGCCGTCTCTTGCCTGTCACGCCTCCAGTCCCATTTCACCGACATCCAGTCGCCGCGCGGCTTCTCCGGCGGAGGATACCCGCCGCCAAATGGTCCTTGATAGAACAGATCGCACTGATATTTCAGCTCATGACGCAAGTAGCGGATTACCCAGACATTATCGATGATATCCTTCAAGCTGGGATCTTTTGTCGGATCGTACTGCTTTTCCGTTGGTCAAGAGGGCCGACGAGGCGGCTGTCATAAAGTCCGATCACCTGATTCCGATCTTGCAGCAGTTGCTTCGCAAATCGATTCGTGTTTATACGGAGGGTTATGGGGTTCACAAGATTTGTATCGAGACCGGTGAATTTCGCCAGCTGCGAGATGATGGTCTGTTTTTGGGAATCGCTCAGACTGTCTTGTTGAGCCAGCGCCGGAGCGTACTCTGTTTTCGCCCACTCTTCCGCTTGCCGCAGGGTCGCTTGCATATCTTTCTGCAGTTTCGAGGCGAGTTTTTTATGCACAAAAGCTGCTGCCGTGTAGGTCGGTACCATGAGAGCAGTTTTCAGCTCTCTGCTCATTTCTCCCAGAGGAAGAGTTGCACTGATGAGAATGACGCCATCGACAGGGATTTGTCGGCGCAGGAGCACATCCGCCGCACCCGCCGCGCGCCGAACCCCGAAACTCTCTCCTCCGATAAACAGAGGCGCATCCCAGGTTTCGTACCGGTTTCTGTAGATCCGGATGAATTCGCCGACAGACTCTGCGTCCCCCTGTGTCTGATAAAACTTTGACCCGTATTCGGCCTTTGTGGGCCGGCTGTAGCCGGTGCCGACCGGATCGACGAAAACCAGGTCTGTGAACTCGAGCCAGGTGCCTTGATTGTCGACAGGAGGAGCTCCCCGTCTGACTCGCCTGGGACCGAATCCCAGGAGATGGACAAGCGACGAGCTGGCACCGGGGCCGCCATTCCAGAGAAAAGTGACCGGTCTTGGGCTCTGGTTCTGATCGTGGTCCAGCGAATAGGCCATAAAAAACATGTGGGCAAGAACCTCACCCGTTTCGTTGTCGCGGATCGGGAGTTTTCCCGCCTTCGCTGTGTAAGACAGCGTCTGTCCCTCGACTGCTGTTTGATGCCGGGTTGTGATGATATCGCCGTCCCAGAGATCCTGGTTTCTCTCAGGAGCACATGCCCCAATCAACAACAACGAGATAACAATTCCTGTGATAGCGACCCATTTTCCCCTGAGTTTCAGGTGAGATATGAACATCATGTCTTCCCCTTTCTAACAATGATTTTTTTCTTTTTGGACATTTTTAAAATAAATGACATTTGTATTCAATAGCAATGTTCCGTTCGTCATTCAAAGCTCATGAATGATTATAGAAAGCGGCCAAATCCGAAGTCAAGGAGCTCAAGGAATTCGGGGAACTCACCTTGACATTTCAACCACAGGGAAATATCTTTCATAAATCCACTATTCAATAAGGGAGGCAACATGAGCAAAAAACATTATTCGCTTGTCATGATCATTTTCTTTATGGCTTTTCTCATGGTGGGCGTAGCAACGGCTGCCGCATCTCCGCCTGAAGCGCAGTCCGATGCAAAGTCCGGGCCACAGTCCATTACGACGAATAAAGACAGGATTCTCACCATAGCCGTTCAGGGCCGAATCGCGGCCCCGCAGCCATACCGAACCTACATAGCGACCTGGGACGGAAAACCCAAAGTCGCCATCGGTATCGGCGGCATTAACTACAACTTGAAGATCGGGGATAGAGTCTTCGGTTGGGCTGCAGGGGATCGGGCTACGGTCGGGGTGGCGATAGAAGCTGCCGGGGGAGGCAGGCGCGGAGACGCCTGGGACACATACACGTCCATAGGCAACCCCGTGAAGATTTTGAGTGGCAAGGCCAGCGGTGAAAATGGGGTCGTCATCGGCAAGTTCATGAACATCTCCAGCTTCGGACATTTCATCCTGGTCCATTTCGATGATCCCGTCCTGGAAAAACTGGCTATTGGAGACACCGTTCAGGTAAAAGCTTGCGGCATTGTGCTCGCAATCGACGGATTCGAAGACGTTTTTGTCCACAGCCTGGCGCCAGGACTCCTGGAAAGACTCGACATCAAGAATACGGGTGGTAAGCTTGAGGTCCCTGTGGTCAAGGAGATACCAGCCGAGATACTCGGACAGGGCGCAGGCATGGGAAGCCTGACAGGAGTGTGGCATATCCAGACTTGCTATCCTCCTGATATCAAAAAATATGGTTTGGATGAGCTGCGTTTTGGCGATCTTGTTTTTCTCAAAGATGTCCAGACCGATTATGGTAAAGGTTACTACAGAGGAGGTGCGACCGTAGGAGTTGTCTGTAGCGGACCGAGCGATATGTCGGGATTGGGAATCGGTGTCACGCCCATCCTGTCCACGAGCTTCGGAAAACTCGTAGCCCGAATCGACGGGAGTGCGAACATTGGGAAGCACTTCGGTATCGAGATGGCATCGGGCCCGCGCGAAACAGGAACATCAAAGGCTTCGAATGGGACGAGGATGATGCGGTCGGCACAATCCTCTCCGGAAGGCCAGAGCAAAGCACGGAATGCGGAAAGGACGGCTTCATGTGCCTTGCGGACCAATGAAGACGAACTCATCATAACCGCTGTGCAGGGTGTGGTCTCACCCACCGGAGGCGCGGATTACCGGACGAGTTACGACGGAAAGCCCGTCCATACCCTAGGTATGGGATCGATCAACTACAATGTCTCTATCGGAGATTCGACCTACGGATGGGCGAGTTCGGATCATGTCGAACCGGATGTGACTATTCAGGGAACGGATAAACCCTCTCCGTGGGAAGCCGCACTGGCAAGTCTGGCCTGCATCGGAAACGAGGCTCTGGTCATCTCGGGCGAAGCAGCAGGCGCCAAAGGGATTTACCTCGGGAGACATGCGGGTTCTGATGATAAGGTCTGGTTTCCCAGAGAAATCAAGGACAAACTCGCCTTAAACGACAAGGTCCAGGTTAAAGCCAAGGGGGTCGGTCTCAAAATCCGCGGATTCGACGACGTGAGAGTGAACAAAATTTCCCCGGAGCTGCTGGAGAATATGGGGATTACGGTGGAAGACGGGCAGCTTGTCGTTCCGGTGGTGATGGAAATCCCGGGACACCTCATGGGCTCAGGGCTTGGTTTTCCGTTTATCGAGGCGCTCGACTATGATATCCAGACGACCTGCCCGGAAATCGTCGAAGAATACGGGATGAAAAAACTCAGGCTTGGCGATGTGGTGGCCATCAGAGACGCGTACGATGTTTACGGGCCCGGGAGATACGAAGGGGCGGTAACCATCGGGACCGTCATCCATGGGTTCAGCAATTTGGCCGGACACGGTCCGGGGATAAACGTGGTCTTGAGTGCACTGCCGGGGAAGATTAATATCCGGATCGACTCGGAAGCCAATATAGCGTATTATCTAGGAATTAAGGAAAAGCCTGAATAATCCCCATAACTTGGCGAGATCTTCGGCCTTGAAGTGGCATGGCATAAATTGAGAGGATAGTATCATAAATGGAAGCATTTTCAACCCCATGATGAAATATCTTACGAATGATCAGATTTGTGATTTCTAAAGCGGTTTTCCATCACTCAATCTGATCTCTCCAAAACAAAGACCTGACCCTAGTATCATCACTGTTTTGAAAATGCTCGCACCTTAAATTGATATTTTGAATTTTTGCGCGTATAGTTGATTCAGATTTTTTCTTGAATTTTAAAAAAATAAATAGAATGTATTTTGCATGTCTTTGAAAAGAAGGAGGAGCCTAGTGGCAGAAAAGAATAACATGACGCGCCGAAATTTCCTAGGCTCACTAGCTGCAGCGGGTACGGCTTGTCTAACGGATCCCCTGTTGGCTATGGATGCTGTCCAATCCAGCAATCATACAGCTTCAGCTTTGGATAGTACATCCCAGGTTCCTGATTTTAAAGCCGTACGAGCTGATTTTCCCCGTGCTGCACGAAAGCTGTGGCTGGCAGCAGCCGAAACTCATCCGTTCAGTGTCCATACTCTGCGAGCCATCGAGAGCTATGCCCAGTTCCGCGCGCTTGGGCCGGGTGAAGGCAGAACGTACTTTTCAAGAGACATGCGCAGCGAGCTCAAGCGTATGTTTGCCGACATGATCAATGTGACATCTGGGGAAATCGCGTTTACCATGAGTACCACACACGGCGAGAACATCGTTGCTGCGGGCATGGAATTAGAAAAGCGGGGAGGAAATGTGGTCATCGACGATCTGCACTTCCCGGCTTCCTGGTATTTGTACTCTGCGTTGGAGAAGAAAGGGATCATCGAGCTCCGCGTGGTGAATCACCGCGATTGGAAAATTAGACTGGCTGATATGGAAAAAGCGATCGATAGCAACACCCGGCTGGTCTCTATGGCCCTTGTATCTAACATCAACGGGTACATGCATGAAGCAAAAGATATAAGCGATATAGCCCATGCCAACGGAGCCTTAGTCTACGGGGATATCATTCAGGCTGTGGGAAATACCCCGGTAGACATTAAGGCTCTGGGCATTGACTGTGCAGCCAGCAGCACCTACAAATGGCTGATGGGTGATTTCGGAATCGGATTCCTGTACGTCCACAAAGACCTTCAGGGAACGGCGATCAAGCAAACACGCTATGGCCTGCGCGCGCTGAAAGGCTTGAGAGGGCGCAACTTCGAATTGCGGGGCGATGCCACCATCTATGAGGGAACGACCTCGATGCCCAACCTGCCTGCACTCTGTGCTTATGAAGGGCTGAAATACATAAAAAAACTCGGCATCGATAACATCCGAGCGCATGCTAAATCCCTAACTGACCGCCTGCAAAAGGAAATGCCGGCTTTGGGATATGCGCCGATAACACCTCTGGACAGTCCATCACCCATCGTTAGCTTTTTAACGCCGGCCCCGGAAGAAACCAAGGCTAAACTCGACAAGGCGTTTGGCAAGCATGTGGTCTCGCTCAGCAGGTGGCGGAAAACCAATGACAAGGGTGAGACAGAACTGGTACACGGAATTCGCATCGCCGTATCCGTCTACAACAACGACGACGACATCGACCTACTCCTGAACGCTCTACATTAATTGTTAATTGTGTTAATTGTAGTTTTAATTGTGTTAGTTGTAGTTTGGCTTAGCGATATCTCTTAAATTAAATAAGATAGTCAAAATTAAGGCCTTGTTTTTCGTCTTAAAGTGACCATTTTGCCGCAAAAATAGGCTCGTTAAAAAATATTATTAGCCATAAAATATGTAATTCTTTAAAACTGCTTTTTTGCCTAAAAAATGGTCATTTTAAGCATTAAATAAGCCCCCTAATTTTAGTTAATATACTTAGAATCAGTAAGATGTGTAAGCCAGACTAGATATTGATGTTAAGCCAAACTAGGTTTATTTTATTCTTTGCAGCAGGCTTCGATGGCTGTGAAGAATTTGTCAATGTCTTCCTTGTTGTTGTAATAGTGAATTCCCATGCGGATGGAATAATTGGGATTTGGTGCTCCACGATCAGGAAACAATCCTCCGTTGACGGGGACAACGACCCCGCGGTTTTTTAACTGCTGAGCCGATAACTTGTATTTTCCGTGGACGTGCAGCACGACTATCCCCGACCGGTTCTCCGGAGAAAAAGGATAGGCAAGGCTGGTGAATGGACAGGCATTCGCCTTTTGGTAGCAGTACTCTACCAAGTCCAGGATGTAATTTTGAACATCTTCTTTCCCCAGCTCTAGATAATGCTCTATGACCAGCCTAACGGAATAGACGCCGCTGTTGTGCAGGCCTCCCATCTCATAACGCCTGGCATCCGGATGAAGATCCAGTTTCAGCTTCGAACTGTTGAATCTCTCTAACTCTGAAGCCCAGCCTGCGCTGCGCTGAATCAAATGCTCTCTAAGCGCCGGGCTTATGTAGGCAAAGCCAAAACCGCGGTAGTGGCACAGCCATTTGTAATCAGTACCCACAAGGAAAGAAATATTCATCCGCTCCACATCTATCTCCATGGCGCCAGCGGACTGGGCCGCATCGACCGCCAAATAGATGCCCCGTTCCTTACAGAACGCCCCGATTTTCTCCAGATCCATACGGAAACCGGTGCTGCTTTCCACATGGTTGACTGCGATGACCCGGGTGTGGGCATCCGCACAGGCACAGAGCTCCTCCACGCTGATACCGCCGCTTTTGGTTTGAGCGTATTTCATTTCCAAACCATCCTGTTTTCTGCACTGGAAAGCATAGGGAATGGTGGGAAAGCTGTTGTCGGTGACCACCACGTTGTCTCCAGGACTAACCGGCAATCCAGCGGATAAGATCGTAAACATCTGGGAGGCGCTCAATCCGAAGGCGATATCCGATGCTTTGCAGTTGAGAAACCGGGCATAAGTTTCCCGGGATTTTTCAATCATATCGTATTGGGGAGTATCCAGGAACGAATAACCTCCCGTTTTATAGCGATAATTTTGCGTCTTCTTTGTGGCTTCGTGCACATAGTCAGGAATCAAACCGAAGGTCGCCGTATCGAAATAGGCCAGTTTCTTGGCAACAGGAAAATAGTCTCGTTCTTTGTGAAATTTCATCAAACAGCTTCCTTACCAGCGCTCGCTTCTTTTTTCAAACTCAATTCATTGTCTTCCCACGGCTGATAGGCTGCGCTCATGACAGCTGGAAGATCCACACCCTTTGTCTTCAAGTAGGCCTTGCGAATAAAAAAATAGGTATACCAGAATACCATCCAGGAGACAAGAGCAATCCATGTGAGTGCATCCATAGATGCGATCAAAGAGTAGATTTGATATATGGAAACTAAAGTCCCCAGGATGATGAAAACAAGGGTAATACTTTTTGAGAGCTTCATGTATGAGTTTTGGTAAGAAAGGGGGTAACGCCTGGGCAGTCGGATCACCGGAATGAACAAAATAATTCCGAACAAAATAGTGAGTACTGAAAAAGCGGATAGTAATGTGCCGATCGAAATGCCAAAAGCCGTGAGGATAGCCGGGCAGATTGTCAGGAACAGCACTGAATTCTGGGGGACTCCAAATCTGTTTTTTTTGGTCAACCATTCTGGTATGACCTTATCCCTGGCCACTACGGCTAGCGTACGGGAGCCCGAAAGGAAGGTGGCGTTGATTGTGGTTAATGCGGCAAAAAGTGCCCCGCCCGTTATGAAGAACACTTTAAGCGCTGGGCTCATGAATTTATCGGCGACCTCAGCCAGCGTTGCTGCTTCCCTGGCCGGCATCACACCGATTGTGACAACGCTCAAGAGGATATAGACACAAGCGGTAATGGAAGTGGAGATGACAAACGTTATGGGTATTGCCTTTCCGGGGTTCTTAATTTCATCCGAAAAATTCATGACGACATAGCCACCCATCAGGGTTGAACTGAGAAGGCCTATCGCTGCGCCCATAGCGAGAAAGGACTGATCCGGAGGAAAGAAAATCTCGCTAAATGTCAAGTTTGCGGGCTTGATGTTCGGAAATCCACCGATGATGAATGTGAACAGTGCTGAAAAAAGAAGAATGACCATGAAATTTTGTACGGCGCCACTGGCTTTTATGCCCACACAGGTGATAGCGCCGAAGATCAACAGCACGGCTACACCGATAATGCGGGTGTCGATGGGAACCAGTGCGTGAAAGTACATGGCAAAGACTGTAGCCAGAATAGCCTGGACGAAAATGTTGCTGAAGGCGGCAATCACCTGCGTAAAGCCCAGATACGGTCCCGCCAGTCGGGTGGTATGCATATAGTATCCGAAAGAGGCAGGAATGGCGGAGCCTGTAATGATGGTAGGATAGTATCGCAGGACGATGGTGATGGTCGACAGGATGAATGCTAAAGCAATTCCCTGACCTGTCATGTCGACGGCAACGGGCAAAGCACCGAAAATGCCTGCGCCAACGATAATTCCTATGGCCACGCAAATACAACTGAACAATCCTATTTTCTTGACTTCTTCCATTGCACGCTATTGTTTTATTCGACTTGATCTGGCAACCTTTGATTCATTTTGGAGCTAGTCATGGAACAATAAACAAAAACAACCATATTGTCATTAATGGCCTAAATGATACAAAAAAGTACTTGACAATGACAGATATATACACTAATTTTAAAATAAATTCAATGCATGATGCATCATCCATGAAAAACAAAAAATTTGATCTGCAACGATCATCCACCTTTGTCGATGAAATTTATGCCCATATCAAAAACTTGATACTCAGCCGGAAGCTGAAGTCCGACCAGAGGATCACAGTCAAAGAATTTGCCGACTATTTCAATG
>Ga0180434_10006187_pt1 | contig 13848 bp, 17 predicted proteins | sample SS_ome_7_FD_132453 | JGI IMG/M metagenome (GOLD analysis project Ga0180434, IMG submission 132453) | Hypersaline lake sediment archaeal communities from the Salton Sea, California, USA - SS_1_D_2 metaG | ecosystem: Environmental > Aquatic > Non-marine Saline and Alkaline > Hypersaline >... | reverse complement strand
CTAGAAGAAACTCTTCACTTTTTGCTTCATTCTTCCACAGCGGGTTGAGTATACAGTCTGCCCTTCTCGTACTAACACTGTATCCCTTGTAGATAATCTCTACATTTCTCTGTCGCTCATGGGGAATCTTGTTAAGCCTGAAATCGTGTAGTATGGCTTCTTCGTAAACTGGCTCTGTGTAATGAGAACCTAGATCCCCCATTACTTTTTCCGCTGCATCATGTGTTATTTTTACCCAATCCATAGTTCTCCTCCTTTTCCTATAGCATCTTGAAATGGCTCCCACAAGTCCCGTCATACCACCTCGGCCAAAGCCTCCAATTGACGTATCCCGAGCTGAACGAGTGTTTTTGAATATTCATTCAAGCACCATCTCGATTACATGGGGGCCGGCCTCTGCCAATGCCCGCCCCAATTCTCGTACTAACCCCTCGACCGTATCCACAGAGACGCCCGGCACGCCCAACCCCTGACTCAGCCGAGGCCAGTCGATGGTAGGGCCTTCCAGGTCGGTGAGATGGCGGGCGCTATCGCCGAGGGATGTACTGCCCGAACGGGCGAGTTCGATCTGTAAAAACTTGTAACTCCGATTGGAGCAGATCAACGTGGTAATGTCCAGCGATTCTCGCGCCTGCGTCCACAACGCCTGCACGGTATACATCGCGCTCCCGTCCGCCTGGAGATCGATCACCGGGCGGTCGGGGCACGCCAGCGCCGCTCCCACGGAACAGGGCATTCCGTACCCAATCGCGCCGCTCGTGATATTGAGAAAACTGTGCGGCGGCGCCTGCGCGGCCAGCGGAAAATAGGCGAACCCGGAACTGACCCCCTCATCCACGATGATGGCGTGCTCCGGTTGCAGCGCGGCCAAAGTGACGCAGGCTTTTTGCGCCGTCAACTCGCCGCTCGGAAGCTCTGGACGCTCCAACGTCGTGCCGGCGTCCACGCTGGACGGCGCGTCCAAAGCATCGGCCAGATGCTCCAACGCCTTTACTACGTCCTGGTTGTCCGTGCCGATGTGCGCCCTTTTCTGCTCGTCTGACAAAAAGTAACTTTTCCCGTCGTAGCCGAAAAACGAAACCGGCTCCCTAGCGCCCGCCAATACCACGCCTCGATACTGGGATAACAAGTCAATCGCTTGCTGAGACGCGTAGGGAATGCGCTCCAAAACGGGCAACCCCGCGCCGCGCTCCAGGTGAGCGGGAAACGTCTCCACCACCAGCTCGCACCCCGCCGCCGCTCGAATGCGGGCCGCCGCCTGCAACCCTCGCCTGCGCAAGGCCCGCCCTCCCAGAATGAGCGCCGATTTCGCATCGCGTCGCAAGAGTCGAGCAGCGGCGTCGATAGCATCGCCGTCAACGGGGTCGAACGAAAACTGCGGCTCAAATATTTCCTCGTCCTGGCTTTCCGCCAACAGGTAATCGTAGGGCGCGATCAGACTGGATATTTGCCCTCGCAGAGCGGCTCCAATGCCATCCGCCGTATACCTGGATATTTCTTCCGCAGATTTGACGGTATGCTGCCATCCAGACACCGTACCGGTCAGCGCTTCGACGTCCATCGTCAGCGGAGCATCCGCGGCGCGATGCCAGGAGGCGTGATCGCCTACGACGTTGAGCAGGGGCGTGTGCGCGCGCCGTGCATTCGTCAGGTTGGCGATGCCGTTCGCCAGCCCCGGCCCCAGGTGCAAGAGCGTCATCGCCGGTTTGCCCGTCATCCGGCCATATCCATCGGCGGCCCCGGTGCAGACGCCCTCGAAAAGCCCTAAAACGGCGCGAATGCCGGGCAGCGTATCGAACGCCGCCACGATCGGCATCTCGGTCGTGCCCGGATTGCTAAAGCACACCTCGACACCGGCGGCTAGCGCGGTTTTTACAAATAACTCCGATCCCTTCATACTCATCCTGCTCTGACTAAAACGCGGCAAGGTTAGGCAAAGGCCGCAACCGGTACAGGGCGTTCTACAGTAAAACTCTGCCGGTGCAGTTTAATGCGCTCAATCTCGTGCAAAGTTTCGGCGGTTAGATAACTTTCTCCACAGTGAAGACAACTGATAACAGGAACATTCTCAATAACGAGCAAATTTTCACCTTTACCGTAACTGCGTGTCACGCGACGAACGCGAGCTCCTTCTTCTCCACAGATATCACAAATCATTTGTTTTCCCTCTGTACTCTTACGTCAAATAGACTGTAATGATCACCAACTTGCCAGTGGCACCCAACTTGGCAACAACAATGATTGGATCACCCGCAATGGTCTGCCCCTTGACCAAGTACTTCCACTCCGCCGTGACGCGGTCTTTCTGCCGTTCAATAATCCTACCAGTGAGAATGCCACGCTCGACATCGAAAATGGATAACCCGTCGTCATCCATTTCTTCTTCAGCATGCAAGGTCATCACGTACTGCCGGGTACGAATTTGCTCCCGCATTCGTTTCAAAATGCGGTCATACATCCGGTTCTCCTGGTTCCTCTCACACCGCCTGCCGTATCTCTTCGACCGCCTCCGGGTTCACGAGCGCGCTCAGGTCGCCCGGCTCCTCGCCCGGGTGCGGATCGAATAGCACGCGCATCGCTTTATTTGCCGATCACCATCCCTGCCGGATCAATCTCCCGCAGGATCCGCTGCTCCTCTGCAGTGGGCGGCTGCGTCACAGGCAGCTCGTCGGCGATCAGAATCTCAAATTCGCTGTTGGCCTGCACCTCTTCCACAGTGACGCCCGGATGCAAACTCAACAGCTTCAGCCGCTTCGTGCTCTCGTCAAAGCCATACACCCCCAACTGGGTGATGACGCGATAGGGTCCACACCCCGCCGGTAGACCTGCTTGCTCCCGCTGACCAGGGCCTCCCAGCCAGCCCGGCGTGGTGATAAAGTCGAGCTTTTTCATAAAAGTTCGCTTGCTCTGATTGCGCATGATGTAGAGGGTCTGCCAACAAAACGAGCCTACATCGTTGGCACCGCCCGAACCCGGCAAGCGCACCTTGGGTTGCTCCCAGCCGCCGATCACCGTGGTGTTGATGTTGCCGTAGGCATCTATAGCCGCCGCTCCCAGGAAGCCATAGTCAATGTAACCACCCTGAGAAGCGCACATCACATCGTGCATCGAGGTTGCTGCCATTGCCTTGTAAAAGGTGCGAGAATCGCCCACCGAGATGGGCAGGACCGGCACTTGTGGCCCCACCCCTCCGGCCTCGAAAATAATCAATACGTGCGGAGCGTGCGTGCGCTGGGCCAGCATCGTGGCGATCATCGGCAAGCCGGTGCCGACAAAGACTGCCCGATTGTCCTCCAAAAGTCGAGAGGCCACGCAAGCCAGTAACTCTGCCAGGCTGTATTCCGCTCGTGTGTTGCTGCTCATTGACGTTACCTCCCTTTATGACCTCACGTCCACCATCGGCGCCCGAAGCTGCTCGATCTGCTTGAGCTGGGTCAATGTCCGCAAGCCGCCAATCCGTTCCAGGTATTCGTAAAAGTCGGCTACCCCGAAAACGTACTTTTCAAAATATTCCTGCGTCCCCTCATCCGTCTTGGAGAGGGTCAACCACTCGTGGATATGCCGCTCATCGAAAAAATACTGGTAGGGCATCTGCGTGGGGTGAGCGCCGTAAGGCGCTTCACACACCGCGTCCACCACGTAGAAGGGAATTGCCGTCTGGCTCGGATCCCGCCGGATCTCGTCTTCGTCAACGATCTCCTCTGCCGAGACGATCACTCGCCGCGCGGCGCGGGCCAACTCGAAATCTTCCACCAGGATACCGTCAATCTGCGCATTGCCGTATTTGTCGCAGCGGGGCACGTGAAAGAGAGCCACATCGGGATAGGCTGCCGGAAGCAGCGTCACCGTTTTGCCGCTCCAGGGGTCGCGCACCTGCTTGGCCGAACTCTTTTTGAACGTATCCGTGCCCAGCAGGTTGCGGACGGGGATAAAGGGAATCCCCATCATGCCCGCCAGGAAACGCCATTGGTAGCTGCCATTGGAGATCTCGGCCACCACTTTCACCTTCCCACTTTCCACCGCCCGACGGCCAGCCGGCGACAGGCCGCGCAATTCATGGCCGAAGGAATAGGCGCACTCGACCTTGCTGACACAGCCCGCACCGATGAGCACGTCGATATCGTGCACAGCCGTCTTGCCCGCTACACTCAGGTTTCGACGACCCTGACGGATGATCTCGTAAATAAAGACCATAGGGACACGGATGTGCCCAAACCCCCCCATGGCGATATAATCACCATCTTTTACAAATTTCTGTACCGCCTCCTGAGCGCTCATGCGCTTGTCAATGAGACCACGAGGCTTGTTGTCGCGAACCCAGGCTCGGTTCTCATCCGGATCTCGCCAACCCAATAGCTCGCCTTCGCCTTCCGCCAGAATCTCCATATACTCGGTCATCCTTTGTCTCCTCGCGCACGCCAATTTAGTGGTTCTTCCAGACCGGCGCTCGCTTCTCCATAAAGGCGGCCAATCCCTCGTGGGCATCCTCCGTATCCATCAATGGACCCAGGTACAACTCCTCGACGGCGTCCAGCCCGTCGGCAAAGGAGCCGCCGCTGCCGATCCGCACCGCTCGCTTCGTCAGGCGCAGCACCGCGCCGCTCAGCTTGGCCAGCTTGCCCACGAACTCGTCGGCGGCCGCTCGCAGTTCCTCCGTCGGGACGACCTTGTTGACCAATCCAACCCGCTCGGCCTCGGCTGCCCGGATGCGGTCGCCGATCAGCACCATCTCGAATGCTTTCTTCGGCCCAACGATCCCCGGCAGCGCCACGACCGCGACGGGCGGGAGCACGCCCACCTGGATCTCTGGCTGGCCAAAGCTCGCCTTCTCCGAGGCGATGATCATGTCGCAGAAGAGCACCAGCTCACACCCGCCGCCCAGCGCCGCGCCGCCTACCACCGCCACCGTCGGAATCTCGAGCGCGTCGAGCTGACGAAAAATGCGGTGAAAGACCTCGATCATCTCGTCCACCTTGTCGGCGGTATGATCCGAGACGTCCACCCCGGCCGAGAACGCCTTGCTCCCCTCGGCGGCCTCAAAGACCAATACTTTGACCGAAGGATCGTCATCCAACCCTTCCAGCGCCGTGTTGATCTCGCGCATCATCGCGATGTCGAGCACGTTCACCGGCGGCTTGTTCAGCGTCAGCCGCGCCACGCCATCGCTCACCTCAAAAAGAATGTGTTCAAAGCTCATAAGATCACCTCCGTCACATCTCCTCTATTTCACCGATGGCCGACAGGAACCATCCGATGTGTTGTTCGGGGATAAAAAGCTCGATCGGGCTTGCGATGGCCGACCCAGGCGCCCGTATCATGTCGTTCTTCACTTCCTCGACGTCAATCTCCACAACGGCATGGTACTCGTCGCAATCCATCTGTTCCCTGACCACCCTGGCCCGCCCCTGGATGCTCACCGAGATGTTCGGCGGGGCCAGGAAGGCGACCATCGCCCGCCCGTCGCGGCAGAGATTGGCGTAGGTGTCGTGGTAGCGGTTGCAGGCAAACCGCAGCAGTCCAGGCGTGATCGCCCGCAGACTGCCAAAGGGTGCCGTGCGGGGGCATCCATCTGGGTCAACGGTCGCCACGATGGTGACGGGATTGATCGCCCGATCTGGTTTGCGCAATACTGCCAAGACCTCCGGAGGAAGCTCGGACGCGGTGCGCCAACGTTCCTCCACCCGAGACTCTTGATCTGACATTGCTCTCATCCCTCACGCTATCAATTCGGCGCGGACGCCGTCCAGGGTGGCACGAGCTTTCCGCGCAAAACCAAAGAAGCCCTCCAGGTTATCGCAGGCTCCCAGAACACGTTCCAATTCGTCGCAGACATACTCGTCGCAGTGAGCGCAGTTGGCCATCTCTCGCTCCACAGCGCAAGCGCGAATCTTGCACTGCCGGCAAAAGCCCGTCAATCGCCCTCCCCTGGTCAGACACCCATCACAGAGGATGTCCTCAACGGTGAGTTCAGGCGCGTCAAAGTAGTCACGCCAGCCCGCAGCCGCTTGCTCCAGCGCGTCACGGTCGCCCGCCTGGGTGGCGAGATAAGCCTGGCAATCGGTGCAAGTCACGCCACAAAAGGCGATCATATCGCTACCTCCCTCAGTGCTTTCACAAACGTCTCGTTCTCCTCGGGCGTGCCAAAGCTGAAGCGCACGTGGTTGGGCACGCCCCAGGCGTCCAACGCGGTGGTGATGAAACCGCGTTCCAACAGCGGCCCGCTCACTTCGGCCCCCGGACGGCCCACGTCAAGGGCGATAAAATTGGTGTGCGTGGGGATGTAGCGCAGGCCCAGCTTTTCCAACTCGCGATAGAAAAATTCTTTGGCCGCCTCGTTCGCCTCCAGCGTGCGGCGCACGTGCTCGTCGTCGTCCAGCGCGGCCAGGGCGGCTACCTGCGCCATCCGGTTGACGTTGAACGGCGGCCGCGTGCGCTCCATGTAATCAATCACGTTCTCGCTGGCCAGCATGTAGCCTACCCGCAGACCGGCCAGCCCGTACACCTTTGAGAACGTGCGCAAAACGACCAGGTTCTTTCGCCCGGCGTGGAGATATTCGAGGCTGCGCGGATAGTCGGGGCCGACGGCAAATTCATAATAGGCCTCGTCCATCACCACTACCACGCGCTCCGGCACGCGCTCCAGGAACGATTCGACAGCCGCGCCGCCCACCACCGTGCCGGTGGGATTGTTGGGGTTGCACACGAATATCAACCGGGTGCGCTCGGTGACGGCCTCGGCCATGGCATCCAGGTCGTGGACGTAGCCTTCCTTCAAGGGAACCCGCACCACGTTGGCCCCCACCTCGATAGCGCGCAGCAGGTAGCTGATGAACGATCCGGATGGCATGATCACCTCGTCGCCAGGCTCGGTCAGAGCCAGGCACAGCAACAGCACCCATTCGTCGGCTCCATTGCCCAGGGCTATGTTCGCTGGACTCAGGCCCCACTCGTCGGCCAGGGCTGCCTTGAGAGCCGCGCCGCTCGCGTCGGGGTAGCGATGCACCGTCCCCACCGCCTCCCGCAGAGCGGCCATGGCCTGGGGCGATGGGCCTAGCGGGTTCTCGTTGGACGACAGATCCACCACTCGCTCCACGCCGGGCGGCACGGTGGGCGGCTTGTAAGCCGGCAATTCAGCGATGTAAGACTTGAACGGCAAACTCATCGTAACTGGCACCGCACTATGCGGACGATCGGCTTCAAGACCAATCGCCGCACCAGGGAGCGCACGACAGGGCGCTCCTCGATCCAGTCCGCCAAGTGTGGCGAACATCGCTCGTATATACGGATCGCCCAGCGTCCCAGCCGGTTTTCTCTCATCCGGGTATCCCGCAACTGGCGCAGCGCCATCACTTCGGGAGCAAGCCCGCTGCCATACGCCGCCGTCGCGACGAAGCACTTTTTGTCCTCGGCGATCTCGGCATTGGGGAACGTCTCCTTCAATTTGCCCTCCGCTCCTGCGGGTAGGCCTTGGATGTTCAGCTTGACGACCTGCCCCGATGCCGTCTGAAGCTTGCTGAGCGTGATCGTCGGCTGTCCCCTTTGCTGCTTGCGCTTGACAAAGACGCGCTGCACCTTCTCGTTGGGCGTAATCTGCGTCTTGTCTGGCGATTCGAGATCCTCGACGATCACCCGTCGATCTGTGATACCTATGGTGCTGCCTTTGGTCTTGGAGACCTGATGCCGGGTGGCGGGTCCCGGACCGGCGCCGCCGGTGGAACTGAAACTGGTCGTCTGGGTGAACGTGATCGGACCAAAGAGAATGTTCTCTCCCTCCTCCAACTCGGTGAATTTGAAACCGCTCATCGCTCTACCTCCCTCATTTTAACAAACGCTCATACTCGTCGTGATTGCCGATCCAATACCAGATCATCGTGTCGCCCTCAAGAATACCGAGCACCCGATAGTCGCCAGTCACACGCGCAGAATAAATCAACTCTTCATCGTCTACTCGCTTGAAGCGCAAACTTGGGTGATAGGGATTCACCTTCCATATTTGATAGGCCCTTTGTGCACGCCGTTACACATCACGAGGAAGACGCGCGTAAAACTTCCAGAACTTTTGAGTCGCCCGTGATTTCATGCTGGCGAAAGTCGGCCATCTTTGGTTTCCATGTCGGTCGTTTGCCCCGCGTGATACTCCTCACGCGCTTCGCGCGCCATTTCGCGCATCACACGCTTTGCTTCCGATCGAGCAAGTAACTCGTCCCACTTTTCTTCACTAGCGCTGATTTCTTCCTCAGTCTCAGTTTCCTCTTCCTCCGACCGATCGTCGTATCTCTCGGCAGTTTTGAAATCGAGAAACTGTGCAAAATCAACGAGTTGCGAGACGCGCTCTGGCGGCAATCTGCGCATGATGGCAATTACCATCTGCTCGTGTACTGAAGGCTGAACATTCACTTCTCTGTCCATATTGACCTCAGATATACTATGCGCTAAACCAGCCTTGCCTTCTAGTGCGCGAGGAGGTCAATGATGATGTCAGCAGCGATCCGCGCAGCGACGCCACAAACCAGGGGACATTTCTCCAGCCCGCCAGCCTTGTACCACGCCTCGGCGTCCTCATCTCGCTTGAAATCAAAGCTTCTGCCGAATAGCTTTTTCTGAATCTCGAAGCAATTGACGCCGCCCATTTGCTCCTTGAATCTATCGTACATCTGATATGACGCGGCCATCGTATCCCTATAGGCCTGTATATCGGCCAGGTCTTTGCGCCCGAGCACCAGGCCGATAGCCATGATGCCGCCGATGAGCGCGCCACAGGTCTCGCCCATGCGAGCGACCCCGCCAGCCAGGGCCGTGCTCGCTTTCAGAGCGCCTCCATCCTCCAGGTGAAGATGGCTCTGCAAGGCGTACAAGACAGAGCGGCTGCAACCCTCATATACCCTATCGTTGTAATACGCCGCCCAAGCGACCCGATCCAACAGTTTCGCCCTCGACCCCGGTTCGATCTGGCGAGCGCCATAGTCGGCCAGCTCGATTCTCCTGGCAACTTCTTCCAAGCTCATACTTCGGGTCTCCTTAGACGTAACCGATCATCCGAGCTATTTTTTCATAGCTCTCGGGCAGAGGATACTCAGGCTGGAACGAATAACCCTTGGGAAGCTTGGAACCCGTCGAGTTGACGTGCCGGAGTCCAACCATCAAATCCTCCAGCCTCTGCCGGGGGACGGTAAAGATCAATTCATCATCTCCAGCCATCGCCCGGTAGCGGTCGCCGCGACACGGCACCGCGACCTGGCACGCCCCGCTCTGCACGGCGGGCACCACGGCATAGACGCACGCCGCATGGCCAGACAGCGTGCACTTGAGGTTGTAGCCCTCTTTGTACTCTCTTCCCAGGAGCAGCAGGTTTAGCTGCGCCGAATCACCATAGATCATGATCAGATCAGGCTCAAAGTTAATCGTCTCTAGCGGCGCCGACGCCACACCGACGTACTTGCCGACTTCCAAACAAGGGAACTCGCGAGCGTAATGGCTGCCCGCTTCCAGAGTCGCTACATCGTCTGGGTAGCGGTTATGTCCCTGTAAGAAATACTCTGGCGGCTCTGCAAGTCCGTAACCGACGACCGGTTCAAAGCACCACATGTCCTCTTTCAGCAAGGCCATTGCCTGGCCCTCACGACGTGAAAGCTGAAACGCCTGACAAAGAGAGAGGTGATGGCCAAGATCCTCGAGAGGTCGCATCGCGCCCTGGGGAATGTCTGACTCTTGTTCCAGCAGTTTCACTGCCACAGGGAACGTTTTTAGTCGCAGCCGCCTTTCAAGTTCCTCTCCGTACCCACGATAAACGCTCATCTCTATCATTGTCACTCGACTCCTCGTTTCACTTTAGCGTGGGATGGGAAAATGGCGCTCCCAAATTGCAGTCTTTGCCCAGTGCATGACCTCAAATGTACTGTCCGCCATCCACCTGAATAACCTGCCCCGTGATGTGCCGCGCCTTCTCGGTGCAAAGGAAGGTGACGACGTAGGCCACCTCTGTCGGAAGCCCCAGCCGACCCAACACGATCTCCGCCAGGGCCATATCCTTCACCTTCTCCGGCGCTTCCTTGACCATCTCCGTCTCGATCAGGCCCGGCGCGATGGAGTTGACGTTGACGCTGTACCGGCCCAACTCGCGGGCGCAGGCCTTGGTGAACCCGATCACGCCCGCTTTGGCCGCCGAGTAATTCGTCTGGCCGAATTTGCCGCGCAGGCCGTTGATGGATGTGACGTTGACGATCTTGCCGGAGCCTTGCTCGCGGAAAAGGGGTGTGACCGCTCGCGTGTAGTTAAACGTGCCTTTCAGGTCCACGTCGATGACGCGGTCCCACTGCTCCTCGCTCATCTTCCAGACCACGCCGTCCCAGTTCATCCCGGCGTTGTTGACCAGGATGTCTAAACGGCCAAACTCGTCGAGCACCTTCTGCACCATCGCCTGGGCATCGTCAAAGCTGGATACGTCGGCCTGGACGACCATGGCGCGGCGGCCCATCTCCCGGACGGTCTCGGCAAGCTCTGCCGCCAGGTCAACGCTCTTGCGATAGTTGAGCGCGACGTCGGCGCCGTTAGCGGCCAGGTCCAAAACAATCGCCCGCCCAATTCCGCGCGTGCCGCCGGTGACAATCGCGACTTGATTCTCTAATTCCATAGCCATATCACCTCTTGGCCTACGCCTGCTTGAACTCGTAAGCGACTCGCCCACCTTGCAGTTTGACCGGGACCACGTTCACATCCATGCCGATCTCCATATCCTCCTCCTCCAGGTCCTTGCTCATCCGACCAAAGACCTTCACGTCGCCAAAGTCAGCCAGAGCGATGGCATAGGGGAGATCATCCTCAAAGCCGGTGGGCGCGTACATCAACGTCGAGAAGGAGATCAGTTTGCCCGGCCCCGAAATCTCGAACCACTCCATATCGCTGGAAAGGCAATTGAAACAATCGGCCCGCGGAGGAAAGTACGTCTTGCCACAGCTCTTACACCTCGTCCCGGCGACCTGCCCCTCGTCCAGAAGGTCTACGAATTTGTCCACCTTCGTCTGGGCCGTAAAACTGACCGTGCCAAATTTTTCAAACCCCATGGTATCACCTCCCCAGAATAGTCACGTTGCCGTATATGCCCACGCCGCCGATGTTGTGGATCAGGCCGATCTCTGGACCCTCCACCTGCATATCTCCCGCTTCGCCCCGGAGTTGCAGGACGACGGTTCGGATCTGGGAGCCGCCCGTAGCGCCGATGGGATGGCCCTTGGACAACAGCCCACCGTCCACGTTGACGGGTATCTTTCCGTCAGCATACGTCTCCTTGGCCTTGATCAGTTCCGCTCCCTGTCCCGGCTCGGCAAACCCCAGGTCTTCGTAGGCCATCAACTCGGCGATGGTGAAGCAATCGTGGACTTCGGCCAAGTCAATATCCTCTGGGCCGACTCCGGCCATCTCATAGGCCTCTCGCGCCGCTTCACGCGCACAGCGCAACCCCGTCAACGCTTCCCGGCCAGACAATGTCAACGGAGCCGATGCCGCGCCCAGCCCAAGCACCCAGACAGGCTTTTCAGATAGTTTCTGGGCCACCTCGCCAGCGGCGACGATGAGGCAAGCCGCTCCGTCGGCGTTGGCGCAACAGTCGTACTTTTTGAGGGGGCTGGATATGACGTCGGAGGTCAGCACTTTTTCCATATCAACCGGCTTCCGAAATACCGCCTTGTCGTTGAGCATCCCGTAGGTGGCGGCCTTCACCCGGATGCGCGCCAGGTCTTCCCCGCTGGTCCCATATTTATCAAAGTGAGCGCGGGCGTGCATGGCATAATAGGCAGGCATCATCGTCCCAAAGGGGGATTCCCACATCACATCTGCTCCCCTGCCCATCCTCTCCTGGGACTCGGCCGAGCTGATGCCCGACATCTTTTGAAACCCCAACACCAGGACAATTTTGTGCAGCCCGGCCTTGATCATCGAATAAGCAACCCGCAACCCCATGCTGCTGGAGGAACAGACGCTCTCCACATAGAAGGCGGGTTGAGGGTTCAGGCCCAGATACTCGGCCATGAGGCCGGCCGGCGTCCTCTGCTTGTCATATTCGGGCGCCGAACAGATGATGGAAGCATCGACTTCCCCCGGTTTGATCTGAGCGTCCTCCATCGCGTCCTTGAAGGCTTCAAAGGCAAGTTCCCTGATAGCGCCTTCGTAGCCGCGGATGAAAGTGCTTTGTCCGACTCCTACAATAGCTACATCTTTTTTCACTTTTACCTCCCAGTCATTCGTCAGTCTTCAGGTTTGTGGAGCCTTGGCCAGAACCAAGTCCACGAAAGCCTCCGCTCTCTCGACCAACAAGTCGTGATACTGTTGAAATAACCGCGTTGCTTTCTCTCCCAGCCAATCATTCGGTAGCAGTTCCAGCGGCAGGTTGGGATCCACGTAGGGGGAGAAGCGAAATTCATGGATCAACATGAAACGCTGCACAAAGCACTCCTGAGGGTCCAGACTATTGCCGGCCTTCGATTGAGCTTGATACTTTTGAAACGGCAGCTCGTAGTTGGCGATGAAATCGGCGTAATAGTCGTTAAGTTCTTCCAGGTTCCAGCAACGCGCTACAATCTCCTCATCACTCGCAAAGCCCTGGTGTTCGGCGGTAAAGAACTCGACGTAAGGGCGAACGTTCAGGGTGTCCACAACCTGCTCCACCTCGGTTCGCAGATCTCGGGTAGAGATCCAGGTCGCCTGATTCAAAGAACCAAAGCCAAGCCATAACAGCCGCTCGCGCAGCCTGCGCCGCAAGTGACGTTTGGACTCGGGAATCGTGTAGATGAGTAAATGCCATCGTCCATCCCAGGGATCGCGGCGAGGCTGAAAGATCCGTCGCGCGCCTTCCTCCAACAATTCGAGGAATCTGGGCGTCTGCGAGTAAAAGCTGTACCGGCCAATCCTGCGGCTTTCCAGCCAGCCTTTCTGGGACATGCGAGAGAGTGTAGATCGAACAGCCTGCTCCGACAGGCCAAAAAGCCCCAGTAATTCAATCAGGCTGCCTGTCCAGGCCTCTCCATCTCGGTGACGGATATAATCTCCATACAAGGTGAAGATCAAATCCTGTGAGTGAGACATTCTCTCTGCCTTCTTCTAAATAGATGGATTTCTGCCTGTCGCTCAGATCTCCACTCTGCGCCGGAGGTGTGGCGCTTGAGGAAACGTGATCTTGATATATGTCACCAATTGAGCGACTGAGACGCATTATAACACATATGATAACGTATGTCAATCCCTCGTCGGATAAACCAAATTTAGACATATAACGACTTGACAAGCTACCAAAAGTATGGCATACTCCAGTCCGCCAGACCAATGCAGACAAACACGATTGATTTGACCGAAACCCAACGGTTAATCCGCCAGGGATGGGAACACGTGGCGACTGAGTACGCCCAAGACCGGGCGGGCGTCTTTGAGCGATTTGCCGGGCGATTATTGGAACTAATTCATCCATCGCCAGGGAGCGCACTGCTCGATGTCGGGACTGGGACTGGCTTGGTCGCGTTGCAGGCAGCCTCGTGGGTTGGCTCAGAAGGCTCGGTGATAGGGAGCGATATTGCCACAACCATGGTATCCTTGGCAACACAGGCAGCAACGGAACAGAGAGCGACTAACGTTACTTTTTGCTCGATGGATGCAAAACGATTGGGTCTTTCCGACAATTCCTTCGACACCGTGACCTGTGCCTTTTCACTCTTCCAATTCCCAGACATGCACCGAGCATTAGTCGAGATGCGGCGAGTGCTCAAACCAGGGGGACGCTTGGGCCTTTCCAACTGGGGACCGGGCTACTTCCAACCAATCGCTTCACGCCAGCGGAATCTATTTCGAGAATTCAAGCTCCGG
>Ga0180434_10006186_pt1 | contig 13850 bp, 11 predicted proteins | sample SS_ome_7_FD_132453 | JGI IMG/M metagenome (GOLD analysis project Ga0180434, IMG submission 132453) | Hypersaline lake sediment archaeal communities from the Salton Sea, California, USA - SS_1_D_2 metaG | ecosystem: Environmental > Aquatic > Non-marine Saline and Alkaline > Hypersaline >... | reverse complement strand
GGCTGATAAAAATGGCCGTGAATACAAATGTACCGTTCCATGTATAAACTCCTATCACTGCGCTGAGCCTGCACGCGCGCATGCGGAATGACACGCTCGGCCTTCAGCATAGTGTTTGTCTTGTCTTTCGTTACAGCACATATACAAACTGCGTTGGCAATCCGGTCAAGTCCGCAACAAACCAGCCTGCCAGCCCATAGAACGCACCTTCAGCCACGCGAGCAGACCGGAACCTGCCTACCCGATAAGCGCACAGCGTTTCTTAAGCCACGCCTCCCACAATACGTAGCCGTGCCATCGGGAAATCGAAAACGTATAGAATTGGTCACGCCTTAAGATATGCGTGTCGAATTGCACCATCATCACTGTACTTTCTGTCATTCAACAACGTTGCATCATATACTAAACTATCAGCTATCACGCGCCAATCTTAAACGGGCAAATCTTCGCTTGCCCACCCGGACAACCATGCCCTCTCTCGGCATGATTTGCACACTGACATCATCTACTTTTGCTCCATCAATACTAACCGCGGCCTGATTGACCATCCGCTTTGCCTCTCCGCCGCTTTCCACCAGTTTGCACGACAGCAACAGTTGCTTCATGGAAACTGCAGCGCGGGGAATCTCGACCTCTGGTATCTCATCGGGTAGTTGGCCCTTTGCGAAAACCTTCTCAAACTCGGCAGCAGCAACCTGGGCCGTAGCCTCATTGTAGAACTGCGCGACAATCGTCCTTGCCAGCACAACTTTCGCTTGCTTGGGGTGCGTTTTGCCGGCGTCGATGAGCTCCGCTATTTTCTCCGAGGGCAGCTCAGTCAAAAGCGTGAAGTAATTCTCCATCATGTCGTCGGAGATGCTCATAATCTTGCCGAACATATCGTTCGGCTCATCGGTCACGCCGACGTAATTGCCCTTGGACTTACTCATTTTTTCCCTGCCGTCCAGGCCAACCAGTATCGGCGTGGTAATTACGACCTGCGGCTTCTGTCCGTTCAGTCTCTGCAGGTCTCTGCCCACCAGATTATTAAACGTCTGGTCCGTCCCGCCCAGCTCGACATCACTTTCTATCATCACCGAATCGTAGCCCTGCATCAGCGGATACAGAAATTCATGCACGCCGATCGGGTCGCCTTTCTTGTATCGCAGTTCGAACGTGTCTCTTTCCAGCATCCGAGCTACCGTCATCTGGCTAGCCAACTTTATAATATCGGCCAAACTCAGCTCGGAAAGCCACTCGCTGTTGTGTCTAACTTCGAGCTTGGCCTGCGAAGTATCGAGGATCTTCCCGGCCTGCTGAAAATACGTATTTGCATTCTCTTCGATCTGCTCCGGCCCAAGCATGGGCCGCGTCGTATTTTGGCCCGATGGGTCGCCGATGCGGGCCGTGTAATCCCCAATGATAAGGACCGCCTTGTGGCCCAGGTCCTGAAACTGCCGCATCTTACGAAGCACCACCGTATGGCCCAGGTGTATATCGGGACTGGTGGGGTCCAGACCCAGCTTGATGCGAAGCTGCCTGCCGGTCTTGGCGGCCTCGGTGAGCTTCTCGGCAAGCTCGGCTTCACGAAAAATCTCCACCGTGCCGCGTTTTAAAAGCTCGATTCTTTGTGCAATTTCTTCAGCCATACACTGCTATCCACAAACAAACGGCCCAGATTATAGAAGACAAATCAGGGACAGGCAAGATGTGTCCTTACAATTCCAAAGGCACGCAAAGGCAAAAAGCTCAACGCACCTGCTCCGAGGCTGGCACCGCCCTGTTTTTCTTTGCCCAGAATACTGCCAGGACGATGTATAGTGCGATCGCAGGAACAAAGCACACCGCGCACAGCACGTGAACGGCTGCCACACCCAGCACACCGAGAAGGGGGTTTGCTTGCAGAGGCCAAAAGGGTCGAACATCAGACCAGCAAAAGCTGTCAAGCAGAATGTGAAACCAAACGCCCAATAGGCCGCCGATTAACATCTTGGACAGGGTCGTCTGGTACGGCAGGCCAAAAAGCTCCATGAGCGATTTGAACAAACCTCTCGCCGGATAGGCCAGAGCGCCCCACGCCAGACCTAAGGCCCCGCCCAGCAGGAACGTATGGCAAAGCCCGTGCATCGGGTAGTCCAGGCCAAAAACCAGGACCATCAAAGGCTCCAGGTCGATCACCACATTGGCCAGAACGAATACCGGCAGGTCGACCCACTTCCCAAACACCAGCCCAATCAGTCCACTGGGCCCAAAATGAAACGGCGTAAACGGCATTTGCAAGACTCAATTCTGCAAACGTAAGCAGCTAACGTCCGGCCAAATATTGACCCTCCTGCAGATAGTCTTGGACGTAGTCTTTGATTGCATCTTCAAGTGGCGTCATTTCTCTATCGTAGCCGGCTTTGCGAAGCTTCGTCATATCGGCTTGCGTGAAATACTGATATTGATGCCGGATCGATTCGGGCATCTCAATATATTCCATATTCGCCTTCTTGCCCATCGCGGCGAAAACCGCCCGCACCAGGTCGTTCCATGTACGCGCACCGCCCGTACCAGTATTGAAAAGGCCGTTTAGCCCTGGATTATCATAGAAGAAAAGCGTCATATCCACAGCGTCTTTCACATAGACAAAGTCGCGCATTTGCTCGCCGTCTTTGACGTCGCTCCTGTAAGACTTGAACAGGCGCACCTTGCCCGTAGCGTTTATTTGCTCGAAGGCCTTGATCACAAAGCTCCGCATCTCGCCTTTGTGATATTCGTTGGGCCCAAAAACGTTGAAGTACTTGAGGCCCACGATTTTCTTCAGCAGCCCCGCCCGTTTCGCCCACAGGTCAAAGAGATGCTTGGAATAGCCGTACATATTCAACGGCCTTAAGTCCTCGATCCTGGCCTCGTCGTCACTAAAGCCAGCCGAGCCGTCCCCGTACGTGGCCGCACTGGAAGCATATATAAAGCGGATCTTTGCATCCGTCGACCATTGCGCCAGGATTTTGCTGTATTGGTAGTTATTCTTGATAAGATACGATGCGTTCGCCTCGGTCGTGCTGGTGCACGCACCTAAGTGGAAAACCGCCTCGATGGGGGCCGGAAGCTTACGCTCAACGACCAGGTCCAGAAAATCGTCCTTCTCCACGTAATCGGCGAACCCCAGATTCCGCAAGTTTTTCCATTTTTCGCTGCACGCCAGGTGGTCAACGACCAGAATGTCCGAGATTCCCCGCTTATTTAGTGCCGCGATTAGAGCTGATCCGATAAATCCAGCCCCGCCGGTGACAACGATCATCTCCTGAATCCTCGAAAAGTAGCCGGTTTCGAACAGGTTAATCCGGTGATATGCGCGTGTCAAACGCTAAGAAATGATAAGCGCACAAAAAAAACCGCCGACAACTCAGGCGGTTAGAGTCCCCCGGCGCCGTGCCTAACACAACGCGATATAGCTGGCTATTGCCAGTATCAAAATCCGCTTTTTTGTGAAAGTGAACGGCAACCAGATCTCAAAATAAAACCTTCTCATCACCCTTCTCGGATACCTAAAAGCCCCCGTGTCAATCATGGTGCTATTATACCGAAAAAGGGCGGTGCAAGGCAAGAAAAAAACAGCCTCAATGCGCGTAAGCAATTCCTAAACAAACACTTACGCCAGCTCAGATGACAATTTTTTGTGCCGGTCGGCGAATGACCCGAGACCGGTCATCCGGCCAATCACAGATATACGCTCACGCCAACTTTTCGACGGCCTCGGCAACCAGTTTGGATATGGGCAGATGCTGTGGGCAGCGGGCCTCGGCCAGGCGGTAATCGGTGCTCAGCAATTTGGCTCTCACGTCGCTGGGAATCTGTGCAAACAATTCTCTTGCCCTTTGCTTATCGCCATAGCTATTGTAGTACATCAAATACCGCATGATGTCGCTGACATACGGTACGTCCGGCAGGGCTGCATCACATATCTCCGCGCAGCCAGGGCAATAGCCGTCGCAGGTCCGGCGTGCATATTCGCCGAGCACGTCCATATCTGCCTGCGAGAGTTTGGTTTTGTCCAGTACCGCAGCAACGTTGGCCGTCAGCACAGTCATGTTCTCCATCTGGACGGGGGCACAAGCTATCCTTTCATCCTGCAGTGCAAATTTGATACCTGCCTGTTCCGGCGTAAAGCCCTTCTTGAGGAAGTGCTCGACCATTTTCTTATCCGCCTCGGTCTCAATGCTCATGCGGAATCTTCTAATGGTGGTCTTGCCGGTCGTCTTCATGGCCACCACAGCGATCTTTGCTTCATGGCACGCCTCGACGGCATCCTGCATCTCGGGGTCCTGCATCACGCGGAAGTTATAGCTGGGCATCACCAGATCTATCCAATCGAGCTTTGCGGCGGCGGCCAGGCACTTCGCCATATTCTTGTGCGTGCTAAAGCCGAAAAACCGTATGAGCTTGCGCTTCTTTGCGCCTTCCGCCCATCGCCTCAATTCGTCCGTGAACTGCGAGGGATCAGTCGCGCCGTGCGGAGCATAATATGCATCGATGTAATCTATGTTCATCCTTTTCAAAGAGGTCTGCAGCCGGTTTTCCACGTCGTCGGCACTTCTCGCGCCCGAGGCCTTGCTCACAATGAACAGGTCCTTGCGGGCCTCTGGATTTCGTGCCAGGAACCTGCCGATCCCCAGCTCGCTGTTACCGCCCGCATAACTATGAGAGGTGTCCCAATATCTGACGCCCCACCTGTAGGTATTGCGCAAAACGATCTGGTTATCTACAAGATTAAACATGGTCCCCAGGCCCAGACAGGAAACCTTGACGCCGGTCTTGCCCAGTTTGCGCTTGGGCACCTGTGGAAGCTTAGCTTCTTCTGATTGTCCTTCAGCAGCTAAGACTGCACGCGAGCCCAAAACAGAGCCTAAGCCTGCCGCTCCAACAGTCTTGAAAAAACGCCTTCTATCGAGCCTATTCTGTGTCTGTTCCATAGCAAAAACTCCGAATTCTCATCAACTTGTCGAAAATGCCGCTCACGCCAATTTACGAACCGCCTCGGCGACAAGCCGGCCTATCGGCAGATGCTGCGGACAGCGGGCCTCCGCAGCCGCATAATCCACATCAAGCAGCTTGTCTCTCATCTCACGAGGCACACGAGCAAAAAGCTCTCTCGCCTCTGCGCGGTCTGCATAGCTGTTATAGTACATCAAATACCGCATGATGTCACTTACGTAGGGCGCATCCGGAAGCGCTGCATCACAGATATGCGCACAGCCCGCACAATAGCCGCTGCATGTTCGCCGGGCGTACCCGGTCAGGGTTCGCTTGTCCGCATCAGAGAGCTCGGTCTTGTCCAGCACCGCAGCAACGTTTTCCGTCAGTGTCGCAACATCTTTCATGCCAACACAAGCGGCGCTGAATCTTTCATCTTCGAGCACCAGTTTTATCTTGGCCTGTCCTGCGGTAAGGCCCCGCTGCAGGAAATGCTCCATCAATTTCCTCTGCTCATCTGCCTTGGTTCTCGGACCGAAACCCTGCGTCTTCATGGCAATAAGCCCAATGCCGGCCTTATGGCAGGCATCAACTGCGCCATCCAATTCCTTGTCCTGCATCAGCCGAAAACTGTACGGCAGCATCACCACGTCAATCCAGTCCAACTTAGCGGCAGCAGTGAGACAGCGAGCCATGTTCTGATGCGTCGTAAAGCCGAAGAACCGTATGCGTTTTTCTTTCTTCGCCCGTTCGGCCCATTGCTTTAGCTCATCTGTCAGTCGCGTGGGATCGGAACACCTGTGAACGCCGTAGTAGACATCAATATAGTCTGTGTTCATCCTTTCGAGCGAAGTCTCAAATCGCTCTTGCACGTCCGCGATCGTTCTTGCGTGCGAGGCCTTGGTAGCAATGAGTAGCTGCTTTCGCGCCTCTGGATTCCGCGACAGGTATCTGCCGATACCGATTTCGCTGTTACCGCCCCTGTAATTGTGGGCGGTGTCCCAGAAGTTGACGCCCCTCTGCGGAGCTACTCGCAACACGATCTGGTTCTCAAGAAGGTCCTGATTTCCGCCCAAACTCAGAGTGGGCACCTTCAAGTCGGTCTTACCCAACTTACGTTTGGGCACCTGTGGGAACTTGGGCTCTTGCCCTTTTTGGCCGGTGCGGGATTCGTTCGAGGCTGCCATAGTCTGCCCGGAGAGAAACACGGAACCAAGCCCCGCCGAACCCACGGTTTTGATAAAGTCCCTTCGGTCAAGCATGTTTTTTCGTGCCTTCATCCTTTTCGACTCCATAAGCCGCTCCTCATATTGTCAGGCCAATTTACTAACCGCCTCAGCAACGAACTTGGCTATCGGTAAACGCTGTGGGCAGCGGGCTTCCGCTTCGCTGTAGTCGATGTCGAGCAGTCTACTTCTCACAGCAGCAGGAATGCGTCGAAACAAATTTCTTGCTCGCTGCGTATCGCCGTAGCTGTTGTGATACATCAGAAACCGCATAATATCACTGATGTACGACGTGTCCGACAAAGCCGCGCCACAGATATGCGCGCAGCCGGCACAATAGCCGCTGCATGTGGCCCGTGCAAACTCGGTGAGCACTTCCATATCGGCGGCGGAGAGCTTGGTCTTGTCCAGCGTCGCCGCGACATTCTGCGTCACAAGGCCGATGTTCTCCATCCTGACGCACGCCGAGGTAATCCTTTCATCCTGCAGCACAGCCTTGATCTTGGCCTGTCCCTCGGTAAACCCGCGTTTCAAGAAATGGTCGGTCAGCTTCTTATCTTGATCGGTTACAATCCGGCGAGCCTGCGTCTTCATAGCCACGACGCCAATGCCTGCTTTGTGGCACGCCCCGATCGCCGCCTTCATATCGGAATCCTGCATCAAGCGGAAATTGTAGAGCGGCATGACCACATCAATCCAATCGAGTTTGGCGGCGGCCTTGAGGCATTGAGCCATGTTCTGGTGGGTGGGAAAGCCGAAGAACCTGATGAGCTTGCGCTTCTTTGCGCTTTTGACCCACTGCTTTAGCTCATCGGTCAGGTAAGACGGGTCCGACAAACCGTGGCCCGCATAGCCGTAGCCTTTGACACGGTCCATCACGTGGTACAGGTCGATGTAGTCGGTGTGCAGCCTTTTCAGAGACGCCTGCAGGGCCTGTTCGGTATCCTCGATGGTCACCGCGTCCGAGGCCTTTGTGGAGATGAACAATTTCTTTCGCAGCTTGGGATTATCCGCCATGAATTTGCCGATGCCAAGCTCGCTATTCGGACCTGCATAATCCGGCGCAGTATCCCAGTAGGTGACGCCCCACTTGACCGCGTTTCGCAAGACCGTCTGGTTTTCCAGAACATCGAAGATCGTGCCCAGCGCTAAGCACGACACCTTGGCGCCGGTCTTGCCTAATCTCCGCCGGGGGACCTGTGGGAATTCGGGCTCTTGCTTTGCCTGGGACTTATTCGGCTCACTTGAAGCTCCATTACTGCCGCTCGACACAAAAAAGGGGGCCAAGCTCGAGGCCCCTGCCGCCCTGAGAAAATCTCTCCTGCTCGTTTGATTTGGCGTTCTGTCCATGAGCGTAATCCTCACAAAGAACTATCGCTTCAGCAACAGATTTCTGCTGGCACTTCTTGTCTCACCTTCTGCAGAGACCCTTATTGCTTTCTTACCGCTGACCGGACATTCGTGTTCGCAAACTCCACAGCCGATACATTTCTCAATATCCACGTAAGGACGCTGCAGACGCACCTGAATCTCGATTTTGGCGCCCTTGGCCGGCGATTCCTCGAACCGCTCATCGGGCGAGATTCTTATAGAATTTGCCGTATTTGCCACGATTTGTCGGCGCTGGTCGCTGTCAATCGCGCAATAGTAGTCTCCACTGGCGAACTTGCCCGGCGTGAGATTATCTTCAATCGTCTCTATACTGCCACCGGCAATTTCTTTCACAGTCAACAAGCCGTCTCTTACGGTGATGAACTCTTCCCGCGTGAATATGGCCTTGGGACTGACCGGGCAGTTTTCCTCGCACACAATGCAGGGCTTGTCCATCGCCCACGGAAGACAGCGATTGCGGTCAACGAAAGCCGTACCCAATTTGATCGGCCCCGCCTCGGCAAATTCGTTGACGCCCAGCTTTTCCGCCAGCGTGATCGGCCTGATAGCGGCGGTCGGGCAGACCTGCCCGCAGGCCACACAGTTCAATTGACAGCCGCTCGAGCCGATTCGGTTGTTCAAGACCGGCGTCCACAGATTCTCCAGGCCGCCCTCGATCCCCGCCGGCTGAATCACGTTGGTGGGACAGACCCGCATACACTGGCCGCACTTGATACACCTTTTGAGGAATTCCTCCTCCGGCAAGGCACCGGGCGGGCGAATGACTTTGTGGTACCAGTTGGCGCCGAGCTTGTTGGCCAGCCTCACCGCCCCGACCGCAAAGACTCCGCTGACCAGCGACAGCGCAAAACCCCTTCGCGACACATCGGGGTTGGTCACTTCCCCCGCAGCGGACGGCTTCGTTTGATAGGCGATGACATCGTGCACGCAGCCATCCAGGCAGTTGAAACAGAGCACGCACTCACTGATCCTGATATTGCCGGCCGGCTCACAGCCGCCCTCGCAATCTCGCTCACAGAGTTTGCAGTTTACGCACTCGCTCTCTTTCTTGCCGATGCGCCAAACAGCAAATCTATCTATCACGCCGAACAGAGCCCCCAAGGGACAAATGAAGCGGCAATAGAATCGTGGAATTGCCAAATTCAACAGCACCGCAGCGAGAAATACGGCAAAAACCAACCAGCTTCCTTCGTAAAAGCGTCGGGGCACCGAAATAAGCTGGGCGGAGCTGTCGGCCAGCGGCAGCAAAAAGAGATTGAATGAGCGGGTTATAACTGCGATAGGGTCAAGCAGGCCAATCTGCAAGGTGACGGCTGCAGATGGAAACGCAGCCATACCAAGAACCACGATGAGAATGTAGTATTTTATCTGCTGGGCTTTCCGGTATCGGTTGAGCAGGACTTGCTCGGCCACCTTTTTCCTTCGCCTGCCCAGATAGCCAACAAAATGGTGCAGAGTACCGAAGGGACACACCCAGCCGCAGAAGAACCGCCCTACCACGATGGTCAATCCAACCGTTACCAGCGCCCACAAGAGCGGCCAGTAAAGCGTGTGCGTGGTCAACACCGTGCCAAAGGCCACCAGCGGGTCCAGCTCGAAGAACCAGTCAATGGGCCACCCCCGCAGTTGCCAGAACTCTTCACCCACCGTAGCCACGATGCAAAACCAGACGAACAGCGCGAAAAAAAAGGCCTGGCTTATTCTTCTTGCAGTGACAATCTTCATGAATCCGTCTCAGCTTATCGCCGCCTTAGCGGGATTTAGTGATTGATAATCGGTCGTGCCGGCACCGGCCTTCTCCGCCTTTGCCAGATACGGCAAATCCGAAACACGCAAGCCCAAAAGCGTGCAGCCGTATGAATCAGCAGCCACCATGTCCGTGCTCGCAATCAGTGTATTCTTGCGCTTCAAATCAGAAACGGAGCCCCCGGTAGGCCCGTTGGTCATCATCACTTCCGTGCCGTCCAGGACCACCAGCGTGGGCTTTGCCATCATCGCCAGCTCAGCGATAATTGTATTGATATCCTGGTGAAAGATGTTGCGGCGTCCGCCCAGAAGCCCGTACCAGTTCTTCATCGACATCGAAGCGCCGGCTCGGTGGTGGTCTTTGACCGGCGCGATGCCGATGAGCTTGTCTACCTTCTCGAAAGGCCCGAAGAAAATCGGCCAATTCCTGATAAGCGCGCCACCGGCCAGCGTTGTCGGGCTGAAAAGATGCTCTCTCGGCAGCACAATTTCGGCGCCCGCCTCGCCTGCCGCTTTGCCGATGCCGCTCAGTGTGAAACAGCTTGTCGGATCGTTGATGGGATTGTCCGTGACGATAACCTTCTTTGCCTTGCCTCTGTTGTAGCACAGCCGGACCACCTCAGCCACCAGCTCCGGATTGGCCGTCGCTCCCAGCATCGGCGGCGAGGCAAAGGCAACGTTGGGCTTTACGGCCACGACGTCACCTGACTGAACGAATCGTTCTATGCCGCCGAGCAAGTCGATGGCTTTGGCGACGGTTTTCGCCCTTTCGTCACCCTGGACAATGCTCATGGTTTGTCCGGCTTTGCGCGGCACAGAAAAATCAGGCAGCGTCACCAGTTCCTCGACGGCGACTCCGGGCTTCGGCCCGGTCGGGTCATACAGCATATATGAGGCCAGGCCGCAGCCGGCAACTGCCGCACCGGCCTTACCGGCCCGCTGCAGGAATTCTCGTCGGCCGAATTTGTTCTCAGCCTGCGCTTTCATCGCCCATCGCTTTCTTGGCCTGCCCGAGCTTGTTTGCCAATTCGGCGGCTACCCATTCTGCCGGCTCCTGGTTTTCAGCCTCGTGGACGCCCCCAAGATACGGCCCCACGGCAAAGACAATCTCGGTCGTACCATAGAAGTCAAGAATCTTGGCGTTGACGGCCTGTAGCGCTGCATTGGTAAGCGACTTATCGACCGCGCCGTTTTCGATAAGGAAGTCATAGTAAGCCGTTGCCTTGTTCTGGGCATTTTCGGCACTTGAGGTCCTGCTCATAAATGCAGTGGCGTACTCCTGGCCAATCTTGTAGCGGGCGGTAAAAATATTGGTGAGTTTTTCGAAGCCGAAGGCACTTTTTAGATACAACCTGTGGCTGCCGGGCACCAAATGCTGCTGAGGAAATACGCTCAACTCACTTATCTGTACAGCTTCATCCACAGGCAGCGTGTCGCGCAACCGTCGCCCTACCTCTTTCATAGCCTGAAACAATCTATCCGATTCCGATGAGCCAACAAGCTCGATGTAATACTTGCCGTGTACGAAATACAAGCCGTTGCTCGTTCGATAGGCAAATTGCATCTCCGGCAGAACCTCGACGTCGGCCCTTCGCTGCACGCCGTAGACCGAAAATGCATTTCGCAGCTCCGCCATATCGTAGACAAAAAGCTCCATCCACAGGCTCTGGTCTTGCTCGTCTATGAAGCGCACCGTTAATAGTTTGACAAAACCGGCGTCGAGATAAAGCGGAGCCTTGCCGTCGATCTTCTCATACAAATTGCCGGGATCGTAGGTCTCTTGAGAAAGCTTCTCGAAACTCTCAGGTGCGAGAGATCCCAGAGAGAGCCCTTCCTGGCCTGCCTTATCTGTTTGGGGCTGGACGACGCCGGCGGCCACCGGGTCGGTGCCGAACCTGGCCATATCGACGCGAGCTTGCTTCAACAGAAGACCGATTCCCACAGCGACAATTACCCCCAACAGGCAGATGCTTGCGGCGGATTCCACACGTGTTGGTCGGCGGGAAACCGAACCCATAGTCTTCTCCAGTCGTATACCCCTTGACTCGTCAGCGGGACCTAAATTGTATTCTCTTCGGATTTCACGGTCAATGCACATTTGATAGATTGTTGGAGTGATGGATTGACACGGCCCGGCAAGCCGTCTATAATCCGTAGAAAACAGAATCGGCAGATCGCCTCTTATAAAGCAGAAGGAGACAGAAATGACAGAATACGTACACCAACTGGGCTTTTGGACGCCTGGACCGCTTGAAATCATTCTTATCCTCGCTGTCCTCGTACTCGTATTCGGCAGGAGATTGCCCGACATTGCCCGCAGCGTGGGCAAAAGCTTCACCGAATTCAAGAAGGGCATCAACGAAGCCAAAGATAGCAAAGATGAATTCATGGACGATATCAGAAAGACGAAAGACGATGTTGTGCACCAGGCAAAAGAGGCCAGCGGACTAAACGAGTCTGACGAAGAGCAATAACCAGCCGGACCCTATAGCCTTGCAGAATCAAGCCTTCCAAATCACATGAGCGATGGCAAGAATAAGAAGGACAAAAAGAAAAGCAGAGATTACGACCCCCTTGTCGATTCCACCATGAGCCTGGGGGACCATCTGGAAGAGCTGCGCGCGCGCATGATCCTGGGCATCCTGGGCCTGGTGGCCGGCACCATCATCTGTCTTTTTTTCGGGACGCGAATCATACGATTCATCGAGCGGCCCTATTTTCAGGTGCTCCGATCCCGAACGAAAGAGTCAAAGGTCACACCAACGGAACCCAATTCGGCGGAATTTGTACAGGTTCTGTGCACCAATATTTTGCAGGCACTGAAGTCGGATCCGAACGCACCGACTGTCGATCCCAACCTCGTGGCTTTCGTTGAGAGAGTCTACGATGACACGCTCACAAACTGGAGAGGTAATTCGCATACCGAGCCTACCGTCGATCTGACCGATGCTGGCCGCTATGGATTCAGGTTGCAGACGCTCGCACCGGCTGATGCCTTCGTTTCCTACGTGAAGATCGCCCTCATTTCGGGTTTAATCGTTTCATCGCCGTGGGTTTTCTACCAAGCATGGATGTTCGTGGCGGCAGGGCTTTATGCGCACGAGAAGCGATATGTCCGCACTGCGGTGCCGTTCTCCGCGGCGCTGTTCGTCACCGGTGCACTGTTCTTCCTCTTCGTGGTAGCTCCGATTTCTCTGCACTTCTTTCTGAAGTTCGGCGATTTCATCAACGTGCAGGCCAACTGGACATTCCAGAAATACGTGTCCTTTGTCACTCTGCTCATGCTGATTTTCGGCATCGCATTCCAGACACCGATCGCTATTCTGATTCTAAATAGAACCGGCCTTGTTTCAATTGCTTCGCTCCGCAAGTCCAGAAAATACGTCCTTGTAGCAATTGTAATAGTAGCTGCTATGGCCACGCCGCCCGATGTGATCTCGCAGATTACCCTGGCGATACCGCTCTATGCACTGTTTGAGTTAGGCATCATATTGAGCTACCTTGCAAGCAGAAGGAAAGAATCGCAAAGCGATGAGGAATAGATGACCCGACGCTCACTGCTCTTCGGCGCAGACCCATGCTGACTCTGATTAACACAAACAGGATGACCCCACCTATCGGGCCTATTGCGCTGGATTATATCGCTCCAGTTGTCAGAAGAGGCGGGATCGATGTGGACATCCTGGACTTGTGTTTTGCCGATGACCCCAATGCGATACTGCGCGATTATTTTGCCGGTCACAATCCCGCCCTCGTAGGGATTTCATTTCGCAATACAGATGACTGCTTTTGGCCCAGCGCAGAATGGTTTGTCCCTGGCTTAGTCGAGACGCTGCGCAAGATACGCAAATTGACCGATGCTCCAATCGTCATCGGCGGCGTGGGTTTTTCTATCTTCGCAGAGCAGATTGTGGATTACACCGGCGCGGACTTCGGAATTCGTGGCGATGGTGAGCAAGCAATCCTTTCTCTACTTCGTGAACTGTCCGGAACCAGGCGTTTTGAACGAGTGCCCGGACTCGTTTGGCGGCAGGACGGCATGCTTCGCGCAAATCAGCCGGCCTGGCCAACGCCGCTTTCTCTGCCCACCACGCGCGAATCCATTGACAATCGTGCGTACTTTGAAAACGGCGGGCAGTGCGGACTGGAGACCAAGCGCGGCTGCGACCGCCGCTGCATCTATTGCGCCGATCCGCTGGCCAAAGGCCCCGAACCAAGGCTGCGCGACCCCTCCGAAGTGGCCGACGAGGTCGAGAGCCTGATATCACAGGGCGTAGAGGTTCTGCACACGTGCGACTGTGAATTCAACGTACCACGAAATCACGCATACGCCGTTTGTCAAGAGCTTATCCGGCGCTCCCTGGGTGACAAGATTCGCTGGTACGCATACATGGCGGTGACCCCGTTCGACGCCGACTTGGCTGCGGCCATGAGAAAAGCCGGCTGCGTCGGTATCGATTTCACGGGCGATTCCGCCAGCGGCCTGATGCTCAATACCTACCGCCAGCCACATCTCAAAGAAGACCTCGCCTCCGCGGTGAAGCTGTGCCG
>Ga0180434_10006182_pt1 | contig 13853 bp, 13 predicted proteins | sample SS_ome_7_FD_132453 | JGI IMG/M metagenome (GOLD analysis project Ga0180434, IMG submission 132453) | Hypersaline lake sediment archaeal communities from the Salton Sea, California, USA - SS_1_D_2 metaG | ecosystem: Environmental > Aquatic > Non-marine Saline and Alkaline > Hypersaline >... | reverse complement strand
GTATTGATTCATTTCCCCCTGCATCATTGTAGTTGGTTACGTTTATGTACCAATAGTAGTTTTGGTTGTATATGATGCCCAAACTTTCACCTATGAATTCAATTGATGCGTATGCATTGGTATTGTTTGTTGTGTATTCTCCATTTAAAACTAATTTGCAATCTACATCATTTACTATGTATTGGAAGTTTATGATATCATTGGCATCTAAATCTGTGTGGCATATTGATGTTATGTAGCGTGTGTTCTCTTGTTGATAATATCTTATTTGTCGATATGAACCATTGATTTCATGTCCATTGTTTATCATGCGCATCCCAATGATATCACCATTCGGATTTGTTTCAAAGTTAGATGATGCTATCCAATATTCTAAATTGTAGTGTCCTGTGTAGGGAATTGTTACCGCTGAACCTGTTCCTTCTATGTTGACCGATTCAAAGTTATCAAAGGAGAAGTTATACCATGTATCAATTGCTGCTGCTGAAACATTTGATGTTGAATATCCTGTTGCATGTGCTGAAGGATAGAGGTTGTCTATGCAAATGCAGTATGTTCCATTTGATATGTTTTGGAACTCTAAGATATTTACTCTGTAATAAAATCCTGCATACCCCGCTGTTGTATAATAGATGGTGACGTTCATGTTGTTACCACCTGGGTTGGTGATGTTGAAACATATTGAACCATTGCATGGGCATATGTTGTTTGAATTGTTTGCTGGATGGAGCCAATTGATATCAGGTAGGTAATATACATATGATGGTTTATATGAACAATTAATTGTTCCAAATGATATTACATTGCTATTGTTGTGTATGATATCAAAGGTTAGGTTGACATATGAATCATTTCTTGCTATGTTTGATATTCTGAATTCATCTAAACAGTTTGCGTAGTAATCTCCACCTCCTGTGTATGAGGCGAAGCATAGGTCATCTGTGTTTGTTATGGTTCCTATGTCGCCTGTTTTGATTGTGTTGCCTTTAAATATTTTATTTCCTACATCCATTATTCCTAAGGAGAAATATTGGTCTGCGTTTCTTTCTGCAACGAAGTAATGATATAGTCCATCAACAGCTAATAAGGTTGGGTCTGCTGTAACTACATCATCTTCTGCATCTATACATGCAAATCTATAATTGTTACCTGCACCACTATCATCTATTTGTATGTACCATTTGTTTGTTCCTGACCATTTTTTATTTACTAAGGTTTGTTCATCTATGTATTCTCTTGATGCATTATACCAACCTTCTGCTGTAAATAGGTTTGTTGTTTGGTCGCAGACATTGCCCATGTTGTAATATTCTGATGATGCTTTATCAAAATTGATTGCACCATTTGCAATTCCTGTTGCATCGTCTGGTGTATTTGTTGCTGTGCCATGGTTGCCATTTGATGTACTGTCCCATAGGTAGGAGGATTCATTGAAGTGCCATACACCTTGGAAATGTCCATCCCAAGTTCCAGAAGGATTTTGTCCGTCTGTTGCTAAACCGTTATTGTAGTACATCCAAATTAAGGTGTTGGTTGTTGGTGATATGTCTGTTACGTTTACCCAAATGTAGTTGGAGCCTGCAGGGTTAAAGTTATCATAGTCTTCTATTTCAAAGTTAAGGAGAGTTGTATTGTCATTAAGGGTAAATCTAATTGATGCACCTGCATCACAATCTGCACTAATGGTTGAGTTGATTACTATTAGAGCAGGATAGTCATGGAGCCATTCAGAGACATAGTTATGGTCTATGATTATTGGAACACGGCAACCCCAGGATGTGTTCCACCATGGGTCAAGGTATTGAAATGATTTGTCTGATATTGATGTTTCTAATGTTTTAGATGATGGTTTAGTTGCAAACCAATATTCACCGCTACTTTGTTCTAATCCATTGAATGGGATGTCTAACCATATTCTAAATTTGTATTCAGTGTCCTTGTTGATATTTATGTTTGATATTTGATACCAATATTCTTTTGATTTGTATTTGTATGTTGTTTTGGTGATTTCTTTTTTAATTGGTTGCCAATCCATATAAGTTTCATTTTTATAATCATAGACATAGGCTGTATATTCTTTTGTTTCATTTACCCATACACTTTTATTAACATCATAAAAGGATGTGTTATAGAAAGTTGTAATTGCTTTTGGGATTTTAATTGTATGTTTGGTCATTGTATATATTTGTAAGTTAGATGGTTTGATGGATAGGTCTGATAATGCAAAGAGAATGTCTGTTGGACCATTGTATTGTTTTGATGTTAGTGTTAGTTCGACCCATCCACTACTGCCAAGTGTGTGAGGTGTTGCTGATAATTTGATTTCTGTGTTTTCCTTTATGATTGTTTTGTCTATGATTGTGTGATTTGGTTCTAATGTGTTGTCTAGGGATATGGCTGGTGTTGCTAAAGTAATTATGATGCTTATTGATATTAATATATGTATTGATTTCATCTTTTCCTCACTACTGCATTATAAATAGGGGGACCTGCTAAGAAGGCTGTTACAAGACCAAAGATAAGTAATACCATTGGCATTATAAGAACAGCTGCAAATACATCTACTATGATTAAATATCCAATTAGTGCATTTCTGCTATGGTCTGATTTAATAAAGATTGCAACACCTAAGAATACAAATATTAAAGTAAATAACATATCTCTTCCTATGTTAGCAGATAGAACATCAAATATTTTATATGATGTGTTTACCGAAAAGTTGGAAAGGTTATCTAATTCATTATCTATATTAAAGTCTCCAAAAGCCATTTTAATCAAACCTCTGTGTAGCCATTTGAATCATACCCCATACTATTGATATTGCAAATATAGTTGTAAGTATTCCTATGAATGCATACATAATATATGCACTATCTCCTAATGCACCTGCTATGTTATTCATTACACCAAATACTCTAATCCACATTCCTGAAAATATACCTATGAATGCTCCAAAAGCAATTCCTACTAAAGGATTAACACCTGCAAGTCTATAACCTACTCCTGCAGTTAATGTTGCTAAAGCAAATGTTCCTATTCCTGACCAACCTGTTAGACCAAGGAAGCCCAATGTATTAGTTATGCCCCAGCCTCCTGCTGTATAGTCTCCCATTGGAACACCTAGAATTGCTGCTTGACTAAATATGCCTATTGTTGTAAACATATATAGCATACCATTTACTATCATAAAGTAAAATAATGCTTGTACTGCTTTCATTTTTTATCCACCTCTTTGTCTTCCTGAATAGAAGACCATGCCTAAAAGAATCATAAACACACCTACTGCTATTGCTAATGATTTAAATGCAATTGAATCTTGGAATATAGTTTGTAATGTTATAAGGATTATACCTGAAAAGACCATCCCTGCTTCTACTTCCCCTGCCATTGAAAATAATATAATCACAAGTATTAAAATTAATAGTGAGAACATCTGTGTCCAAGACAATGGGTCCATAGGACATATGCCAAGATATTTAATAAACATCATATTAATCCAATCTGTTTGATAGATGGCTTCAATATACTTGTATATCCACCCTGATAATGTTTGATTGTAAGAAAATAGTGCATGTCCTACAGTGATATTTATTAAATAGTCTGCTGAGTTTGAATATCCAAGAGCCTCTGTAAATTTATGATTTACCTTTGATGTTGTGAAGATATAAGTATATACTAAAAGATATGTATCATTTGAAGAATAGTATCTATATATTCTTATTGTACCATTGTTAGTTTGATTTCTTCGGTCTGTATAGTTAATCCACATAGATGTTGTTGATTCTTTTTCTATTGATACAAATGCTGTTTCAGACCATGTGTATGTTATATTTTCATCTGGTTGTATTACTATTATTAAATCTCCACCATATTGGGTTCCATCAAAGAGAAGGTCAACATATTGTAAGAAAGATATGTTCATATTACTGCTTTGAACTGCTAAGTAATATCTTTCACCATATTCTAAAGATGTTGTAACTGTATCTTCTCCTGACCAATAATCCATGTGCACATAGTATTTGATTCCTGTACTATTGTATCTGTATATATAGAGACGGGAATCATTAACACTTGCAAATGCTGATGCAGGGGTATAATCTTGGAATTCAAATTTATATTGAAATTGGTAATTGCTATAATTATAATCATACCATGTTTGATATTCTTCTTCACAACATATGTATATGTTTACTCTATTTTGACCTGGGAAAGGTGTAACTGACCTTGTTAAATTATCATATTCAAATGATATTATTTCAGGTGTTTTAGAAAAGTTTATACTAAATGGGTTATGGGTTGGATTTGTTTGATTTATGATTTCCCCTTCTTTAGTATAGCCTGTAAGGGTTCCATTTAAGAATAATCCCCACTCATCTGTACCATAGCCACCTGGGGAAAGGGTAGTTTGGTTGCATTCCCATTTTATAGTTATATTGTAAGTTCCACCACCTGTTGAACCTGATTTAGTTGCATATGAACCAGAAAAGCATGAAGAACCATTCTTTTCATAATAGGTCCAGATAGAAAAGTAATAGGTTTTATCCGTATCTAATCCACTTAATATTGTTGATTCATTTGATGTGTTTTCTACTAATGTTCCTTCTGATAAAGTTGTAGGATAAGCAGAATCACTATATCTAACTATATTACTGTAATTTCCTGTTGTTCCTGCTAGGCTATAGTTTGTCCATGATATATTTAAAGCTGTTCCATTGATGTTTGTAACTGTAAGGTCTATTGGTGGTTGAGGTATGAAGGTTGTAAAATGATATGTGTTATTGATATAGTTACCATCAACATCTGTTACATTTACTCTATAATAATATGTTGTTCCACATGCTGTTGCATTTTCATAGTATGTGCAAACTGACCTATTTGATGATACTGTTTGGTTTGTATATTGTGCTCCCATTGTTATAAATGTATCTGAATTGTTAATTGAATAATAAGTTGCATTTAACCATGATTCATTACGGGAAATATTTGAAAATCTAAACTCATCTAAACTATCACCAAATTGATTTGTTGTGTTTTGGAAATTTCTTCCTATTTTTACATCTGCAGAACCTGTTACAGACCCGACAGCGGCATTTGAAGATGTTTTATAATAAAGCTGGTCTAGTCTCCCCCACATAGAAGAACCATTTCTAAACCCTGCGAAGTAATGCCATTGATTATCATCTATGTAATTATCAGGACCAACATCAATATATAATGCATCATCATCAAAGTCAATTGCTGCAAGTCTTATATCATATGAATCAGGGTTTCTTGCTATGGTACAATATATTTCTGCTTTGCTGGTTGCTTTTAAATTTCTTCTATCTAAAATGGTTCCATAGTCAGAGGCAAATCCATGATTTTGTATCCAACATTCTAATGTAAAATTAGTATCATTTACATGGTATACATTACTTAAGTTATAGTATGAACTTAAGGTACCTGTAAAATTAGTTGCATTATATACCTTACCACTATCCTCTGTACAATTCCCAATTTTAGATGAAGTTACAGCATACATAGATGAATCAAATAGAGGGTCTGATGTATTCATATGGAAAACTGAAAGGTAATTACCATCCCATACATTGCGGGGTGATTGCATATTTGGTGCTGATTCATTTCCATATTGGATATAGAAGGTTGTATCTGTTGTAGGGGAAATGTCTGTAATGTTAACCCATGCTTGTAGTGTTCCTGTTGTCCCATCATAATTCTCTATTTCATGCCAATATCTTGTTGTATTATCTGCTGACCAAAAGGTAAAATCATCCCCATCTGTTTGTGCATATCCTCCATGTAAACAATCTTTTAAATCATCAGATGTTATATTTACTAATATTGGGAAATCATGTAACCATGTATCAATATAATCTGATTCTAATACAATAGGATTTGATATGTTTTTTTCTGTTCCTGTATAAAGATGGTCAAAAGGTATCCATGCTGAACCATTGTACCATTCCCAAAATATTGTCATACTATTACTATCTTCATTTGTTAAGTTAATACATATATTAGGGAAAAGGTCTTGGTTTGTTGAACCATTTGCAGGTGATGTTTCATTAACTATTATAGTATCACTATATGTTCTAAATTGATTGGAGCCAAGACCATCATATAATGAATTATTAATCCATGTTGTTCCCCCATCTTCTGAAACTTTTACATTATATACATTACAGTTACGAACCCCTATATCTACACCATTGTTATCACTAAGACCTTGAATATAGTTTGCTTGACCACTAACATTTACACCATCATACATAAAAACACATATTGAATAATTATGATTTTTTAGTATTTGATAATTGTTAAAAGAAAAGTTATACCATGTATTTGCTGTGATGGTTGAAGCATCAAGTGATGTTGTTGATGTTGTTAAGTTAGCTCCTGTTGGGATGTATTTGTAATCTGGTTCAGTTGATACTTCTCTTAAAGCCATTGTTATATTACCTGAGACAGGAACTCCATTATAGTCTAATAAGATAGATATCCTTGTGAGATTATACATTTCATTTGTTCTAAATATTTGTGCAAAACAAACTGGGCCTCCTACTTTTGCTGATGGTTGGATTCCCGTTGTTGTAGCTGTGTTGTATTCTTGTATGTAGTACCCTGCATTTGATGTTGCTATTGGTATTTGTATTGTAAGTAGTAAGAGTATGATTATCCATATTGTGATTATTTTATTTTTTAATACCATTTTACTAACTCCTTTTCATTATAAACATTTGTAAATTCATAGTTGTGTCCTACATCTTCAAAGTTAAAATTGTTACATTCAAAATCCTTCCATTCATTAGGTCCTACTTCAATCATGAGCCAACTATGTCCCATTTGTGTAGTAAAGTTATATCCACGACATATTCTAACATTATAACCTTGTGATGTTAGTTTTTCAAATGTTAAGTTGGAACGGTTAACACAAGACCATTCATTATATTGGGGCAGAGACCAATCGCTTGTAGCTATCTGTACAATATTTAATTCTTTTGGTGTAATAAAGTTATTTGATTCATATGGATTTTTAAGTGTAGAAAGTGTACATACGGAAGTTATGATTATTGTTGCTATTATTACATAGTTAAATGGTTTCATTAGTAATAGCCTCCGCGTCTTTCATCATCTGCTATCATCCGCTCTATTGCATAACATATAATTGAACCTATGATACATATCACAAATGCTATACCTGCTATATTTGATATTCCCATTATAAGATTATGAGCATATGTTTTTTCTTTAGATGCCGATATTGTTTGATTAACAGCATCATCAAGATGTTCGGTTACAGGGTCTATTACTGACATTGATACAAAGTAAAAAGAACCTGTTACTATCATTCCTATTATAAATAATATAAGTGCTCTCATCTATATGCACGCTCCTTTAATACATTTGCTATTAAACCGATTAGTTCTATAATTACAACTATAAGAACTAATCCATTGAAAATCATAAGGACAAAGTCAGCACCAGGAGCACTAAGATAATCACTAAAGATAGCTTTAAAGATATTCCACATATTATTTACTATAAATAATAATATGCCTGCTACAATTAGATGTAGTCCAAATTTCATATACGGTGCTGCACTCATTTTATCCACTCCTATATTTAGGTTTTATAAATTTTGGTTTGATATAAGATTTTTTCTTTTTTCTTTTAGCTTGCCACCCCTTGACTGTTATACCTTGAAATTCACCAGGAGAATCAATTGCATATTTTGTTTTTTCTATCCACTTTGGTGATTGTTTTTGAGGTTTACCTTTTTTGATTGGTTTTCTAATTTTATGTTTTCTTGTAGAGAAAGCAAAGTCAAGGTAAGGGTCTTGTTCTGGTTTTTTCTTTGTAGGTAATACTTTAAAGGTTCGAGCTACCGTTTCATCTACTGCTTTTGCACCAAGACCAAGTGCTTGTTTGTAAGGTAAAGGTTTTTTTGATACTTTAATATATTTTTTTGATGGTTTGGTAGCATGTTTTTTAACATATGTATTGTAACCACCTGAACGGGGTTTTTTGATTTTTTCTATTTTGGTTGAAAGAAGTACTAATCTTTTTCTTATTTTTATAACTTCTTCAAAATCTATATCTAAATCCATCATTTTAAGTTTTTGTAATTGAAGTTGTAGTTGTTTTTGTATTTGGATTAGAGCTTGTAAAGTTTTTTGGTCTAAAGATTGGTTTTGAAGTTGTTGGATTGTAAGTTGAAGTTGTTGGAGTTTTTGTTTTGTTTGTTGGATTTGAATTTGTTTTTGTAGAAGTTGTTGTGATAATGATTGTTCTTGGATTTGAAGTTGTAACTGTTGTTGTTTTCCAATTTGTTTTTGTTGATTTATTTGAGTTGTAATAGTTATTGGTGTTTTTATTTGTTGTAAGGTATATTGTCCTCTACCTAGCCGTTGTTGAAAGGTTGGTTTTTTATAAGGAGTTTTGAATTTCTGTTTGAATTTTGGTTTTATGTAGTTGGTAGGTTTGAATTGTTCCTTATTTGGGATTGTAAGTTTTGGTTGTTTTGGAGGAGTTCCAAATTTTAAAGTTTTAATTGGTTCTTGATATTCTGTAGGTTTTATTTTACCTTCTTCTATTCTTATTTGTTTTAATTTAGATGTTCTTGTTGAATTGAATGTTGTAGGTTTATTATATTCTGCTAGTATTTTTTCTTGTTCTTTCATAAACTTTTTAAACTCTTCATGTTCCTTTGTACCTTCTATCTCCCAAGGTTGTTTTTTTGGTTCTATTTTTTTCTTTTTTACCGGTCCAATTGATGCTTCTTCTTCTTTTATAAATAGTTTTAACATTTCCCCTGCTTTGTATAATCGGGATGATGGTACATATGGTGATACTCCTGTTAATCCTGTTTTACTTAATGCATATGATGTTTTTATTGCTTGGAGTTGAGTAGGTGTGTATTTTACACCTTTAAGGTAAGTTGGTATATATGGTTCATCATTATATAATAAACCAAAAGATTTTCCTTTAGCTACTATTGTCCTTGGTCCTGAATATGTTGGTGCTGTATATGTGCTTGGTTTGTAAATGTCTATTCCAAATTGTTTACCTGCTGCTATATCTGTTCTTGAATATGGTGTATACCTTTCATATGAAATAGGTTTACCATATTTAAATCCTATGATTTTTCCTTTTGATGTGTCTTCAAATCCTAAATATCTCTGAGCAGTCATTTTTTGGGATGTTGGTGTTTCTGTTGCTGTTATTGATATTTTTTTACCTAATTTTCCATATCTTTGTGTTAAACCTTTTGCATAAGGTTCTGCTGCTTTTGCTCCTGCTTTTGCTCCTGCAAAACCAACTGCTATGTTACCTGCCAAAGCTGCTATTTTACCTGATTGTGAACGTACTCCTGATGTTTGTGCAGCTGTATATATGTTTCCTATTTGTTGTCCTGTATGAATTGCACCATATGAACCTACTCCTGCACCAACAATTGTTCCTAAAAAAGGACTAGCAGCATGTAATATTTTAAGACCAGCACCCAGACCATACCCCGCCATTGCTGTCATAGTAAGATTAATGACTGGCATAGAGTAAATTCTTTCAAGTGAACCAATGGGACCGCTATATGCCGCTATTTTGTCTCTATAAAGTACACCTTCTATTGATTTTTTGATTTTATCTTCACTTTGGGTTCTCATAACAGTATCATAAAGAGCTTCTCCAACACTTTGCCAATCTCTTGTTTGGTGATAAAAAATTTTAAAGATTGCTAAAAAGTCTCCTTTTGATGCTTGTCTTGAAAGTTGTTCTGCTTCTGCCTTTGATTGTTCTTTAAAGTATTGTGCAACTGATATTGCTGTAGGTTGTTTGATGCCATTTGATGTTTTCCATTGTATTATGTAACCTCGCCTATTAGCATCATATGCCCAATAGTCTGCTATTTGATTGTATAAGAGTTTAGTTATTCTACCTTGTTTTCCTGTTGCACTTTGCTCTTTTACTGCATCAACTAATAGACCTCTTAGGTTATATTGTTTTATTAGTGATTTGGTTTGGTCATCTAAGGTTACATAGTTATATATATTTGATTCATTTATATTATTGTATATTTTTTTTGCTTCTATTTTTACTGCATCTTTGTAATTGTCTAGAGCCATGTTGGTTAGTTTGTTTGTTAAATCTGAATATGATTTTCCTGTAACTTTTGTTCCATCTTCTAATGTGACGGTGCCATTGTAATCTGAAAAATTATTTTTTGTGTAACCTGCAGCATCTAATGATGATGTTGTTTGTTGATATGCTGCATTTCTACTAAATACATTTGTAACATCATCAACTACTTTGTTAGCAAAAGTTGTATCTGCTGGTGGGGTAATATTTGGTAATGGTTGTGGTCTTGAAACTACTTCTCCAACTCCTGGAGGTTGTGGGATTTGTGGTCTATTAGGTGGTGGTTGTGTGATACTTGGGTCTTGGTAATATGATAAACCAAGGTTTTCTCTTATATCTGAACCGTGTGCCGCTGCTGCCATTGCCGCTTCATCTATTTTATCATCAATGCCAGGAGCAACGGAATCGCCTGCACCTGATGGTCCTCCTCCAGGTATGTTTGCTAAGTTTCTTTGTATGTCTTGGATGTCTCTATCTGATAGTATGTCAGTTGGTGGTGTTGTTCTATTTGTTGTTAATGATGGTATTTGTCCTGACTTACGTCTTTGTCTTTGTCCTTCTTGGGTTATTTGTTGTTTAACTTCTTCCATTTTATTTTTAATGAATTGTTCTTTATTTTTTAAAAATACATTTTTAGGTTGGGTCTTTTGTTCTTTCTTTACTTTATTTAATTCATAGTTTAATTTGTTTAGGTCAAAGACGTTTACCAATATTTCACATCCGGATATGAGTAGTTAACTACCTAGGTAATATATGGAGGTCCTACTATTTTTAATTTTTGGTTAAATTGATTATACCAATTTCTTTCTGTTATACTTAGTACTAAAGTATACTTTTAGGGTATATAAAACAAGATGACTCCCCCCTTCCCCCATTATTTATTCCTTGTTTCCTTACCATAATATTATTATCCAATATAGAGTTAGAGAGCATGGTTAGTAAGAAAAAATATATCTATTATGTTATTGTAATAGGTATACTTTATAAACCTTATAGACTATACCTATAAGGTTGTATATGGGGTAGAATCCAAAGCTTATAAACCTTATACAACTTTATAAAATAAGGTTTAAAAGGTACATGGAAGTATAAGTAGAAGGGAAGAGATATATAATGATAATAAAAACCCCCACCAAAGGGGTTTATTATTATATAATCTTCCATACCAAAATAGTTAAGTTACAAACCTTATAAGAAACCTTATAAGTTATAGTATAATACATAAGCTTATAAGGTTATAAGGTTGTCTCTTTTTTAGTCTGTTTTTTGGTCCTCTTTTTGGTCTAAAAATTTGAGTTTGCCATAGCCGTTGTAACTGATAATACCTTGATGGTGAAGTGAATCTTTGTCTTTATAGATTACTTCTCTTGCAATTGTGTCAGGAAGATTTAAATCCTCTATGATTTGTTTTACTTTATATTCTGTTTTTGGGTTGGCTATTATATAATCTATAATACCATTTCTAATTTTTAATTTTTTATTAAGCTTAGCTTTTCTTACCTCGTCTTTGGCAAGACCTATATACTCTAATACCATTTCATTTTCATTCCCTGTTACAGAGAAGTTAATGGTCTCTATAGGTTTAGATATATGTCTATGTTTTTCAGGCTTTAAAACTACTCTATCACCAATAGTATACATTTGAAATGAAAAATCACTTTGGGTTCCAAATTCAATAGAGCCTCTCATTTTATTGAGACCATTGTATCCATCTGATTTTCCTGTGTGATGTATTATTACCCATGCCACTCCCAATTGTTCACTTAACATTCTTAGGTCATGTAAGAATTTACTTACCGCTTGGGTACTATTTTCATCTCCTTCTATAACCTTTGAAACAGAATCAATAAAGATAATGCCTATATTGTATCTTAAGCAATAAGCCTTTACCATATTAAGACCTTTTTCTGTATCTAACTTAATATTCATCATAGACATATATTTAAAGTGTTCATTTAGTTCTTCATTTGTAATGTTTAACCCTTTCTGTAATTGTTGGATTTTATGTTTTAGACCAATTACTCCCATCTCTTCATCTATCCATAGGATGTTATCTCTTTTATTTAACCCAAAGTTAAAAGTCTTCCTATTTGATGCTATGCATAGGGCTAAGTATAATGAATAGGTTGATTTAAATTGTTGGGATGGTCCCCAGATAGTTGTTATCATACCCTCAGGTACTATTTTATTAACATAAAAATCAATTTCTGGAAGGTCACTTTCTAATAAAGTTGTTATGTCACCATGTCTTAGGCTATTCAAAAGTTTAATTTTATCTAATTTGTCCATCTCATCTCAACTCCTTTATACCTCATTGATAAATGTTATAGCATTTTTATTGATGTACATGGTTTTGTTATACTTATCTACTACTTTTACAAAACCATCTTCAAAAGATACTGTTCCATAAATTATTTTTGTAATACCAGCGTCTTCAAAAACTACTTTCTTCATATCATTTCATCTCCTTTTTATTTTATATATAGATTGTCTTTATTTAATTTTTGGTTCTTCTTGATAGTTCTGCTTGACCTTGTGGTTTTGTTCCTCCTTCCCCTCCTGTTTTAGCACCTATTAAATTTAATAGATGTTTTTTATCCATCTTCTTAACTTCTGGGATTGTATACTGTTTTTCTTGTGATTCTTTGTAGGCGGATAGGAAATTATATATATATAATTTCGTATCAAATTCCTTTTCACATTCTTTGCACTGATGTTGCTATAGATAGGCTTAGTATAAAGGTTATTATTATGATGCCAATTCCATATCCATAAATTTGGGGTACTATAGTCGTTGTTATTGCACCAATGGTAAATACTATTAGTGCGAGTATGCTTATGCCTATCATTATTATATTATCTCTCATATTTTTTCACCTCCTGTTCTTTCATAATATTCTCTTATTAATCTTTTATATTTTTCTCCCTTACTACAGGAGAGAAGCATTTTGATTTCTTTAGTTGTTAGTAATTTGATTGGGTCTGTCTCTTCATCTACGGGCCAGGCTTCTAATGTTCTAACCATTGTGCTTCCGCAGAACTTGCATCTAACAGGTTGTATTTTATTCATTGCAATTGATGTATATCTTTTGTTGCACTTATCATTATCACATTTTACAATGGCTCTGTATTTAGTCATTCATACCATCTCCATTGGGGGAGGTCAGGGGAAGGGAAAATGGTTTAAGAAAGGATAGGACGTGATAAACCCTTCCCCCGGTCAGATTAGTGACTCTCATTTTATCATCTCTCTATGCATTTCACCAAGCCATTCATAATATTTGGTTCTGCATTTTTTATGTAATTGTTTACCTTCTTCTATGCATCCATCGCCTGGTGATATTTCTTTATTGCAACTAAAGCATATTATTTTCATTGTTTCACCAAAAACTTTTTGTCTATGTTTTCTAATCTTGTTTGATGTTCTTTGTATTGGTGTAATTGATTTCTTAACCAACCTGATACATTTATATGACGGGATTTGAACCATTGGTAATCATCTGCATATACCTCAATTGATATTGGCTTTAGTTTTTTATTCATATAACTTCCCATTTTTTAATATGGCATCATGGGTATATAAATGTTTTGGTTGAAATAGTAATTTGAATTACTAAAGTTACCAAAAATTATATATATTCCCCACTTATATAATATAAGTATAGAGACCTATAAGGGGTGATAGTATATTAGATAATATAGAAAATAAAAATAGTAGG
>Ga0180434_10006181_pt1 | contig 13855 bp, 14 predicted proteins | sample SS_ome_7_FD_132453 | JGI IMG/M metagenome (GOLD analysis project Ga0180434, IMG submission 132453) | Hypersaline lake sediment archaeal communities from the Salton Sea, California, USA - SS_1_D_2 metaG | ecosystem: Environmental > Aquatic > Non-marine Saline and Alkaline > Hypersaline >... | reverse complement strand
CACACGACGGCGGGCGTGACGATCAACGAGAACGCCGACCCGGATGTGATGGCTGACGTTCTGGATACGCTGGGGCGTCTGGTCCCAAAGAGCGGTGGATACGCGCATGTGGAGGGGAATTCCGACGCGCACGTCAAGAGCACGCTGGTCGGGCACTCGGTCACGGTGCCCGTGGAGGAGGGGCGGCTGCAGTTCGGGACGTGGCAGGGAATCTACTTCTGTGAGTTCGACGGGCCGAGGCAGCGACGGGTGATGGTGCAGATTCTGCCCGGCAGGTAGCGATTGGGCGCACAAACATCTGAGGACGGCTCAAATTCGTCGGAAAGGCGCGCATACTAACGGCAGGGCGGTGGCATAATAATGTGTAGATATTTGCATATCGAAGTAAGGATCGCACGGCCCGTACGCACGATCGGAGCGCTTCCGGCTGGGTTTCGCCATTACTTGGTTTGGCAAAACCCATTAGGTAGAGCATATGGTTCGTCGGCCATGCTCTCTTGGGGGTGATGCGGCAATGCTGTTGCAGACATCCTCGAAGACGGAGAAGAGGCGCACGGTCGTCCTGTTAGTCACATGTGTCGTGACTGGGCTGTTGGCGGCGCCCATCCGGCCGGGGGTCGTCCTCGGCGAGTCTATGGCGCCGACATTCCACAGCGGGCAGATTTTCCTGACGACGCGCGTGCGACACCCCGATGCGCTCCAGCGCGGGGATGTGGTGCTTCTGACGGTCGACGGGCAGCTCTTCCTGAAGCGGATTCGCGCCGTGGGGGGCGACACGGTGTGCGCCCTGATATCCGGGGGCGACAGCTCCAGGGCAGAGAGGATCATCTCGACTGGCGACCTCGGGTCGGTGCGGCGGCTGGTGGGTCGCTACCGGGGGCTCGGGGAGCTGGTCGAGTTCTCCGTCCCGGAAGGATACGTCTACGTTCTGGGGGATTCCCAGTCGAACTCGTACGACAGCCGGCACTTCGGCCCTGTGCCGTGGGAGGCGATTCGCGGCCGAGTCGTGCTGGGCCCGGTATTCCAGCTATGGAGTGGGGACGGAAGCGGCCCGCAGGTGGCGATGGCGGGCGAAGCCAAAGGGCGCTGAAGTGGCTGAAACGCGAAGCAGGGCGACCTGGAGGCGATGGTCGCCCTGCTCGCTAGCCGAGTCACATCCAACGGTGCATGCTGTCTCTCCTTAGCGGCAGCTCCTCCGGAGCTGTCCTTACCGACCTCTGCGGCCCCTGGTCCGCGACGAATAGAGGCCAGTCCCCCTCAAGCAACAGCAGCATTCGGACGTGACTCGTGCTCCCCCCAAACCCCGGCAATGGGGACATCGGCCCGTGCTGTCTTCGGTGCGGAGAGGGGGCCCGAACATGGCGGGGTTATGCTCGGACCCCTTCCGCATGCGACGTGCGATCGAGCGGCGCAAGGGATTCACAGCGCGTCAGGATCCTCGCGGCGGCACTGATTCCGCCGCGAGGACTTCCACGATCACTTCCGACACCGGTCGGTGGTGAACTAGGATCTCTGGGATGGCGGAGGCGATGGCTCGTGCTGTGGCTGATGATGTCGAGGTGACTCGGCAGGATCATGCCTGACGCGGCCGCTGGTGGAAGCCTTCGTCCGGTTGGGCGCAACCCTGGCGCCCCAGTTGTAAGAGAAAAGACCACCTCGACCGAGGTCGAGCTGGCCTTCGCGGGTCAGCAAAAAACGCCCGGAGAGGGTGCCCTCCCTGAGCGTGTACAGACAGGATATACCGGGGGGCTCCGATCGTCAATAGGTGCCGAAGAGGCTTTTGTCAATTTCGAACGACACCGTCGGTTCGCCCACCAGGGAACCGTCAGAAGGCTCTCTCCAGGCACATCCACCAGGCGGGATCGAAAGAGTCGAGAGCGATCTCCCGGAAATTGATGCAGGCTTCCGCGATCCAGCGGCGGGCGAGGGGGAGATAGTCGGTGTAGAGGTCGAAGGGATGTCCGCCGGCGAGGTGGGCGTCCACGACGCGATGATGAAAGATCATCCGGGCGGAGGGGCGAAGCGCCCGGAGGCAGGACTGCACGACCCGGACGAGCGCGGGAGCGGCAACCGCCTCGAGGTCGCCCGAGCGCCAGTAGGCTCGCACGGCGCGGGGGCGGGGCGAGTACTCGCTTCGGTCGCCGTGGGGGTCTAGATGGATGCCGTCATGATGGGCGACGGCCTCCACGACGATGTCATCTATGGCGTGGTCGAGGAGCGCCAGGTCGAAGCTGCCTTCGGCGAGGTCGAGGTCGCGCCCCGGGATCAGCGGGATACGGTGGGCGACAGGCGCGGCCGGAGCCGGCCGGGGCTCGGGTGTGACATCGAGGAGCGTGACGCGGGCGCGCGGCCGGGCATCGGCAAGAGCCTGCATCACATCGTCGCTGTCCGGCGCGGCGACGAGAACGGCAGGCTCCGCCGGCAGGCTCAGCAGATCGAGGAGGCGAGGCCACTCGGCGTACAGGCTCACTGGCGACTGGACCTTTGCTGGCGTGAAGCGTTACGTACAGCGAGAGTACCCGCAGGCGCGGCAGACGACACATCCCTCGGAAAGCTCGAGCATGCTTCCGCAATCGGGGCACTCAGGGTTGTAGCCGATGCTGGCGATGTCGTTGTCGGAAGACCCCTTTGGGGACGCTGCGGCATCGTGCTTTCCGTTGCCATTGACGGAGAGGAACCTTTCGATGGCCTTCCCTACGGCATCGGCGCAAGAGAGGGTGACGGAGCCGCGGTCCCAGGAGGGCATGGGGCAGCGAATGCCCTTGAGCTCGCTCACGATCGACTTCGGGTCCACGCCCGAGCGGAGCACAAGCGATATCATGCGGGCGGTGGCCTCGGATTGGGAGGCGGTGCAGCCGCCCGACTTCCCGATAGTGGTGAAGACCTCGCAGAGCCCCTGTTCGTCTTCGTTGATGGTGATGTAGAGATTGCCGCAGCCGGTTTTGATCTTCTCGGTGCTTCCGGCGGTGATGGTGGGCCGGGGCCTGGGCTGGATGCTGGCGGCGGCGGCGATGACGGGCTGGGCCGGCTCGGCCTTGGCGGGAACCTGGCTGCCGACGGTGAGGACCTGGGAGTCGCGGGAGCCGTCGCGGTAGACGGTCACACCCTTGCAGCCGAGCTCGTAGGCGAGCATGTAGACGCGCCGGATGTCGTCGAGGGTGGTCTGATTGCGGAAGTTGACGGTCTTGGAGACGGCGTTGTCGGTATGCTTCTGGAACTCGGCCTGCATGCGGATGTGCCATTCGGGGGCGATATCGTAGGCCGTGACGAAGAGCCGGCGGACGTCCTCGGGGATGGCCTCTATGTCGGCGAGAGACTTGTGCTGGCCGACCTCCTTCAGGAGCCGCTCGGAGTGGAAGGCGCGGTCGAGGGCGGTCTTCTCGAAGAGCGGATGGACTTCCAGCATCTCCGTTCCATCGAGGATGCGCCGGGTGTAGACGATGGCGAAGAGGGGTTCGATGCCCGAGGAGCACCCCGCGATGATGGAGAGGCTGCCGGTGGGGGCGATGGTGGTGACGGTGGCGTTGCGCAGGCGGGGGCCGCTCTCCGCGAAGACGCTCTTGTCGAAGTTGGGGAAGACGCCGCGCTCGCGGGCGATCTCGGCGGATGCCTCCCTGCCCTGTTGGTGCATGAAGTTCATGACGCTCCCGGCGGTCTCGAGCCCGGACTCGGAGTCGTAGGGGATGCCGAGCTGGATCAGCATGTCGGCGAATCCCATCACGCCGAGGCCGATCTTGCGGTTGCCGCGCGCCATCTCCGCGATCTTCTCCAGCGGATACTCGTTGACGTCGATGACGTTGTCGAGGAACCGGACGGCGGTCCTGACGGTCTGCGCCAGCCGGTCGAAATCGATCTCGGGGCGCTCGCCCCGCTTCACGAAATGGGCGAGGTTGACGGAGCCGAGGTTGCACGCTTCATACGGGAGGAGGGGCTGCTCGCCGCAGGGGTTGGTGGATTCGATGTCTCCCAGCTCGGGAGTGGGGTTGGAGCTGTTGAGGCGGCTCAGGAAGACGATGCCGGGCTCGCCGGTGCCCCAGGCGCCTTCCACGATGAGATCGAAGACCTCAAGGGCGCGGCGGCGCTGGATGACCTTCCGGGTACGAGGGTTGATGAGGTCGTACTCGGTGTCGTCGCGGACGGCCTGCATGAACTCTTCAGTGAGGCCGACAGAGATGTTGAAGTTGGTGAGCTGAGTCGTGTCGCGCTTGGCCGTGATGAAGTCCATGATGTCGGGATGATCGACACGGAGGATGGCCATGTTGGCGCCGCGCCGGGTGCCGCCCTGCTTCACGGCTTCGGTGGCGGCATTGAAGACCTTCATGAAGGAGACGGGGCCGGAGGCGATGCCGCCAGTCGTGCGGACGAGGTCGCCCTGGGGGCGGAGGCGGGAGAAGGAGAAGCCCGTGCCGCCGCCCGATTGATGGATGAGTGCGGTGTCCTTGATGGTCTCGAAAATTGACTCCATGGAGTCCTCGACCGGAAGCACGAAGCAGGCGGAGAGCTGCTGGAGCTCCCGGCCGGCGTTCATGAGCGTCGGGGAGTTCGGCAGGAAGTCGAGCTGGGCCATAGCGCGGTAGAACTCGCGCGCCTCGGCCTCGATGTCGGCGGCCGGGTCGTAGCGGGCGCTGGCCGAGGCCACGTCCTGGGCCACCCGCCAGAACATCTCCCAGGGCTCTTCGATGGGATTGCCCTCTTCGTTCTTGCGGAGGTAGCGCTTCTGAAGAACGGTGAGGGCGTTCTCGCTGAACTGGGGGAGCGGCAGATCGTGGGGCAAGCTGGACACTAGTGTGGCTCCTTATGAAAGATGATCATTTCTGTGACTCGAAAAGCGTGATCTGCTCAGGGGGATCCTCCGCGCTCGGCGCGGTCGCGTTCCGCACCAGCGATTCTATCTCCTTCAAGAAGGAATCGGCGTCGTGGAACTCCTTGTAGACGGAGGCGAATCGCACGTAGGCGACCTCGTCCATCCCCCTCAAGGCCTCCATCACCCAGGCGCCGATCTGACTGGTTGGCACCTCCTCCGTGAGCTGGTCTTTCGCCTGGCGCTCGATGGCGTCGGCGGCATCGTCTACGGCTTCGCGACTGATGGGCCGCTTCTCGCAGGCCTTGGTCATGCCCGCGATGACCTTGTCGCGGTCGAACGGCTCCCGCCGGCCGTCCTTCTTCACGACGAAGACGCGCATCTCGGTAGGGCGCTCGTATGTCGTAAAGCGGCGGGCGCACTCGGGGCACTCGCGGCGGCGGCGGACGACGGGGTCGTCATCGCTGGTGCGGGAGTCGAGAACCCGACTATCACCGTGTTGGCAGAAGGGGCATTTCACAGACCCCAGACCCCCCTATGTAGTGGAAGCGGTGATATATACCATACTATATCTAGTATGTCAAGCCGGAAAGCATCATGAACTGGTTAGCTGGAGAAGAATAGCACACAGGAGTTTGCGCGTCAAGGGGAAAGAACGTTTGAAACGATTGTGCTTTGCTCCCAGAAGCGACCGTAAGCGAGACCCTTCGCTGCCGCTCAGGCCGACGGGATTGGCGGGCGTGGGTGTCCCCGCCCTAGAGAACGGCGATGAAGCCCCAGAGATGGGCCTCTGTGGGGCGCACGGTCACCACCGATCCGGCGAGGGTTGGATCGCCGGGGAAGATGACCTGCTTGTTGTTGCGGGCGCGGCCGGCGAGGAGGCCTTCGCCCCGGCGGGCGGGGCCGTCCACAAGAACCTCGACCTCCTCCCCTACCCCCTCTTCGTTCCGCTCGATGCTGATGCGGTTTTGGATCTCGATAAGGCGGCCGAGGCGTTCGAGCTTGATGGCGCGGGGGACTCCGTCGTCGCGAGCGGCGGCGGCGGTGCCGGGGCGAGGGGAGTAGGCGAACATGAAGGCCGAATCGAAGCGAATGCGCTCGTACAGGCGGAGGCTCTGCTCGAACTCATCTGCGGTTTCGCCGGGAAAGCCGACCATCATGTCGGTGGTGAGGGCGAGGCCAGGGATCCGCGATCGCAGCGCTCCAACGAGCTCAAGGTAGCGGTCGGTGGTGTAGCCGCGGTTCATCTCGCGAAGGAGCTTGTCGGTTCCCGCCTGGATGGGCAGGTGCGTGTGCTCGCATACCTTGGGAAGTGCCGCCATGGAGTCGATGAGGTCGTCGGTGACATCGCGCGGGTGGGAGGTCATGAAGCGGATGCGCCAGAGGTCTTCGATCTGGTTGAGTTGATGGAGGAGCTGAGGGAAGGTCGCGCCGTCGGACAGGTCGCGGCCGTAGGCGAGGACGTTCTGGCCGAGGAGGGTGACTTCGCGGGCGCCGCGGGCGGCGAGGGAGGAGACTTCCCGGACGATCTCGGCGAGGGGTCGGCTTGCCTCGGGGCCGCGGACGTGAGGCACGATGCAATAGGTGCAGAAGTTGGTGCAGCCCCGGATGATGGGGACGAAGGGGCGCAGGGGCGCGGGTGAATCCGTCTCGGCAGCGGCGCAGCGGGCGGCGGAGGGGTCTTCATCGAGGTCGAGCGCGATGATGGGGCGCTCGCCGGCGCGGGCGCGGGAGACGAGCTGATCCACGTGATGGAACCAGCGGGTACCCATGACGATATCGACGAGGGGGGCGCGGCGGCGAATCTCCTCCCCTGCTCGCTGGGCCATGCACCCGGCGACGGCGAGGATGGCGTTGGGGTTGGACTGCTTCCACGGGCGCAGCTCGCCAAGGGTGCTGTAGACCTTGTGCTCGGGGCGCTCGCGGACGGAGCAGGTATTGAGGATAATCAGGTCGGCGTCCTCCTGGCAGGCCGCTTCCTGCCACCCGGCGCGGCGAAGCATCTCGGCCATCAGGTCGGAGTCGGCCTCGTTCATCTGGCAGCCGTAGGTGATGATGAAGTAGTGCATGGGCTATAGCATACCGCGGGAGGGAGGTCGCGCGGAAGGGGCGCGGGCGTCGGGGGTTGCGTCGCTGGGCGGGTCAGGACGAGCAGCGGAAGATGACGTCGTAGTCGTACGGGTTGCGCTCGCGCGCTTCGAGGTCGCCCTGGGTCTGCTCCTGATACGTGAAGTAATCCCGGGCGGCGTTGTCGTCTTCCATGTCGGGGCCGATGCTCCACACGACGAAGCCGTCGCCCTCCCGCCGGTAGTGGAAGGGGCCGCCACCGAAGGGGTCGGTGGGGAGAGTCCAGCCGGCCGCCTCCAGCGCGCTGAGCGACTCGGGATAGGCGCCGTGGTCCGCGTAGTAGGCCTTGAGGGAGAGCGCAATGGCGGCGGCGCGGACCGATGCGGTGGCACGGTCGCGGGACAACATAGCGCGACCGAAGACGGGGGTGATGCACTGGGCGACGAAGGACCAGAACCGAGCGTGCTGCAGGCTGGCGTCGATTCTGTCAACGGTCTGCTGGGAATCGGGCCAGGGGAGCGCGAAGCCGGCGACCTGCTTTTCCATGAAGCGGAGGTAGACGCGCTCGTTGGCGTTGAGGAGGGGACGGCGAAGCCAGGCACCGAGGAATGCGAGGCGGCGAATCTGCTTGCGCGATTCGACAGTGCCGGCCATTCCCGAGGTGAGCTCAGCCAAACTCATCTCGCCCGAGCGAAGTCTCTCGAAGAGCCGAAGGCCGACGAGGGCATTCTCGCTCTTGAGAGCGAAGACAGAGGCTGAGGTGTTGTCGATGGTGGCGAGCTGGTCGGCGAACTCACGCGCGACCGCGGGCGAAGGGGCCGTCTTGCAAAGGATCTCCTCCAGCGCCTTCCCCGCCGTTCCCTGTATAGCGATAGAAACGAGGTGCGAAATGATGGTCGGTTCGGACTGGATATGGTCGGCCATTCGGTAGCAGGCCCGAAGAGAAGCGAGGGCATCGTCGGGACGGCCATCCTCGGCCGCCACGTAGGCGCGCAGGGTCAGCATGCGGGCCGCCTGGCGCGCCTCCGCGAAGTGACTGAAGCTGACCTCGAGCGGAGAGCCGCTCCAGTCGGTAGGGAAGGCGGAGTGCTCGAGGTCGGTCGCCTCGTCGAGGAGTCGATAGTACCCCTCATTGGCAGGGACGACGTCTCGGGCGACGGCGTAGTAGTGAGCGTCGCGGTCCTCGGGACTGAAGAGCAGCGCGCTTTCGTCATCCGAGAGCCGGAGCGCTTTCGCCGCGGCGAGGTAGAGGTCGGCGGCGTTGTCTTCTCCAGGCGGGACAGAGGGGATCAGCTCTTCGGCGGGCAGGATGATCCCTTTGGATTCCAGGTCTTCGATCGTGGAGCGAAGCTGTGCGCCGGTGATAGCAGTCGCTATCAGATGGACAACAATGAACAGCGGAAGGAGGTACAGGACCACGATGCGAGCGGACTTCTTGATGCCGCGACCACAACACCGGAGGGCGCGCCAAAGAGCTTGTCGGATTGCTGCGAATGCTGGGACCAAGGATGGGAAGAGATCGGACATCAGCTACCCTCCTGAGCCGTTCGCCAAGAGTGAGTCGCGCAGCGAGAAGTAGGTATCTCGGCCGACCGCCTGTCGGCCCAGCGCGGCGACGGCAACGGAGCTGTCGGGAAGTCCCAGGTCGCGGAGCCAGGAGAGATCGGGGTCGGGGGCAGGCGCGGCCGCCACCATCGCCGCCGGTGGTGCGGGGAGGGCGCGAGCGAGCTGGCGATCCTGGAAGCTGACGACCAGAGCGTCGAGCGCGACAAGTGCGACCAAACCAGCGGCTGTGAGGGCCGGGCGCATGTGGGCCAGAGGGCGGCGAGCGAATGCCCCGATGGGAAACACGCGGCGCGGCAGGTCGGCGGACGGCGACCTGCGCGGGAGGCCGCGCAGGAGTATTTCGAGCTCCCCGACTTCTATGTCGTGCAAGCGTCGGTCGGTCATGACGCATCACCTTTCAGGGCGTCCCGCAGCTTGCCAAGGGCGAGACGATAGCGGCTGGCGACGGTGTTGGTCGGGATGCCGCACACGGAAGGAATCTCGCGAAACGTGAAGCCCTCGGAGAGATGGAGGACGATGATCTCTCGTTGCTCCGGCGGGAGCGATTGCAGGGCGCGCCCGAGGTCGATGGCGAGCGCACGGTCGTCCTCAGAGCAGGCTTCTATGTCGATCCAGGATAGCTGCGCGGCGACTTCCGATTCTCGGCCGCGGCGGCGGCGCTTTCGGAGGAGGGAGACGGCCTGGCGCCGGGCGGTCTGAAAGAGATAGGGCTGAATGTCCCGGATGTGCCGCAAGCCGACGCGGCCGACGGCGAGGAAGACCTCCTGGAGCGCGTCTTCGGAATTTTCCTCCGATCCCAGGAGCGTCACGAGGTAGCGGTAGAGGGGGGCCGCGTATGTGTCGTATGCCTCTCCCAGATCAACTGGGATGGCAGAGACGGCGCGCTCCCCTCGCTTCATGCCGGCTGCTTCCAGCACGCGACTGGTCTCCATATGAGGCACTCCGTACAGTTAGACGCGCGAGAGGGGTGATTCTGTCACGGAGGCGGCGACTATTTCGGGGCGGAGAGAGCTACCAGGCCTGTTTGCCGGTAGTGCCCGGTTTGAAGATGCGCTCGGTGCGGCCGACGGCTTTCCCCTGGTCGTCGAGGACCTCGATCCAGAGTTGGTGTTTGGGTCCGTTCAGGCTGGAGAGGTCGATTTCGAGGTCGGCCGGGAGCCGGGCGGCGACGGCGACGGGCTCATCGTCGAGGCGGACGGAGACGCGCCAGCCCTCCGGGAGGGGCTTATCCGCCGAGACGCTGACGGACTGGCGGCCGGACCACTCCCTGGGGAGCTTGACGGAGACCTTGAGGTCGCCGGCGGCAAAGTGGAGGAGAGGGCGGGGCTGGTGGCCGTCGCGCCAGTCGAGGCCGCGGGGGGGACGAAGGTTTGCGGTCGAGGTGGGTTCGGGCTTGAGGTAGACGCAGAGGAGGTTGGTGAGGGACCGCTTGGTGCTGACGATCGTTCGGTTCTTATACGACATGGCGACGGAGCCGCCGCCGTCGAGGTTGAAGGCGTAGACGGCGCCCATGTCGCGCATCGCTCTGGCGAGCTTGGCGAGCGAGGTGCCGCGGGCGGTGGTCACGAGGAGGAGATGGTTATCCTTGGTTATGCCGACGGCGGTGCGGGGCGCGGCGCGGGCGAAGACGGCGGGATCGCCGAATCCCTCGCCTCCGGGGAGGGGCTTGGCAAAGCCGTCCCAGACGAGGAGAGGGCCGCCTGCGAGGGCGGCGCGGTGCTCCGACCAGTCCACGTGGCGGCTCTTGGGGAGGCGGATGAAATCGACGCCGTCGGGAGCGAAGGCGGCGGCGGTGCCGATGCCGCCGAAGTTCACGAGCGTGCCGTCGATAACGATATCGGCAACCGGCCTGAGGTTGCGCTTGCCGAAGAAGGTGCCGTTGATGGCGGCGGCGGGGCGGAGGCGCTGGATGAAGCTGGAGAAGCTTTCCGTTCGGCCGATCCCCCTGGCGGCGATGGCGGGCGAGACGACGACGCGCCGGTCATTGAGGTCCGCGTCGATGACGTGGAGCTGGACGCCGCCGATGCTGCGGCGGGAATAGGCGACGGGCTCGGCCGCGCAGGCGCACTCGGCGGCCGTGATGAGCAGCAGCAGTGTCGATACGAGGAAGAGCCGACTGTTCAGTCTAGGATGTCCTCTCGCTTCCAGCCGAAGGCTTCCTCGAAGCAGTCGCCGGCCATCTGGGAAGACGGCACTGCCTCATTGCGCTCGGCGCACCAGACCTCCTCTGGAGTGATGGTCTGGCCGGCCGGTGGGAAGATCCCCGCGTGAGAGCAGTTCGCGCAGGTGGGGACGTACTCCAGGTCAGCCGTGGCACTCGGAGCGCCCTGCAGCTCTCCGCCACACTGGTAGCAGTAGTCGCGCTTCGTCGAGTTCTCGGTCCCGCAGTGGGGACAGGACATCATCTCCATGCCGAATGCGCCTCCTCTTCGGCAATAACCACTGCGACACGCCGGTCGGGCGCACGCCGGTCACTTCACTCCGGCGTCCTCTGCACCCACCTGGGCGGCGCCGTCCAGAACGCGTCGCACCAACGCCACCAAGTGCTCCACCGAAAACGGCTTCGTGAGATAAGACGTTACCCCCCAACGCCAGCCGTATGCGATGTCGGCATCATCCGATCGTGCGGTCAGCATGATAACCGGTATGTCTTTGCTCTCCGGCGACTGCTGGAGAATCTGGAGGGTCTGGAAGCCATCCATGACGGGCATCATGACATCCAGTATCACCAGGTCGGGCCGCTCGTTCTCCACGGCGAGAAGGCATTCGGCGCCATTTCCCGCCGTCTGCACCTCCATGCCCAGGCTTTCCAGGGCTGACTTGACCAGCTCCACGGTTGCCGGGTGATCGTCGACGACTAGGACGGAGCACGTGTTCCCCATTCCCATCCCCCTCTATAGATATCGGCTACGGGCCGCCCCACCGCCAGCATTATACCACATGGGTTCGTGGCGATTCCACCCATCCTCAACGGGCGTGTGTTCACTCAATGCCCCGCAACCGCAGGGTTCGGCGGAATGCTGCGCGCGCGATGTGGTATAGACGAGAGACTACAGGCCGGGCTCGGGCCCGGCGTGGGCAGGAGGTCTATCGATGTCGAAGCTCACGAGATTGCTCTGCTTGAGTCTGCTCCTTGCGCTGGCGGCGGCGACGACGGCTGCGGCGCAGGAGGGGGTCGTTCTGGCGTTTAAGTTCGCGCCGGGGGATGTGCAGGAGTACGAGATGTCGTTCTCGGGATCCGGGGGCCTGCGGGCGCCGGATGGGGAAATGGGGGCGATGGGGATGCAGGGGAGCTGCCGCGCAAAGGTCACCGTGGGAGAGATCCTGCCGGATGGGAGCGCGCGGCTGGCGCTTCTGCTCCAACGGGCGGAGGTCCAGATGACGATCGGCGACCAGCGCTCCCGGTTCTCCTTCGCCAATGGGCAGGTTCGGTGGTATTCGAACGGGCGGGAGCAGGCGCCTCCGGAGGCGGACATCTCCCAGATGCCGATGCTCGGGCTCCCGCTGGAGTTCATCGCCTCGACGAGGGGGCAGATACTGGATGTCATCCTTCCGAAAGTGCAGGACCTGGCCGCGATGCAGCAGATGGTTCCGGGCTTGGGAACGCCACAGCTCAAGAACCTGGGGGAGCCGCTCTTCCCGGACAAGCCCGTGCAGGTCGGAGAGACGTGGCGTCGCTCGGTGAGCGTGATGCCGTTTGGGCCGACGATGCCCGTCACGGTGACGACCTCGCGGACGCTGGATTCGTATGGCGATACGGGGCCGATGAGTCTGGCTAAGATCAGCGGCTACAGCGAGACGACATTTCGCGCGAACCCCATGACGGTGGGCCCGAGCGAGTCTCAGATGACGGTGTCGATGCCGGAGATGAAGCAGACGCTGACGTCGACGGAGTTCTTCAATGTGGCCGAGGGGCGGCTGGTTCGGGCGGACTACATCTCATCGCTGACGACGAGGGTGGCCTTCGCCGCAGGCGAGCAGGGACAGCAGGAGGCCGGGCTGGAGGCGAGGTTCAGCGCGACGATACAGGCCCGGTAGACGACTGAGTTCGAGGCACGTGGTTCACGGAGCGGGGTTCAGGTGGAGCCCCGCTCCTTCGCTATGGCGAGCACTTTCGCCACGACCTGTTCGATGGTGAGGCCGTCCGTGTCGACGTGGACGGCGTCGGGAGCGGGCTTGAGAGGCGAGTCGGCGCGGGTGGTGTCGCGGGCGTCGCGTGCCTCTATGTCGGCGAGGACCTGCTGAAGGTCGGCCTCGCGGCCGCGCCCCCGCAGCTCTTCCCAGCGACGGCGCGCGCGCTCCTCGGCGGAGGCGGTGAGGAATATCTTCACCTCCGCCTCGGGCAGAACGACGGTCTGGATGTCCCGCCCCTCCATGACGACGCATCCCTCGCGCGCCATTCCCTGTTGGAGCGCGACCATGCGCCTGCGGATCGTCGGGATGGCGGACAGCTTGGAGGCGAGCTGGCTGATCTCGGGGGATCGGATCTCGCCGGTGATGTCGCTCCCATCCACGAAGACTCGGTTAGCCCCGTCGGCCTGGAGGCGGAGGTCGATGTCGGTGCGCTGGAGGAGGTGGACGACGGGATCGGAGTCGTCGCCGGTGATGGCGGCCTGGCGGGCGGCCCACGCCAGCGCGCGGTACATAGCGCCGGTGTCGATGTAGGTGTAACCGAGCCCCTGGGCGACGAGCCGTGCGATGGTGCTCTTGCCGGCGCCGACAGGGCCGTCGATGGCGATGCAGGGGCCGCGGCGGCTCACGCGCCGTAGACCTCTTTGGGATCGAAGACGCGCTCGCCCACCACTTCCAGATCATCGCCGGCGAGCCTGCGATAGAAGCAGGAGCGGTAGCCCTCGTGGCAGGCGGCGCCGCCGAGCTGCTCGATCTTCAGCACGATGGCGTCGGCGTCGCAATCGACGAGCACTTCCTTGATGATCTGGACGTTGCCGGAGGTCTCGCCCTTCATCATCACCTTGCCGCGAGAGCGGCGGAAGAGATGGGCCTTGCCGGTGTCGAGGGTGAGCTGGAGGGCTTCTCGATTCATGTAGCCGAGGACGAGCACCTCGCCGGTCTCGTGATCCTGAAAGATGACCGAGATGAGTCCTCTGTCGTCCCATTTGAGCGCGTCGAAGTCCATCGGAGTCTCCTTGCGGCGTCGGGCGGGCGTCACGCGGGGATGTGTGTCGGTCTGACGGGCACGCCTCGCGAGGCGAGATACTGCTTGATGTCGGCAATGGCATGGGTGGCGTAGTGAGTGATGGAAGCGATGAGAGCGGCCTCGGCGCGGCCCTCGGTGAGGGCGGCGTGGATGTGCTCGGGCGTGCCGGCGCCGCCAGAGGCGATGACGGGCACGGCGACCGCGTCGGCGATGGTGCGACAGAGCTGCACGTCGTACCCCGTCTGGGTGCCGTCGGCGTCCAT
>Ga0180434_10006180_pt1 | contig 13856 bp, 13 predicted proteins | sample SS_ome_7_FD_132453 | JGI IMG/M metagenome (GOLD analysis project Ga0180434, IMG submission 132453) | Hypersaline lake sediment archaeal communities from the Salton Sea, California, USA - SS_1_D_2 metaG | ecosystem: Environmental > Aquatic > Non-marine Saline and Alkaline > Hypersaline >... | reverse complement strand
CGTCGTCGATCCGGAGACGCTGCTCTGCTACAGCGAGGAACTGGAGCGAGAGGTCACGACGATACTGCCCCTTCCCGACGGGCAGAGCCTTGACGTCACCATCCACCAGACGAAGATGTATCGATATGAGTACGACGCTGACTGAACTAAGGGAGGGCCGGGAGAGCGAGCCGAGCCGTCTGTTGCGCTGGCCCTACTCCCAGGCGAAGCCGGGGCCCTGGGGAAGCCTGACGCAGCCATCGACCAGCTTCATGGGGGAGTCCAGGTCGATCAGCCCCGTCTCCACGTAGTAGGTGTTCGGCAGGCAGGCCATCACGTTGAGGTGGGCGGGCTCGCCGCCGTGGGAGGCATAGGGGCGGCGGAAGGCGCTCGCCATCATCCCGATCTGAAGCAGCGCGCTGGGCCCTCCGGATCGCCGAAGATCGGGCTGGACGATGTCCACTGCGTCGCGGCGCAGGAAACGGGCGAAGTCGGCGGCGGTGTAGAGATTCTCGCCGGTGGCGATGGGGATATCGAGGGCGTCGGCCAGCTCGGCGTAGCCGTCGATGTCATCGGCCGGAAGGGGCTCCTCCCACCAGACACATCCCAGGTCCTCAAAGGCGCGGCCGCGCTGCATCGCTTCGGCGGTTGTGAGGGACTGATTCGCATCGACCATGATGCCGACGTCTTCGCCGACGGCCTGGCGGACCGTCTTCACCCGCGCCACGTCCTCGGCGAGGGTGGGGTAGCCGACCTTGATCTTGACGGCGCAGAACCCCTGTGCCACCGCCTTGGCGCAGATTCGCTGCACCTCGTCGTCGGGGTAGTTGAGCCAGCCGACCATGGCATAGGCGGGGATGCGGTCGCGGACGCCGCCCCAGAGCTGCCAGCAGGGGACGTTGCGTGTTTTGCCGAGGCAGTCCCAGAGAGCGGTGTCTATCGCCGCGATCCCGAACATCGCCAGCCCAAACGATCCGTGATACTCGGTCTCCCGCAGCATCGCCTCGTGGGTCCGTCGGACGAACGATAGCTCCGTACCGAGGGCTATCGGCTTCAGCTCGTGCTCGATCACGGCTGCCAGCGCATCCGGCGCTCCTGCGATGCGGCCGAAGTAGATATCGCCGTGGCCGGAGATGCCGTCGTCGGTGGTGACGGTCACGCGGACGGAGCCCGCGCCGGGGAGGACCTGGAGGGCGTCGCGGATGGGAGTGGGGTTGGGGTCACGGCGGTGAACGGTCACTTGGATGTCGGTTGCCTTCATGGACTTCACCTCGCAGCAGATGGGCTACGGCGCGGATGGCGGCGATCCTTCTGGGCGTGCGTAGAGGGAACCTGTTCTCCTGCGGGAATCCCTCTTTCCAGAGTCTGACAACAGGAGGGTAGTAGAAGCATGAAGGTTCCGGATCGCATGAAGTGGTTCCTCCACGACCGCTTCGGTATGTTCATCCACTGGGGGCTGTACGCGCTACCGGCGCGGCATGAGTGGATCAAGAACAAAGAGGAGATGGACGACGCCTGGTACGAGCGGTACTTCAGGCAGTTCGATCCCGATCTGTACGACCCCGAGGCGTGGGCCGATATGGCCGCCGCCGCGGGGATGAAGTACATGGTGATCACGAGCAAGCACCATGAGGGGTTCTGCCTCTGGGACTCCAAGCTGACGGACTACAAGGCGACGAACACGCTCGCTGGGAGGGACCTCCTGCGGCCGATGCTGGATGCGTTCCGGGCGCGGGGTCTCAAGGTGGGGCTCTATCATTCCCTCATCGACTGGCACCACCCAGACTTCCTGATCGATGACCTGCATCCGCTGCGCAACCACCCCGACAGGCAGAAGCTCAACGAGGGGCGCGATCCGAAACGCTACGCGGAATACCTCCACGGGCAAGTGCGGGAGCTGCTGACGGACTACGGCAAGATCGATGTTATGTGGTATGACTTCAGCTATCCGAACCGGGATGAGCAAGGGCAGCCGCGGCCGTGGCTGGGCAAAGGCCGGGAGGAGTGGGAGAGCGAGAAGCTGCTGGCGTTGACGCGAGAGCTTCAGCCCGGCATCATCGTCGATGACCGTCTCGACCTGATCGAGCAGGGCGGCTGGGATGTGCGGACGCCGGAGCAGTATTTACCCAAGGAAGGCGTCACGATGGACGGCAAGCCGGTGGTGTGGGAGGGCTGCCAGACCTTCTCCGGATCCTGGGGCTATCACCGGGAGGAGGCGAGCTGGAAGAGTGAGGAGCAGCTCGTGCAGCTCCTCATAGACCACGTCAGCAAGGGCGGCAACCTGCTGCTCAACGTCGGCCCCACGGCTCGCGGCGAGTTCGACCACCGCGCCATCGACCGCCTTCGCGGCCTCGGGGAGTGGATGAAACGGCACGGCCGGTCGATCTATGGGTGCGGCCCCGCGCCGGCCGATTTCGCGACTCCGCAGGACTGCCGGCTGACCTACAACCCGGAGACGAACCGTCTCTACGTGCACATGTTCGCCTGGCCCATCCACCATCTGCATCTGGAAGGCATGGCGGGCAAGGTCGAGTACGCGCAGCTCCTCAACGACGGCTCTGAGGTCAAGCTCATCGAGGGCGGCCCCAGCCACCTCGCCGGCCCGGTCGGGCAGGAGGAGCGCTCGGGGCTGCTCACGCTGGAGCTTCCCATCCAGAAGCCCCCGGTGACAGTGCCGGTGGTGGAGGTGTGCTTGAAGTAGGGCGGCTGTTCCGGTATCATTGTGAACTTCCGCGTAGACGCTCGTTCTGGGGCACTAAGGAGATCGCAGTGAGAGAGCAGCCGCTTGCAGCCGACGTCACACAGACACCAGTCGCGACCCGGCGGCTTGCCATCGAGTTCGCTGGCGCTGCCATCTTCGCCGCCTTCACCGCGCTCGGCGCGCGGGTGCAGGTGCATCTGCCGTTCACGCCGGTTCCGGTGACCGGCCAGGTCTTCTGCGTCCTGCTTGCCGGCGCCGCCCTGGGTGCACGCCTCGGCTTCGTCAGCCAGGTCCAGTATCTCGCGGCCGGCGCTGCGGGACTGCCGGTCTTCGCCTACGGGGGCGGTCCGGCGGCGCTCCTGGGTCCCACCGGCGGCTACCTCATCGGCTTTCCCCTTGCCGCCGCCGTGACGGGTGCGCTCTGCGCCCGCCTCGGCCAGCGCGGGCGCATCGGCCTGTTCGCGGGCTGCCTCGCCGGCGTCGCGGTGATCCACCTCTCCGGCGCGGCCTGGTATGGGGGCTGGTCGGCGGTGATTGGCACGGGGGCGGGATTCGTGGCTGTGCTGGCTCAGTCGGTCTTTCCCTTCGCCGGCATCGACGCAGTTAAGGCTGCGGCAGCAGCCGCGCTTGTGCCCTCTCTTCGACGGCGCCTGCCTCTCGGGTAGCAGTCCTCGCCTTGTTCCGAGCGGCGAAATCCAGTAGAATTCGGAATCAACGCGCCTGTGAGGAGCGATCCCACCATGATTCTGCGAGTGCTGGCGACAATCGCTTTCGTCTGCTGTACGGGCTGCTTGTACGCCGCCGAGCCCGTTAGCCAAGATCTGGCGCCGATTTCCGCGGTGGAGGCGGAGAAGAGGGCGAGGGAGGCACGTGATGCCCTCGCAGACCTGCTGTGGATGAACACGGAGGATCACTGGCACAACGGGCGGTGGAACGAGGCGATCCGGCTGTGCCGCCAAATCGTCCAGATCGACCCACACTTCGTCGAGGCGTACAACGGGGCGGCCTGGATGCTGTGGAGTATGGACCGGGACGAGGCGGCGGTGGAGTTGTACCGCGAGGGGGTGGCGGCGAACCCTGACACGCACGAGATTTACCACGATTTTGGGATGTACTATTTCCACGAGAAGGACTATGAGAAGGCCGTAGAGCAGTTTCGCAGGTCAGTTGAGACCGACGCGCCGGCCTACTTCCAGCACATGCTGCCGAACTGCCTGGAACGGGCTGGAAGGGCGCAGGAAGCCCTGGAGGAGTGGCGGGCGCTGCTGAAGCGGTTCCCGAACGATCCCATCGCTCCGCGGCACATAAGGGCCTTGGAGGAGCAGCTTGCGGAATAGCTGAGGGACGCGCTTGGCACGGCTTGAGGTCTCGAAAGGAGGTCGTTTTGGCACGGTTGGCAGTGGTCGGAGGGGGTCCCGGGGGATATGTTGCGGCGATTCGCGCGCGGCAGCTGGGGGCCGAGGTGACGCTGGTAGAAATGGACGCGCTCGGCGGCACCTGCCTGAACCGCGGCTGCATTCCAAGCAAGGCATTGCTGAGGTCGGGGGAGCTGACCCAGATGGCGAAGCGGCTGGGCGAGTTCGGGGTGGAGGCCGAGTTCACGGGCGTCAACTGGCCGCGGGTGATGGAGCGGAAGAACCAGGTGGTCGCTCAAGTGGTCAAGGGCGTCGAGTTCTTGATGAAAAAGAACGAGATCCAGGTGGTGTCGGGGCGGGGCCGGCTGGCGGATGCGAAGACTGTTGTGGTGGACACCGGGGGCAAGGAAGAGATCGTGACGGCGGACGCGATTCTCCTAGCCCCGGGATCGATCCCGGCGCGCCTGCCGCTGCCGGGGCTGGACGGCCCGGGCGTCCTGACGAGCACGGAGCTTCTGGAGATCGAGGAGATTCCCGAGCGGATCTGCATCATCGGCGCGGGATACGTGGGGGTGGAGTTCGCCGACATATTCAGTGCCGTCGGGTCCAAGGTAACCCTCATCGAGATGATGCCGCAGATCGTGCCGACGGAGGATCCGGAGATGGCGGCGGAGCTGGCGCGGGCCTTCCGCCGCCGGCGCATCGATATGCACATGAGCGCGCGCGTGAGCGAGGTCGTGGAGAAGGACGGCGCGAAGGTTGTGCGCTTCACCGGAGACGACAAGGACTACGAGGTCGAGGCGGATGTGGTGCTGTCGGCGACCGGACGGTGGCCGAGCACGGAGGACCTGGGGCTGGAAGAGGTGGGAATCGAAATGGACCGGCGGGCGATCAAGGTGAACGCGCGGATGGAGACGAGCGTGCCGGGGATCTACGCCTGCGGGGATGCGATCGGGGGGATTATGCTGGCGCACGTTGCCTCGGCCGAGGGGAAGGTGGCGGCGGCGAACGCGCTGGGCAAGAACGTCGAAATGGACTACCGGGCGATCCCGTCGGTGACGTACACGCACCCCGAGATCGGCTCGACGGGCCTGACGGAGGCGAAGGCGCGGGAGCAGGGGATCGACGTGAAGGTCGGCAGCTTCTTCTTCCGGGGGTCGGGCAAGGCGACGGCTGAGGGGTCGCGGGAGGGCCTGGTGAAGGTGGTGGCGGAGGCGAAGTCGGGCCGGGTGCTCGGGGGTCAGATCTGCGGGCCGCACGCGACGGACCTGATCCACGAGCTGGTGCTTGCGCTGTATCTGGGCGCGACGGCCGAGCAGGTGGGCGAGATGGTTCACGCGCATCCGACGCTCATGGAGCCGATCATGGAGGCGGCGGAGGACACGCTGGGGATGGCGATTCATAAGTAAGGTCTGACGCAAGGAGGCGACGAGGGAGATGGGCGAAATACACGAGGTCCTAGAGCTGCTGGGCGAGGACGCGCGGCTCACTCCGGCTCAGGTCGCGGAGCGCACCGGCAAGCCTGAGGCGGAGGTGAAGGAGGCGATCGCCACGCTCGAACGCGACAAGGTGATCCGGCGCTACAAGACCGTCATCGACTGGGAGAAGGCGGGGATCGAGCACGTCTTCGGGTTTATCGAGGTGAGGTGCACGCCGGAGCGAGGGCTTGGGTTCGACGCGGTGGCGGAGCGAATCATGGAGTTTCCGGAGGTGCATTCGCTCTATCTCATGTCGGGCGCCTACGACTTTCTGGTGGTGGTGCAGGGCAATACGATGCGGGACATTGCGTACTTCGTGGCGGAGAAGCTGGCGCCGCTGGAGCATATCTCGGGGACGGGGACGCACTTCGTGCTCAAGCGTTACAAGGTGGACGGGGACATCATGGTGGAGCGGACGGAGTCGAGGCGGCTCCCGATCACACCCTAGCGGAGAAGAGACTTGGAGCAGACCAGATCCCGCATCGCGCAGCGCGTGCAGAGCCTGCGGCTCTCCGGCATCCGCCGGTTCTTCGAGCTGGTGGAGAAGATGCCGGAGGCTATTTCTCTCGGCATCGGCGAGCCCGATTTCGTGACCCCCTGGCGGGTGAGGGAGGCGGGGATATACTCGCTGGAACGGGGGCATACGCATTACACGCCGAACCGGGGCATCCGACCCCTGCTTCAGGAGCTGTCTGGCTACCTGGAGCGGCGCTACGGGGTGAGTTACGATCCGGAGACCGAGCTGATGATAACGGTGGGCGGAAGCGAGGCGATCGATATCGCGCTTCGGTCCGTGGTGGAGCCAGGCGACGGGGTCCTCATCCCGGAGCCGTGCTTCGTGTCCTACTCGCCGTGCGCGGTGCTCGCCGGCGGCAGGGCGCTGCCGGTGGCGACGTCGGTGGAGCACGACTTCCGGGTGCAGGTGGATGATCTGGATCGGGTGTGTGACGAGTCGACGCGGGTGCTGCTCATCTCCTATCCGAGCAACCCCACGGGGTCGATCATGCCGCGGGAGGGCATGGAGGCAGTGGTCGAGTTCGCCGCGCAGCGGGACCTGCTCCTCATCTCGGACGAGGTGTACGGAGAGCTGACGTACGAGGGGGATCACTGCTCGGCCGCTTCCATCCCGGGGGCGAGAGAGAGAACGATCCTCGTCGGCGGCTTCTCGAAGGCCTGGGCGATGACGGGGTGGAGGCTCGGGTTTGCGGCGGGCCCGGCCGACATCATCGAGGCGATGGTGAAGGTGCACGCGTACGCGGTGATGTGCTCGCCGACGACGGCGCAGGAGGCGGCGGTGGAGGCGCTGAGGGGGTGCGATGAGGAGGTGGCGCGGATGCGCCGGGAGTACAACCAGCGCCGGCGCGTGATCGTGAACCGCCTCAATGCGATGGGGCTGTCGTGCTTCGAGCCGAAGGGGGCGTTTTACGCATTTCCGTCGATTGCGGCGACCGGCCTGAGCTCGGAGGAGTTCGCGGAGAGACTGCTCGAGGAGCAGCAGGTGGCGGTGGTTCCGGGCACGGCTTTCGGGGCGTGCGGGGAGGGTTTTGTCCGCTGCTCTTACGCCACCTCGATGTCGCTGATCGAAGAGGCGATGTCTCGGATGGCGTCGTTCGTAAAGCAGGTCATGGGCTAGTTGGTAAGCGCGTGGAGATCATCGTCGCGGAGAACGCGGGATTCTGCTTTGGCGTCAAGCGCGCCCTGGAGCTGGTGGCGCGGGCGGCGGACGATCGGTCGCGTGCGGTCTACACGCTGGGCGCTCTGATCCACAATCCCCAGGAGATCGCGCGCCTCGAGGCGCGAGGGGTGAGGCAGGCGAAGACCCTCGATGAAGTGGACGAAGGGGTGATCGTGCTCTCCGCGCACGGAGTGGATCCCGAGGTGGAGCGAGCGGCGCGGGAGCGGGGCCTCACCGTGATCGACGCCACGTGCCCGTTCGTGAAGCGCGCGCACGGTCACATCGAAACGCTCTCGAACGAGGGCTACTCGGTCGTGATCCTGGGGGATCGGGGGCATCGGGAGGTGGAAGGGCTGGCCGCGCGGGTGGGGGGAAAGGCGGATATCGTCACCTCGGCGCAGGAGGTGGAGGGCCTGGCGGTGCGCACGCTCTACGGGCTCGTGGTGCAGACGACGCAGAGGCCGGAGGCGCTGCGGGAGGTGGCGGGAGCGCTGGCCGATCGGTGCCGCGAGTTGCGGGTGTTCAACACGATCTGCGAGGCCACGATCAAGCGACAGGAGAGCGCGCGAGATTTGGCGGAGCGGGTCGATGTGATGATCGTGGTCGGCGGGCGAAACAGCGCGAACACGAAGCGGCTGGAAGAGATTTGCGCCGCCACCGGGACGCCGACCTATCACGTGGAGACGGCGCCGGAAGTGGAGTCGGCGTGGGTCGATGGGGCGGAGCGGGTCGGCGTGACGGCAGGGGCTTCGACGCCGTCCTGGATCGTGGATGATGTGGTCGAACGGCTGCGGGGACTGGAGGGTGAGGCGGGGCCGTCATGAGCCAGCCCCGTCCCGCGGAGGTAGAGTCGGTGGCGCCGAGCAGTCCGGCGGCGCGGGCGGGCATAGCCGCGGGAGACCGGGTGGTTCGCGTGAACGGCGGCGTCCCGCGGGACTACATCGACTATCGCTATCTGGCGGCCGAACCGCGGGTCAGCCTGCTCGTCGAAGACGAGCAGGGGGTGCGGCGCCGAGTCGCGATAACGAAGACCGTGGATGGGGACCTGGGCCTTCGCTTCGTCGAGGATGTATTCGACGGCGTCATGACGTGTGGCAATCGCTGCCCCTTCTGCTTTGTGGCGCAGCTTCCCGGGGGCCTGCGCCCGGCGCTCTACGTGCGCGACGACGACTACCGGCTGTCGTTCCTGCACGGGAACTTCATTACCCTGACCAACCTGACGCCGGCGGACAGAGCGCGTATAGCGCGCCTGCATCTCTCTCCGCTCTACGTGTCGGTGCATGCGACGGAGCCGGAGGTGAGAGAGCGGATGTTCGGCCGGCCGAGTGTGGATGTGCTGGCGGGGATGCGACGACTGTGTGGGAAGGGCATCGAGTTCCACGCGCAGATCGTGGTGTGTCCGGGGATCAATGACGGCGCTCACCTGGAGCGAACGGTGAGGGATCTGGCGGCTCTCTATCCGGGGGTGGGGTCGATCGGAGTGGTGCCGGTCGGGCTGACGAAGCATCGGCGGCAGGGGGCTTCAGTTCGCCCGGTGACGGCGAGGATGGCGCGGGGATTGATCGAGGTGGTGCATTGCTGGCAGAAGGAGTTTTCCGGCGAGCTGGGGAGGCGGCTGGTATTTGCGGCGGACGAGATGTATCTTGCTACAGGGATTCCTCTGCCGGGCAGGGCGCAATATGAGGGCTTTCCCCAGCTCGCCAATGGGATCGGCTGCGCTCGGCAGTTTCTGGATGAGGTCCGCCGAATCCGACCGCCGAAGCTTCGGCGCCGGGCCTCGGTGACGCTGGTGACGGGGGAGATGGCGGCGGGGCTGGTGGAGGAGCTTGCGGTGAAGCTGAACGCGGGTGATGTGCGCGCCGAGGTGTGCGTCGTCGCGAACGGTCTTCTGGGGCGGAGCGTGACGACGGCGGGGTTGCTGGCCGGACGGGATGTCGCGCGGGCGCTGCGGAGGCGAAAGGTGGCGGATCTGATGATCATGGCGGGAACGGCGGTGAGGGAAGGGGAGGTGTTCATCGACGGGATGACCCTGGAAGATCTCTCCGAGCAGGCGGGCGCGCCGGTGGTGGCGGCGGCGACGCCGGGGGAGGCGACGGCGTCGGTGCGCCGGTTCGACCGAGGGAGGGCGGTGCGATGAATGAGATGAAAACGACGCGAGACCGAGGTGTCGTCGCTATCGTGGGCCGCCCGAATGTCGGGAAGTCGACGCTCTTCAACCGGATCGCGGGGAGTCGTATTGCCATCGAGGAGCCGACTCCCGGGATTACGCGGGATCGCATCTATGCGGACTGCGAGTGGATGGGCAAGCGGTTCACGCTGATCGACACGGGGGGGCTCGAAACCAGCAAGGACGACTTGCAGGCGGAGGTGAGGCGCCAGATCGAGTTCGCCATCGAGGAGGCGGATGTCGTCATCTTCGTGGTGGATGCGAAGGAGGGCGAGGCGCCGTTCGACGAAGAGATTGCGGATACGCTGCGACGGACGGGGAAGCCGGTCGTGGTCGCCGCCAACAAGGTCGACAGTCAGAGGCGGGAAGACGGCGTTCCGGACTTCTACGGTTTGGCCGTGGGAGAGGTGGTCGGCGTTTCGGCGGCGCATGGGCTGCTGGTGGACGAACTGTTGGACCTCGTTGCGGAGCATCTGCCGGAGACGGAGGCGCGGGCCGAGGACGAAGACGTGATCCGGATGGCGATCGTGGGGCGGCCCAACGCGGGGAAATCGTCGCTGCTGAACGCGATTCTGGGGGAGAAGCGGGCGGTGGTCGACGCCCGTCCGGGCACGACTCGCGATTCCATCGACACGGAGTATGAGTGGCGGGGGAGGCGGGTGATTTTGATCGACACGGCCGGGGTCAGGCGGAAGAGCCGCGTGACGGAGTCGTTCGAGTATTACGGTGTGCTGCGGGCGTTCGGCGCGATCGAGCGATGCGATGTGGTGCTGACGCTGGTCGATGCCGCGGCGGGGCTGACCGACCAGGACAAGCGGATCGCGGGTCGAGCGCACGAGGAGGGGAGGTCGCAGGTCATCGTGGTGAGCAAGTGGGATCTCCGAGCGCCGGAGGGGGTAGGCAAGGAGGGTGATAAGACGCTGATGTCCGACTTCGCCCGGGAGATCCAGGCGTGGCTGCCGGAGATACGATACGCGCCGGTGGCATTTACCTCGTCCGTTGAGCGGCGCGGGATCGAGGCCTTGCTGGACACGGCCGTGGAGGTGGCGGAGAAACACTCCTATCGATTCCAGACAGCCGGGCTGAACAGGATCTTCGAGGAGGCGACCTGGGACCATCCGCTGACGCTCCGGGGGAAGCAGCTCAAGATCTACTATGTCACGCAGGTGGGCGTGCGACCACCCACGCTGGCGCTGTTCGTGAACGATCCGAAGCTGGCGCATTTCTCGCATATGGCCTATCTGGAGAACCAGATCCGCAAGCGAGTGCCGCTGGAGGGGACGCCGCTCCGCCTGCTCGTGCGGAAGGCGCAGAGCAAGGATAGGGAGCAGCGACGAAGGGGACGGGGATGAAGGTGGCGCTTCTGATGGGTGCGGCTTACCTGCTCGGCAGCATCCCGTTTGGGGTGCTTGTCGGCCGCTCCCGGGGAGTGGATGTCCGGAAGTACGGGAGTGGGAACATCGGCTTTTCGAACGTGCTTCGGGTGCTGGGGCCGGGGCCCGCTTTGCTCGTGTTCGTCGCCGACGTTCTGAAGGGGGCGGTGCCCGTGTTGGCCGGCCGGTGGCTGCTCTCGGCGTGGGGTGTGGAGCAGGCCGACCTGTGGCTGCTGGCAGTCGGCTTGGCACCCATATTGGGCCACACGTTCTCGGTCTTCTTGGGATTTCGGGGTGGGAGAGCGGTGGCGACGACGCTGGGGGTGCTTCTCGCCATGGTGTGGCAGGCGGCTGCTGTGGGTTTGGGTGTGTGGATTCTCGTCGTCGCGGCGACTCGCTACATCTCGGCGGGCTCGATCGCGGCGGCGGTGACGGTGCCGGTGTATCTGGCGATCGTCGGTGTGAGGGGAGAGTGGGCGGTGTTCTGGACGGCGGTGGGCGCGCTTATCATTCTGCGCCATATCCCGAACCTGGGGCGGCTGCTGGAGGGGAGGGAGACGAAGATCGGGGAGCGGGTAACGACCGAGGAAGGGTGATAGGGGATGGCGGAGGAGCACAGGGTGATCGCAATGGTCGGAGCCGGGAGCTGGGGGACTGCGCTCAGCATTGCGCTGGGTGGCGCCGGGCGGCGGGTGCGGCTGTGGGCGAGACGGCCGGAGCTGGCGGCGGCGATGGCGCGGGATCGCCGCAACCCGGAGTATCTGTCCGAGTTCGAGCTGCCCGATGGCGTGACGCCGACGGGGGAGCTGGGGGAGGCGGTGGAGGGGGCGGAGCTGGTGGTGCTGGCGGTGCCGTCGCAGGGGATCAGGACGGTGTGCGGACAGCTGGGGGCCCACTTGGGGGATGAGCACATCGTGGTGAGCGCGGCGAAGGGGCTGGATCATGTGACGGGGCGGCGGCTATCGGAGACGATCGCGGAGTGCATGGGCTCGAAGCGGATTCGGGGGATTGGGGTGCTGTCGGGACCGAATCTGGCGCCGGAGGTGGCGGCGGGGGACGCGACTGTCAGCGTGGCGGCTTCGGATGACCACGCGCTGGCGGCGGCGGTGCAGGCCGCGCTGAGCACGCCGCGGTTTCGGGTCTACACGAACCCGGACGTGCTGGGGGTGGAGCTGGGCGGCGTCCTGAAGAACATCATCGCCATTGGGGCGGGCATGAGCGATGGGCTGGGGTTCGGGGACAACACGAAGGCGGCGCTGATAACGCGGGGGCTGGCGGAGATGACGCGCCTGGGGGTGGCGCTGGGAGCGAGGGCGGAGACGTTCTGGGGGCTGTCGGGGATGGGGGATTTGGTGGCGACGTGCGCGGGGCGGAAGAGCCGGAACCACTTTGTGGGGTACGAGCTGGCGCGGGGCCGGAAGCTGGGGGATGTTCTGGCGGAGATGGCTCCGCAAGTGGCTGAGGGTGTGGAGACGACGCGGGCGGCGGCGGGTCTCGCCGCATCGGCCGGGGTGGAGATGCCGATTGCGGCGGCCGTCCATCAGATGCTGTTCGAGGGTTTGGCGCCGAAGGATGCGGTCAGGGTGCTGATGACGAGAGCGTGGCGCGACGAGCTGGAGGAGTGACGGGGCGGGCGCGTCGGGATGGGCTAGACCGTGACCGGGGCGCCGGAGGTGACTTCCTCGAGGAGCTTGGTGACCTGAGAGAGGCTGAAGGGCTTGCAGAGGCAGGCCGACGCGCCGCTCTGGAGGGCCTCGTCGATGATGTCGTCCTTGGCGAATCCGGTGATCATCACGAAGGTGGCTTTTGGGTGGATCTCGCGGAGCTGCTTGAGTGCCTCGAGCCCTCCCATGCCGGGCATGCGGATGTCGAGGAAGACGAGATCGAAGCGATGCTCGCGTGCGAGCTCGATCCCGGCGGCTCCATCCTGACGCGTGTGGACGCTGTGTCCGAAGCGCGTGAGGACGTCGCGTAGCAGCATGCAGATGCTCTGCTCGTCGTCTACGACGAGTATCTCAAGTGGCTGTGTGGCCACGGTGCGCCTCCTGCAAACGCACGTCGTGTGCGGCTCTGGAGATGCCTACAGTTGCCCGCTCAACGAACTTATTCCACAATTGAAGTGGCCGGCAGGAAAAGAAGAGGGGTGGGCGGGACCTGCGCCGAAAAGGCGGGTGTAGATACCCTCGGGAGGAACTGCGGATGGAAGGTCGTCGCAGGTGGTTGGGATATGTAGCGCTGGTCGTGGTTGCGCTGGTGCTCGTTGGATGGCTGACGGCGCGGTACCTCGTAAAGCGTCAGCTGATACGAAGCCTGGGGAGTACCGACATACAGGTGCGCGTCGAAGCCACCCAAAAGCTCCTCGACATGGGCAAGCTTTCGGATACGCTGCCGGGGCAGCACATCATCGTCCGGAGCAAGACGGCGGAGGCGCTGGGCGAGATCGGCAGCGATGAGGCTTTGGGCGCGCTCGGCGAAATCCTGGCAGACCAGGAGGAGGCCCCTCGGCGGTGGGCTCGACGGGCCTTGGTGAAGCAGGGGATGAGGGCGATGCCGGTGCTGCTGAGTGCGCTGTCCGCCGGGGGCGGAACCACGGATGAGACGATCGCGGCGCTTAAGGAAATCGGCCCGCAGACTGCTGCGCAGATACGACTTCTGTTGAGCGATGGTTCGGCGGCCGCGGGAGCGGCAACGGCTCTTGCGAAGCTCGGAGACACCGGCGTCGATGCTTTGACTCGCGCCTGCTACAACAAGCACGGTGGTCTGCGGGTCAACGCGCTGGGCAAACTGGGGCAGGAGAGGATCGAGGCGGCGGTGGAGCCGGCGCTGTACAACCTGCTGCCGATAGATGGCAGCGAGAAGGGCGCTGCCATCAAGGCGCTGGGGCTGATTGGCGATAGGCGGGCCGCGCCCGCGATTGTCCCGTTCCTCACGGACAAGGACAACCGTGAGGGGGCGGTGACGGCCTTGGGGCAGATCGGCGACTCCCGATCGGTCGAGCCGATCCTGGCAACGATGCTGGAGACGGAGAAGCGATACCGGAATGCTGCCATCCTGGCGCTGAGGCGAATCGGGCCGCCGGCGTTCCCCGCGCTCGTCAGGGAACTGCGGTCAGATCAGGTACTGCTGCG
>Ga0180434_10006179_pt1 | contig 13856 bp, 9 predicted proteins | sample SS_ome_7_FD_132453 | JGI IMG/M metagenome (GOLD analysis project Ga0180434, IMG submission 132453) | Hypersaline lake sediment archaeal communities from the Salton Sea, California, USA - SS_1_D_2 metaG | ecosystem: Environmental > Aquatic > Non-marine Saline and Alkaline > Hypersaline > Sediment... | reverse complement strand
TGTATCTCAAGGAAGGGCCGCCGCGGCGGCGGCACTGGAGCTAATAGACAGAGGGAGTGTCGTAACTGAAGCTGCAGTATCCTGCGTAGATGAGACTCTGTGTCACGGCTGTGGAATCTGTGAGGAGATCTGCGAATTTCAGGCTCCAAAGGTGGTTGTCAGAGATGGCAGGAGGGTATCCGCAGTGAATGAAGCGTTGTGCAAAGGTTGTGGTGTCTGTGCTGTCGCCTGTCCTAGCGGAGCCATGTCCATCAAGCATTTCACTCGTGATGAGATAGGAACCATGATCAAGGCGCTAGCTCCGGTAGAAAATGGCTGAATTTGAACCTCGCATTATTGTTTTTGCCTGCAATTGGTGTACGTACGCTGCCGCAGATATAGCGGGTACAAGTCGCATCCAGTACCCTCCCAATGTAAGAATCATAAGGGTCATGTGCAGCGGTATGGTGGCTCCGGAACACATTTCTTTGGCGCTTGAGAGTGGAGCTGACGGTGTTTTAGTGGCTGGTTGTCATCCAGGCGACTGCCACTATATTTCCGGGAACTTAAAGGCTGAAGAAAGGTTTCGGATGGTCAGCAAGGTCACCAATATGCTTGGCATTGAAGAGGAGAGGGTAAAGCTTAAGTGGATAGCTACATCTGAGGGAACAATATTTGCCCAGACTATCAAAGATATGGTGGAGGAGCTTAAAAAATTGGGGCCTTCACCTTTCAGGGAGTCTCGACAAGTTGGTCGAGAAAAACTAACTCCGACTTTAGAGGATATTCTTCAAGAAACCAAGGCTTACTATTGTCTGGAGTGCAGCAAGTGCACCAGCATATGTCCCGTGGCTAAATATGATCCATCCTATTCCCCACGGTCTGTGATTGAAGACGCTGCATTGGGTCTGGAAAGGGAAAGTACTCGTGATAAACACCTCTTCTCTTGCCTAGGCTGTTATGCCTGCTCTCTAAGATGCCCGGCCGATGTTGACTTCCCGGCTTTTGTGCGAAGCGTCAGATCATTGGCTTTTGGTGTTGATGAGCATGGTTGCCCAGCTCACGGTGGTTTCTTACACTCCGTTACACGGCTGATGGCACGATCGCCGTATAAACAGAAAAGGTTGGAATGGCTAACTAAGGAATACAGGATATCCGATAATAGTGACGTCTTGTACTTTGTTGGGTGCGCCCCTTATTTTGATCCGGTTTTTCAATATCTGGAACTGAGAACGCTCGATATTACAGAGGCAAGCTTGAAGATACTAAATCACTTGGGGGTGGAACCCATGTTACTTCCCGATGAGAAATGTTGCGGACATGATGCGCTGTGGACTGGAGATGCAGAGACCTTCCAAAGACTAGCTGAGCACAATACAAGGTTAATAAAAGAAGCCGGGATAAAGAAAATTGTATTCTCGTGTCCTGAAGGTTATCGCACATTTAAACTAGACTATCCTGAGCATGGGTTTGAGCTGAGCTGTGAACTCCAGCATATCTCCGAATTTGTAGCCGAGAAAATAGGGAAACAGGAATTGAAATTGAAGGAATTCAGGAAGAAGGTAACTTATCAAGACCCATGTCGACTAGGGAGGCATTTGGGCATTTATGATTCTCCGAGGCAATTACTTGAGGCTATCCCTGGGATAAAGCTAGCCGAGATGGAAAAGAACAGAAAATATGCTCTTTGCTGTGGGACGAGCGCTTTTACCAACTGTGATTTGTACTCTCATGAAATGAGGGTTGGTCGATTGCAGGAAGCGAAAGCTACTGGTGCAGAAATCCTGGTGACCGACTGCCCAAAGTGTCGGATACACTTTAAATGTGCTATGAATAACAAGGGTGAAGAAAAAGGACCTGATATAAACATTGAAGTGATGGACTTGGCAAATCTGGTGGCGAATGCTTTAGAATAAATGCAGTTTGGCTTGACCTTGTCAGGGAGGGTAGAGAAGTAAAGTCTGGAGGCTAGTTAATGTACAAAATAGTAAAAAAGGAAATTCTTGCCCCCAACACAATTTATCTTAAAGCAGAAGCTCCCGAAATTGTCCGAAAAGCTAAACCAGGACAGTTTGTCATATTGCGGGTGGATGAGGTTGGGGAGAGGTTTCCTTTGTCGCTAGCTGGTTGGAATGAGGATGAAGGAACACTCGAAATACTCTTTCTTATCATGGGAAGAAGTACTATGAAACTCTCCGCTCTCAGAGAAGGCGAATGTATTATGGATATAGTAGGGCCTCTGGGCCGGCCTACCGAAATCGAATCCTATGGCAACATTCTGTCTGTCTGTAGCACGTTTGGAATCGGACCCACGCTACCTCTAGTAAAGGCCCTCAAGGAAAAGGGCAACAAAGTAGTTTCAGTCATGGAAGCAAGAGATAAAACATGTCTATTCTGGAAGGATAGATTAAAGGGTGTGAGCGATGAAACACACGTTGTTTTGGGAGATGGGAGCCATGGGAAACACAGGCGGGTGAGCGAATTCATTACGGAATATTTGAAATCAGGGAACAAGGTCGACAGGGTCTTCGCATTCGGGCGTATATTTATGATGATAGAATGTTCTCGGGCGACAAAGCCGTTTGGGATTAAGACGATTGTCGCTCTCACGCCGATAATGGTTGATGGTACAGGCATGTGTGGCTGCTGCCGTGTCTCTGTAGGCGGCGAAACGAAATTCACCTGTGTTGACGGTCCCGAATTCGATGGTCACTTAGTGGATTGGGAACTGCTCATTAAGCGGAAACGAGCTTATCTGAGGGAGGAGGCACTGGCCTTTGATCTATGGCAACCGGATAACCTACGTCAGCTTGCAGAGCTATCCGGACTATCTAAGCGTGCCTCTATAGTGTGAAAATGAGTGAAAAACCAAGAGTGAATTTGAATCGGGTGCCGATACCCAAGCAGGTGCCGGAGGCGCGGAGGAGTAATTTCAACGAAGTGGCTCTGGGATATAACGACGAGCAGGCTTTGGAGGAAGCCAGTCGCTGCATTGATTGTAAGAAAGCTGGTTGCAAGGGCGGTTGCCCCGTCAACATAGACATCCCCGAATTTATAAAAGCAATAAGGGCAGGTGATATGCCTGAGGCAGTAAGAATACTTAAGAGCAAGAATAGTCTCCCCGGCATTTGTGGCCGTGTCTGTCCTCAAGAAACACAATGCGAGATGACCTGTAGTCTCGCTAAAAAAGGAAGTCCGATTGCTATTGGCAGACTTGAGCGATATGTGGCTGATTGGGAAAGAGAGCATCCAGAAATCGCAGAACAACAAAAGGAGCGAATAAGCTTCAATGGTCAAAAGATAGCTGTAGTCGGCTCTGGGCCAGCAGGTCTAACCTGTGCCTCTGACTTAGCCAAGCTGGGATATGAAATTATTATTTTTGAAGCACTTCACGTTGCTGGCGGCGTGCTGATGTACGGCATCCCCGAGTTTAGGTTGCCTAAGGTAATCGTTCAGGGTGAAGTTGATTATGTGAAATCACTGGGTGTGGAAATTAAGCTCAATCATGTTATCGGCAAAATAGCTACCGTGGATGAACTTCTGGAAAATGGCTTTGATGCTGTTTTCTTATCTCCTGGGGCGGGGGCGCCAATGTTTCTGAACATACCAGGGGAGAACCTGAGTGGTGTTTATTCTGCTAATGAGTTTCTTACTCGGACAAACTTGATGAAGGCATATCTTTTTCCTGAGTATGATACTCCCATACAAGTGGGGAAGCGGGTAGCAGTATTTGGTGCTGGAAATGTAGCTATGGATGCCTCCAGATGTGCTTTGAGACTTGGAGCAGAAGCAGTGTATATTATCTATCGGCGCTCCAAAGCGGAGATGCCTGCCAGGCTTGAAGAGAGGGAAAACGCTGAAGAAGAGGGAGTCGTTTTTAATCTTTTGACCAATCCCAGCAGATTTCTTGGTGATGGGCGGGGTAGAGTCAAGGCAGTGGAGTTATATGAAATGGAACTGGGTGAGCCCGATGAAAGTGGCCGGCCGCGGCCTATTCGAAAGCCAGGCTCTGAGTTCATTATGGAGATAGATACGGCAATTCCTGCTCTGGGCACAAGGCCTAACCCAATTATTCCATCAACAACCAGGGGACTTGAACTCACTAAGTGGGGCACCATACTGACTGATGAGGCCAGTGGACAGACAAGCAAGGAGAAGATATGGTGTGGTGGAGATATGGCTACTGGGGCGGCCACTGTTATTAGCGCTATGGGGGCGGCGCGACGGGCAGCTACCGATATAGATAAATATTTGAGGGGTAGTACCAAATAGTCATAATATAAGATTATCTGCTGTAGTAATCTGCAAACATCAGTGTGATGGTATCACAGTGTAGTATTGCTCTATACAGTATCGCTATTGTGCTTCGCAGATATTCTGGACAAATACAGAATACTAACTTATTAGCTCTTTTATTATTTCACCATCGGGAGACACGACCTGGATGTTGAAAGGCATTTGACCCAAGGCGTGTGTTGAGCACGATAGACAAGGGTCATAGCAGCGGATAGCCACTTCAACCCGGTTGAGTATGCCTTCTGTTATTTTGGTGTTCTTTATGTGGGTTTTGGCTACCTCATATACTGCTTTGTTCATAGCAGCGTTGTTATTGCCTGTGGCTACTATGAGGTTGACCTTTTTGATTTTGCCAGTATCGTCCACCCAGTAGTGATGGAAAAGAGTGCCTCTGGGGGCCTCGAGCACGCCAACGCCCTGCTCGTTATATTTGTTCGAAGTGACTATAAGGTCAGTCGAACAGATATCCTTATCCTCCAGTAACTGCTGAATTCTTTCGATGGAATAAAGGACTTCAATGAGGCGGGCATAATGATAGTATAACGAACCTTCTACTATGCCGTTATTGCCCAGCTTCTTAAAGTTCTTGAGCTCGGCATTGGCTAGTGGAGTGGATATTCCCTGACTAACGTTGAGCCTGCCAAGTGGTCCTACTCGGTAAATACCTCTGGGATAGCCCATCTTCTTGTAGAACGGGAATTTGAGATAAGACCAATCTTCCACGTATTCACTGATGATATCCAGATAATTGGATGGGTTAAACTGGTTTTCGAGTATCTTGCCTTTCTGGTCAATTAACCGCAATTTGCCATCGTAAAGTTCCAGATTGTTGTTTTCATCCACCAGCCCGAGATAGCCTGTTGGAAAAGTGGCGCACGTGCACACAAACTCTCTGTCTTTCTCATAATAGCCCTTGATTATGCTTATGGCCGCTTGAGCAACGGCGATGGCCCAGCTAATCTGCTTCAGGAGAGTGTCTCTGTCAGCAGTGGATAGAGCCGTATTCATGCCGCCGGGGACAGCGCCGTTAGGGTGAACTTTCTTACCTCCTAGCTTTTCAATTATCGTCTGACCAAAGCTGCGAAGCTTCACGCCTTTGACGGCGACATCAGGATTCTCAGCAATCAGCCCAATCACATTTCTCTTTGCCGGGTCAGCGTCCATGCCCAGAAGTAAATCCGGACTGGCAAGGTGGAAGAAGTGGAGGGCGTGAGATTGAAGGACTTGCCCCATGTGCATCAATTCACGCAAGAGTTTAGCCGGGCGTGTCAGTTCAACTCCTAAAATCTCATCACAAGCTTTGGCTGCGCCTAAATGGTGGCTCACCGGGCAGATACCGCAAATTCTGGGCGTGATTACCGGCATCTCCCAGAACACTCTGCCTTCGCAGAACTTCTCAAAACCTCGAAACTGCGTCACGTGGAATTTGGCGTCAGTTACATTACCCGAATCGTCCAGTTGTATCGTTACCTTGCCGTGTCCTTCGATTCGGCTGACCGGGTTTATTTCGATAGTTTTACTAACTTCTGTAGCCATGTCTTCACCTCTTTCTAATCGAAGCGCATCATATCGCTGGGCAAAACTGGGATTCTGCCTGCCAGCAGCTCTTTTAAGGCATATAAGATAGCTCCGGCTTCTGGTGGGCATCCTGGAACATAGCAGTCAACCTTTACTACATGATTGGCTGGTTTTACCCGGTCCAGGAGTGCCGGGACACCAGGCGGGCAGGGTATTTTGCCTTTGTAGGTGCTTTCAGTTTCGATATAGCCGCGTTTGAGAACCTCTTCTTTGTCGAAGCTGCTGCGCATGGCACATACCCCGCCGAAGCAGGCACAGTCTCCCCAAGCCATAAGAATCTTGCAGTGGGCTCTCAGTTCCTTGAGAACCGCCTCCTCTTCAGTGTTGCCCACGGAACCTTCTACAATGCCGACATCTACCTGGGGGAACTCTTTTATGTCCGTTATGGGGGTCCTGGTGAATTCAACCAAATCGGCTAAATCAATTATGGCTGCGTCGATGTCCAGAAACGACATGTGACAGCCCGAACAACCTTCGAGCCAGACCGAAGCTACCTTTACTTTTGCCATATGATTACTCCTTTTCGATTACTTGATGCGCTTAGCGATTTCGTTGATTGTTTCCCAATCTGTTCTTACGCCCTCTGGCGGCTGCACCAATCGTGATACCAATATAGGAGTCCCATCCAGAGTGCTGTACTCTCCACTTATTTCCGTCCAGGTGGGTGACGGCAGGACTACGTTGGCTTTCTGGGCCAGCGGTGATAGGTAACTGGTCTGGACAATCAGGAAATCCAATCCCTCAGGAAGCGCCGACAATTCTTTTGCGTCAATATAGTCATCAGCTAAGAGGAGATACAGTCCTTTTACGCCCACTTGAGTCAGGCTGTTTGTAACAGACAGCGAATTATTGGCGATACCCATATCCCAGGCAGCCCGGCTGTTACCGTTCGCCCTCAGTGATAAGATTCCGGGCTTGCCGCCGCAAGCAGCCGCCAGGTTACACAGGGCAGTTATAAGGTCGGCACTTTTGCGCTGCAATACACCTTCACCGTAGACGATAATACTTCTTTTTGCTTCGCCGAGAATCTTCACGGCCTCGGTGAGCTTTTTCTGACTTATCCCGGTCTCCCCAGCCTCCTTGACCTGTTTATCGTTGATGGACCTAGCCAGATTATTAACAGCCGAAGCCTCCTTACCCTTTCCAGGCTGCAACCATACCGATGTGTAATCGGATAAAACGTTTTGGGTCGAGTCAAGAGTAATGAGTTTCGCCTTGTTTTGTCTTACTGCTCTGACAATATAAGACCCGGCTACAGGATGGCTTTTGAATGGGTCAGCACCGGCCAGGAAAATGCAGTCAGCATCGAAAATGCTCTCCAACGGTGTTCCAGCTCTCAAATCTGCTTTACCCTGGAAAGCACCTATACCTTTAACAACGGCACGATATTGGTCTCCATCCAGGGTATCCAGGAACTTGCTGCCCAGGCTTCCTGTAATTAATTCCTTGAATGCTTTGAGTGACTGACTGCTGGCCTGCCCTGAAGCTACGCCGGCTATGCTGCTGCTGCCATTTTGAGCTTTGAGCTGGCTTAGCTTCCTGGCGGTCATATCGATGGCTTCATTCATCGAGCAGCGTTGCAGTTTACCCTGCGTGTTTCGTATCATGGGTGTTTTCACTCTTGGATGCTCTTGACTCAAGGGGCCAAAGCGCCCCATGTAGCAGAGCAAACCGTCGTGCCTAGAAGGATCAGGACTGTCTATCCTTATCACCTTGTCGTTCTTTACGAACGCTTTGATGGCGCAACCGATGCCACATATGGGGCAGAACGTGGTTATTTCCTGGCAATCCGGACGCTTGCCCTTATAGGCACTTCTCTTGGAGAATATGGCGCCTGTGGGGCAAGCTTGGAAACACGCTCCGCAGGAAATGCAGGATGATGTCCCTAAGGGTTGATTGAGGTCGGCAACGACCATGTCTTTCCAACCACGATGGCCGAAGTCCAGTGTGTGAACGCCTACAATTTCGTCGCAAGTCCTGATGCATCTGCCACATAAAATACAGCGATTATGGTCAATAACTAGGTAATCGTTTACTGAGTCTAGAGGCAAAGCTGGCCAGGAATATGGATAGCGAGCATTGTCCATCTGGTACTCGTAAGCAAGGCTCTGCAGTTCGCAATCGCCGCTGGCCACACACTGGGCGCACAAGTGGTTGCGCTCAGTGAACATTAGTTCCAGAATCAAGCGGCGATATTTCTCCAGTTTCTCAGTGTGTGTCTGTACCACTAACCCGTCTCGTGCCGGATAGGTGCAGGCAGGTACAGGGCGCCTTTCTCTCTCTATTTCGACTACGCACATGCGGCAAGCACCGACATCCGTGAGCCCCTTGGAATGGCACAGTGTCGGCACATAGATGTTGTTGGCCTGACATATCTCAAGGACAGTATCACCTTCTCTGCCTTTAACCTGCTTGCCATTGATTGTAAGCGTTATTTCTTTCATGTCTATTCTCCTGCTTCAAGGTCACATCTTAGACATCGGCTGGCTTCTTCTATTGCCTCCTTCGCGCTGTAAGGCAAGACTGCTTCCTTAAAGGAAGTTATCCTGTCAGCGGCGGGAATCTCGCCAATCTTTAGCCGATGCTTTTCTTCAAGCTGTTCTTCAGTGGGCATCACAGAAGGCACATCTATAGGTTCATAGCCGTTGCGTTCGACCAATGGCGTGAGTTCTTCTCCTTGAAGATACCGTCTTATTGAGCAGGCTGCCCTCTGTCCTGCAGCTATCGCTTCGATCACCGTGGCTGCGCCCGTATATACGTCTCCGCCGGCGAAAACCCCTTTACGTCCGGTAGCGAGAGTTCTCGGATCGGCTACTATCGTTCCTCGTTTTGTTAAGCTTATCCCATCTCTGCTAAGGCACGCAGTATCGGGTCTCTGTCCTGTAGCTTCGATAACCGTATCGACATTCACAGTGTATTCGGAACCCTTGATCTGGTAAGGGGTTTTTCTGCCACTCCTGTCAAACTCCCTTGGCTCCATACGTATGCACTCGACCCCTTTGACGTTGCCGTTCTTGCCCATGATCTTGATCGGCGCCGTTAGACAGTGAATAAGTATGCCTTCCTTTTCAGCGGCCTCGATCTCTTCAACTATTGCTGGCATATCTCTCTTTTCTCTTCGGTAGAGAATATGCACTTCTCTGGCCCCCTGTCTCAGGGCTACTCGGGCAGCATCAATGGCTGAGTTGCCGCCCCCAACGACGGCCACTTTTTGTCCCACCTCGATATCTTTCCCCAAATTTACTTCCCTCAAGAAATCAATGGCGTCAAAGACTCCACTCAGGTCTTCCCCGGGAATGCCTATATTGTCACCTTGATGGGCGCCAGTGGCGATAAATACCGCCTGATAACCGTCTTTTAGCGGGGATTCGACATCTTTTATAGTTGAGTTAAGTCTTATATCAACCCCGAGCTTTTTTATCGTTTCGATCTCTCTATTGAGTATGTTCTTAGGGAGACGGTATTCGGGTATACCTACTGCCAGCATCCCACCAGCCACGGACAGGGCTTCAAACACGGTAACCTGGAAGCCTTCTCTGGCAAGATCCCAGGCTGCTGATAACCCCGCCGGACCAGCGCCGATAACCACTACCTTTTCTTTCCTCTTCGCTTTTATCTGAGGGATGTATTCAAGTCCGTGGTCAAATGCATAGTCAGCAGCGAACCTCTTCAGATGCTTGATTGCAATGGGGTCTTCAATCTGAGCTCTTCGACATTTACCTTCACAAGGGTGGTGACACACACGTCCGACACTCAATGGTAATGGTAGTCGTTGCATGATGAGGTTATAAGCTTTCTCAAATTCACCTGCCTTTATAAGAGCGACATATCCTGGTACGTCTAATCCAACCGGACATGCATGCTGACATGGTGCCTTGAAGAGAGGCTGGCAAACGACCGCCGGACATTTCTTGTCTATGATATGCGCTTCATATTCCTCTCTGAAATGCCGAAGTGTGGTTAGCACCGGATTAGGAGCTGTTTGCCCCAGACCACAGATAGAGGCAGAACCGACCATCTCACCCAATTCTTCTAGTGTACCGAGATCTTCCATTGTGCCTTCGCCGTTTGTGATCTTGGTCAAGAGTTCAAGCATCTTGGGTATTCCGGCACGGCAGGGAGTACATTTACCGCAGGATTCGTCCCTAGTAAATTGGAGAAAGAACTTAGCGACGTCAACCATACAGCTATCCTCATCCATTACCACTAATCCGCCCGAGCCCATGATAGCCCCCAGTGCAGTAACAGCCTCATAGTCGACTGGGGTATTTAAGTGCTCGATAGGTATAACGCCACCTGATGGACCTCCTATCTGCACTGCTTTGTACTTCTTTCCATTCGGTATACCACCGCCAATATCAAATACAATCTTCCCTAAACTTGTACCCAAAGGGACTTCAACCAGTCCGGTGTTATTCACCTTTCCAACCAGACACAAAGTCTTCGTGCCTTTGCTGGCTGCGGTGCCGACGTTGCTGAACCATTCAGCCCCTTTCCAGATTATCTGAGGAACATTTGACCAGGTCTCAACATTGTTGAGCGTGGTGGGTTTGTCAAAAAGTCCTTTATTGGCTGGGAAGGGTGGTCGCTGGCGAGGATTTCCTCGTTTTCCTTCGATTGAGATGAGAAGAGCTGTCTCTTCGCCGCAGACAAATGCACCAGCCCCCGGAAATATATCCAAGTCGAATTCAAAGCCGGTTCCCAGGATATTTTTCCCCAGCAGGCCATATTCTCGAGCCCGATTTATAGCGTGACTTAACGTTTCGATGGCAAGAGGATATTCAGCGCGGACGTATGCATAACCTTGGCGCACATTGCCTATGGCATAGGCTCCTATTGCCATACCCTCGACTATTGAATGTGGGTTGCCTTCGAGAACAGCGCGGTTCATATAGGCGCCGGGGTCACCTTCATCACCGTTACAGACAACATATTTTTCATCGCCTTGAGCATTGCGGACAAATGTCCACTTCGTAGCTGTTGGGAAGCCTGCCCCTCCTCGACCTCTCAAGCCAGCCCTTCCTATTTCTGCGATAACGTCATCCGGCTTCATCTGGATCAAGGATTTAGCCAGCGCTTGATAGCCATCTCGGGCGATGTATTCTTCGATGCTCATCGGGTCGAGGTCCTGATTATGCATTACCCGTATTTCCTGCAGCTTGATCGAAGGGTCATTGAGGTTCAATTTCCACTCGTCCACTATCTTACCTTCAATTAGATGCCGCTCGACGACCTTGGGAACTTTGTCCTCAGAGAGATCGTAATAGATAGTCTTACCTTTTGTGGGATGAACAATTGTAACTACAGGCTCTCGGTCGCATAAACCAATGCAGGCTGCCTTTAATACGGCGACATCTGCTAACTTACGTCTTTCGACCTCTCGTTGAAAAGCCGCAAGGGCTTTGTTTGCGCCTGAAGATATACCACATGTTCCAAGATGAACTTTTACCTGGGTCTTCTTTTCTCGTTGCGATAGTTTCTTGCTAATTTGGTCTCTGAACTTGTTAAATTCTTCTACCGATGCAAGTCGTCTCATTGCACTCTCCTACCTATATAAACTCAGGATATCTTTTAGCCGGCTGGGCTTCACTCTCCTATGTATATCTTCATTGATGGCTAACACCGGAGATAAACCACAACAGCCGATACAGCGTACTGTCTGTAGCGAGAATTTGCCATCGGCTGTGGTCCCTCCAGACTCAAGGCTTAGCTCTTTCTTCAGAGTATCAATTATTTTTTGCCCCCCCTTGACGTAACAACTAGTACCCAGACACACCTGAATGACATATTTACCCTTTGGCACCATCGAGAAAAAAGAATAGAAGCTCGTTATTCCGTACAGCTCGCTTAGAGGGATTCTCATTTCCTTGGCTATTATTTCCAGAACCTCACGTGGTATATAGCCAATGAGTTCCTGAACTCTCTGTAATACCCTGATTGGCGCTCCTGCTTGTCCCTCGGTAGCTTCAATTATTTTCTTTATTTGCTGTTGTGTCTTACTGTCTATAGCTTTACTTGCTTTCTCTTTGATTGGCTTGGTTTTGACTGCTTGCTTCAAGGGCACCTCCTGAAACATGGCTGATTTGTGTTCATGCAATAGTCTCGTAGCGACGCACTAAATGGCATCCCTCTGGATTTTGCTCAAGTTGCCAAGACATTGGTATCAAAGGGCAGGTTAACATACTCAGTTGAGCTAAACGTGGCTCATGAGGTTGCACAATTGTATCATCTAACTTTACTTGTTGCAAGCGTCTAGTGTTCAATTGCCAAAACATACTACAGAGTCAGAGAGTGGCAATACACTAAAGCATACGACCTCTTCTCATTCAACAAAATGAGACCATTTATAGTAAGGCATATAAAACTCAAGCCAAGAGTTTATTTCCTGCTTTGAAAGTGTACGGATTTCAGATAGTGGCGATAAAATAGGATTGTAGAAGAGTATGAGACGTCGTTCAATAGATAAAAAATCTGGTTACTGCCAATATTGTGATAAAAAAGCATCCCTTATCTCTCGAAGCCTGAGGCTATGTCTCAACTGCATCCCAGAGAATTTCTCTAATGTTAATCTCATTATTGAGGAATCCAACCTAACTCGGCGATTATTACTAGGCATATACAAAAATTTAACAAAGGAGTTATAGATATGTTAAAAATAATAATTCCGAGTAGCCAAGCTGGCACCTAGCAGAATACTCAGGGTTGGTGGAAGCTGAAAACCGCAGTTGAGAGCCAGCGCAAGGTAGGTGGAAATTGGGCCAGACGATAGCTGATAGGGAAAGTAAAGTTACTCGGGACAGCCTATTTTTTCAGCTTAGTCCCCGCGTTATCGCCCAAAGTCAGCGCCAGTTCTCATCACCATAGAAACTCGCGCCAACGAGACCCGGCCCCATATGAGTCCCCAGCACCGGTCCCATCTCAATGAAGCGTAGCTCAACCCAATTAAAGTGTTCATGAAGCTTTTTCTCTAATACGCGGCCTCCATCGGGGACATTGCTATGAGCCACCCAACCATAAAGGGAGGTGCTCGCTTTCACTTCTTTCTCCACAAAAGCTAGCATATACTCTATGGCGTGGGCCATGGTTCTCGCCTTGTTTAGGACCTTGACCTCTCCCCCCTCTTGGGTCAGAATAGGCTTAATCCTCAGGAGGGTGCCAATCAGGGCTCTAGCTGCCCCAATCCGTCCTCCTTTCCAGAGATACTCCAACGTATCAAAAGCACCGATGACCTTTATACATTTGTTTAGTTTTTCTATAGAAGCCGCAATTTGAGATAGCGTCTCTCCCTTTTCCGCTGCTTCGGCAGCAGGTGGGATTAACATTCCCGTAGCTATAGTTAACGAGTCCACTATCTCAATTTGAGCCTGGGGAAGCGCATTTTTAGCAGCCAAAGCTGAGGCACAGGTCCCGCTTAATTTGCTGGAAATATGAAGGGACAGAATTGGATGTCCCTGCGCTGCCAGCTCGCGATACACCATGATAAAGTCGGCAACAGAAGGCTGTGAAGTAGTGGGCAGCTTTCCGCCTTTGGTTAGCCTTTGATAGAATTCCTCGTTGGTAATATCCACCCCTTCAGCAAACACCTCATTTTCGAAAGCAACCCTGAGCGGCACAATACGGATATCATATTTGGCGACGTCCTCTGGCTCAGGGTAGGCAGAACTATCGGTGACGATTTTAACTTTAGCACACAAGTTCTCACTCCTAATCAATGAAGCATGTAGTCAAACTCTGAAGCTAGCAATGGTTTAAGCTCTTTATCATTTGACTGCATTATTATACTTTACTATCCTGTCAGATAAAATTCTTTAAAAGCCCGCCACTAAGTTAAACCTTCGTATAAAGTCTAGCACCCAAAGTCGTAGCTGTCCACCATTGTATGTCAATAACCACCATCTATGATCCACCTGTCGCCGCAAACATTGACCCACCCGGGTGCATGATTTTTATCACGTCGCTTTCATGGTAGTCAACACCTCCTCTCTGCGATGCGGGGACAGACG
>Ga0180434_10006178_pt1 | contig 13856 bp, 16 predicted proteins | sample SS_ome_7_FD_132453 | JGI IMG/M metagenome (GOLD analysis project Ga0180434, IMG submission 132453) | Hypersaline lake sediment archaeal communities from the Salton Sea, California, USA - SS_1_D_2 metaG | ecosystem: Environmental > Aquatic > Non-marine Saline and Alkaline > Hypersaline >... | reverse complement strand
TTCCAGAATTCGTCATTATCTAGCCCGTTTCCATCGACGTACATTTTGTTACTCAAAAGCATTGCATATGGTCTAAGCTACTTTAACCGTTTTTTTCACTGCTAATTGGGAAGAATATCTTTAATTAGCAACGCCAAAAAATAGTATCAAGTGATTGACTGAAAAGATGCAAGCATAAAAAAAGCTCTCAGAGCATTCTCTGAGAGCTTTTTTGATTTAGTCTTTATTCACCGGCATCGGTGGTGGTTTGATGATGCCAGGTTTACGAGGAGGTTTTCTGTTATCCTCTTTTCTTGGCTGCCTAGGTTGATCCTCTCTTTTTTCACTTTTGCTTCCACCTTCAGGTGGAGCAAGAAGCGCTTTGTGGCTGAGGCGAATTTGTCCATTGTTATTGATCTCAAGAACCTTGACATCGATCATCTCACCTTCTTTATAGTGATCGTAGATGTTTTCGATTCTTTGGTGAGAGAGCTCTGAAATATGGCAAAGACCTTGCTTGCTCAAGATGGCAACGAAGAGTCCAAAGTCTTTAATCGTGACGATTTTTCCTTTATAGGTCTGTCCAATTTCAACTTCAGCAGTTAAGTTATGGATGATCTCTTTTGCTAGGTCCATTCCTTCTTTTGTTGAAGAAGCAATACTAACAAGACCGCTATCATCAATATCTATATCTGCACCAGATTGCTCGACGATTTCGCGAATCTGTTTACCTCCAGGACCAATGATTGTTCCAATTTGGCTAGGTTTAACCTGGACAGTTTCAATGCGAGGGGCATGCTGTGAAAGATGTTCGTTTGATTTCGGGCAGGCTTCCAGCATCTTATTTAAGATATGGATACGGCCCTGCTTAGCTTGAGCAAGAGCAGCACGCATAATCTGGGGATTGATTCCTTCTACTTTAATGTCGAGCTGGAAAGCTGTAATTCCTTTTTCATCTCCCGTAATTTTGAAATCCATATCTCCTAGAGCATCTTCAACTCCAAGGATATCCGAGAGAATAGCGTACGAGTCTTTTTCTAGAATGAGTCCCATCGCGATTCCGGCAATGGGGCGTTTGATAGGGACACCTGCTTGCATCAAGGCTAAACAACCACCACAAACAGAAGCCATCGAAGAGGAACCATTAGACTCAGTGATGTTAGACTCTAAGCGAATGGTGTATGGAAACTGTTCTTTTTCTGGAATAGAGTATTGAAGTGCGCGTTCAGCAAGTTTTCCATGGCCCACTTCACGACGTCCGGGGGGACCCATTCTTCCTGCTTCACCAACAGAGTAGGGAGGAAAGCTGTATTGAAGGTAGAAACGGCGAATACCATCTTCATTCAGTGTTTCGAAACGCTGCCCCATGCTGTCTCCACCGAGAGTACAAACGGCAATCGCTTGCGTTTCTCCACGAGTGAATACAGCGCTACCATGTGTGCGTGGGAGAAAGTCCATATCGACCCAGATTTGACGCACGTCTTCTGGGCTACGACCGTCACAACGCTTATGTTCTTTTAGAACCATTTGACGCATGTGATGCGAAGTGACTTTTTTAATTGCCATCTGCACTTCATGGGGTGCATATTTAGGTTCATTGTCTGCGTCTTCGGGAAGCAGTTTCTCAATAACTGTTTCTTTAATCGCTGAGAGAGATTCCTCACGAGTTTGTTTGTGAGAAATGCGAATCGCATCTTGAAGAGGAGCTTTCATGATTGCATCGACTTCTTCAATCAGTCCTGTTGGAAGGAGGCGCAACGCATCACGGTTTTTGGTCTTTCCGTGAGTAGCCTGCCAATCAGAAAGTTTTTGGCAGATAAGCTTAATCGCTTGATGTCCTTCATCAATTGCTTCCATAACTTGGTCTTCTGTGAGGAAATCACAGTAACCTTCAATCATGAGAATGGCATCTTCTGTTCCTGCAAGCATAAGATCAAGAACCGAGTCTTCTTGCTCTTGAACAGTTGGGTTAATGATGAAGCGATCTTCAATCATTCCGACGCGTACAGCTCCGATAGGCTTAATAAACGGGATGTCAGAAAGAACAAGGGCTGCTGAATTTGCGCAGATTGCAAGAGGTTCTGGAGCATTAACTCCATCATAAGACAGAACAGAAGTGATGAGCTGTGTTTCTGTATAGTAGCCTTCTTCGAACATGGGGCGGATAGGGCGATCAATGAGGCGGCAAACGAGGGTTTCACGCTCTGTTGGTTTTCCTTCTCGTTTGATAAAACCTCCGAGGGTTTTACCTGCTGAGGAAAACTTTTCGACATAGTCGACGCGTAGAGGAATAAAGTCGACATCAGGAGGAGTCGGTCCGGTACAAGCAGTTGAAAGTAACATGGTTTCGCCAGAGCGAACGATAACGGCTCCACTAGCTTGGCGTGCAATTTTTCCAGTTTCAAAGACGATATCTCTTCCGCCGATCGAGACTGTGATAGAGTGAGATTCAAGGGAGGGTTGTTGCTGATTCATTAAAATTGTAACTCCTAGTTAGCGAATTGGAATCTTTTTTATACCCTGAAAAATAGGAGAAAAAAAAGAAAAATTTGAAGGAAGATTCTATCAGGTTGGTATTTATAGATTCAAGGAAGAAATTTATGGTGCCGAGCCTAATATAGGATAGTAAGAGCCCCTGAAATAAGGGGCTCTTTTGGTAAGTGGTAAATTTTTTACTTACGAAGGTTGAGGCGGGTAATCAAAGTTTGATACCGCTTAGTGTCTGTAGAATTGAGATAATCGAGGAGCTTCCGCCTTTGACCTACAAGCTTCAATAGAGCCAGCCGAGAGGCATGGTCTTTTGGGGCTAGCTTGAGATGATCTGTGAGTTCAGCAATACGCTCAGTTAAAATTGCAATTTGAACGTCTGCAGAACCTGTATCTTTCTCGTGCAGCTGAAATTGTTTAGTAATTTCTTCTTTAGCACGTCTATCTAATGACATTTATAATAACTCCTTTAGACAAGTTAGAACGGGATTATAGTATGACAATAGCCATATGGTTCTCTCCATTTTAACAGGGACTGATAAATATATCAACTCCCATACATGATGTGTAAAATGAATCTTTTACTTTCTTCTACGTAAGTACTCATGGCATAATGGGAGTATGGCAAATCATTTTTCTAAATTTGATCAGATGATGATGGAACAAGCTCTTCTAGAGGCAAAACTGGCTTTTGAAAAAGAAGAGGTTCCTGTTGGAGCTGTTCTTACACTAGGTGATAAGATCATTGCGCGAGCACATAACCTAATGGAAATCAAAGGAGATCCAACTGCTCACGCTGAAATCTTATGCATTAGAAAAGGAGCAGAAGTCATTCAAGATTGGCGACTTCTAGGTGCCACTTTGTATACGACTCTAGAACCTTGTGCGATGTGTGGGGGGGCAATGCTTTTAGCAAGACTGAGTAAAGTTGTATGGGCTGCACCTGACATTAGGCATGGAGCACATGGAAGCTGGGTTGACCTCTTTGAGCAGAAACATCCAACCCATCAGCTTGAAATTATTGGGGGACTCTATAAAGATAAGGCAGCAAATCTTATGCGCCTCTTTTTCAAACGACAAAGGATAAAGCATGAAAAAGACAAAGCCCTCAATAGAGGAACTGTTTGATGAACTCATTGATTTTCAAGAGAAAAAGCTATTGGACTATGCTTCAGAAATTATCCCCAATGTGACCTCTGATGACATTCTCCAACCCAATGATTATGACGAACTTGAAAATCACCCATTTTTTCGTTACGAAGAAGGTGTCTTAAAAGGGATTCAAACGGCAAAAATGGCAGTCCTATCTCTCATTAGAGAGAATTAAGTCCGCTGCTTTTTCTTAGAGATACGCCACAACTTCCATCTTTCTCGCCAAGAAAGAGAACCCTTCCCATGGCGTGAGATTTTCTCCAAACAAACATCCATAAACTCTTCATCTTGCATGATGATTCGGCCTGTTTTGAAGTCGTAGATTTTTCCTTCTTCCATAGCATGTTCTGAACTTCCTCTAGAAAAGCTGAAATATTTACGCTTAAGGCTAATAAGTTTGTTGTCAAAACGATGAAGGCGGGGGAAGGGACTTAGGGTTTCCCAAGCTAGTACGGCATATAAATAACCGAAAACAAGAGAGCTACCTGTGATAAGGAATCCAAAAAAGTTTCCGTTTGAGAAGTCGAGAAAGAGGTTAACTCCGATGAGACCAAAAACGAGCCATTTCGCTCGCATAGGAATCATCATAAAGAGCATGAGACTAGCTGTAGGAAAGAGAAAGCTCCAGCTAATGAGTAGGATGTAGATCGCTGGTGTTGCTCCTGCAAAAGGGACAGATACGTGGAAAAACAGCTGACAGAGGTATGAAATGAGTCCAACAAAGATGCCTCCACCAAAATAGAGGGACATAAAGTGATTTTTTCCCTTCAATTGAACAATTGAGGACCCTATAGCCCAAAGGAGATACAGATCAAAGAAAATGTGCAATAGGAGACCAAAAGTGATTCCACCAGATAAGGGCTGAATGAAAAGATAGGAAACAAACTGCCAAATGAAAAATTTATGAATGCCCCAGGTGCTTAAGCTTAGCAATTGTTGAGGGCTAGGAATGCCAAATACTTGCGTGAATAGGGCGTTGGACATCAGCGAAAAGAATGTAAGAAGGAGCGTCAAAGCGATTGTGACTTTGATTACCTTCGGGGCAAAAGACGGTCCCATCCGAAATCTTTGAGATTGGTGCATACTAGCCTCCTTAGCTTCTTCGGAAGTATAGGGGATTTGCTAATAAAATGGGATAAAAAAAATCATATATATCTATATGAGCTAAAATAATTATTGAAATTTACTATTTATGCAAGCTACACTACTTCTCAATAAAAATAAATTTGAGCATTTAATTAAATAAAATATAGAAGGGGCACTCATACATGACAAAATTACAAACAATTTCTTCATTCTTTCAGACACCTCCTACGCTTGATATCATTTCTCTTCCTTTAGGAGCCGGACTATTTGGACCTCGAGTGATTGAATCGATCACTCCACAGGCTTTTCTTGTTGGAGGAGTGATCAATGCTCTTGCACTTTCCATTGGGAATTTAGTCGTCAATCAAGCACGAGAAGGACGGCTGCTTTATCAGTTCACAACAGTATCAGCAGCTCTCATGCTGGGTGTTTTTGTCACTCCCACTCTTTCAAATCGTACTTCCCAGTGGACAGGTGTGATTTTAAATAGCAGAGAAGCCGTGCTAATTGTAGGTGTTAACCTTGCTTTGAAAACTGCTGGTCTTGCTCTTTATGCACTTTTAAAAAGAGCGCTTTTCCCGAAAATTCAAAAAGCGGAAGATGTGCATGCTCTTCACTCATTTCAGCTTTGGCCTCTCCATTTTTATTACCGTCAAAGACCAGAAAGTTTAGCTACAAAGGATTTACGCTTTCAAACAGCTCTAAACCAGCGTTTTTGTGTAGAAAAATACGAAGTTTTTCCCATTAAAGACTTTTCGCATGTTGGAAAAGCATTTACTTCCAAAGAGCTTTCTTTTTTAGGGGAGCAGTTTGGAAAGCTGCCTTGGAGTTTAAGTCAAAGACAAGAGGCTGTTGCCCTCTTTTACAATAGTCATTTTTTTGTTGAAGGTGCTGACTTGAGCAACGAGGATTTGAAGTTAATTTCTCTTGATTTGAGCGAAAAAGAAGTTGGACAACTATCTGCTGCTCAGCTTTCATGGTTACACTTGGCAATAGCAAAGACCAGAGAAGTTCCTTCAGATCAAAATGTCTGTCGAGCGTTAGCTGAGCGTTTTTATGCAGCAAGGCTTCCTTCTCCCGACTTTAAGATATTTTTGAATCGCCTCACACCTTTGACAGACTTAGGCAAAGTTAAAGACGAAGAGACATATCTTTTATCATGGGTTTACAATTACTACCGACACAACCTTACGGAATGGAAAAAGTTAAGCATTGAAGATCAATATCGCTATGACAAGTTGTTTATCGCCTTTTTTCAAAGAGAATCTGTTCTTTTTCCAACAGAAGCAAGTTTGGATGCTGATCAGACAATTATTAGAGTCTTACACAAGCAATATCAAGACTGTCGAGGAGAGTGGTATGAGCTCTGCCCTTTTCTACAAAAGAAACTACTTGAGAAGTTTAAAGAAGTTGATGGAGCGACCGTCTTGAAGCCTTTTCCAGTAAGGATCGAAGATTTAGCAAATTTAGGGCGTAAAGATATCGAGTTTTTCCATGAGTTTATGAAATACAATGAAACCTTGTACCCTAAAATGGATGCGGCTACGCGCAAAGCTTTCGGTAGAAGGTGTGCACGAGAAGGCTTTCCCTTTCCCCCAAAGCCCTTCACAAATTAATTGATGAGTTGTAACCGGGGAATGCCATCTACTTTTCTACATAGGCAAATAGGTGGTACTTCGGGATAATATTTCTGAAATTTTTTTTACAATGAGCAAAAATTTTAAGCTCTTTCGATTTGACTTGTTTTTTAGTGAAAAAAAGGTTAAATTCTGTCTGATAATTTGAATCTTGAGGTCACTACATCATGAAGAAAGAAGGTCACCCTCCTTATCAGGACATCCTGTTTGTCGATACAGCAACTGGGCACAAGTTTGTTTGCGGAAGCACATTGCAGCCAGAAGAAACCGAAACATTCGAAGGAAAAGAGTATCCCGTTTATCGCGTGCCAATTTCCTCATCATCACACCCATTCTTTACTGGAAGCCAACAGTTTGTTGACTCTGAAGGGCGTGTGGATAAATTCCGTAAGCGTTATGCGCGTCAGGCAACTGAAAATAAAGAAAAGCCAAAGCGTGACAAAAAAGCAGTAAAAGCAGCAGCTCCTAAGGAAGAGAAAAAAGAAGAAAAGAAGAAAGAAGCAAAGCCGAAAACGACTGCAAAGAAAAAAGAGTCGAAAAAAGAATCTAAAGAATAGATTCATCCATGGAAGATAAAGTAAAAGAGCTTTTAGGGCGTCTTCCTGATCTGGAAACGAAACTTGGTGATCCTGAGGTAACTCAGGATCAAAAAAAGTTTCGTGAACTCTCTCAAGAACACTCTTATTTGACTGAGCTCAAAGAAGCGTGGATGGACTTTGAGAAGCAGTCTAAAGATCTCAAAGATAATCGTGAACTTCTAAAAGAAGAATCTGATCCCGAGTTTGTCCAAGTCGTTCAAGACGACATTGCCAAACTTGAAACTGCTGTTCAAAACTCTAAGTCCCATATTGAATCCCTTTTAGTCCCTCCCGATCCTAATGATCATGCGAATGTGATTATGGAGCTTCGAGCAGGAACTGGTGGGGATGAGGCAGCTATTTTTGTTGGCGATTGTCTCCGCATGTATCGTCTTTATGCAGATAAAATGGGGTGGAAATACGAAACGCTTTCATGCACGGAATCCGAAGTGGGTGGATTTAAAGAATACATCCTTTCTCTTTCAGGAAAAAATGTGCACCGTTTCCTTCAATATGAAGCTGGAACACACCGTGTTCAGCGCGTTCCTGTTACAGAGACCCAAGGGCGGGTACACACATCTGCCATCACTGTAGCTGTTTTAATGGAACCTAGTGAAGACGAAGCAATTGATATCGACGAAAGTGACCTTAAAATTGATACCTATCGTGCATCAGGGGCAGGAGGACAGCACGTCAACACAACCGACTCAGCCGTTCGGATCACTCATGTGCCAACAGGTGTTGTCGTTTATTGCCAGGAGGAGCGTTCGCAGCACAAAAACAAAGCGAAAGCGATGCGCGTTTTAGCGGCTCGTCTAGCGGAAGAGAAAATGCGTAAAGCACAGCAAGAGCGTGCTTCTCTTCGCTCTTCACAAGTCGGGTCTGGTGATCGCTCTGAAAGAATTCGGACTTATAACTTTTCTCAAAACCGTCTTACTGAACATCGTATTAACCTTACCCTCTATAAGCTCGACCAAGTCATGGAAGGGGATTTAGAAGAAGTTTGTCAAGCTCTTGTGAGTCACTATTATCAAGAGAAGCTAGCAAATGCATAGCATTCGAGATCTCGTTCAACTTTCAACGGATTTCCTAGAGAAAAAAAACATAGCTTCAGCACGTCTTTGTGCCGAGGAACTTTTAGCATTTATCTTAAAACGCAAACGTCTTGATCTTTTTCTTGACTATGATGCGCCAATTGAAAAGCAAGAAGTTGATCTCTATCGCACACTGGTTCAACGTAAAGCAGAAGGAGAACCGTTAGGTTACTTACTGGAACAGGCTAAATTTTTAGATTGCAGGTTAATCCTTTCTCCTGCTGTTTTGATTCCTCGTCAAGAAACAGAAATTTTAGTGAGCCTTGCACTCAAAGACATTCCCAATCAGCCAAAAAATCTTTGGGATCTTTGTACAGGTAGTGGGTGTATGGGCCTTGCAGCAAAAAAACATCGACCAGAGCTTCACGTTACACTTTCTGATCTCTCAAATGAGGCCTTGAGTTGTGCAAGAAAAAATGCTGAGAAGAATCGACTTGAAGTAACCTGTTTACAAGGGGATTTATTAGCGCCTTTTGAGGGACAAAAAGCTGATTTTATTTTCTGCAACCCTCCTTATGTTTCGGAAGAGATCTACCCGACTCTAGAGAAAGAGGTTCACTTTGAGCCCACAGAAGCTCATCTTGCAAAAGAAGGGGGGCTAGAGTTTTACAAGCGACTAGCAAGGGAATTGCCACCTTTTTTAACCTCTGGCGCAAAGGTTTTTCTTGAAATTGGACATGATCAAAAAGAGGAGGTCATGGCAATCTTTCACCAAAGTCACTGGAAGCAAAAGCGATGTGAAAAAGATTGGGCAAAAAAAGATCGTTTCTTTTTCCTTGAGTTTAGCCCCGATCTCCCCTAAAATATAATTATGTTTGGCAATTTAACTGAAAAGTTTCAAAACGTTTTTTCAAACTTAACTTCAAATAAGAAGTTAACAGAGGAAAACATCTCTGATGCTGTGCGTGAAGTCCGTCTGGCCCTTCTCGATGCCGATGTTAACTATGGCGTGGCTAAGAACTTTATCAAAAGGGTGAAGGAAAAAGCCCTTGGTGAAGAGGTCTTAAAATCAGTAACAGCTGGTGACCAATTTACCAAAATCGTTCACGATGAGCTAAAAGAGCTCATGGGGGGAGATGAATCGGCTCTTGCCATTGATCGTCATCCAGGTATCATTATGCTCTGTGGGCTTCAAGGATCAGGTAAAACAACGCAGTCAGCCAAGCTAGCTCTGATGCTGAAAAAGCAAAACAAAAATCCGCTACTCGTTGCCTGTGACTTACAACGACCAGCTGCTATCGATCAACTGGAAACGCTTGCTGCTCAAGTAGAGGTTCCTGTTTATGTTGATCGAGATCAAAAAAATCCTGTTAAAGTGGCGAAAGCAGCCCTAGAAAAGGCTAAAAAAGAAGCTCTTGATGTCGTCATCATTGATACCGCAGGTCGCTTACATCTCGACGAAGATCTGATGAAAGAGCTTGAAAAACTAAAAGAGGCTGTGGAGCCTCATGAAATTCTCTTTGTTGCCAATGCTGCAACAGGGCAAGATGCTGTTAATACAGCAGCGCAGTTTGATGAAAGAGTCTCGATTACAGGGACGATTCTAACCATGCTTGATGGAAGTACCCGTGCTGGTGCTGCAATTTCGATCCGAGAAGTGACAGGCAAGCCTCTTCTTTTTGAGGGAATCGGCGAAAAGATGACCGACTTTCAGGCGTTTAACCCTCACTCGATGGCCGATCGAATTTTGGGTATGGGAGACGTGATCAATCTCGTCAAAAAAGCTGAAGAGCATTTCGATGAAAAAGAGTCAAAAAAACTTGAGAAAAAACTTCGTAAGGCCACATTTACTTATGACGACTTCTTGAAACAGATGCGCTCTGTGAAAAAGATGGGGTCGTTTAAAAGTCTTCTGCAGATGATTCCTGGTTTTCCCAATATGGATGAGCTTCAAATGTCTGATGGAGAGATGGGGAAAATAGAGGCCATTATCCTCTCGATGACAATTGATGAAAGACTAGGCCTTGAAGAACTTGTTCATCCACGTCGTCGCCGCATTGCTACTGGAAGCGGGGTTTCAGTTGATGATGTCAACCGGATAGTAAAAAGCTTTAAACGCATCAAGCAGATGATGAAGAATATGCCAGGCTTCAAAAAGAAGTTCATGAAAGATCCCGACTTTAAAAAACAACTCGGTGATCTCAGTTCAGTCAAAAAGAATCTTTCTAATTTCTCATAGAAAAATTTTTCAAAACTCAATTTACCCTTTTTCAAATTAAAGGAGTAAATGGAGTTTTTTATATCCATTTTTCTTCTTTTCAGCTATGATTGTTGCTCTGACATTGTATTTAGGAGAAAAACCCCATGCTAAAGATTCGCTTGCGACAAATGGGACGCACAAATCGATTGATGTATCGCTTAGTGGTTGCAGATAGCCGCTATCCTCGTGATGGAAAGTATCTCGAGATGGTTGGACACTATGATCCCCATGTTGAAGGAAATGATAATATCAGTGTGATTGAAGACCGAGTTCAGTACTGGCTTGATCATGGTGCCGAGTTAACTGAAAAAGCGGAAAACCTCATTGCTCGGGCTGCTCCAGGAGTCATGAAAGCTCTTAGGGAAAAGCGCCAGGCAAAAAAGCTTAAAGAAGCTGCGAAAAGAAAAAAGAAAAAGTAATTTTCTGCATGCGCTTCGATATTTTGTCTCTTTTCCCTGATTATTTCACAGGCCCCTTCGATGTAAGTATGATTAAGCGGGCAAGGGAAAGTGGACTGATTGAAATTGGCTTGATTGATATGCGTGCTTTTGCAGAAGGAAGACATCAACAAGTTGATGACCGCCCGTATGGCGGTGGGCCCGGAATGGTTTTAATGCCAGAGCCGGTGACAAAGGCCATACGCAGTGTTAAGAAAAAAAGATCCCGAGTGATCTACTTCTCTCCTCAAGGAAAGCCGCTTACAGCGAGAAAGTGTGAAACACTTGCCGAAGAGGAGCACCTCATTCTTCTTTGTGGCCACTATGAAGGAGTCGACCAAAGAGTGATTGACCTAGAAGTGGATGAGGAGGTCAGTATCGGAGATTTTGTAATGACAAGCGGAGCTCCAGCTGCGATTGCTTTAGTTGATGCCGTCTCCCGGTTTATTCCTGGGGTGATAGGAAATGAAGAAGCAGCTCGGCAGGACTCATTTGAAAACGGCCTATTTGATGCACCTGTTTACACAAGGCCACCTGTTTTTGAGGATTTAGAGGTGCCGCTTGTTTTACGTCAGGGTCACCATGCAGAAATTGATAGGTGGAGAAAGGAAGTCGCTTATCGGAAAACTAAGCGTGTTCGTCCTGACTTGATAGAAGAGTTAATTGAAAAGGAGAAACAGCCATGAGTCAAGGTGCTCTGATCGAAGAGATTGAAAGTAGTCAACTGAAAACAGATATTCCCGATTTTCGAGTTGGTGATACCGTCAAAGTCCACATCCGCATTATTGAAGGTGAGAAAGAACGTATTCAGGTTTTTACGGGAACAGTTATAGCACGTAAGGGTTCAGGTTTTTCAGAAACCTTTTCTGTTTATCGAAATGCTTATGGAACTAATATGGAGCGTGTCTTTATTCTTCATAGCCCTCGCATTGCAAAAATCGAAGTCACACGCAAAGGAAAAGTACGCCAAGCAAAACTCTACTACATTCGTGGTGCAACTGGTAAAAAAGCAAAAGTAAAGGAAAAAATCGGCACGAAGAAGAAAAAAGCTGCACCAGATCAGGAAGCGTCTTCTACACCAGCTGCTGAAGAAACACCTAAAGCTGAAGAAAAAAAAGAGATTAAGAAAGCCGCACCAAAAAAGACCCCTAAACCGAAAGCAGAAAAAGAAGAAAAGCCTTCTGAAGGGGAGTCTAAAGAGTAATCTTCTCTTATCTTTTGGATTGGATAAGAGAGTTTTATGTTCTAACGCTTGAGGAAAATACCTTAAGTTACAAGAAACCTGTGAGTCACTTCACAGGTTTTTGTATTTCGTAAGGTTTTCTATCTATAAAAATGGAGGTATGGATATGAATGGAATTTTACAAAACCCCATGAATCAGTATTTTGTTGCTGGTTTAGCAATGGATCGTGCTTCTAGCTGCCTACCTGGTATGCTTTCGCCATTGAAAGAGAAATATCCCCATCAAACCCAACTGTTAATGGATACAGTATTCAAAGTCACTGGCGTCGTCGCTTTTATGTTATATGCGCGCTCACTACCTACAATAGAAGGGGCTCTTGTAGTCAACCCTGCGGTTGAGTTTGGTTTATTACTTTCTACTTGCTATATCGAAACACTATATAATCGAGTAGAGTCGTATCTCGGTAGTTCGGGACAAACATATTGTCAAAATATTGCTACCATTATGCGAGAAATGTCGACATTGTTTGAAGTATTTAACTCTGTGACATTAGGGAGTGCGTGTTTTGCATACAGAGCGGTCGTCCATATTTTAGCTGACATGCGATAATTTTCTAGAGATCAGAAGTTTTGAAAAACCTGCGCGTCACTGCGCAGGTTTTTGTTTTTCCCATTGACAAATCAAAAGTTATTTGCGTAGTGTTAAATGTTTCATCACAAATATTTAGCGTGACAATGCAAACAGAACTTGAAGAAATGGCTTTTCAGGAAGGATACCAGATCATTGCTGGTGTAGATGAAGCTGGTCGAGGTCCTCTTGCAGGACCTGTTGTTGCGGCGGCTTGTGTTTTGCCTCGCGGTCTTGTGATTAAAGGCATCGATGACAGTAAAAAGCTCACACCTAAAGAGCGGAAAGAGCTGTATTGCACGCTAGTTGCACATCCAGAAGTTGATTTTGCAGTGGGGGTTGTGGAACACCAGCAAATCGATTTAATGAATATCTTGCAAGCATCGCTTGAAGCCATGGCAATCGCTGTCAAAAACTTGGCTGTTGCTCCACACTTCCTTCTGATAGATGGGAACCAGCTTCCTCCTACCGAGGTACCTTCTAAGGCTGTGGTTAAAGGAGACTCGCTTTCTCAGAGCATTGGTGCAGCCTCAATTATAGCAAAGCACTTACGCGATCAAATGATGATGCAATTCCATCTTGAGTGGCCTGAATATGGTTTTGATAAGCATAAGGGATACGCCACTCAGTCTCATATTCAAGCCATTCATCAGCATGGGCCCTGTCCCATTCATAGACAGTCTTTTGAGCCTATCAAGTCAAAGATAAAGCCTTCCATTTAATCAAATTTTAATGTTATAATTTTGCATAAAAAAATCTTTGGAGGGATTTTTTGTGGCTTCAAAAATTTTGCCTGTCAGCATTTGCTGCGCTAGTTCTACAGGAGTTTCATATGTAATTCGTAGAGCTTTATCTTCTTCAACAATTGCAAATAGTGGTTTTACCTTATTAGAAGTAGCAGCTGTGACAGCTGTGTCAGAAATTGTCCCTAATGCGTTGATGAGTCCTATATTTGAGAGGGGCTACGGGGAGCCGCCTTATACTAAATTAGAGATTGCCCTAGGTATGACTTCTACAGCATTAGGGATTATAGCTTTTTCTACGATCTATTTTGGAATGAGAAAGTTTTTTACTCTTGATGCGGTATCCATGAACCTGTTTGAAAGAATTAGAATATCCGTTTTGACTGGGAGAAAAATTGGGTTAATATCTTTTGGAGATACAGCTCTAAAATTTGTAGGGTTGTGCTCTGTAGTTATTATTGCTGAGACTTATATTCACGTGAGGGATTACTTCAAGGCAAAAGTTAAAGAGTTCAAAAGTAATCTAGAAGGCGTTGCTAACTAAAGATATTCTTCCCAATTAGCAGTAAAAAAAACGGTTAAAGTAGCATAGACCATATGCAATGCTTTTGAGTAACAAAATGTACGTCGATGGAAACGGGCTAGATAATGA
>Ga0180434_10006176_pt1 | contig 13861 bp, 8 predicted proteins | sample SS_ome_7_FD_132453 | JGI IMG/M metagenome (GOLD analysis project Ga0180434, IMG submission 132453) | Hypersaline lake sediment archaeal communities from the Salton Sea, California, USA - SS_1_D_2 metaG | ecosystem: Environmental > Aquatic > Non-marine Saline and Alkaline > Hypersaline > Sediment... | reverse complement strand
GCGGGCGAGAGCCCCTCGATGAGGTCCACGTCGGGCTTGTCCATCTCGCCGAGGAACTGGCGGGCGTAGGCGGAGAGGGACTCGACGTACCGGCGCTGCCCCTCGGCGTAGATGGTGTCGAAGGCCAGAGAGGACTTGCCCGAACCGGAGAGGCCGGTGATGACGACGAGCCTATCCCTCGGGATCTCGACGGTGACGTTCTTCAGGTTGTGCTGCCGCGCGCCGCGGACGATGATCTTATCGGAGGGCATAGGAAGTATATAACCTCATGTGAGAGATCAAATGGTGGCCGCAGATGAACGCAGATGGACGCGGATTGCACGGCGGGCATTCCCATGCCCGCCGTGACCGTCATCGGGTCTTGCGCCCACTGCTCCACTGGCAATCCTAAGGATTCGCGGGCAGTTGGTAGGCACTTACCCCGGGACAACGCACTCCCGTGGGCGAAGCGGCTGCACTGACCCGCTGACCTCAAACCACAGAGCCGGTGAGTGGCCGCAGAAGGACCCTGCTTAGAGGTCACGCACTATCGGCTTCACCTCCAGTTTCGGCTTCCCGAAATTCAGCAGTAGGCAGACCTTCAGACCAGTCGCCGCCAGGTAGTTCATGCACTGGGCCATGTGCGAATCGCCCAGAGTGCCCGACGCCTTGAGCTCGACAAGGACCCTCCGTTCTACCAGCAAGTCGGCTGCAAACTCACCAACAAGCTGCTCTCGATAGCGGACAGCCATCGGGCTCTGCTGTTCCACCACCACGCCCGCCGAACGCAGTTCGAGTGCCAGCGCGTTCTCATAGACCTTCTCCAGGAATCCGCAGCCGAGCGTGTTGCTCACCGCGAACGCACATCCGATGATGCGTTCGGTGATGTCGTTTATCTTATCAGTGTTCATCCGCGTTCATCTGCGGCTAATGATCTCATACCACCGTTCACGCAGCTTACTTCCCTCACCGCTTCTTCCCATGCCGCCGCACGGTTCGCTTGGTGTACGACTTCGGCGGGCCGGCGGGGGCTCCCTTGAGCGAGCGGATGCGATCTCTCATCTCTGCCGCCTGCTCGAAGCGGAGCTCCTGGGCGGCGAGCATCATGTCGAACTCGAGCTCGGCGACAACGCTGGCGACGTCGCGATCCGGCTCGCCCTCGCCGTAGATGGGTGATTCCTCGGCGACCTCCTCCACGAGCAGGTCGCGGATCGCCTTGTGGATGGACTCCGGCTTGATGCCGTGCTCCTCGTTGAACTCGACCTGCTTCTGACGGCGGCGGTTTGTTTCGTCTATGGCGCGCTGCATCGAGTCGGTGACCTTGTCCGCGTACATGATGACCTTGCCCGAGACATGGCGGGCGGCGCGACCCATGGTCTGGATGAGGGATGTCTCGGAGCGGAGGAATCCCTCCTTGTCGGCGTCGAGTATGGCGACGAGACTCACCTCGGGGAGGTCGAGCCCTTCGCGCAGGAGGTTGATGCCGACGACGACGTCGTAGACGCCGAGGCGGAAGTCCCGCAGGATCTCGGAGCGGACGAGCGTTTCGACCTCGGAGTGGAGGTAGTGGACCTTGATGTCCATTTCCGCGAGGTAGTCGGAGAGGTCCTCCGCCATCTTCTTCGTGAGCGTGGTGACGAGCACGCGTTCGCCGCGGGAGGTGCGCTGCTTGATCTCCCCGATGAGGTCGTCGATCTGGCCCTTGGTGGGCCGGCGGATGACCTCGGGGTCGATGAGGCCGGTCGGACGGACGATCTGCTCGACGCTCTGCCCACTGACGCGCTGCTCGTAGGGTCCGGGGGTGGCGGAGGTGAAAACGAGATCGCCGACGCGCGCCTCCCACTCCTCGAAGGTGAGGGGGCGGTTGTCGTAGGCGGAGGGGAGCCGGAAGCCGTGCTCGACCAAGTTGCTTTTTCGAGAGCGGTCGGCGGCCTGCTGCCCGGCAATCTGGGGGATCGTCTGGTGGCTCTCGTCGGCTATCATGAGGAAGTCGTCGGGGAAGTAGTCGAGGAGGGTGTAGGGGGCCTGGCCGGGGGCGCGGCCGTCGAAGTGGCGGGAGTAGTTCTCGATGCCCTGGCAGTAGCCGATCTCGCGGATCATCTCCATGTCGTAGCGCGTGCGCTGCTCGAGACGTTGGGCTTCGAGGAGCCGGCCGCGATCGCGGAAGAACGCGAGGCGCTCTTCGAGCTCTGCCTCGATCAATCCAAGGCCGCGCTCCTGCTGCTCCGCGTCGGAGACGTAGTGCGTGGCGGGGAAGATCATGCAGGCCTCGCGCTCGTCCATGACCTCGCCCGTGACGGGGTGGATGGAGGCGATCTTCTCGACCTCGTCGCCGTCCATCTCGATCCGGGTGATGCGCTCTTCATCCACGGGGAAGATCTCGAGGACGTCGCCGCGGACGCGGAAGGTTCCGCGCTTGAGGGCGACGTCGTTGCGGTCGAACTGCATGGCGACGAGGCGGCGCAGGATGCGGTCGCGGTCGGTGGTCTGGCCGGTGCGCACCTGGAAGGTCATGCGCTCGTACTCCTGGGGGCTGCCGAGCGCGTAGATGCAGGAAACGCTGGCGACGACGATAACATCGCGCCGCTCGAAGAGCGACTGCGTGGCGAAGTGGCGGAGCCGGTCGATCTCCTCGTTGATGGAGGAGTCCTTCTCGATGTAGGTGTCGGTGGTCGGGATATAGGCCTCGGGCTGGTAGTAATCGTAATAGGAGACGAAGTAGCCGACGGCGTTGTGGGGGAAGAACTCGCGGAACTCGCCGCAGAGCTGGGCGGCGAGGGTTTTGTTGTGGACGATGACGAGCGTGGGCCGCTGGAGGCGCGCGATAACGTTGGCCATCGTGAACGTCTTGCCGGACCCGGTGACGCCGATCAGAGTCTGCCGCTTGCAGCCGTTCCGGACGCCCTGCGCGAGTCTGTCGATGGCCTGGGGTTGATCGCCCTTGGGGGAGAATTCGGAGACGAGTTCGAACTGTCGGGACATGGCTCCCACCTGCGGCATTATAGCCGAAAACGGGTGTTTGCACAAGCGCGGAACGCGCACCGAGGAGGCGAGAGATCGCGGTGAGGCGGGGAGTGAGAGACTCTAACAAAACCCCGCATTCCGCCGTTTGCGGCGGGTCCCTCTGCTGCGCAGCCATCGCCCGAAGGGGTTTTGTTAGAGATTCTTAGTAGCCGTCTGCGTTCAGCTCGATCCAGAGGTGGCTGCCCCCGGAGTAGGTATAGCCATACCCTTCGAGGCCAATCCACGGGCGGCTCTCATAGGCGCCTTGCCCCTGTGGGGAGTAGCAGACGGCAAGTCGGTAGCGCCCCATCAGCCGGCTGAGCGATAGGCGGGAGCTTGCCAACTTATAGTCGGAGAGATGGGAGAACATGTGACTGCCACTCAGGCGCCACAGCGCCGCGCCTCTCCTGTCGGTTCCCCAGGGGAGGGGTCGGGCGAGGCTGAGCAGCCCGAAAAGCCGATCCCCGCCGATCTCCTGAGAGGCGTTGAACCGGAGATCGCACCCCTTGACGATGGCTCTTCCGGTGAGGTTCAGCCTCTGGCGACCGACGACGAAGGGCGTGGGTTGAAGGCTGGCGGGGGCGCCGGAGTAGGTGTAGTCGAGCCGAACGATCTGTCCAACGCCAAGCTCCCCCATGAGCCCGATCCTGGCGTTGACGGTGGAGCGGGGGCCTCCCTCGAGCCCCCAGGCGTAGCCCGTGCGGACCTGGGCGTTGAGCTTCGTATGGGGAGCGATCTCCCGACCGGACAGGTCCATGGCGACATCGACGCCGGGAGATGTCGTCCGCCCAGTGTCCTCCTGCGAGATGGTGAGGGGCTCTCCGTTTTCAGGATCGATGAGGATCTGTTCGCCCTCGCTGTAGCGCCGGGAGTGCCGCACGTGGACGACGGGGCTCAGCAGGAGGCCGGAGCCGAGGGTGGTGCTGCGGAAGCGATACGAGAGGCTGCCGTAGTAGTGCTCGGAGGTGCCGAAGTCGCTGCCGGAGAGGGAGAGAGAGAGGCGGCCCCCGGACATCGGGCGGAAGTAGGTCAGCCCGCCGGCGCGGAGCTGGGGCGATTCGTCGTCGAAGGAAGCGGTGCTGGCGTCGAGGCTCAGGGCGGAGCCCCGGCCGAGCCTGAACTGTTGGTTCCAGGTGAGACCGCGACCGGGGTCGGTCAGGTCCTCGACGGCGAAGGCACCCTCGCTGTGCCCTTCGCGGAAGTACTCCTCTTTAAGTCCGAGGGCCCAACCGGAGTCGGTGCCGATCGATCCGAGGGCACGGTTGCGGGTGATGTGGAGGGCTCCGATCTGGTTGCCACTGGCGCGGTAGTAGACCGGGATGTCCATGTTGGGCCCGAGGAGGGAGCTGTACCCGAAGGTGTTGCCGAAGAACGAAGACCCCATGCAGGGGTCGAACACGTGGCGGCGGAGCCCCATGACGCGGATGTCCTCAACGTAGAAGGCGGCGTGGTCGAGTATGATCTTGTTTCTGGGGTTGATGGTGGCGCTGCGGGCCTTGACCCAAGTGGCGAGCTCGCTCGGCGCGACGGGGTACCACAGGCACGGGTCGTCGTTGGTATCGGGGCGCGTCTGAAGTTTGTGGCCCTCGACGAGGAGTCGCTCCGGCTCCTCGGACTCCGAGACTCGGAGGAGTCGGCCCCCGAGCGAGTCGAGGTCGTAGCGGAGGGCGTCCGCCCGAAGCTCGTGAGTGCCCGACTTCAGCAGCACGTTACCTTGGGCGCAGATGACGTTCGACATGACGTCATACTGCATGCCGTCGGCGGCGATCTCGATGGTCTCGTAGATGAGCTTCGCGCCGGGGGCTGCGACGAAGAGCTTGCGGTCTGGGCTGTAGGAGAGCTCTTCGGCAGAGAGCTCGACCATGCGAGAGCCCGGGGAGGCGCTTCCCGGGACGCCGATGAACTCGACTTCGACCGTGGCGCGGGCGGCACCGACCATGGCGGACACGAGGGCGGTGCCGGCGGTGTTTGCGGGCATGAGCACAGTCTGAGCGACGCCGCCCAGGGTCTGCACGGGAGAGCCGATCTCCCCGAGAGTCGTAATCAAGTAGACGGAGGTGCCGTCGGGGACGGGCCTGCCGTTGGCGTCGAGGACTTCGACTGAGATGGCGGCGGGGTTGCTTCCGTCGGCGGGGACCTGGAGGGGGTCGGCCCGCAGAGTGATCTGGACGCCAAGAAGGGACGCCTGAGCCGCGGTGGTCAGCGCCATCGCCGCCAGGAGCACGATCAGGGCCAGTGTTGGCTCTTTGCGGCGCCGGAACATTGCTGCCTCAAGACCATAAGTGACGATGCCCGAAAACGACGGGGGCCGCGCGGGCCCCCGCCGCAAGCAGTCACAGTGCTATTCAGCTCGCAGGACGCGCTCCGTGTTGGCGGTCCGCGGAACGCGGGCTCTGGCCGCACGGACGGCGGAGAGCCGCTCGGGCTGCTCGTGCATCGCCGCGGCACGACTGCCGCCTAGAGGGATCTGGAAGGCGCGCCTGGGGGACCAGATCCACCCGCGCTCGTTGAGGTCATCCGGTATAGGAACCGGCTCGTGCGTGTCGTTGGTGTTTCGGGCGCCAATGCGCCACCAGAGCACGGTGCCGGGTCCCGAGTTTCCCGGGACGAGTGCGAGGTCGATGCCGCTGACCACGGACTTGTGGGTCACGAAGTCGCCCTCGACAGGCGGAATCGAGTAGACGCGCAAATTGGGCGGACTGAAATTCACGTTGGGATCGGCCGCGAGCTGAAGTATGATCTCGTTCGCGCCGACCGGATAATAGAAGCCGAAGGTGGCGAGGTTGCCGGCAATCTGCGGGTTCAGGAGGATATCGAAGCTTTGGTAGACGCCACCTATGACACCGGCCTCCTGGTACCAGACGTTGTAGGTGCCGGCAGGGGAAACCGCCACAATGCGGTTCGGCACAGTGCTGAACTCGGTACCATGGTCGAACTCCCAAGCGCCATCCCGGTCCTGGCGGACGAGCAAGGGGCGGATCTGATACTGGTAGTACCTTCCCGCGTACAGCCCGCCAAGGTCATCGCCGGGCAGCTCCGAAGGGAACCAACCGTACAGGATAGACTCATCCGTGATGAACACTCCCGCGTCTTCTGCATTATCGTCGACGAAATCGAACCACGGGCTGTTGATGGTGACCTCGCCGGTAGTCGCGTCGACTTGGATGTCCGGGTCCCATGACTCGAATGTCGGCAGTACGTCAGTAAGCGCTCCACTCACGGGGTCTATGACGATCTCGAGCGTCCGGAATCCCGGGCTGTTCGCAGCATCGATAATGAGGTTCTCCTGGCCGGCGACTCCCACGACGACGTCGACGAGCTCGCCAGAACGGCGGACCTCATAGCCGATGATCCGGGAGCGCTCGGATCCCTGGTAGGCCTCCCAGGTGATGATGGCGGAGGGGAGAGGCTGGATGTCTCGCAGAGGGTAGATGTAACTCATCATGTAGCCCGAGAGGCCCAACTCGGCGCCGTTGGCGATCTGGCGGGCCGTGAAGCCAGGGGCCGCGATGTTGCCTTCGTCCAGCCTGCGGGTGCGCGAGGCGTAGTTGCCGAAGCCGAAGAGAATGGCGCCGGCGAGGACGATGGTCTCGAAGCGCTTCTTCTTCTTCTCCGCCATTCCCACGCGCTCGACGCCGGTCGCTCTCGGCAGATTATAGACGGCGCGCAGGTGATCGCCGGTGCGCAGCGGGGGACCCTCGACGATATCGGCGTAGGACCCGATAGCGTCCGCATTGGTGACCTCGACCTTGCCGATCCTCTCGCCGCCGCGGACTGCGACCATGTGCAGCCCGTTTCGAATCCCGCCGCGAGTGCCAACGTTGAGAAAGACGGTCTCCCCGCGGGCCCAGAGGACCATGGCCGTGACGGTGGGGCGGGCCTTCATCTGGTCGACGGCGGAGAAGGCGGCCTGCGTCAGGGCCTTCTCGAGCAGCACCTCGTCGCTCGCGTCCGGAGAGGCAGGCCCTTTCCCTGTTGCGAGGGCCCCGTTGACGTCGACGCGAGCGATGCGATCGAAGAGTCGCACGGCGAGGACGACCTCCCCATAGCGACCCTCTGCGCTTCGGATGATTCGAGCGCCGCGGACTTCGCCGGTAATGACGAGGCTGACGTCGAGTTCGGTGGCGAGCCGGACGAGTTCCACGTCACTGAGGGGGACCTGCAGGCCGAGATCGCGCATCTGCAGTGTCACGTCTGCCTTCGGGAGGACATCGAGGAGCAGCCGGTCTCGAAGCTCGACTGCGACCGCCGCAGACGCTTCGCCGCCGAGTGTCTCGGGGCGAATGGTGGTCTTGTTCTCAAAGGGAATGACGGCTACCGATTGGGTCGTCGCCGCGCGGGTTACGATCTGCGCCTCGGCAGGGAGGAGCGTGAAACCGGCAAAGCCCATCGACCAGGCAAAAACGGCGGTGAGAATGCACGCGATGGTTCGCGCCAGCCGACCTTCTGAGAACATGCGCATGATCCGTCGTCTCCTTGCGTTGCGCGATCAGCCTGTTGACCAGTGCCGCACGAAAAGAACGAGGGCTTCACAAATGCCCCCATCGACGTCCCCGCCCCAAACGCATGCCCCACCGCCCATGTTGGCGGGCATTCTACCACAGCCCGCCGCCGGTTGTAAAGCACACCCCGTCATTTAGACGCGCTCACTCGCGCGTAAGTTCGCGCCAGACCGATTCGAGCTGGCTGAGCGCCTGCTCTTCCCCTCCCGCAGTGTCCACCACCCAGTCCGCTCGGCGGCGCTGCTCTTCCACCGGCATCTGAGCGCGAATCCGCTGCTTCACTTCCTCGGCTGTCAGTCCATCCCTCGTCATGACGCGACTAATTCGCTCTTCTTCGCCGGCCACCATGACCAGGACTCGATCTACCTTCTCCCCCCGCCCCCACTCAACCTCCAGGAGCAGCGGGGCGACGAGACAGACGATTCCAGTCTCGCTCTCGGACTCCATCCGGCCCAGCTCCCGGCCGATGGCATCCATGATCGGCGGGTGGGTTATGGCGTTCAACCGGGCGAGGGCCCTTGGGTCCTCGAAGACGGCTCCGGCGAGCTTCCCCCGGTCGAGGCTGCCGTCCTCGCGCAGAAACTCAGTGCCGAATTCGGAAGCGATTCGGTGGGTCAGCGCTGCGCCGGGCCGCGTCAGATCGCGCGCGACCTCGTCCGCGTCGATGATGGCGGCGCCGTGGCGGCGAAAGAACTCGGTCGCTAGTCCTTTTCCGCTTCCGATTCCGCCGGTGATTCCGACGACGAGGACGCTTCGTCGGCGTTCTCGGGCGATTCCTCCGCCTCCTCGCCTGATGTCTCGAGCCTTTCCTCGCCCTCCCCTTCCAGGGCAGTCGCCTGCTCGATCTCTTCGGCCTTCGCGGTGTCTTCCGGCTCGGTGCCGGCTTGCTCGCCGGCGAGCTCCGCGGGCTCCTCGGTCTCGGCCTCACCGCTCTCGTCGGCGATCTCGACCGCGCCCTTCTCTTCGACTTCACTCTCGACCGCTTCCGGCGCGGGCTCCTCGACCGTGTCCTCCTCCGCGGCCGCCAACGCTTCCTCTGACTGCTGGCGCGCGGCTTGACTCTCCGCGAGAACGCTGCCGAAGAGGTCGCCGATGGTCACCCGCGACTCGTCTTCCTGACGCTGCATGAAATCCTTGAGCTGCTGACGTTCTTGCGCCTGCTCGAACTGACGCAAGCTGAGCGTCATGCGGCGCTCGTTCGCGCGGATGTTGATGACCTTGACATCGACTTCCTGGTCCGGGGAGAGCACGTCCTGGGCGCGCTTGCCCCTTCCGCCGGGAAGCTCGGCGTTCGGTATGATGCCCTCGATGCCGCTGTCCAAGCGAACGAAGGCTCCAAAGGGCACGACGCGCGTGATGGTGCCGTGAACGACCTGGCCAACCTTGTAGCGCTTGGGGACATCCTCCCAGGGGTCGGGGAGAATCTGCTTCAGCCCCAGGGAGATGCGGTTCTGCTCTCGGTCGAAGCGGAGGACCATCACGTCGATCTTCTCGCCGACCTTGACGGCTTCGCTGGGGTGCTTGATCCGCGTCCACGACATCTCGGTGATGTGCAGGAGGCCGTCGAGCCCCCCGAGGTCTACGAAGGCGCCGTAGTCGGTGACCCGTCGCACGATGCCGCGGTAGACCTTGTTCTCTTCGAGGGAGGCGAGGGTCTTCTCGCGCCGCCGCTGACGATCCTCTTCGATGGCGTTCTTATGGGAGACGACCACCCGCTTCCGGCCCCTATCCACCTCGATGATCTTGACTTTGAGGGACTGCCCGATGAAGCGGTCGAGGGCGTGGACGTTCCGCGTTCGCACGTGGGAGGCGGGCAGGAAGCCGCGCAGCCCAAGATCGACGACGAGTCCACCCTTCACCCGGTCGGTGACCATGGCGCTGAGCACCTCGCCGTTCTCGTGGGCATCGATGACTCGGCGCCAAACGCGCTCGTAGTCGGCTCTCTTCTTGGAGAGCACGGGGTTACCTTCATCATCTTCCGGGCGAACGACATATACGGAGATGCGATCGCCCACCTCCAGGACCTTGCCGTCGTCGGTGGTGGTCCCGTTGGAGAGCTCGGATACCGGGATGTGTCCCTCAGACTTGGTGCCGACGTCAACCAGCGCGCCGTCATCGTCCATGTGGACGATAAGCCCCTCGACGATTTGACCGGATGCCAAGGGTACGACCGATCCGTCCATTCCCTGCGGCGTATCCTCTTGCGGTCCAGCCGGCTCCTCTTCGGTGCCTCCGGCCTGAGCAGGGGGCTCCTGGACAGGTTCCTCGGGGCTCTCTTCCAGGCTCTCCGCCTCAACTGGAAACTCACGTGTGTCCATAGCTCCGCCTATCCTTCCTCACCAGGTACGGGACCTCTTCGGTGCGTCTCCTGACGCTGTACGAAGCAATCCCAGACAGACTTCCACGCCGAACGGAAGCCTGCTCCTCCGCATGTCGGGCCGCGAACGCAGCAGCACTCATGTTTCAGCCGCTTCCGCCCGCGTATACCTTTGGGGGGCACTTCTCCCCACTACAGGTTGTTCTCCCTACGTTTCGTCGCTCCGGGAGCGGGTCCTTCCGCCAATGAACGTTCTGTGGACTTTCCGTGTCGGAATGGAGTGCATCTCAGGGGGTCCAGACGGCGATTCGCGGCCTCAAGGCAACGGCTTCATGTCGAGCCAGTTATTGCCTGCCTTCATATCGACCTTTAGGGGAACGCAAAGCTGGTAGGCGCCCGACATGCATTCGGCAACGAGGGACGCCGTCTCCACCAGCTCGCCGCGGGGGACCTCCAGCACGAGTTCGTCGTGAACCTGGAGGAGCATCTGCGCGCGAAGTTCGGTCGCGCTAATTGCCTCGGCGAAGCGGAGCATGGCCTGCTTGATGATGTCGGCCGCGCTTCCCTGCATGGGCGTGTTGATCGCCATTCGTTCGGCCGCCTGACGGACGACCGCGGCACTGGTGCGCAGCTCGGGCAACGGACGGCGCCGGCCCATAAGCGTCTCGACGTACCCCTGCTCGCGGGCGCGCTCGGGCATTTCCTTCACGAACTCGTGCACCTTCGGGAACCGGGCGAAGTACCGCTCCATGTAGCGACGGGCCTCATCGAGCGAGACGCCCATCTCGCGCGCCAGTCGGAAGTCGCCCATGCCGTAGGGGATGCCGAAGTTGACCATCTTCGCGAAGGCGCGCATCTGGGAGGTGATCTCTCCCGGCGCGACGCCGAATATCTCCGCCGCGGCCGCGCTGTGGAGGTCTTCATCGCGGCGGAAGATTCCGATGAGGTTCTCGTCCCCGGTGATGTGCGCCAGGATGCGAAGCTCGATTTGGGAGTAGTCGGCCGACAGGAGCAGCCGGTCGGGGTCGCCCGTGACGAAGGCGCGCCTGATCTCCATGCCGGCCTCGGTGCGAATGGGGATGTTCTGGAGGTTGGGGTCGGTGCTGCTCAGCCGGCCCGTCGCCGTCACCGCCTGGTTGAATGACGTGTGGACCCTGCCTGTCTCCGGATTCACCAGCGGGGGGAGCGCGTCGACGTAGGTGGACTTGAGCTTGGTGACCTCGCGATATTCGAGGATCTTCCCGACGATCTCGTACTGGCTGAGCCCGGCCAGGACGTCGGCCGCGGTGGAGTAGCCGCTCTTGGTGCGCTTCGTCTTGTCGGGGGGCAGGCCGAGCTTCTCGAAGAGGATCTGCCGAAGCTGGACTGGGGAGCCGATGTTGAACTCCTCGCCCGCCAGGATGTGGATGTCCTTCTCCAGCTCTCCGGCGCGCCTCCCGAGCTTGTCGGAGAGCGCCGCCAGCACCTCGCAGTCCACGGCGATCCCGGTCAGCTCCATCTCAAGCAGAATCGGGATGAGCGGCATCTCCAGCTCGCGGAAGAGTGGGGCGAGGCTCATGGCGCCGAGCTGATCTTCGAGCAGAGGCTTGAGAGAGGCGATCTGGCTCGCGGCAGTCGCCGCAGAAGCCGGGTCGGGGGCGCCGTCTTTCAGCAGCGGCGGAGATTCAGTCTGGAGGTAGTCAGAGACGACGCTCGCCAGCTCCTCGACCCGGCGCGCCGGGTTCACGAGGTAGGCCGCGATCATGGTGTCGAAGGAGAGCCCTCGCAGCGCGATGCCCCATTCGTGCAGCAGCAGTGCCGACCGCTTGAGGTCGTGACCGACCTTCGGCACATCGGCCGATTCGAGAATCGGCTTGAGCGGAGCGAGAAGCCCGGCGAGAACCGGCTCGAGCGGACCCAGAAGCCCGTCGAGATCCGCCCCCTCGGCGAGAAGAACTGCCGGCGCACCGGCGGCCGATAGGCAGAGACCGAGGAGGGGAGTGCGCAGTGGCGGTCCCTTTCCCGCGATGGGGTGAACCACGATCCCATCCGCGCCTTCGAGCCGCGCGGCGAGCGCCTTGGCGGCGTCCGGTGTGGTGACGACTTCATGCTCGGAAACGGGCGCTTCCTGCTCGCCTTCGAGGCCCTTCAGCAGCGAGCGGAAGTCGAGCCGGCGAAAGATCTCGGCGAGCCTTTCGGAATCCGGGGGACGCCGCCGGAGCTGCTCGCGGTCGAACTTTACGGGCAGATCGCGCACGATGACGGAGAGCTCCTTCGCCCGCCGGGCGACGTCGACATGGGCGGCCAGGGCGGAGGCGGCGCGGGCCGGTTTGACCTCCTCGATATGGGCGAGGACGTCTTCGAGGGAGCCGTAATCGCCGATGAGCTTCGCCGCTGTCTTCTCCCCTATCCCGGGAACGCCGGGGATGTTGTCGCTCGCGTCGCCGCGGAGGGCGCGGAAGTCGGCGAGCCGGTCGGGGCTGAGACCGTATCGTTCCTCGACGGCCTTCGTATCGTAGACCTTGGTGTCGCTGATCCCGCGCCTGGTGACCATGACGGAGACGCGCTCCGATACGAGCTGGAGCTCATCGAGGTCGCCGGTGACGATGAGGACGCGCGTTCCGGTGCGCTCGGCCTGGGAGGTGAGTGCCCCGATGACATCGTCCGCCTCGTAGCCCTCCATGTCGTACGCCGGGATGTGCATCGCATCGAGAATCTCGCGCGCCATGTGGAACTGGGGTCCGAGCTCGTCGGGCATGGCGCGCCGGGTGGCCTTGTAATCCTCGAATATCTTGTGGCGGAAGGTGGGGCCGGGAAGATCGAAGGCGACGCCGACCATGTCCGGCTGCTCCTCGTCGAGGACCTTGAGGAGCATGGTCGTGAAGCCGTAGGCGGCGTTGGTCACTTCGCCCTGCGCGTTGGTGAGCGGCGGGAGGGCGAAGAACGCTCGATAGAGCAGGCTATTGCCGTCGATCAGGACGAGCGTGGCGTCGGCGGCGTCTCGTGCATCCGTGGGTTGGCTCACATGTCTCCCAGATCGGTTCGCTGGGCCGGGGACGAAGCAGGGCCGATAGCGCCCCGCGCCAGCCGCGCGGCGAAGTCGTCGTAGAGGATGCCGCCGGTCACGGCCACCTCGCGCTGCCGAATGGAGGCGGTGCCGCCCAAGAGCCATTGAATGATGGAGGGCGGGCCGTACTCCTTGAGCTCGGGCGTGCCTCTGATGCCGGCGAGCTGGCCGGCCTTGAGCAGCGCTTCATGCAGCCCGCCAAGTTCGTCGACGAGGCCGTTCTCCTTCGCCTGCTGGCCCGTGTAGACGCGGCCGTCGGCGAGGGCGACCACGGCCGCGCGGTCCATTCCCCTGCCCTCCGCGACGTCATCGACGAACTGGTCGAAGACCTGATGGATGAGGGCGGTGATGACATCCCGCGCCTCGGCGCTCAGCGGCCCCGCCGGCTGGAACATGTCCTTGAGGTCGCCGCTCTTGATGATCTCGGTGCCGATGCCGACCTTGTCGAAAAGCCCGGAGAGGTCCTGGTGGACGGCGATGACGCCGATGCTGCCGGCGAGCGTGGCGGGGTCGGCGAAGATGGCGTCGCAGGGCGCAGCGACATAATAGCCGCCGGAGGCGGCGACGTCGGCCATCGAGCCGACGACGACCTTAGCGGCCTTCCGCGCGCGCTGGACGGCGTCGTAGATCTCCTGGGAGCCGGCGGCCGACCCGCCGGGGCTGTTGATGCGAAGCAGGATTCCCTTGACTTTCTCATCATCGATAGCCTTGTCGATCTTACTGACCACGTCGTCGGAGCCTGTAGCGGCGCCGCCGAACATGGAGAATCCGGACTCGCCGGCGACGATCATGCCGTCGATTCTGATGAGGGCAATTCTCTCTCCCCCGGCCTCGAGGCCCTCGACGCCGCCGAACGTCCCCATGATGGCGACGAGCACGAGGAAGATGCCCAACATGACGGCGAGCAGGCAGCCGGCCAGGCCGAACCCACAGCCCCACTGCCACAGAGGGCGCCGCTGCCGGAGCGGCGGCTGGTATGCCGGCGGAGGTGGCGGTGGGACCGACACCCGGGGC
>Ga0180434_10006175_pt1 | contig 13864 bp, 11 predicted proteins | sample SS_ome_7_FD_132453 | JGI IMG/M metagenome (GOLD analysis project Ga0180434, IMG submission 132453) | Hypersaline lake sediment archaeal communities from the Salton Sea, California, USA - SS_1_D_2 metaG | ecosystem: Environmental > Aquatic > Non-marine Saline and Alkaline > Hypersaline >... | reverse complement strand
GGATGGTGCATACAACTATTCCCTCGGCGGACACGAGCCGCCCGTTGAGCTGGAGAGTGCAGCGCTGCACACAATACGGGATAGTTGCGCCAGGTACGCCAAGATGGCTCGCAGCGAGATGACATCGGTGGCGAAGGGGCAGAAGATAACGATCACATCCGGTATCTTCAGCGAGATGACTGGCGAAGTCATCAGTGTCAACCGCCGGAAAATGAGCGTCATAGCGAAGGTCAGGCTGTCAGACGGCGGCATGATGCGGAAGGTTTCGGTGAAATACGGTCATTTCGAGGTGCTGGAGGAGAAAGAGGATGACGGTTGGCGACTCTGAATTAGGTGGTGCCCTTGTCACCTTTGAGGGCGGGGAGGGCTCCGGCAAGTCCACCGTCTGCACGCGCGTGTTCCGCCTCATCGGCGAAGCCGGGTACGATTGCTGGAAAGGGAGCGAGCCCGGGGGGACCGTCCTGGGCACATGCTGGAGGGAGCAGATACTGAACCCGTCGTCCCAACTGTCCCCCCAGGCGGAGCTGTTTTTGTTTCTGGCAGATCGTGCGCAGAATTTCGCGGAGCACATATCGCCCAGATTGGCCGGTGGCCATGTGGTCATGCTGGATCGGCACCGTGATTCCACGATGGCGTACCAAGGCGCCGGCCGCGGCCACAATAGGGGGCTTATCGAGGCCGGCAACCGCCACGCCACTACTACGGCGAGTGGCGCGGAGAGGCGCCCGGATTTAACCATACTGCTGGACATAGACCCGGAACTCGGCCTACGGAGAGCCGGGCATGGCGAATATGGTGTTGCTGACAGGATTGAAACCGAGGCCCTGGCTTTTCATGTTCGGCTTCGCGAGGAGTTTCTCCGCATCGCCCGGGAGGAGCCGGATCGCGTCGCGGTTCTGGACGCTTCGCGGCCACTTGGTGAGATTGTCTCCGAAGCCCACGGGCTGGTTGAGAGCCTCCTGAGCCGGAAGGGCCTGCGCCCGTCGGTGCCATGATCTGGCTCGGCAGCTTCTGGTCCCGCCCGCCGGGCAAGCCGCCCGTTGCCAGCATCGCCTGTTGGAATCCGCCGTGGTTCACAGGGCCAACAATCCGAGAGCTGGCACCGGAAAACGCCGCCGGGCAGCGGATAGCCCACCCGGATCGGCGGCGGTGGATAGAATTGTACAAGGATATTTTGTCCGAGCGTGGCCGGGTGCGGCGAGCCCGCGAGCGGCTCGATGCCCTCTTGTTGGCAAGCGGCAATATCATGCTGGCTTGCTGGTGCAAGGCAGGCAGGACTCGCCGGGATGGCTCGTACAGCGGCGATTTCTGTCATCGTTTGCTGACCGGCAGATTGTTGTCCAAGCTCGGTTACGCAGTGGAGGTGATAGATCTTGAATGCCCACGATGCCGAGGTGCCCTCTCGTTCGACGGCGGAATCGTCTCCGGGGAGTTCGTCTGCCGGGTGTGCAGAGCATCCTCTGACGAGGTTCCGCAACATTCCCGCAGTCATAGATGATCGCATACATGGTTTCGTGTGCAGGTCGATTTTGTCCGGGAAAGTATCCTTCCGGCCAAGCCTGCTCCACACCCAGGTAGCCGAATCTCTTGGCGGAAGCGATCCGGCCTTGGTCGGCGAAAGGGTGCAGGCGCATTGTGGCGAAGGGAAACTGCTCCGCGCGGTCTTGCGCGTTGTCTGCCCGACCTGCGGGTTTGCGAACAGTTTGATGGTTCCCGCCGCAGGCATGCGCCCCGACGCGACCTCCATGTGCGGCGGCTGCGAGGGTAACTTCCGGCTCGCCGACGCGGAGGGCGATGAGACGCTGTGGGTCAACGAGGACTTCTGCCAGTATTTCCAAATCGCGGTTCAAGGCGCGTTGGGGTAAGAAAATGGTCCGCGCGAAGCTGCATCTACTTTCCCCCGGCATTGTCTCAATGCGGTTCCTCGGCCAGAAGGACATGGCCGAGGAGGCCGAGCGCGCGGTGGCCTTGCTGGCTCCATCGTGCGAGCCGCATCACCGTACGGGTTGCTGGATTTTCCCGTTGCCATATTTGCCGGATGTCGCGCGGGTTCTGAAGTCTCATGTGGCTCGGGTGACGGTTTCACCTGAACTCGCTGTGGCTCATCGCCGGTGGAAGAAGTTTAACGCGGCGGTACTTGCCCTAAAATCCAAATCGACCGAACATTTCCCGGCGGCACCGTATGAAGCCATTTTTCGGCAGCCGTTTATCCCGCACCCGTATCAGAGGCAGGGTGTCGCCGTCATGTTGGCATGCAAGAGGCTGCTTCTCGGCGACGCCGTCGGACTCGGCAAGACGATACAGTCGGTCGCCGCGATTGCCCTTGCAATGCGGCAGGGTATTTGCCGCCGCGCCATGGTGGTCACGATGGCCAGCCTCAAGGGGCAATGGTGCGACGAGGCGGCGAGCTACCTCCAATCGGAGGCGGTCGGCGGACTGGCCTCCGGCTTCACCGCCGTCGGGGGCGACAAGCGCCGTCGCTTGGAGGCGTATCGCAACCCGAGATCCAGGGTGCTGGTGTTGAACTACGAGCTTTTCCTGCACGATTTCAAGTCGCTTCCGCCCGTGGACATGATAGTGCTGGATGAGGCCGCCAGGATAAAGAACCTTGACGCCCGGACGACCAAGAATATCAAGATGTACTGCGCACGACACAAGGTGCGGTACCGTTACGCGCTCACCGCGACTGCGATAGAGAACAGGCTGGAGGATCTTTTCAGCATACTGTCATTTTTCGGCGACAGGAGCCTTGGGTTCCACACGTATTTCACATACCATTATTGCAAACTCCGGCAGTTCACGGTACCTAAAACGGGCGCAAGAGTACGCCAGGTTGTCGGGCACCTGAATCTGGACGAGGCCAAGTCGCGCACCGCCCACATTCTGCTCCGCAGGACCAAGGACGATGTTGGCCTGGAGTTGCCGGAGCTGGTTGTGAGGAATGTCGCCGTCGATTTGGGCCAGCAGCAGCGGAAGGCGTACGAGGGCATCAAGGCGGAAGCGGAAGACCCCGAAAGCTCGTTGAATCCGCTGCAAAGAAGCCTTCTGCTTCGGGAAGTGTGCGACAGCCTTGCCCTGGTAGGCGGCGGCGGTCTCGGCGACGAGAGCTCGAAGCTGGAGGAGCTCAGGCAGTTTGTGCGGGACACGCTGGGCCCCGAGCATTCCGTTGTGGTTTTTACACAGTGGAAGCGAATGGCCAAGCTGATCGCCAAGGGGCTTGAGTGCTGTTATGAGGACGGCCGCGGGCCGCGCATCATCTGTGGCGATGTAAAGGACAGCGATCGGGATAGGCACAGGAGGGACTTCAACGCGGGGAAGTTCAGGTGCCTGGTGATGACGGACGCCGGCAAGGCCGGATTGAACTTGCAGGCCTGCGAGACGCTGGTCAACTTCGAGCTGCCATGGAACCCGGCTACGCTCAAGCAGCGGATTGGCCGTATGCACCGGAGCGGACAACAGCACGAGGTGACGACGGTCGTGAATCTCATCACCAACGGCACGATAGAACACAACGTGGCCAGGCGCTTGATGCGCCGGCACAGGGTGTTCGACAAGGTTCTCACGGCTGCGGAGGATGAACTACAGGCGATGGATTTGTCGCGCACCCTTACGATGGCTGAGCTGAAGGAGTTGGCCTGATGTCCGAGGTATGCCCAAAGTGCAAGAATCAGGGCTGGATGCCTGATCCAAACAACTATAAGGTGCACATCGAGTGCCCGGATTGCATGCGCCCCAAGCGACATGCAAGCGAGTATGCCGCCGCTGGTTTGCCGGTGTTCGTGCAGGACATAGAGTGGAAGGACATAGAGCAGACACCCGATCGCGAAGCGCTCACCCGCAACGCCAAGGTCTGGCTGAAGGGCGCATACACCATGCATGGCCCGCAAGGCAGCTTCAAGCCCCGCAGCAAGACGCAAGCCGTAGCGAGGCGGACCTTTCTGATCTGCGGCCAGACGGACTCGGGAAAGACCATGTTTGCCTCGCTCATGGCCAAGACGCTAATCAAACGCGGGGTGCGGACGTTCCGCGGCACGCTCCAGAGGTACACTGAGGCCTTTTTCGTGAAGTCCGGCGCGCCGGATGCCGAGGAGGAGCGGGCTTTCCGCGACAGGATGCGGGAGTCGCCCATACTCATCCTGGAGTTGGGTGACGAACCCGATCACCGCTACTCCGGCCCGCGCCTCGTCGAGTTGATGAAGGGCCGCGTGGAAAACGGTTTCTGCACGATTGTGGTCAGTGCTTTGGTTCCTGACAGGATGCTGACCAAGTACGGCGGAGATTTCTGCAAAGGTAGCGAGCTGGTGAGGCTGTTCAAGGACAAGAAATCTGTCATAGTGAACAAACTGGGCGGTAAGCGGTGAAGGAAGAGCGCGAGGACACCAAGCGGGCGGAGGCCAAGATCGTCAGCCACATGCTGCGCGGACCCAAGTTCGTGGCGTTGGCGTTGGACAAGGGCTTCAGTGCCGACATGCTGGGCAATTCAGCCCTACGGTTTATCTCCAACCTTGCTATCAAGCATGTGGATCTTTACTCAGATGTCCTGGACGCCGATACGGTGGAGCGAGAGCTCCAAGGCATGGAGCAGAACGGAACCCTGCCCCCCAAAGCCGCAGACAAATTCAACTCCGTGTATGAGAAGGTTGCCGAGGGGGCAAGGAAGCTGGACGACCGCCAGAGTCGTCAAGCCGAGTTTGCGTCGTTGCTCGACCATTATCTGAACAGTCGTCGGCACGAGAAGATGGTCGGCGGGATGGTCAACATAGTCGAGAAGAGCAGCGGCGACTTTGGCCAGATGCGGGACGAGGTCACCACGCTCGTCGCGGAGCTGGACGACGCCGCCGACGGCCGCCCGCCGGAGGGCGATCTGCTCAGCGCGAAATGTGTCAGGGACGCGGCGGCCAGACACAAGCAGGCCCGGGACGATCCCAACTCCGCCATGGGCATCCTCACCGGGATAGAGCAGTGGGACTCTGTCATACACGGTTTCCGCAAAGGCGAGGCTTGGATAATCGCTGGGTATGTCAGCGAGGGTAAGTCCATGACCTGCCTGCAACTGGCGTACAGCGCGGCGTTCGAGCAAGGCAAGAATGTCGTGTTCATCACCACTGAAATGCAAATGGAGCAGCTCCAGGATCTCATCTACGCGAGGCATAGCCTGACCGTAAACAAGGAGCAGTGCATAGCGAACGACGGCGAGCTCGGTTTCGAGCACGACGATTTGAGCATGGGTCGCTTGGATGGCGAGAGCCTCGAACTCTTCAAGGCGACCGTGTCGGACATCGAGGCCGGTCGGCGCACCGGGCGCTACGGCAGGCTGTATGTTTTTGGCACGCGGCAATCTGACACGGTGCAAACCATTCGCGTCAAATGCCAGATGCTTCGGCAGAAGTTCCCGATTGACATCATTGTAATTGACTACGCTACGCTCCTGTCGCCGAGACGCTCGCGTAACAGCAAGGTCGAGGAGATGACGGAGATCATGCGGGATATCAAGCAGCTCGCCCTGAACTTCAATAACGGCGAGGGGGCGGCAGTCGTGACCGCGCACCAGATCTCCAGGCAGGGTAGGGACAATGCCATAAAGAGGGGCGGGTGTTACCTTCTGTCCGATTTGGCCGACACCTCCGGCGCTGAGCGCAACATGGATGGCGTGTTGTGGGTGTTGCGGGACGAGGACAACAAGGAGCGCAACACGGCGTGGCTCGGTTGTTCCAAGAACCGGCGCGGCGCCATAGCGGATAAGTTCGAGGTGCGGGTTAATTACGCGTACGCCGCGTTCCACGCGGCGCAATACGCTCAAGAGTCCGATGACATAGACGATGATTTCGGAGGCTGAGGTTGAGTAGGAAACCACGCAAGGCACAATCCGCCTTGTCGGCTTCGGAGGCCGCAAGGCGAGAGATACTGTCCATGGAGCGCCCCGACCGCGACGCGTGGTGGATGGGCATGGCCTTTTACTTGTCCATGATGAGTCACGATCGCGAGACGAAAAACGGAGCAGTGCTGGTGAATAACGTGACGCACAGATCCGTCGGGGAGGGCTACTTGGGCTTTCCTATGGGCTGCGACGATCACGGCCTCCCGGCGACCCGGGAGGGCGGAAAGTACGCGTACACGCAGCACGCGGAGAAGAATGCCATACTTTCCGTGCGAGAGAGGTGCTCGGACGCGACGCTTTTTTGCACACTGGAGCCGTGCGAGGGCTGCGTCGGAACCCTCCTGAACCAAGCTCTCCTTCATGGCGACCGCCCCGGCGAGTCGGGTGTCAAGAGGATTGTGTTCTGGGAAAGCCGGAGCCACGAGGCGGCAGCGGTCATGCTGCGACAGCATCCCGAGATTGCGGTGGAGCGATACGCCGGCCCGCCGCCCCAAGCCGCCCTACGGTTGGCCGCGAGGTACATGGACATTCGGCCGCAGGACGGGCTGTGGGATCGCGACAGCGTCGCGTCGGACTATTCCGTGGCTGACGACTAGGAGGGGGCGATGGACTGCCCGAAGTGCGCCGGCGACAGACTGGAGCTGCTGAGGTACCAGCGCGGCCAGCGGCGCATTACCGTGCGATGCAAGCGATGCGGTACGGAGTTCGAGGCCACCGCCGCAGCGCTTGGGCGAGCGATGAAACGGATGTCCCAGGAGTATTACGAGAAATCCCGGTCGCCGCGGAGCCGCCGCGGCAACCGAAGGTGTCGGGGGTGCGGGCGTTGAGTGCAAGGTCGATAGGTTGGGGCGAGAAGAAGAAGGCCAAGCCCGGTCCCGCTGGCAACTACGATGTGCGCAGGGAGAGGGTGAAGCAGGAAGTGCCGATCACCGATCTTCTCGAGAAGCTGGGCGTGCATTCCGGCGCGAAGATGAAGAATGGCCACCCGACATACCATTGCCCCTTCCACACGGACACCAACCCCTCCCTGGAGGTCGCCCCTGACAACAGGACATGGACATGCTGGCCGTGCGACCTGAAGATGCGCGATGCCATCACGCTGGTGCAGATGCTCCTGTTCCCTGAGCCAGAGCCGTCCGCCAGGACTCCTGGCTGGTTCGACAAGTCGCTATCGCACATCGAGGAGCTATTCGGGCTCGGGGACATCGACCCGAAAGCCAGTCTCAAGGTGGCCGTCGAAATTCGCGCGATGAGGGAGAGGCAGGTCGTATCGTCCCGACAAAGAAGGCTGGCTACCCGCATCACCGCCAGATCCAACAGGTTTCGCCTTGCGCTGGCCAGGATTGTCCGAAAGTCATGGGGTGAGCAGTTGTCCCGAAGAAGTCGGGAGATCGTGGCTCTCTATGGGCACCTGGAACACCTACTCGCCGCCGGGAAGGGCGCGGACGACAGCGACCAGTATAATGAGTGGAGAGACAGGGTGTCTGTCTGGGTGGACAACGTGCGGTCTAAGATAGGGTAGCCATGCCTGATACGGTTTACAATTTCTGGCCGTTCGATTCGTACCGCCGGTTGCAGCGGAAGACGCTTGCCGCGATAACCAAGGCCTTCGCCAGCGGGAAAGATGTTGTCGTGGTGGAGGCGCCGACAGGCACCGGCAAGAGCCCCATCGCCATCGCCATCGCCAGATGGATGCTTGAGCACCCCAAATATGCCGACATAGGTGACAGAGCCGCCCGAATCGAGGGCGGCGAGGACAAAGTGCAGCGAGGGGCGTACATCCTGACCACACAGAAGCTGCTCCAGCGGCAGTACGCGGAGGATTTCTCCGAGCATGAGCGGTATCCCTTGGTCGAGATGCGGGGCCGCGGCAACTTTAGGTGCCAGCACGACGACAATCCGAAAGCGACGTGCGAGAACGGCGTTTGCCACACCTGGGCAGAGACCGGCAGACCGGTCATGCTGGGCCCCGGCGAGGCGCCGCCCGGGGACATCGAGGAGAAGACCGCCGGAGACGGTCGGCGGTACTATGTGGACGAGTTCAAGATAAACGCCTGCTGTCGCTACAGGCGAGAGAAGGCGCGGGTGCTGTCGTGCCCGCTGGTGATACACAACTTCGCGTACTTCCTGACAGAGACGAACTACGCCGGGGAATTCAAGCCGCGGGATTTGCTGGTGGTGGACGAGGCGCATAATGTGGAATCCGGCCTGATGTCCTTCGTCGAGGTCACACTGAGCGAGATGATCCTGAACCGTCTCGGGGTGGACATGCCCCCCGCTTTCGGGAAAAACACGTCGCTGGACGAGCTCCGCGGGTGGGCGCAGGAGACCCTGGATTTGCGCCTTCGTCCCAGGTTGCGAGAAGCGTCCGGCAAGCTGGGTAGGGTGATGGAGCGGTTGCGCGACAATCCTTTCGACGAGGAGGCCTTGAAATCGAGGGACAGGCTCCGTCCAGATCACGATGCTCTGGACTCGATGTGCAAGAGGCTGGAGTCCCTGTCCGAACTTGATCCGGACAACCTTGTCCTGGATGTGGAAACGAAGCGCGTGAAGCAAGGGCGCGGGTTCCGCTCGTTTCGCAAGCTGTCGTTCAAACCCATCGACATCGCCCCCTTCACGGAGAAGTCCCTCCTTCGCTTCGGCAAGAAGGTGCTGATGCTCTCGGCCACCATCCTGGATCCAGACACCTTCGCGGAGTCCTTGGGCGTGGACAAGTCCAACATGAAGTTCATCCGGATACCCTCCACTTTCCCGCCGGAGAACAGGAAAGTGATTGTACGGGCGTGCGGTAGCATGGCCAGGCGGTCGATAGACGAGACGCTCCCGAAGCTGGCCGCCGCAGTCCGGGAGGTGCTCGACACGCATCCGGATGATCGGGGCATGGTGCATGTGCATTCGTACCGTATAGCCGAATTCCTGGCGAAACATGTGAAGAACGCGAGGCTCATGTTCCACGACAGCACCAATCGCGAGAGGGTGTTGATGGACTTCATGTCGAATCCGTCGGACAACCGCGTGCTCGTTTCGCCTTCCATGACGGACGGCCTGTCCCTGGACGACGACCTAGCCAGGTTCCAGGTGATATGTAAGATGCCGTTTCCGTACCTGGGCGATCCGCAGGTCGCGGCGAAAAAGGATAGGTATCCGGGCTGGTACGATTTGGAGACGGCCAAAACGCTCATGCAGACCTTCGGGCGGGTGGTGCGGGGCAGCGAGGACCACGGCGTGACGTATGTGCTTGACGGCGACTTCGAGCGGTTCTACCGGCGCACGAAGAGTCGGATGTTCCCTGCGTATGTCCAGGAGGCGATCAGCATATGAGCGAGAAGACAGGCGAGCAGTTCGTGCACCTGCACTTGCACACCGACTACAGCCTGCTTGATGGCTGCGCGACCCCAGAGACATACGCCGAGGAGGCCGCGAGGATGGGCCAGCCGGCGCTGGCGATGACGGATCACGGTGACATGGGCGGCAGCTTCCGCTTCTGGGATGCCTGCAAAACACGCGGCCTGAAGCCGATCCTGGGTTGCGAGTTGTATGTGAACGAGCAGCGAGACCTGCACCCCATCGGCAAGACGCTCCAAAAGCGCATCGAAAAAACCCTGACAAATGCCTCCAAGCACGAGAAGGCAGTCTACGCCGAGGAGCTGGCCCGACTCTTGGAAGAGGAGGGGCAGGACAACGTAAGGGATTGCGAGGCCCAGGCCCGGAGCCTGTCCAAAACCAGTGTCCGGGAGTTTCTGCGAGAAGCTGGCATAGACCCGATGGATATCAAGCGGCTCAAGCACATGCAGGAGCTGAAGGGCGCGGCCGCCGCGAAAGAGGACGGTGTCGGCACATCAGACTACAAGGCCAAGGACAAGCACATCATACTCCTGGCGAAGAACGAAGCGGGTTTCCGGAACCTGTCCACTATCGTTTCGGAGGCGCACATGAACGGCTTCTACCGGAAGCCGAGGACCACCCCGGAGATCATTCGCGCGAATGCCGAGGGCCTGATATGCCTCACGGCCTGCCTTGGCAGCGAGACCAGCCGGGCCATCGCCGCCGGCGACATGGATCGGGCGCGGGAGATAATGCGATTCTACCAGGAAGCCTTCGGGGACGATTACTATGCCGAGGTGCAGTCGAACGAGATTCCGGAGCAGAAGGAGGTGGACTACCGCTTGCTGGAGCTCGCCGATGACCTCGGCATCAAGCGGGTGGCGACGGTGGATTGCCACTACTGCCACAGGGGCGACGACAAGGTGCAGGATGCCCTCCTGGCGAAGGCCCGGGGCACGAGCGTCAACAATCCCGACATGTGGAAGTTCGATGCGAGGCGACTGTGGCTGAAGAGCGTGGAGGAGACCGTCGCCGAGTACGATGAGTTGGGGTACAGGATAGCAGCTCGCGATGTGAGGCAGGCGTGCGCCAACACGCTTGAGATCGCGGACAAGTGCGACGGGGACTACATGGAGTGGGGGCAGTTCCAGTTCCCGGAGTTTGACACAGGTGACGAGACTCCGGACGAAATGCTCTGGCGGCTGTGCAGCGAGGGTTTCAGGTGGCGACTCCGCAACGGGTTCATCGATCCGTCGGAAAAGAAGGAGTATGCCCGACGCATCCTTGCCGAGTACGATATCATCTGCAAGAAGGAGTTCGCCACATACTTCCTGGTGGTCTGGGACATGGTGCGGTGGGCGAAGGACAACAGGATTTTCGTTGGCGGAGGCCGCGGCTCGGTGGCCGGCAGCCTGGTGGCGTATGTCCTGCGGATTACCGAAGTGGATCCGATGAGGTTCGGCCTGATTTTCGAGAGGTTCCTCAACGCGGGCCGGAGCGGCAAGATGCTTCGGATCGAGCACAAGAAGCCGCCGTCCAAGATTTTGACGGGGTGAATTCGGACTAGCGATGAAGGCACAGGCGAAACAAATATCCGGACATGGCTGCGGCACCGGAGCCGACTCGGACGGTTCGGCTGCGGTCGAAAAACCGGTTGCCGCCAGCGAGAAGCAGGCTGCGTTGGGGAAACTGTGCGCCCAGAGGATGCGCAAGAGGGGGTTGGACGGCGACGCGGAATACTCGAAGCGGCTTGATTACGAACTCGCGCAGGTGGCCGAGCAGGGGAAAGCCGAGTACCTAATCGATCTGGCGCGCCGGTGTAAGCGCGAGGGGGTGCAGTACCCGGAGAACGAGAACGGTTTGCTTGTCGAATGGCTGCTCGACATCACGCCGCAGAACCCGGTGGAGCATGGAATACAGCACAGATTCAAGTTTTTTGGGGACGCTCCTGACATCGATCTCGACTTCGATTCGGTCCGAAAACCTGCGGTGGAGGCGTACCTGAAAGAGAAATACGGCGAGGATCATGTCGTGCACATCGGGGCGTACGGCACCTTTTCCGCCAAATCCGCCATCAAGGAGATGGCCCGGGCTCACGGCCTCATGGAGACGGGCACGGAAACGGAGATGTGGTTCTCGAAGTTCGCGAAGGATTTCGATCCTTTCGATCCAGTAAGCAAAGAGAGCGTGGAGGTAAACCTCCGGTACGTGTTCGGTGACGAGTCCGATGCGCCGCTCCCCCCGTCGCCGTGGACGCAGACGGAGATAGAGGAGGGCCGCCGGTTCTACGAGAGGTATAAGGAGGTCTTCGATTTGGCCTCCAAGGTCGTGGGGCAGATCACGCACTTTACCGCGCACGCCGCCGGCATCGGCATCTTCCCCAAGCCAGCCTGGTTGCACATGCCCCTGAAGTTCAACCCGAAGAAGGGGCAACTACAGACGGCGCTGCAAGAGGGCACGCGCTTCAAGGAAATAACGCAGGCGGGCATCATCAAAATCGACGTGCTGGGCCTTACCTTGAACAGCGTGATGGCCATGGCCCTGCGGCTCATACAGGAACGGCACGGGGTGGATCTGTGGGACGCGATATGGCCGAAGTGTGAGCGGGTGACGCGGGAAGAGATTGACAGGGGCGAAGTGGTGCTGGACATCGACGACCCCGCCATACTCCAACTTGCCAGGGAGGGGCAGAACACGGGATCCTTCCAATTTGGTTCCTCGGGCATAAGCAACCTGCTGAAGCGGATACACCCGGACTCGTTCGAGGACATCGTCGCGGCGAACGCCCTTTACAGGCCTGGGACGATCCGCGCTGGCGAGGCCGAAGCCTTCGCGTGGCGGAAATCCAAGACGAAGAGGTCGCAGCACGGCACGGACGCGCTGGCGCCGATCGAAAAGAAGGTCCTCGCCGAGGGTTATGTTGACGATGGCGGCAAGCGGAAGCCAAAGTACACGGACTACGCCAAACTGCATCCGGCGTTCGGCCAGCTTTTGAGCGACACCCACGGTTCGCTGGTGTACCAAGAGCAGGTCATGCTGACGTTCTTCAGGATAGCCGGTTTCTCCATGCAGGCGGCGGACAGCGCGAGGAAGACGCTGGTGAAGGCGGCCCAGGCGGCCGACAGGGAAGAGAAGCTGTCGGCTCTGTCGGCCTCCGCCTCCGCTGCTGCGGCGGAGCAAGGCATGTCCGCCGAGGATGTCGAGAAGCTGATTTCGGTGCTGGCCAATTTCTCCGGTTACTCCTTCAACAAGAGCCATTCGACCTCGTACGCGCTGGCGTACGCGCAGGTGCAGTTCCTGAAGGTCTATTACCCAATCGAGTTTCTCGCGGCACTCCTCAGCTTCTCGAAGAATTCCACGGCCGAAAAGAAGCGAGAGGACGACCCGGATTTGCACCTGCACATACAGGAGGCGAACAGGCTGGGTTTTCGGGTGATCCCCCCGCTCTGCAATCACGCTTTGGGTGAGTTCACGATACACCGCACCGCCGACCTCGATGACTACCTGTCCGAGGGCGACGCCCAGTCGAAGAACGGCGAGATTCTCATGTGGGGTTTGCAGCACCTCATGGGCGTGGGGGAGAAGCAGGCCGCGGCGATAATGTCCGTGTACCCGGTCCGTGACCTGGATGATTTTTGCGAGAGGGTGGACGGGCGGGTCGTCAACAAGAATGTGGTCGCCAAGCTCATCCGGATCGGTTTCTTCGACACGCTGTACGAGGACGATCCGCCCCATATGCGACGGGCGCTCGCGTGGAGGCACTACCACGAGGAGCGGCAGGGAATGATGACGCTCCAGGCCGCCGTCCGGCAGGTGCGGTCGGAGTTCCAGGAGGCCAAGGAGCGCATAGCGTCTCTGTCGCTGACCCCGTCCAATTTGGCCGCGATCGAGGCCCTGGAGGCCAAGGTCCGCGACAAGGCGAAGGAGCTTCGGGGAGCCGGGGACGGCAAAGCGGTTCAGAAGCTCTACAAGCGGAAGCGAGACAAGGTGGCCGAGCTGGATCCCGACGGCGAGAGGAAGATTCTGAAGTCGTTGCTTCGCGAGATCGCGAAGTGCAAGAAGACGAAGACGAAGCTGGAGGAGAAGCCGGAGGCGATTGTGTACGCTGACTTGGCAGACGACACGTCCGGGCGCATCGAGGCGGAGCGCGATGCCTACGGCACCAACATGTACACCAACGCGCTGGCGCCGTACATGGACAGCATCCGCGGCCTTGCGAAATGGGCTCCCCGCCACCACCGTGTGACAATACCGGAGGCTGTCCGGAAGGTGCCGCCCGCGATGATGCGGAATATGACGGTGGTCGGCGAGTTGCAGTCCGTTCGCAAGCTGCAATACTCCGACAAGTCCGGGGGCAAGAAGATGCGGCTCGTCGGCAAAATAGCCGGTCGCAACGGCACGACGGTCGATCTTGTCGGGTTCAACATCGGCGACGATCTCTGGGTGTCCGCGCACAGTTCCCTCCACCGGGTGGTTGCCGTCACCGGGAAGCTGGGCGAGTATCGCGGCTCGCCGCAGATAATGGTCTCGAAGAGAACGGACTGGCTCAAGAGGCCTGGGATAGAAACGGTTGAGGTGTTCGAGCCCGCGTTCAAGGGGCACTACAGGAGGAGACAGGATGGTTGAGGAGCGCAATATACCCGTCGCGGACATCAAGTCCAG